>Ga0315284_10013636_pt1 | contig 11579 bp, 9 predicted proteins | sample YL17G09_16_MG_FD_203696 | JGI IMG/M metagenome (GOLD analysis project Ga0315284, IMG submission 203696) | Sediment microbial communities from Yellowstone Lake, YNP, Wyoming, USA - YL17G09_16 | ecosystem: Environmental > Aquatic > Freshwater > Lake > Sediment | place: USA: Wyoming | collected... | reverse complement strand
GGGATATGAGTTCCTTGTCAACCATTCCAAGGAGATTATTCTCGTCCTTAACAAAAGAGGGAAAATCATCTTTGCTAATAAAAGCGCTTTGACGATCTTCGGCTACTCTAAAGAAGAAATCACTGGACTATCCCTCACTCATTTCTTAACTAAAAATAGTATTAAAAAAGCTTTATATGCGCTTGCCCAAGAATTTCTCGGCCGCCCCCAACCGGAGCTGGAAGTCCAAGCAAAAACGAAATCCGGCGAAATTAGATATTTAAGCGTTGCCGAGGGCTCAGCGCCTGTTCATAAGAACGGGAAATTGATGGGGGTGATAATCAGCGCCAACGACATCACGGGGCGAAGAAAGGCAGAAAAGGAGCGGCAGGAGGCTGAAAAGCGCTTCAGAGACTTATGGGAGAATGCGCCTGTGGCTTATCATACGGTGGATACGAAAGGGATTGTCACGAATGCCAATCAAACCGAAGCGAACATGCTCGGTTATGCGAAAGAAGAGCTTGTCGGGAAATCTATATTTGAATTCATTCTGCCGGAACAACGGGCCGAAGCCGCGACGAGATTTCAGCAAAAGATTTTTGGCCATCGAATCTTGAGAGCGGAAAACCGGATTTTTGTTAAAAAAGATGGATCAAAGATAAATGTTGCGATCGATGATTCCTTGGAGCGAGATGAGGACGGAAAAGTCATCGGCATCCGGACGACCCTAGTTGACATCACACAGCTAAAGGTCGCCGAGGAGTTGAAGAAATCAGAAGAACATTTTAAAGCGTTAGTCGAAAAATCCGGAATCGCCATTTCAACCGACGATGATAAAGGGAATCTCAGATATTGTAATTCAAGATATGCGGACATTTTCGGATATTCTATGGAGGAGATGAGAAGTCAGCCCATTTCGTCGATCGTTCATTCGGATGATGTTGAGAGAGTCATGCCCTATCATAGGGGACGGCTTCAAGGAAAAGACATCCCCTCAAGATATGAATTTAAAGGAATCAGGAAAGATGGGTCTGTCATATATCTTGAAGTTGATGTCGTTGTTTTGAGAGAAGGAGAACGGCTCATCGGAACCCGATCGTACATGTGGGATATCACCAAGCGCAAGCAGGCGGAGGCGAACCTTCGTGAGAGTGAAAAGCGCTACCGAGAGTTGTTTGATCATGTGCCCGTTGGACTATACCGCACCACTCCGGGCGGAAAAATCCTGGATGCCAACCCGGCCTTATCGCGAATGCTGGGCTGCCCGGATCGAGAGTCAATGCTTAAAGGCAATACGGCTACTGATTATGCAAATCCTAAGGATCGTGAGAGGTGGAAGACAGCCCTGGAGAAAAATGGCGTGCTAGAGGATTTTGAGAACAAATTCCTCCGGCAGGATGGAAAGGTCATTTGGGTAAAGGATAGCGCCAAGGTTGTTAAGGATAACAAGGGTCGTATTTTATATTATGAAGGAGCCCTGGTGGACTTTACGGAGCGCAAGCAGGCGGAAGAAGAGCTGAGGAAGTCGGAAGAGCGATTTAAACTCATATTCGAATATGCGCCCGACGCATATTATCTGAACGATCTGAAAGGAAATTTTATCGACGGCAATAAAGCTGCGGAGAATATTACGGGCTATAAAAGGGAGGAACTCATCGGGGGGAGCTTCCTAAAACTCAAGATACTTTCCTTGGATCAACTACCGAAAGCCGCAAAACTTCTGGCTAAAAACGCCATGGGGATGGCGACCGGTCCCGATGAATTTATTTTGAAGAGAAAATCCGGCGACAAAGTCGCCGTCGAAATCAGCACGCACCCCGTAAAATTCGATAACAGAACCGTGGTTTTGGGAATCGCCAGAGACATCACGGAGCGCAAGCGGGCGGGGGAGGCGCTGCGGGAGAGCGAAGAGAAATATCGGACTGTCGTGGAAAACGCCGCCGAAGCCATCCTCATCGCCCAAGACGGCATGCTGAAGTTCGTCAATCGCATAGCGAGTGAGATGACCGGTTATTCGGAGCAAGAACTGCATTCTTCGCCTTTTCTCGAGTTCGTTCATCCGGATGACCGGGACATGGTGGGCGAGCGTTATTTGAGGCGCCTCAAGGGCGATATGACTCTATCCAGATATGCATTCAGGTTGATTAACAAAGACGGGAGTATCAAGTGGGTGGAGATTGATGCGGTCTTGGTTGCGTGGGAAGGCAAACCCGCGACATTGAATTTTCTCAGCGACATCACCGAACGCAAAAAGGCCGAGAAAAAACTCGGGGAAACCCTCAGCAGCCTGCGCAATGCTCTCGGCGGAATCATCCAGGTCTTATCCGCAACGATCGAAAAGCGAGACCCCTACACCGCCGGGCATCAGAGACGAGTGGCGGATCTGGCCCGGGCCATCGGCCAGGAAATGGGAATTACTGCGGACCGGGTGGAAGGGCTGCGCATAGCCGGGATCATCCACGATATCGGAAAGGTGTCCATCCCCGCCGAAATTTTAAGCAAGCCGACCCGCTTAACTGAGATCGAGTACAAGTTAATACAATCCCATCCCGAAGTCGGCCACGATATCCTCCGCGACATAGACTTCGCCTGGCCTCTCGCCGAGATGGTTCTCCAGCATCACGAGCGGATGAACGGGTCCGGGTATCCTAATCAGCTGAAGGGCGAAGAGATTCTTCTCGAAGCTCGAATCCTGGCGGTGTCCGACGTCGTGGAGGCCATGGCTTCCCATAGGCCCTATCGTCCCGCTCTGGGGATTGAGGCCGCTCTCGAGGAGATCGAAAAAAATAAAGGCGTCTTCTACGACCCGGACGTCGTATCGGCCTGCTTAACCTTGTTCCGGGAAAAAGGGTTCGAGTTCAAGTGAGAATCGCGGTGGCCGCTCGGTGTCATTCCTGGAGCCAGAGGGCAAGGTCGGCTATCACTGGGGCCTTATCTGGAGTTCATCGCCCGGGTGACCTCCCATATCCCCGACAAGGGGCAAGTGATGGTGCGCTATTATGGGCTGTACGCCAACGCCCATCGGGGGAAGGTCAAGAAGCGTTGTCCCTCGACGCTTCGGGTGGTCAAGAATGACCTGAAGCGCATCCCTTCTAAGGGCTGGGCCGAGATGATCCGGAAGGTCTATGAGGTTGATCCGATGGTCTGTCCCAAGTGCGGCGGCCGAATGAAGGTCGTCGCCTTCATCACGGAGTTCGGGGCAGTGGACCGGATCATCGATCACATAAAGCTGACGTTTGTGGCGGATAAGCCTCCGCCGTCCCATGTCTTCGAGCAGGTTGCGCTCACGGCGGCCGAGGAGAGCGGGGAATATTTCTAGGATTTTATGATCACGGGAGCGGGGGTCTATCGTCTTTTAGCCGCGGCGGAGGGATTTCTTGTCCGGATATGATCTGCGGGCGCGGTTTTCGCGGTTATTGACATTGCCGCCCGGCCGGAGATATAGTTCCGCTATGGATAGGAGGGTGAATTCAGCGCCAAGGGCGGGAATTCAGCTCGCTCGGAAAAAGCAAATTCTTTGGAAAACGAGAAATTATCTTTTTTGCCTCACAAAATAGCCTTTTCCCGCTGATCATGAGCCCGAACTTGCCCCCCCTCTCCCGTTGGCCTATTAGTCAAACAACGTTTCGCCGTTATAAATAACATATTTAAATTTCTGTTTAACGCTATCGATTCCACCTTTTTCATAAATATCACGAGCAATCCCAGTTGCCCAATCTGCGGCTTGAACATATGGACTCTGTTCCGAGTCAACCTCGGCGATCTTAGGACTAGGAAGGGTATCCTCTTCATAAATATATTTGAGGCTTGATTCAATTTCCTTCACACACCTTTTTATTATTTCTACCGATTGAGTATCCCCAGCGTCGAAGTATCGGTCACTTGACAATGCTTCCTTTAACAAAGCGGAATGAAATGGGCTAGCCTCCCATAAAGGTCCGTACTCGAGCATCTCGGCTACAATTCTTTTTCTTGTGCTCGGATCAATAACCTCAAAAAACGCTACGAAGAGCCTTGAAGTCAGTTTGATCGCACCAATTACTTTCTTCTTACTATCTTTATCACTAATCATTGAGAGCAGGTTTTCTGGTGAGAAAAAATCATCTCTTCTAGGAAGAATCGGCAACTGAGAAAAAGAATAACCTACGGACATGACCGGAGATGATGCTAGTACTAGATTCGAAACTGTATTCTTTATCAAATCATCGTAATAATTATAGATGTCTCGGTCAGCGCTCTTAATAGTGAACCGTTCCCCTTTGAGCTGCAACACATAGGAATAATCCTGCGTAATTTCGACTCCTAGTTCCTTTATAAATTGTTTCGGCTCGACTATTACAATCATCACCTCTTGGAGCGAATTCCAGATGATTTTCTGATTATCCGTATCCAAAGCGTTGAGCTTATAAATCGCAACGTTTGATTTATATTCCTTCTCCCCTGGGGAAGCGTGTTTAATTTTATTTAATAGTCGATAGAACCAATCAAGGTTTTGATTGTTCCTAATTTGAGCTAAAAAATGACATCTATGCCAATAATTTGTACGCCAACCTTCATCGGCATGGGTCTCTTTCATGTTTTTGTACGATTATTCTTTGGTTAAGATTGAGAAGATTACCCCTCCCACTGAGACTCTCGCGCCCCAGCGTCTATCTCTACGAGGCGCGCTCACCGCCTTCATCGGCATCTATTGCTGTCAAGGGCCCGCAGTCTTGCCTGGGCCCAATAGCCTCATTTCATAGGCGGTTTACCTATTTCTGCTAGCTTTTTGTTTAATGATTCTTTCTTTTTCTTGGACTTATCGGGTTGAACGAAATAGAAATCAAATAATCCTTCAAGCGTATCTAGTATCCACTCAGCTTCGCCAGGCTCAACGGGGACTATTTCCCCCGTGCTTTTTGACTTGATTGGATGGGTAGCAAAATTTCCGATGTTTCTAATGGCGTCGATATTATCCGCTAGATGATTAGGAAGGCTCTTCCTATCCAGGACCTGTTGAATTTCATCTACGAGATCTCCAGCCTTAACTTTTTCGATATCGCGAAGAATGTTCTGCAAGCAACGGCGGCCGAGCGCTGCGCTTGCCTTAGGACTATCACTGAGAATCATACATGCTTCGTTATAATCTTCTGAATAGATTTGTGGAACCTCGGCCACCGCGGGCTCTTTAACACTTGATTTTGGGAATACAAGAAAGGTATTTACTTTCCCTGTTCTTGAGATGGTTCCGTTAGGCAGGTGGGCTATTTCTTTTTGAATAAGATAAAAGAAAAACTTGTCACATTCTGGATTAGGACAACGACAGCGTAGAATAGACCAAAAACCTACGTTATCATTTTCTAAACCTTGTTCAGATGTCTGTGGATGTATTAATTTGCGACAATGCGGGCATTTCATCGTCCTAGCCCTCCTTTATCTCCAGTTTCTCTCGACTTGGGGCCGTTGCTGCTCCGCCTTCTTGAAAGTCGCGCCGACCTGTTTGATCAGAGGCATAGCGACCAGAATTCCCATAAACTAGGCAGAGAACCAATAAGCTTGCTCTTTAATAAATTTCATAGCACCATCGACACCACTAAACATTGACGCTCCATCGATACCCTCGCACTCACTAAGTCTTTTTAATAATCTTCTTCGTTGACCTGAACGCAAAACGAATTTTCTAAGTGGAAAGACTCCACCAAATTTATCGTTATTGAGGCTTGCTGCTTCTTCAAAAGTAAAATATCTAGGGCATTCATCTACTACAGGTGTTTTGACTAACGTAAAACACCCGCGTTGAAGCACAAGATTCTGGTTTAGCCCAGTGGGCACGTCGACAATTTCTATTTCAGGTTCTTTGTATCTATCAATGAACTCATCACTGAAAGCCCAAACAGCTATATCTTCATTTGGTTCTTTCTCATCTTGTTCATATATTGCCTTCTTTGCAGTTCCCGTCGCAGCAAAATAGGCCGCAATATATGATCTCCTCGTCCAATCAAGCAGTCGTGTTGGCAAGCCAGAATGTTGCGCAAATGTCAATACATGGACTCCGTTTTTATCTGGCCAGAAATCTAAATTGCTCGAATTTCTAAAATCAACGCTTAGAATAAATTCTTTATTTATCCACTTCTCTCTAAACTCTCGACTATCACCTGGTACCAAAATGCCCTGCCGATCTACGGCTTCAAGAAATAGTCCTAATGCCCGTAACTCAAGTGATATTTGACTCTCAGGAGACGGTTTACCATAAAACCAGCGGGTTAAAACCGAAAGAGTTTCCCCCCTAAAGGCAGAAGGCGTTAGATTGAACCCAGCTGGTTGACCACGAAATATCCAGCGTTTATGGCAATCATTCCCCATCCCACTTGCCGGATAGATTTGATTCAGAAAATCATTAACATTATCACAAGTAACGATATTGTCAGTCGGGATCATGTTCCTTGATTCGTTAGTCATTCTTGCTATTCCCCCCACGCCTCTCCAGCCGTTCTCAGACCGAGTGAGGGATTGGTATGGGCCGACCCTTACTTCTTCACAGGCCTTCTTGCCCACAAAAAGCTGGCAATCGAAATCCCAACGCCAAGCAGGACTATAAGCAAAGAGTTTTGCATTTCGAAGTCTTCACCAGCAGAAACCATAGTGGCAACGCCCGCCACCAAAAAAAGAATTCCCAATCCAATACCAAGTTTCCCGATGAACGTTACTTTTCCTTTTGCCTTGCCCTTGATCGGAGTATGCAGTTCGGCAAAAGGATCTACCCCCGCGACAGTGACTTTCTTTTCCTGGTCTGACCCATCGAGCATACTTCCACAATGCTTACATTTGATCGCCACCTGCAGGATTTCTTCTCCGCAGAACGGACATTTCTTGGAATCTTCCGCCATTTGGCACCTCCTGATTACTGACTGACTTAATTCTATTGCTGATTACCCCCCAGGTCAATCCCCTTTCTGCGCCCTGCTGGCCGGGCTCAGGCCGAGGTAGGGATTGGTATGGGCTGTGGAAGAGCGACGGTTACGACCCCGTCTTCCCTTGTGAAAGGACGAAAGGCTATCCGCTTATGGTTAATCGGGCCAATTGACAATATTTCTATCTTTTAGTTAAATTATATTCCCCGCTCTCCTCGGCCGCCGCGAGCGCAACCTGCTCGAAGACATGGGACGGCGGGGGCTTCGCCGCCACGAAAAGTATCAAGAATAATGTCAGAGAGGTTGGTGCGGCGATAAGCGTTGCTCGGTCGTTGATTTTCTGCACAAGATTGAAGGCGAAGGCGATTTCACGGCGATCAAGCTGTGAAGATTTAACGAAGAATTGGAAATCCGTCAAACAAGGAGGTACCGTGGTACAAAAAAGAATAACGATCGGGAGAATTAGAAACTAGGGAAGCTTAGGTTACACCCCGCGATAGTTCCCGGACGTTTCCATTCTCCGGGTCGAGCGTCAACGCGGGTTGACGTTCCAGGACCCTGATTCGCCCTTCCGGGCCGCGGTCATCGCCTCTTTCCAGGGAGGAGCGGTCCGATCCGTGACGTTGGCCCGTTTCATGAGGCCATTCTCCCGCCATGGCGGGAGTCTATCGTCTTTTAGCCGGCGCGAGAGGGTTTTTTGCCCAAAGAACCTCTTTTGGGCCGCCCCGAGGATTTCTTGACATCGCCGAGCGGCTGGCGGTAGTATTCCATCATGATCAGGAGGGGATATTCATCGCACGGAGCGACCATTTACGGTGCCGCGGAAAAAGGAAAATCCTTTCCATTCAGGCAAAGGAAGGTGTGGGAAGATTTTAAAGTCGCATGTGCGAGAGCTGACGTGAAAAACTTCACATTCCATGATCTACGTAGGTCCTTCGGAACGAGGTTATTGGAGTTGGGAGTCAATATCCGGACGATTCAGAAGCTATATGGTCATTCGAGCATCTCAGTCACTGAGCGTTATTTACATCCCCGAGATGAGTTGAGCGTTGAAGCGGTCGAACTCCTGGTGAAAAAGGACCAGGATCAACCTGAAGTGTCACTTGAGTGGCACGCGGACAAGGAGAGCTTTCCCGTAAATCCTGTGGCTTCAATATGTTAGACGAAATCGGAGATTCTTGGCAACAAACTCAAAATCCAGTGATTGGCGACAATCGTGTGGGTTCGATTCCCTCCTCCGGCATATCTTATTCCCCTTATATTTCTGAATTTTCATTGACTTAGGACCCTTTATTGGTTTTCAACCCAAAACCGTAATTTTCAGCGCTTTCAATCAATTTTGGCACAGTGATGGCATGGCCCAATGCAGCCTTTTGAAAACGAAAACCCAAATCTTTATTTGATTGACATATAATTTCCATTAAAATAACATGTTCTTGAAACATCTTATGGGGAATTAAGAACTTTTTTTGCAAGAAGAAAAGAGCGTATGGAAGTAATGAGAGAGAGCCCCTTTAAGGTAGATAAACCTGAGGACGATCCACATGCTTTTGGCAATAGACCCGAGGAGGTCAAATCATGTGTTCAAGCCATAATTAACAAAAGGCACATCATAATTTCGGGGCCTCGGGGGATAGGCAAATCTTCTCTCGCGTGTCAAATTCAAAACCTATTTGCCCAGGATTATACTCTAGCAAAAAGATGCGAAATTGACTTACAGCTGGATAGATACCTTACCTGCTATTATGGTTGCTCTAAAGATACGACTCTTGCATCGCTTGCGTTTGATTTATTGTTCAGAATCGAAAACGAATGTTATTATTTAAAGACTTTTAAAACAGGAGATAAGACCAAGTTCGCGGCTTCCCTAAATCTAGGCATCATAAAAGTAGCATTGACAACGGATGTAATTACGAATAAGCCAGCGTCTGTTGCCACTCAATTTGTGAGTGGGCTAAAAAGTATTTATGAATCATTGATTTCCTTTACGACTTATGAGGGGTTGAATATCCTCGTTGATGAATTAGATAAATTGGATGAAGGAATTAACTTTGGACATTTCTTTAAATTAGTTCATGAGTATATTACTCATGATCAACTTAGGAACGTAAATTTTATATTGGTTGGACAAAAGGGGATTTATACCCGTTTATACAATCAGGATCCTTCTATAGAGAGAATCGTTAAACATGTTCCATTATCCAAGTTGGAAAGTGAGGAATGCAAACATATCCTTAGTTATGCGAGCGCAATAAAGGCCAAACCTCCTTTTTCTATTAAACAAGGGGCTGAGGAGTTGATCTTAAAAATAGCTTCAGGGTTTCCATACTTAATTCATCTCCTGGGGGATTCTGCCTTTTCTGCGATGAGCAATCCCTACTATATGGGATCTGGCGATGTTTTGATCGGTCTCGAAAGGATTCTTAAATCGGATAAAAGAGAGAAATATTATTGGTTGTTTTCGTGTTTATCTCCTGAGCAAAGAGTCATCCTTATGATTGTTGCAAGACATCAATCCTTTGTATTACCGATAATAATTCCTTTTGAGTGGATAAAATCACAAGCACTTCCGTTAATTAAGAATGAAAATAAAATTCTCAAAATAATCAAATCCCTAAGCAGGGACGGACATTTGATTATTAATGAAGAAAAGGAAATCTGTCAATTCAATGACGAGTTATTTAGAATCTTCTTGGCCTTAATATTTATAGAAGAAAGAGAACTCATGGAGGGGAAACTCCCTATGGTGAGCATTACTGATGCTGATGTTGCTGATATTGTAGATAAGATTAAATCTGCCGAATATGGGAAATCCTGGGAACACGACCAGGAAATCTGATTTTGGCTTAAAGCTAGATTTTCATAGCCAATTAATCGAGAGTTTAGATGGTCTCAGTTATCAGACAAGGGTTCGAATCCTCGTAGCGCTGCCATCTGGAATCCTTGATTTTATAGTGATTTGGGCTTTCCTGGTATTAGGCCGCCATACTCTAATTTCAGCGCAATTCAGCAAACGTAGTTACGTATTTGGAACACAGGTAAAAAACTGAATATTATAATTTTATAAGCTGGGCTGATTTATTTCCGACTATCTGCCAAGATAATGACTTAGGGTTTATAAATATATACTTTTCTTTGATTATCAAAAAAAGCTTTTCCTCTATCGACCAGACGTTCCCAGACTTTCTTAGCGCTTTCAGTTATATATTCATTTACTAAGACTTTATGGGTTTTTGAGTTTGTGCTTGAAATAATTTGTAGTTTTAATACTTTGTGTGCTTCCTCAATCATTCTTTCTGGTATCCCTTTTGCCCTATATTCTGATTGGTTATGATGATGCATCATAGTAACCTTGCCAGTTTTTTCATCGATTCGAGTTATGCAAAACTCAAAAAAGTCTGGCATTCTTTTATCTAATGGATAAATTCGGAATACCCACTCAGTTCCATCTAAGAAATCTTTCTGCTCTGATTCATATTCAAAAGTAACTATTGTCCCGTCTTTTCCCTTGCAGTCAATGTTGATCATTTTTTTCTTATTATAATTTTGTTTTCAAGAAAATAGAACCGTTCATATTATCTAATTTCAAAGAGACAATTTTAATCTACCTCCAAGGCATGCTAGTTTAGTTTATCGTAAGCTGGATTTAACTATATTTTGGCTCCCGTTGGTACACGGAAGGAGGACTATTTCCCAATCGGCTAACGCTTATTCTGAAAGGCGCAAAGAAGTCAAAGGCGACTTCTCTGCAACAACGGCGTAAGTTTGAGTCGAGCCCTCCCCCGAGCCCCAAACACAAATTTTTGCTAATTGACATTCCCGAAAGAAATTGACCATACTTTATATAAGAGGGTCTCCATAAAAGAGTAAGATGGAAATACAACAGCCTGAAGAATTCTCCCTTAGATGGAGTGATTGGTATTATTGGCATGAGCTTATTAAGGATGCAAGAAGAGGAGGGATAAAAATTCCAAATAAGAAACCCGGCGTATATGAAGTCAAGCTCGAAACCTCTGAAGAAAGATTGACTATCGGAAGGGCATCCGATTTGAGAATGCGCATAAGGCAGGGACTTCTAAAGGGAAAAGCGCCACATTCATCAGGAGATAGAATACGAGAAAGTGAGGACCTCTCGAAGGTGGTCGTAAGATGGGCTGAAACCGCCAGGCCGGCTGCTGTTGAAGAAGGACTTCATATGAGATATATCGAGAAGCATGGAAGGTTGCCTAAGTATACTCAGCACACATAATTTATGTAGCTTGCCTGAATTTGCAGACGGATTGCCTCTTTGTTATCAACTATCAGGCCCGCGTTTGCATCCTTGTAGCGCTTTCCCAAAGAAAAAAACAAAATCAAGAAGGATCGATCTTTTTGTAGGGATTGACCTGAACAGGGCCCTTACGCTTCTTTTCATAGAGCGTATAGAGCTTCTTCAGCTTCTGATCGATCCGCCGCTTAAGGTCAGCAGGGTTCAAGCTGTGATAAAGGTCGTCCAGCTTTTTCAGCGCCTCAGGCGGGAGTTGCTTCGACTCCCGGAGGAGCTGATAGGGCGTCTTCGGTTTGGCATAGAACCTTCGGAGTTTTCCATCGACTCGCTCCTTGCGCTCCAGTCTCATCACCGGCTGGAAAAAGTTCTTGTAGAGCCGCAGCTCGTTTCTGTACAGATCGTTTATCAGGTCAAGCTCTGCGGAAGTGTCATATCTCAGGTAC
>Ga0315284_10013635_pt1 | contig 11580 bp, 2 predicted proteins | sample YL17G09_16_MG_FD_203696 | JGI IMG/M metagenome (GOLD analysis project Ga0315284, IMG submission 203696) | Sediment microbial communities from Yellowstone Lake, YNP, Wyoming, USA - YL17G09_16 | ecosystem: Environmental > Aquatic > Freshwater > Lake > Sediment | place: USA: Wyoming | collected... | reverse complement strand
CACGTGCCAAAAAGAACCATACACAGCTTCGTACAAGAAATAGCCCCACAACTCCACGCGGCAAACTGCAAAGCAAACCAAACAAACCAATTGGCCATAGTACAGGGCGACAGCACACAAGTCAGAGCACTAATTGGCAAAGAGATGAACAACGTCCATATCCTATTATCCAACAGCGGAAAACTCCTTCACCTAAACGTAAACGAGGACTGGCCAAAAACTACTGCTGAAGGCTTAATATCAGACAATGAACCCGGCTTAACAAACGCAGTAAAATCCAGATGGCTCCAACTATGCATACTCCACGCACTCAAATACCTGCTATTCACTTTGTGGGGCGAACGCATGAGCAAAGACGACAGAGACCAAGTCAATGCATCAGTTAAACAAACACTTTTCACACTAGTGAACTCCACCAAAAAACACCTAATCGACAAGGACATGCAGGCCCTCAAAGATAGAATAGAACAAACTCACCAAGAACTCTACGCAATGGCAGCCCAACTTGAACAACGCGGCTACCCTAAAGCAGCCTCATTCATAACTAGAAACGCCAGGTTCATGGTAACGTTTGCGGACCTCGCATTAGACGGCATCAAGATACCCTACACTAACAACAGCATGGAACGCCTAATGGGTGAAGTTTCTAAAAGATGCAAAGGACACTGGCGACACTGGTCAACTGTAGGCCTAAGAAACATACTCGCCTTAGTACTCACCAGATACACAGACGAAAACTTTTACCAACAATTCAAAAACGCTTATAGCCACAACACACCAGTTCATTAGCGTCTACAACACAACTCTAACAGACAAATGAACAGCACCTCTTATTCATGGCGCACCACTTTCCCTACTTCTATCAGTTGTAGCTGACATTATGACAGAACACGAGAGTATGTCGTTGTTGTAGATTTCCCTGTTCTATTGCTACGATGACTATCTGAATAGTAAATGTGATTGCATCCTCACGGCCTTGTCTACTAGAAATGACGTGAATCTTGCCAGAACTCAGTTCCGTTGGTCACGCGAGCGCGCTTGCTCTTCGCGCACGCGTAGACTCATACAGTTACTATGGTTCATTCAGGTTGGGTAATCCTTTGGATTACCCCTTGTTCTCCTTGCTATTCTTGGTCTAAGCCTGCGCTATCTGCACACAGCGCGCCTATATGACGTTCTGCTATTTCATTGTTTTCTCTTTCTTGTCGTCTCCTCTACTCCTCTAGTTCCCCGTTGAAGTTAAAGGGCACGTCTATTCGCCAACCTCGCCGGCCTAGCACGCGCTGCAAACATGACCTATCACTTCTCAGAATATAGAAGAAGAGTACATAAGTAGTTAAATAACGCGCAACGGGTTTTTGATCAAGCCGACGATGGAGTTGTCGCTCTAGCAGGTCGTCCTGAAGGCTAAGGTAGCGGATACCGTGCGGAACATTGCCCGGTCATCTCTGAGAGGAAGGAGAATGCGTAGATCATCTTGGGAACACGTATGTGCCCGTATTTCTGCCCTTTTCCTAGTTGCAGGATTGACTCTCGCGGCTTTCTATTTGATGACTGCGCCTGCCCATGCTTTGGGAAGCGTGAGCGTTGATTTGTTCACGCAAAAAGCGCCTTTTGATGGAAAAGGATTGAACCAATCATCTGATCTTTTCGGCCCCCAAGAGCAGGTGACCTTGTACTTTCAAGTTCTGGAAAATAATCATCCGCTGAATGAGATTCTCGTGACTTATGAAATCGACGGTCCCCTCAATAGGCCCAGCGAGCTTAAGTTCTATCAGACGGCCCAGACCAACTCCTCGGGAATGGCTCGAACGACGTTTTCTCTTGCCACGATAAACGAGACAGACTCGTTTGGAACGTGGGTTGTGTCTGCGCGAATTGAAGTAGATGGCGCAATTTACGGTGATAGTCTCTCATTCAAAGTTGACTGGCTAGTCGAACTTATTTCCGTGAGAACCTTGGATGGTAACTTGTCAGAGAAGAACTTTTTCAGCAATGGAGGCTTCATAGGCTTTGAGATTACTCTGAGAAACAACGCAATGACAAAAAGAGCCGCGATTCTGAGAATCACGGTTTTCGACGAATTGCATATCGCGGCAAACACGTCGAGAATAGACAATGACCTCATAATCCCTCCTAACAAGAAGAATCAATACATCTTTGGCAATCTGTACATTCCAAAGTTCGCGGTCCCAGGCAATGCGACCATAACCGTTGCGGCAACAGATGAAAACATCATTTCCCTCTGCCCCCAAATCTCCAAAGGCTTTTTCATAACGACTGTGAACCCAATATTTCCAGAGTTTGTTGACGCTTTTGTCTACACAGAATGTGCGCCAACGAAGGCGCAGCCTGGTCAAGAGGTAACGATTACAGTATGGGTGAGAAATGAAGGTACTATGGTCCTAAAGAACATTCAAGTGCAAACTTGCGTCGACTCTTCTCCACTGGACGCACGTACTGTCGCTTTCCTCGATTCGTACCAATCGCAGAAATTTAGCATCACCTGGAACACGCAAGGTCTTGCACAGAAAAGCTACAACATCACGTCACAGATCCAGACTTTCCCTAATGAATCAGACCTCACAGACAACAGTTATTCCTGCGACGTTAAAATGGAAACCGCAGAACCAGAACTGATTCATGATATTCAGATCAAGAATGTGACCTGTTCGAAGAGTGAAGTTGCTGCAGGCGAAATTGTTGAAATATTCGTTGCCGTTAAGAACGTGGGGAACGCCACTGAGTCGAGTGATATCAGGGTTTATTATGACGAGATTCTGATTCAACAAATTCCTTCCTTACTACTTGAGTCTGGAAGAGAAGTTACTCTGACTTTTCATTGGAACACCACGGGAGTTCCAGAAGGAACTTACCGAATAACTGCTGAAGCGGAGACAGTTCCAGGAGAAGCGAACATAGATGACAATACCTACACTGATGGAAAAGTGAAAATAGAAGGCCCGACCCATGTGGTTGTCGACGTTGCAGTTACCGCGCTCTCTGCTAGTCCCAGCGTGTCAGAAGCATACGCTCCCATACAGATAGCAGCGACAGTTGAAAACTTGGGAAACACTGCTCAAACCTTCACAGTGGAATTCCATTATGATGAATTGTCAATAACGTCAGTCAACGTTTATTTCCTTGTTCCCGGGGGCAAGCAGAATCTGACTGTAACTTGGAACACTTTCTTCGTGATGGAAGGCAACTATACAGTAAAAGCATACATCCCTCCTCTGACCGATGAAGAGAACACAACCAACAACCTCTATGTCGATGGCACGGTATCCATCAAAAAGCCACAGTTCCCGCAACTACTACCCTTGCTGTCTGCTACGTTTGCAATCATACTCCTTGCAGGAGTCTTCCTGCTACTGCTCCTCTTCTATTCCAGAAGACGGAGACGCAGAAGAAAAAGGAAGATCCGTTCCTACTACACCGTTGTCGCTCGCCCTCACATCTAGAAAGCATGCCCTGCACTTCTACCTTCTATTCGGAGGAACAGCCAACCTACTGCAAAACATGCAATCTCGAACGAGCCAAGCAAATCTTTCTGCAAGTTTTCCAGGCCAAAGACCTAGACAAGAGTCCATCGACTCGTTGACAAAACAAAGAAACAACACGCGCCAAGCGTCAAACGGACTATTCCCAGTCTCTCAGCTGATTCGAAGACCACAGACGTTGTTTGTGATGGAACACTTTTTCTTGTGTCTGGCAGTAGCCTTAACCCAAAGGTTTTGTCACTTTGCTGGTACAGTCTAGTCGCGGGTGTGGCAGGTTCAGAGTGCTACGAAAAAGAACCGTGCGAATCGTATGCGGGGACGTGTATGCTGAATCAGGTTTCAGCATGTTGATTCAGAGTTAGGAAATGTAATATATAGAACATAGTTCTATAACTGTTTTCTAGGTGTTTAAATTGAGAAACCAACTTGCAACATTGGCATTGATAGGACTGATCGTAGCATGTATCGGATTATCGGGCACAGTAACAATTGTAAGAGCGCAGCTTGACCTCCGATTGTCTTTTGGAAAACTGCTGTACACTGCCGAGAAGGTAGGGGAGAACTTTAACGTCACCGTGTACCTCAGCTTCGTAGAAGCCTCACGGCGAATAGTCGGCGTACAATTCCGGGTAACCTACGACCCCACTTTGGTCGAGGCCCTACAAGTATATGAAGGTCCCTTCTTGCGCCAGTTCAACAACACTGCAGAGTCACCGTACACGTCGCTTACTTCTTACATCGAGGTTGACCCAGTCTACGGCTCCAACGTTCTGGTAGGACTCCTGGTTCTGCCGAATGAGACTGGCGTTTGGAGCAACTTTCCAAGAGGTACTGGAGCACTGGCAACCATAACCTTCAAGGCTCTTTACCGGCCAATGGAACCGGACACGCTTACAATGCCCCTGACTCTTGTGAACACGCAGATCGTAGATGACAACTTGGACGAAGTTTCCCACACGATTCTCGACGCCTCATACAATCCGACACCTATAACTCGACCGACTCTGACAATAACGCCGGCAACGTATACGGCGTCTGTAATCGGCGAAACCTTCAATTCAACCGTAAACATCAACAACCTAGACAGTGACGCGTTGAGTTACGGCCAGCGACTCGTCGGCGTAAAATTCAGAGTCCAGTACGACTCAATGCTGCTGAAGCCACTTGCACTGTACGAGGGAACATTCCTCCAACAGTTCAACAACACAGCATCACCACCCTACACGCTCCTGATACAAATTTTTGAAGTTGACCCCCTCTACGGTTCAAATGCCCTCGTAGGCATTCTGCTTTTGCCACCCGTTGACACCGGAGTCTGGACCAACTTCCCAGTCGGCAGCGGCACACTCGCAACAATAAGTTTCGAAGCCATAGCCCAACCGGGAAAACCGCAATCCTCCGAGGCCTCTGCATTGACGCTGACTGACACCCAGTTGATAAACACTGACCTAGACGACATACCCCACACAAGTACACAAAGCGGCCAATACCAGATCCTGCCCTTGACTTTCACGATTGAACCCACTGACGTTTTTGCACAACAACATGTGGTCATGACAACAAAACTGCCTGCATACCCGATAACTTACACTTGGAACTATGGAGACGGAACAAGCGAAGTCCATAACGCCCAGGGCAGCGGAACAGGTGCCAACACAACTTCAGTGGACCACATCTACGCTTCACCAGGAACTTACCACGTGACTCTAACATGTACAGTAGGCGACACAGTCTCGGGTACTTACACGTCAGATGCAGCGACAGACACTGTCACGGTTCAAGCAAACAACCGAGCCACATTAGGCGTAGCAGTAGACTCTGGGTCAGTGTACTTCAGAGGAGAGACAGCGGAATTCAGCGTACTGACAACAAACAACGGCGAACCCACAAACACAACGGCCATGGAAGCGTTACTCTACCATGGAAGCTCCCTGCAGGCTAACCTGACAGCTTTTGTCCAAGTTGTCACCACGGGAATGTATAGGATCACTTACAGCATACCTGCTGACGCAAGCTTCGGCACGTACACGCTGCTCGTTAAAACAGAATACTACAACGCAAGAGGCACAAACGCAAAAACCTTCCAGATAAGCCAAATGCTCACAGCCGCAATAACACAAATCGAAGACGGCATAGCAACAATCCAGACAGACCTCAACACGATACGGGTCAACCTCACAGCCATCAACGCGTCCATATCAGGCCTGATCGTTGACGCCAAAGGAACACTGCTAGCCCAGATAACCAGTTCAATGGGAACACTAACAACACGGCTCGACCTCATAAACGCCACTGTAACATCAATCAACGGCAACACAGCAACAATAACAACAACCCTAGGCGAAGTCAAAACACAACTAACTGGCGAAGTCAAAACGCAACTGGTTGATCTGCAAACAAACGCAACGACAACAACATCCGCCACCTACGCAGCAGTGATCTTGTCGATGATAGCCATGATCTTGGCCGCCATGATCCTGATGCGCATCAGAAAAAAACAGCCCTAGCCCCCTTTTTCTTTTTCACTCAATCCTTTTAGATCATTCAAATCATAGAGCAGATGAAACTGCAATACTGACTGCTCATTTATTTCATTTGAAACAGCAGAAACTTCAGATGTTTTTTGCATTTGCCACAGTATTCCGACAGCATAGAAGATAGTTCCACAACGCTTATATGATAAATGCATCCTCATTCTTTATTGCCGAAGGGAGAAGGGACCGTATGAAACGGTATTTCAATGTCTGGATAGGCATAATACTAATTCTAACGTTCACATTTTCATTCGCAGTCTATGTGACAGCTGCTGGAAAAACCTCAACAGCCAACTTGGCGCCCACAAGTTCTTTCACGTTTTCTCCTCTCGCTCCCCTGCCTGGGGACGTAATAACCTTCGACGCCTCGGCGAGTCATGATTCAGATGGATACATAATAGGGTACAGATGGGATTTTGGTGACGGAAACGTCATAACAACAGTGAACCCGACGGCAACTCACTCGTATCCAGTTGACGGAGCCTACACGATTGAGCTGACAGTAACTGACGACAGTTTGCTAACAGGTTCCTCATCGGCTATAGTGCAGGTCAACTGTCTAGTGTTTTTCAGAGCAGTGTTTATGGGAACCCTCATTCCAATCGCAAACGTGCAGGTGACTGCATATCGTTACAACGGGACTGCTTGGGCAGCGGCTCCAGTTGGGTCCAATGCTCTCGAGATAAAATATGACAACATGACCCAGCCGAATCTGGCGAGCACAAGCCAACAAAAATATAGGAATCCAGGATACACAGCCTCCACACTCCGCGAGAACGCCAGCAACATAGGCTTTGACATTCACCAGTCCAATTGGGACGTGTACTTCAAGTTCCAATGGGGCCCATACACGGCTTACTGGCCCAACGAGACAACAAGAGTATATTCATACAATAACGGAGCCGTGGAAACACATGATTATGGTACGGGGCACAAAGCATACTGGGATGCTACAGCAGGAACGTACGTAATAAAGACAAGCCATATTCAGATGGATGGCGTTAACCCAATAGCCAATCACCCCATAATGGTGGGCATCCTGTGTCCACCAACACAGCAATACTATTTGACCACAAGAACCGACCCCTTGGGCATAACTACGATCCCAGGCGCAGGCTGGTACAACAAAGACACAAACGCCACTCTTACGGCTCCAGCACAAGTAGCAGTCTCTGGAACTACACAGTACAGATTCAGCTATTGGGACGTTGACGGAACCTCGCGCGGCGCAGGTGTCAACCCCATAACCGTGCAGATGAACGTGAACCATACAGCAACAGCGCACTATGTCCTTCAGTATTCGGTCACTTTTTGGCAAGCAGGAATGTCGCCAGATGCGACAGGCACTGTCGTAACAGTAGATGGAACAACCAAAGCCCTGAGCGACCTGCCATACACAAAATGGGTCGACACAGGCGGAGCAGTAACGTATTCATACAGTTCAATAGTCACTTCCTCAACTTCAGGAAAAAGGTACCGCCTAACCAGCGTTACTGGTCCAACGTCGCCCATAACAGTTGCAGGCCCCGTGAATGTCACCGGGAACTTTGTCACGCAGTATCTCGTGACTTTCGCCCAGACGGGATCAGACTCAACTGCAACGGGAACAGTCGTCACGGTCAACGGCACAGCAAAAACGTACACGGACCTTCCGTATAACTGGTGGGTAGACTCTGGCTCCACAATCACATACACCTACAATTCAATAGTCTCCAGCAGTGTAGCAGACAAACAGTTCAGACTCACTGGAGTAAACTGCCCCCCCTCACAGTTTATCGTCACAGAACCTGTAACCATAACTGGCAGCTACTGTTGCCAGTACAAAGTAGCCTTCAAACAGACAGGTTTAGACTCGACCGCATCGGGAACAGTCGTCACAGTCAACGGCACAACAAAGACCTACACAGGACTTCCGTACAGCATCTGGGTCGACAGTGGAACTTCAATCGTCTACACCTACACCTCCGTAGTGACAAGCAGCTACTCAACCAAACAGTTCAGATTGGCCAGCATCACGGGTCCATCCTCCCCGTTCACGGTCACAAGCCCCACAACAGTCACGGGCAATTATGTTGTGCAGTATTTGGTTACTTTTGGGCAGTCCGGCTTGGATTCGACGGCTACTGGCACGGTTGTTGCCGTCAACGGTAACGCGAAAACGTATGGCAATTTGCCTTACAGCTTGTGGGTTGACAGTGGCGGTTCGGTGACCTTTTCGTATGTTTCTCCTGTTTCGAGCAGTGTTTCGGGGAAACAATTCAGACTCACTGGAGTCACGGGTTCCACATCACCAATAACAGTCACAGGGGCAGCCACAGTAACTGGCAACTATGTTGTGCAGTATTTGGTTACTTTTGGGCAGTCCGGCTTGGATTCGACGGCTACTGGCACGGTTGTTGCCGTCAACGGTAACGCGAAAACGTATGGCAATTTGCCTTACAGCTTGTGGGTTGACAGTGGCGGTTCGGTGGCCTTTTCGTATGTTTCTCCTGTTTCGAGCAGTGTTTCGGGGAAACAATTCAGACTCAACAGCGTCACGGGTTCCACATCACCAATAACCGTCACAGGGGCAGCCACAGTAACTGGCAACTATGTTGTTCAATACCAAATAACATTCACGTACACTGGACTGGACTCAACAGCCACGGGCGCAGTTGTAACAGTCGACGGCAACACAAAAGAATATGTTGACCTTCCATACGCGAAATGGGTTGACACCGGTTCAACAGTAACGTACAGCTACAACGATGTCGTCCTAAGCACAGCATCAGGAAAGCGGTTCAAACTAACAGGAATCACAGGTCCAGCATCGCCAGTCACAGTGACGTCATCAGTCACGGCTACGGGAAACTACAAGACCCAGTATGAAGTGGGTTTCGACCAGTCAGGCGTTGGCTCAGACTTTGCTGGAACAGTGCTAAGCATAGACAGCACAAGCTATAACGCGGCGGGACTGCCAGTGTCGTTCTGGTGGGACCAGAGCTCCAGCCACAGTTTCTCGTTCACATCGCCCCTAACGGTGAATGCCAGCAAACAGTACAGCTGGACATCCACGTCAGGCATGTCAAGTCTCCAAAGTGGGACACTCACGATCAGCACGTCAGGAAGCGTTGTCGGAAGCTACATTGTCCAGAACAGTGTAACCTTTGACCAAACAGGCGTCGGGTCAGACTTCACTGGAACAGTAGCAACCGTCGACGGAACACCCTACGCTTTGAGCACACTGCCAAAATCCTTCTATTGGCAACTGGGCACCATACACAACTTTACGTTCCAGTCACCCCTTATCGTCACGGCAAACGGTAAGCAGTACGTTTGGACAAGCACCAGCGGCCTGTCAAACGCGCAGAGCACCTCAATAACGGTTACAAATTTCGGAAGCATAGTAGGAAACTTCAAGACCCAATACTACCTGAACCTGGCGACAAGCCCGCCAGACATAACAGCCCCATCTGGCTCAGGCTGGTACGACTCAGGAACCTTCGCGAACATATCCACAGACCAGTACAAATACGGAGGATCCCGCTACTGGTTCATAGGCTGGACCACCTCAGACATGTCCGAGATAACTGACCCCTCATCAACATCGACAACAGTGCTCATAGACAAAACAAAGACGGTGTACGCAAACTATGCCCACCAGTATCTAGTCACTTTCCTGCAGTCAGGTCTCGCATCTGATGCAAACGGAAACGTCGTAACGGTCAACGGTTCAGGAAAAGCCTACGGTGACCTCCCGTACAGCGTATGGGTCGACCAAGGAAGCATTCTTTCATATTCTTATGAAAACCCTGTAGCCTGCACAACAACAGGCAAACAGTTTGCCCTAACAGGCGTCACAGGCCTCTCTTCCCCGATAACCGTAAACGCCGACATCAACAATACCGGCAACTACAAGACACAATACATCCTGACCGTTTCTTCACCCTTCGGCACCTGCGGCGGTCAAGGCTGGTACGACAACGGCGCAACTTCATACGCAACTCTCAACGTGGGAATCGTGGACCTGGGAAATGCGACGCGAAAAGTTTTCACAAACTGGAACGGAGACGCTTCAGGCGCAAACTACGCCCAAAGCAACCCGATAACCATGAGTGGACCCAAAACTGCGGTCGCAAACTGGAAGACCCAGTATGCCATTACATTCACGCATTCTGGCCTCGACAACTCAGCATCGGGCACAGTTGTCACAGCAAACGGAACACCAGTAAGCTACCCGCAACTGCCATACGCAATATGGGCGGACGTCAGCAGTTCAGTCACATACTCCTATGGTAACGTGTCAAGCTCGACACCCAACAAAAGATTCGCTATGACAGGCGTCTCAGGCCCCTCATCACCAATAACCATCACAGGCCCATTAACAGTCACAGGAAACTACCTGACACAATACCAAGTAACCTTCAGCCAAACAGGCGTCAGCAGCGAATTCACAGGAACAATACTGACGATAGACGGAAACACCTACACGTTCACCACGCTTTCAACCTCAATCTGGTGGGAAAACGGTTCATCACACACGTTCTCGTATCTTTCACCGCTGGTCGTGAACGCAAGCAGACAATACACGTGGGTCTCAACAACAGGCCTCTCTACCCTCCAGAACGGCACGATAAACATTTCTTCCCCTGGAAGCGTGATCGGCAACTACGCCGCCGAAAACAGTTACCAAGTCACGTTCAATCAAACAGGCTTAAGCCCAGACTTCACAGGCACAGTCCTAACGGTTGACAGCTCCAACTACATAGTAACAGACCTGCCTGTTTCATTCTGGTGGGACAGCGGTTCATCACACACGTTCTCGTATCTTTCACCGCTGATAGTTACGGCAAACATGAAACAGTACGTGTGGACAAGCACGAGCGGACTATCGAGCGCGCAAACCGGAACCGTAATAATAACTGGATCAGGAAGCGTAACTGGAAACTACAAGACCCAATACTACTTATCTTTGGCGACTTCTCCCCTGGGAATTGCGTCACCTTCCGGCGCCGGATGGTACGATGCGGGCGCAAACGCGACTGTTTCAACACAAGCGTTCGTGGACATCACGCCGGGCCTCTTACGCTACAGGTTCAACGGTTGGACCACGCCGGACATGTCCGAAATCGGCAACCCATTAGCTTCCCCGACGACGGTTCTGGTTGACAAGGCAAAAACCGTGACTGCAAGCTATGTAGTGCAATATAAGACAAGTTTCAACCAGTCTGGAGTCAACTCAGATTTCACGGGAACAGTAACGACGATAGACGGAATAAGCTACTCAGTATCCACGTTGCCAGCCTCATTCTGGTACGACGATGCCACAACTCACACATTCGCGTTCCAATCACCCCTACTGGCAACACCAAACGCCAAGCAATACGTCTGGACAGCCACAACAGGCCTGTCAACACTTCAGACCGGAACAATCACAGTGTCATCCTCTGGAACCGTCACGGGCAACTACAAGACACAATACTACTTGACAGTGACATCCGCGTATGGGACACCATCTCCGACAAGCGGATGGTTTGACTCAGGAAGCAGCATCACCGCATCCA
>Ga0315284_10013633_pt1 | contig 11580 bp, 23 predicted proteins | sample YL17G09_16_MG_FD_203696 | JGI IMG/M metagenome (GOLD analysis project Ga0315284, IMG submission 203696) | Sediment microbial communities from Yellowstone Lake, YNP, Wyoming, USA - YL17G09_16 | ecosystem: Environmental > Aquatic > Freshwater > Lake > Sediment | place: USA: Wyoming | collected... | reverse complement strand
CATATTCTGTAATAATATTTTCATTGTCATTCACCAAATCAAAGTTCTTACGATAGCCTTGTGTTTTGAATGTAATATTATTCCAAAGATTCCAATCTTTAATGTCTTTAGTAACCATAATTGTCTTATTAAGTACAAATGTATAAAATTTTTTTTAAAAATGCAAGTTTAAAGTAATTCATGTGACTTACTCATTTTTTTAAGTAGGTCAGAATAATAGTCACGTATTTCATCAACATGCAAGTAATCTTTGGGTTCAAAGTTCAGGTCAATCCAATCAGTCCAGTAAATTTGAATTTCAAATCTATGCATATCTTCAATAAAATCTTGAATTGTTTTGGGTATTGATAACATGTATTTTATTGCATCACCTTTTTTCATTACATAGTAAGTAGGATAGAATTCCAGTACGCACTTATCATCATTAGTAAATCTATACCAATTAACCATATCCTTACCACGCCAACCTTCGAACAGCAATTCACAAGATTTATCACATTTATCTCCGAGTACTGGATATAACATGTCGATTGAAAAAGGTAAGGCGAGAAACTGTTTGAACTTCTCGCCCCCAGATGTTAGAATATATGGTACTACTTTTATCATTTTATTACAGAATAAGACCCATTGTTCTTTGGTACAAAAAGTATGGTATCTCCATGATAATCATATTTATTCTCATTTACTAAAGTAAAACTTAGTAATAATATTTCAACATTACCATTACTGAGTTTTTTCACATATCCATTACTTAAACCGTTCTTTATATGAATTGCACCTGTAAGGTCAACTCTGTCAGGATAATAAAAATCATATGCAGTATTACCTTTGTCATCACATTTCATATAGTCGGTTTTTACTAAATCAGATACTATACTCCATTTACCATTATCTAAACAATATAAATATATGTTTCTTTCGACAATATCACCTCTTACACCTTCAAGATATGTTAAATAACGTTTATAATTTGTGGTTGTGTCATATGATAATACATATAATTTATTATCAACATTGAACGAATACGTTCTTTCATTCAAAAAGTCTTCAATATGCCATCCCATTTCCTGACATTTTACTATTAGTCGCTTAATTTCATTAATTACTGGTGGGTCATCGAAACCACATAGTTCATTACCACATCGTTGTCCGAAAACATTGCAGGTAACCAGCAAAATCACAAGTAATCCAATTAATTTTTTCATATTTTTATTTATTGATTATACTGATTATACGAAAAACAATTTAAAATGTTACAAAAAACACGCATTATTTATGTGCGTGTCTTAAAAAGGTTCAAATTAAGATATTATTTTAATTTGAATTCTCCTACCACCAATACCATAAGATTTACAGGCATTTTCTTATTTTTCATTTCGGTATTCATAATAGAATCAACACCGAAATCATTAAGTAAATCACCAACATCCATCCAAGTTCTATCCTTTAATTCAAAAAGAACAGTTTCAGTATCACTGTCAATAAATTTAACTGTTAATCTTGGGGTTTCTTTTGTATATTTCATTTTGTTCTAATTATTTCTAATTTATTCTAATATATTTTGATTTTCTTCATTAGAATTATTAAGATTATTCATTTTATCTAAACCAGATATTAATTTAAATACGTCAAAGAATATTACTTTAATTATCCAGATTATGGCAACCCATTGAAGGTATCCAACATCAATTCCAGTAAATTTTTGTAAGAAAAATCTCCAGACAAATCCGACAAAAATTGCTAGAATCATTGATTCAAGTAAATAATATCCCATTACTGGAAATATAAATAAAATATTTTTTAAGCTGTCCTTGTTATTTATTTGATTATTCATGGTAATTTTATATTATAAGTTTTAGATAGATATAATAGTGCTTCGGCATTCCCAATGCAGTCTGCTAATGGCTCGTGTGTATGGGCAGTTATTCTATGCTTTTTCCATTTATACCACATATCACCAGTTGCACCACAAAATAAATCTCCGATACGTCTCGAACTCCAACCAAACGGATTTGAACCATAGAATTTATGAAAATAATAATTAAGACATACGCCAAAGTCATATCCATTATTATCCGAAATACCAATGGGTGAACCTTTAGAATTTTCTTTAATCCATTCAGCGAATTCTTTCATCACCTTTTCAGGTTCATCAAAAGTTAGATGTTCTTCCCTACTAAAACCACTTATGGCAAGTGCATCAGGATTCCATTTATCCGAAATAGGTCTCATTTTACCATAAAATGTTTTGGTTAATGATGGCTCAACCATAACTGCTGCAAAACATACCATTGAATAATCTGGCATGTACCCGCCATCGCTTTCACAGTCTACACAAATTAGTTTTGACATTTTAATATTTTTAATATTTTATCTTTAATTCCACTTTGTTTAATACCTTCATTTGAACGAGTGCATTGCACAAAATTATCGGGAATCCACTGCATGAGATTTAAATCGTCAATAGCCACCCATTTATCCACAACATCTGCATGGTCTACTTGATACTTCAAAATTTCTTCTGCTCGACATTCTTCCAATTGTTGTAAAGTTTTATATTGTGTTCCCCAAAGACTTGATGTTTTACCAGATATTTTGGCAAGAACTCCGTTCCATTTAAATATATCATTCATCATATCAGTGCTATATCTTATTTTCCAATCGGATGAAAGTATAATAATTGGATTTGTTTTTTTTATAATTTCATTAAAGACTTTAACGCATTTTTCGTCAAAGCGATAACAATCATATGTGGGATGCCATTTCTTTCTATTAGTGTAGTATTGTACTGTCGTGGCTAGAACCCCATCAATATCAATAAAAATTGTTGGATTAGTTTGCATATTTTTATAATTTATTAACAATATCCACCAGTTGTAATTACTTTGTCAAGTTCTTTACCACAGAGTTTACAAACCAATGTTTTTATATATTGGCTTCTATCCAAATAACCACCTTCGATATACGAATCTTTGACTTCTGTATCATTATGAATACAAGCAACGTGCATTTCTTCGGTTTTGTCCCGAATTTCTTTATTGAGTTTTTCTACTCTATGTTTTAAACGTTGGAGTTCACGGTATATAGCAATAGCTTCACCGTTTTCTATTTTATTATCTTTTTCCATAATATAAATTTTGGTAAATGTAAGATAGTTTTTAGTAAAATACAAATGTTTTTGAAATCTATTTCACACCATGCGCTTCATCCAATGAATTCCAGAGGCTATCAAGAATATCCTGATTAAGCTCATTTTTATACCAAGCAAGTGCTTTTTTGAAAATAGGCTTGCGATACTGATATTCTTCAACATATTTAGCATACATTGAACTACCATTGTCTTTACTATATGTGACGTTTGCCAATATATCACACATTTTTAATATGATAGCACGATAATCCTTGACAGTCTTACCCATTGTAAGCAGGTGTTTCATTAATCGGTTTTCTGCTGGTACATCAGTTACTGCAAGTACAACATCAGCAACTTTTTCGCCAGCTACGTCAGATATATTATTATATGTTTGTTTAGCATCCTCAATGCTATCATGAAAAAGTGCTGCAACTAAAGTTACGTCAACATCAATTGGACGATAAAACACGTTTTGATAGACATTAACTAAATCAACCACCATCTTAATATGTATCATATAAGAGTGACCACCATAATTACAATTAGAATCATCATATTGTTTACGTGCAATCTCTCTAAAAGTTTCAAAATTCACTTTATTCATTTTTACAAATTTTTAAATCATTAATTAGACCTTGATAATAATTTACATCCTTCAAAGTTTGTTCCATATCCAATTTAAAGTTATTGACATCTTGCGTCAATTGTTTCAAATCTTCATTTGCTTTCCTATATCTCCAAAATGCATCATCATATGCTTTTTCAGCACTCTTAAGATTTTCTTCTAAATGTTGTTTTACCAGTTCCATAATTATATTTTTACAATTATACGAAAAAGTTTTCAAATTGTTACAAATATTATAGAATAAATTTCATATATTTTTGTAACATATTAAAATATTATTCGTATAATTGCAAAACATTGAATCACATGAATAAATTTAATTCCATCTGTTTTTTGGATTGTGACGGTGTACTAAATAGCCAACTCTTTTATACTGAAAGGTATAAGCATTTGACACAATATGATGGTATACCGTTCTATAAAACAGTTAAAAAATATTTACGCAAACTTGTTAAGTCTAATGAACTTTCAAGACTGGACTATTATAAGAGTGAAATGTGTCAAATGCGTATGCAATTATTAAATGAATTTTGTGCAGAAACAAACACTGCTGTAGTGCTTTCAGCTTCAATGCGAATGCAATATAATGTTGAAGAATTACAAGAAATTTTTAATTACTGTGGTGCTACATTTACAATAATTGATAAGACTCCTTATACTGATTATGAAAGAGGAACTGAAATCAGTAAATGGTTAAAAGATAATTGCATGAAATGGTTTGGTATTCATTATTATGATTTTCATCGTTTCGTAATTTTCGATGATGATGATGATATGCTTTTGAATCAACAATTTAATTTTTTTAAGATTGATAGTTATTGTGGATTAACACCAACCATATGTGATAATGCGAGAAAATTTTTAACACATAAAACATTTTAATATGAGTACTGAATCGAAATGGATTAAATTCTTATTATGGAAATCATTGCCAAACTTGGAATAACTGTAGATAAGAATAGCGTCAAAACATATTATGTGACACGTGCATATCAGACTCGACATGGAAACGGACCGATGACCAATGAAGGTATGGACATCAGTTATATAAAAGAAAATCCATTAGAAACTAATATAAATGATGGATTTCAAGGAGAATTCAGAAAATCTCCATTGGATTTGGACTTATTGAAATATGCTGTTGAATGTGATGGGTATCACAATCCATTGTCGAGAAAAAATATTGTTATTACCTGTCTCGACCAAGTTCCAGAAGATATTCCAGTAACAATTGGTGGTAAATTAGAAACTGTTAAATTTAATGAAATTGGTTCATATTGTGGAATTAATTTTAAATTTCCATGCTACTCAGATACAGGATATCAATTTACTGTAGAAAATTGTTGATTAATTAAAATAATATTATTATATTTACCACAAATTTTAAAGAAAATGTTTGATTTTGATGATGAACAACTAAAAAAAATTTCCGATGGTTACGGAACACCAAATAGTGTGCTGCTAAAAGAAGTACATGAAGCTGGCTTTAAGCCTATTGCAATTACTGTGGTTATTTGTGAAGAAACCTTTATTTTTAAAGGCAAGCAAGAAGCACAAGCTGCTGCCGATAAATTCTTACCAGAAGGCTGGTGGTATGATTTTGGTAATTGGGAAGATACTCGTCAGGAATATGTGAAGAAATTTTACGGTGGTGACGAAGACCAAGCACCAACAGTATATTGGCTTGACAATAATTTTGCACCTAAAAATTATAGACAATGAAATTTCTAATTCAAAAAATTAATGGTGAAATCTGTCATGATTTTGTTTTTGCATTACTTGAATCTGTTAGATTCAATAAATGGTTAACTCGTAACAATAAGAAGGATGAAATCAAAATCAAATACGCCAATACTTTTGAAGTACTTGAACCTTCTGATATTTATCCAATGCCATTTAAACCATGTCATATAAAATATGTGCCAGTCGGTAGTGTTGACTTTGTTACTGATTTTCTCGTGCATTTTTACAACATAATACCAAAACCAATTAATGTGCCTGTTGAATTATTTCCATTTGCTGAACGACATATATTTAATGGTACTGAAAAAGATTTAAAAGGGCAAGGTAAATCTTTTGTTAAATCCAACGATAAAATTAAATTCTTTACCGAAATAATACCCGATGATTATATACTTGAATCTGGAAACTATCAAATTTCAGAATTAATTACTATTGATAGTGAATGGCGTGCTTTTGTTTTTCAAGGTAAGTTAATTGGGTTGCAGAATTATTGTGGCGAATTTACAAAATTTCCAAATGTGGGAATACTTAAGGATATGATTCAAGCATATAAATCTGCACCAGTTGCATATACATTGGATATTGGAGTAAATGATAACACAACATTTCCAATTGAAATACACGATTTTTTCAGTATTGGTCTTTATGGGTTTAATAGTTCGAAATATCCAACAATGTTAAATCAATGGTTCAGGCAATATATTCAAAGAGAAATGGTTGAACAAAGACGAATTTAAAATATAAATATTATAAAATGGATTTTACTATAGGAACTGAAATAACCGATAAAGAATTGAGAGAAGTTTACGAACTACTCACAAAGGAAGAACTTATAGTTGCTTTAATTAACAAGCATTATGAAAAAAACATGAAAAATTGTAACTATTCTAAATAAATTTCGTATAAATAATAAAAAAGTATGATAGTATTAATGATTTTTTTAGCAATTATTGTTTACTTTATAATAGGTAGAACAGTAATAAATCTTTTAGAAGATAATGAACATGTTGATTTTGATGATTGGAAAGTAATCGCTATTTTAATTTTTCCACTTATTCTTATTTGGCTTTTTATTGTGGTATCTGCCGACTATATTACAGATGAAATTGATAAAATGAATAATAAATAAATAATATGAAAGAATTTCCAAAACTTTATAAAAAAACCAGTACAGGTGCTATTCAAGAATGGCAAGTCAGTGTTGATGAAATTAACAGTATTGCCACCATAATCAATAGATTCGGGCAAGTTGATGGTAAAATTCAAGAGAGTCTGGAACAAGTTCTTGAAGGCAAGAATAGTGGCAAAAAAAATGCCACCACAGCAATTGAACAAGCAGAATCACAAGCCAAAAGTAGATGGGAAAAACAACTCAAAAAGGGTTATGTTGAAGCAATGAACGATGCACAGGATGGCAAGACTAATGATATTATCGAAGGCGGTATATTTCCAATGCTTGCACATAAATTCTCAGAGCAAGGACATAAAATTAAATACCCGGCACTTGCTCAACCAAAACTGGATGGACATAAATGTATTTCACAAAATGAAAATGGTAAAATAACTTTATGGTCAAGAACACGTAAGGTAATTAATAGCGTACCACATATTATTAAAATACTTGAATCTTCAGGTATTTCAGACAGACTTGATGGGGAGTTGTACTCCCACCAATATCATAATAGGTTTGAAGAACTTAGTTCTTTAATTCGTCAGGAAGAACCAAAAGAAGGTTATGAAAAAGTTCACTATCACGTATATGACTTACCACACCCAACCATGACGAATGGTGAACGTAATGCATATTTACAAAGTCTCAAACCATATTTTCAGAATTCTGCAGTTCATATAGTTGAAACCATTGTGGTTAATAGTGAAGATGAACTCATGGAAGCCTTTGAACACTTCCTTGCTGAAGGTTATGAAGGTTGTATGGTAAGAAATATGGATGGACTGTATGTCAACAAACGTTCGTATGATTTATTAAAAATCAAGGAGTTTGACGATGATGAATTTAAAATTGTTGGTATTAAAGTCGGAACAAAAGGTAGTATGGCTGGTAAAGCAGTATTCACTTGCGAACTAAAAGATGGTAGTAATACATTCGATGTTAAGTTAAAAGGTAACATGGATGTACTTACGGAATATGCACAACATCCTGAATTGGTTGTGGGTAAAATACTTACTGTTAAGTTTCAGGGATATACAAAATATAATCAGCCAAGATTTCCTGTGGGTTTAAGATTTAGGGAGGATATTTGATATGTGTTATTCTGGAAAATGTATGTGGGAACAACCACATGGCGATTGTGGATTTCCAAATATACCTGAAGTACGAGAAAAATATAAATTTCCTCTTTGTGAAATTGGTATTGATAATGAAGAAGATGCAAAAAAATTACAGGAAATGATTGAAGATGTAAAAAAAATAATTAGTAAAAATATATTATTATAAAAATGAAAAAAATTTATTTAGCAGGACCCGATGTATTTCGTGCCAATCCATTGGAACATTTCAAAACATTAAAAGCACTTTGTAAAGAATATGGTTTTATTGGTTTATCACCATTCGATAATGAGGATGGTTTTGATGGCGAAATATCATCAAAAAAGCATGCTACACATATTTTTGCTGGTAATGTTGCTTTAGTTAAAATTTGTGATATAATTATTGCAAATCTCACGCCATTTAGGGGTGCTTGTGTTGATGATGGAACTGCTTGGGAAATTGGTTGTGGATATACAAATGCTAAATTAATATATGGTTACACAGATTATTATTGTGTAAAATTACCATATCAAATAAACCTCAATGCCCATCCCGATAGTTTATTAGAATTCCCTAATATTGAATCGTTTGGAGAAAATTGTGTAAATCTTATGCTTCAAGAAAGTATTGAATTAAGTGGTGGTAAAATATTAAAAACGTTTGAAGATTGTTTAATTGATTTAAATAAAAATAGATAAAACAATGACAACAGATAGCGTTCAAAATATGGCAATAAAATACATGGTAATGTATGGATTATTTACCCATAAATGGAATTTTTACTTTGATAATGCCAGAAGTAGAGTAGGCTTTTGTAGTCATAGAAAAAAGATAATTTCATTATCAAGAGAGTATATACCACAACTTGAAAGAAGTGAAGTTAAAGACACAATATTACATGAAATAGCACATGCACTTGTTGGTTCGGGAAACGGTCATAATCATATATGGAAACAAAAAGCAATTGATATAGGATGTAATGGTAAAAGATTATATCTTGGTGATGCATGTGTAATACCAAAATATAAAGGAACTTGTCCACGTTGTGAAAGAGCAATATTTCGGAATAAAAGAACCAATATATCATGTTCAAAATGTGATAGACGATATAATCCTGATTTATTGTTTACGTGGGAAATTAATAATTAATATGGAAATCAAAAGCACATATAAATTATCTTACACTCTTGATAAAGAGCCAAAAGATTTGGTTTTAGCAATAGAAAAAATGGTTGATGGTTTAATGAAACCACGTCAGAATGTCTGGGAAGGTAAAGCAATGCTCAATGGTCTACCATATGAAGAAGAAGACTTAAAATATATTGTAAATGCCAGACTTGCTGCAGAACGTATTGGAAAAAGAATGAAAGCTGAGTTAAAAGCTAAAAGCAAAGCAGAAAATAAGAGTTTTAGAGTAAAAAAAGAAGAAATAAAATGAGCGAAGAATTAAACAAGCAATTATTAAAGGAATTGGGTTTGTATAAAGAAACCAATACTTTAACTGATGAATTAAAAAAATTATTATTTGATTTAATCTTGCAAGAATCTAAAAAATCAAGATATAGTCATATAAGTGAAAATATAAAAATTCTCTTACAATGTGAAGCAGATGCTTATGTTGCTGTTTGCAAATATTCACTACATTTCAATCCAGAAAGGTCTGATAAACCAAATCTATATGTCGGACAAATTATCTGGAGTTCGTATTGCAGTACGATAAAAAAGCACGCTCTTGAATTAGGATTAAAAACCACAAAAAGATATGAAATTTAAAGCATTAAGAAAAAAAGAGACCAAAGAATTCGCTGTAATAGAATACATCGAAGAGAAAAATGAATTATGTACGTGTTCTTCGCCAAAACTAATGGGATTAACAGTAACAATTGAAGTGCTTAAAAAATATTATGAAGAATTTTCACCAGCAAACGAAATTAATTTTGATGAATTAGAATTAATAGAATTTGATTTAATTGAAAACGATGTTGTTGGTGCTGATATAAGAAATAAACTAACACCATCGCTGAATTTGGTTAGATTACTTTCATTATATTTTAGGGAAAATAATAAAATAACAAAAAAGAAACTTGAAAAGTACATTAGAAAAGAAATGAAACAAAGTGAAAAAAGTATAAAATATATTGCTAATTTATTATAATATTTATATCTTTGTAATATAAATGTGATGTGAAACGCTGTTACTGGAGTTCAGCACGGCAAGAAAGTCTGTAGCGTAGCGATGTCGACCCGCTTCCTGAAAAGAACGCTATGGTGTGAGTTCGAATCTCACTTTACATCCGAATCCTAAGATGGTGGCTACATCTTGAATGCCAAATAACGTGCCTGATAGGTATAAATGCCGAAAGGTCTGAATGCTGAAAAGAAGGAATGGCGGTAGGAAAAATTTCGTAAACCTAAGTTTTGCCAGTTTTAATGAAGATGAAAACTGGTTTTTAATTTAAAATTTATTATTATGAGCAGAAAATTAGGAACTATACAACGAATAAGTTGTATTAATGAAATTGAAGGTGCAGAAAAAATAGAACACGCATCCATTTTAGGATGGAAGAGTGTTGTAGAAAAAAATAAATATAAGGTGAATGACCTAATTGTTTTTGTGGAAATCGATAGTATTTTGCCTGAACGTCCAGAATTTGAATTCTTAAGAAAAGACAAATTTCGTATCCGAACAATAAAGTTGCGAGGTGCGATTTCTCAAGGCATTGTATTTCCATTGGACATACTCAATGCCAACACTCTATGGCATATCTGTGAATTGGAAAAATCAGGACTTATTTTACATGACCAAGCAGATAGTCCAGAAGGTATGGATGTTTCAGAAGAACTTGGAATTTCTAAATATGACCCTCCTATTCCTGCTGAACTTAGTGGTAATGCTAAAGGTGCAAGACCATCATTTTTTCCTATTACCGATGAAGACAGAATTCAAATCTTACCTCACATACCTATTGAATATTCTGGTCAATCTTTCATAGCTACCGAAAAGCTTGATGGTTGTTTAGACGGAGGAACATTAATTGAAACCGAAGATGGAATTAAAACAATCAAAGAAATTTGTGAAACCAAATATGTTGGTAAAATAAAAACATTTGACTTCATTAAAAACGAAATTGTGTTTGAAAACATTATTAATCATTTTATTTGTGAAAATAAAAAACAAATTAAAACGAGATTAATTAATAGCGAATCGCCAAAAAAATGGTTTAAAATTATATTGGAAAATAGTATGGTAATACTATTAACTGAAAATCATGAAATATGGTTACCAAATTTATCTTGTTGGAGAAGAGCTGACGAATTAATTGGAAACGAAGATTTTTTGTTTGATGAGTGAAAAGTTTGATTAATTTCAAATTTCTCAGTATTTATATTAAAATATTGAGAAATGAGAAAATGTCCGTATTGCGATTGTAAAACAAATGGTTCGTCACATATTTACTTTTGTGTTAAAAAATTTGATGTTAATAAAAATAATGATAAAGTGAAATTTGATTTTATATCATATAATTTCCCTGAAGTTTCTAATCAAGAAAATTTTACTCGTTTATATAATGAAGAATTATATTCATTACCAATGATTCGAGAAAAATTTGGTATTGACTATAAATCTATTTTATTTTTAATTAAATATTTTAATATTAAAAAAAGGGGTATTTCAGAAAGTGGCATAAAGATTAGCTCTCCAAAAAATAAAAAAACATGTCAATTAAGATATAAAACTAATAATGTATCACAGGTTAATGATATTAAGAAAAAAAAGATTGCAACATCAATGAAAAATTTTGGTGTTAC
>Ga0315284_10013632_pt1 | contig 11580 bp, 7 predicted proteins | sample YL17G09_16_MG_FD_203696 | JGI IMG/M metagenome (GOLD analysis project Ga0315284, IMG submission 203696) | Sediment microbial communities from Yellowstone Lake, YNP, Wyoming, USA - YL17G09_16 | ecosystem: Environmental > Aquatic > Freshwater > Lake > Sediment | place: USA: Wyoming | collected... | reverse complement strand
GTGGCCGCCCCGGGGGCGGGGGGGGGGGGGGGGGGCGGGGGGGGGGGGGGGGGGGGGGGCGGTGGCACAAACGGGGTGGCAGTCGGGATGGGCACGGTCACCGCGGCGGGAGATCCCGATTCGTATATCCCGAGCAGCTTATTGCGCGTTGCGCTCAGAGCCCCGGGGCCGCCTATGACGGTCTTCTGGTCGAACTGAGCCTGGTAAGTCCTGTTCTCGTTGATATGATGTATGGTAGCCGAGAAGAGGCCGTTGACGTCCAGCGTGAACGTGACCGCGAATCTGTGAGACCCCTCCGGCTTCGGCTCTATCGGGCCCAGGTGCATCACGCCGATCAGCGTGTTCTCATAGCACAAGTCGCCTTCGCCCTGGTAAATGCGCACCTCGATATCCCGCGTAGGGCCGGCGTTGGTGTAGTTGTCATCGGTCATGGAAACCGGTATGTAGGTCCCCTGCGGGACGATCCTGCTGAATCGGTTCTCCTGGACGGCGACGCCGAGCGTGTGCTCGGTGATGAGTTGAACCTCGATCTCTTCGTCAGCATCCGGGTTAATGAGGCCGCTGTCTACGGTCTTGGTGATGTCGAACGGCGGGGGACTGGGGGCAAAACGCAGGGCGAGCAAAGCTGCACCGCGTGCGACAACCTCGTCGGGGTTCAGCTCGGCGCGCAGGAAGCTCTCGTCCTTCTGGAAGTAGTCAAGAAGCCGCTCCCTGACCTTGGGTATTTTGCTGGAGCCGCCCACGAGCAGAATGGCGTCGATGTCCTCACGCTGGACACTCTTGGCTTCCGCCGCCTTGACAGCGGCGTCAACGAAGGTCAGGGACCTTGTAAGGAACGGATCGAGGAGTTCCTCGAACTTCTCGCGGGTGAGCTGCAGGCTGGGCGGGCCTTGCTGGGACGGGTCAAGCACATCCCCCAGCGGCAGCATGGCGCTGGACGATGTGCTCAACAGGATCTTGGCCTTCTCAGCATAGAGCTTGATCTTCGCCTTCGCTGTCGTGTTGCTGCTAAGGTCGGTGTTGTGGTTCGCGCGCAACTCCTCCAGCGCCCAGTCGGTAATCGCGTTGTCGAAGTCGCCGCCCCCGAGCCGCATGTCGCCTGACGTCGCGACCACGTCTATTTTCGATTCTTCCACGGCGATAATCGACACGTCGAATGTTCCGCCGCCCAGGTCGTAGACGAGGTAAATCTTGCGGACGGGCTCCTGCCGTTCCAGCCCGTAGCATATGGCCGCCGCGGTAGGCTCCGGAATAAGCTGGCGCGGATAGAGGCCGGCGAGCAGAGCCGCTTCCTGAGTAGCCTTTTTCTGCTTCTCGGTGAAATATGCGGGCACGGTGATCACGGCATCCCGGATCTCTTCGCCTATCTCCTTCTCGGCGATCTCTTTCATCTTCATCAGGATGAACGCGCTGATCTCCTGGGGCATGTACCATTTTCCGCCCATCCTGACTTTGACCGGATCCCCGAGGCCGTCCGAATCCCGCTCCTTGGTCTTGAACAAGCTGCGTCCGCCGAACTTATCGATATTCTCTTCGTCGAAGACTTCGCCCATCTCGCGCTTGATCTCGACGATGCTATTCTCCGGATCATAAGGCAGGTTCCGTTTTGCCACAGCCCCAACGATGACCCCCCCGGCCTGCAGGTTGAGGCTTACGACCGAGGGCGTGGTCGGAGCATCCCCCTCTTCCTGATCGACTATGATCCCGGCCTGCTCTGTATATTTGTCGTATGCGGAGACGGCGCTGTAGGTGGTTCCCAGGTCAATCCCAATAACTCGGTGCAATCTTTCATTCATGGCAATGCTCCTCCCGAAGTGGATGCTAAAGATCTGTTGTGGATTCCGTAAGCGCCGAGTCGCCGCAGCGCGGGTTCGCGATCACAACACCGGCGGGACGGACAATCTTTCCCCCGGCGCAGTAACCCGGCCGTCTCGCTTTCAGCACGACGCCGGACTTGCCCTCGGCATACCCAACGCACTCCATACACGCGGGATCGAAGGCCTCCCCTTCGCCAACGTTAAACTCCTCGAATCCCAGCACATGCAGCATCATGGCAGTTCTATCGACAATGGCATCCACTTGACAGCGCAGCCTGGCGTCTTTCTGGGATGTCATCCGGTCTCGCATTTCGCGCAGGGAATCCATCCATGGCGCGACGGCCTCGAGGGTCGTACGTGCGGCAAGTGCTTTCCGTTCTCCCAGCAAGTCGCGTTTGAGTTTGTCAAGCTCGCGGACTTGTGTATTGGAGCACGCCACGACCCTTTGCTCCATCTGCTCCACACGCGCAAGCAGCGCGGACAGATCGTCCTGTACGGCCTTGACCTGCTTCATCAGCCCGAGCATGTCGTCCGCAATCTCCTCAAGACAAGCCTGTCCCGGCTCGGGCGGAGCAGGGGGTATAGCCGCGGTGGCGCGGAAGCCGGTGAGATTAAGCTCGGCAGTCCGTACAGTGGCCAGCTTCTCGAAATCGATGGCCCCGGCGCTGTCGAGCCCGGGACCGGCAGTCTGCTCCCGCGTAACCACCCCGGCGGCCCGTTTGCCGGGGGACTGCTTCGGCGGTCTGCTCGTGCTGCTTCTGTTCTTACCATAACGTTTGTTCGCCATACTCATCCTCCGCTCGTCGGTGTGCCGTCGAGCAACTGGTTATATGTGAAGTCGTCGGAAAAGTCCTTCCGAGTCAGGTCGCTGGGATGCGCGACATCTTCGCCGTGTCCGGCGAGGAACTCGGATAGCACTTCTCGCAGCAGTGGGAGCGGAAACTTGTTCCCGGAGAATGCCTCATCCGCAACCGACTCGATCTTCAGCAGCTCGAGCGGTGGATGAGCTCTGTCGTATGCAAGCCGCTGGTCGGCGTTCTCCACATTCATCCGGTTGATAGCTCGGTGTCGCTCGCCGAGCTCCGCGGAGCGCTCCCGCATCTGGTCAAGGTTCGGATATTTCGCACGAGCCTGCTGTTCCAGCCGGGCCAGTTCCGCTTGTGCTTTGGTTAATGCGTCTGGAATGGCCTGCGCGCTGTTGTTGCGCAGCGCGTCAACCTTTCGTCGGGCGTCCTTGAGCCCGGGAATGGACGCTTCCGCATCATCGATCTGCCGGTCAAGTGCATCTTTTTGCTTTTTAAGGCTGGCCTTGAGTTCTCGGGCTGCCACCTGGATCTCATCGGGCGTGGCCTCAGGAGCAAGCTCGAGAGCATCGTAGTGCGTGCCACGAGGGAGCGGCAGCGGGTAGTCCAGCATGTTTTCTCCTGTCCAACGAAAGTGAATACGGCGCGGAGGTTCAGCGCGCCCACATGTGAAGCATCGCAGATTAGTCTAACATTATCGTGGCAAGACACTTATTCGTCAAGGTATGCCAGGGGTCCGATTGCAGCGCGTGGTATTCACGTCCCGTTTCTTGCGGGGCGGCTTGGCGCCCGCCGGCGATGGCGTCGTAGCCTTGTACCGGGCCGCGGTCGCCTTGGTGATTTGATCGGTCAGCGTCTCAACCTGTTCCGTTAAGGCCTGGAGTTGTGCCCGGAGCAGGCCGTTTTCGAGGGTGAGTTCGGTGATCGTCGCCTGGAGGCGGGCGATCTCCGCCGCACACGCGGCGTGGGTGGGGTCGCGCAGATCCTGCCAGGGCTGAAGGACGACCGTCATGCCGACAGCATACCCGATGCGGCGCGGCGTGTCAGGCGAAACAGCGCTGATCTCGCAGAGGGATATTCAATTAGGGTGAACTCTTACAAATGAGTAGATCACCTGTTGACCGTGTTTTCTTCGAGCGCCCGGTGCGCTGCCATAAGGCCGCGCGTGCGCTGTTCCGTGTCGTCAGTTGTTTCTCCATGTCGGAGCGCATCGCCGTCATGGGCGCGCTGCCGAGCGTGCGGACCGCGTGCTGCACGAAAGGCCGTCGGCCGCTGATTTGTCTCTTCGGCCGGCAGGCTATTGGCGGTCTGTTCCGGTGGTGGTACAATGAGTCGAATTGACGGTCGACATCTTCCGTGCCCTGTTGCCGTCATGGTGAACGATCATGCGATGCCCCCGCTGCACAACTGATGTATCGGAGACGAATGTTTTCTGTCCGGCTTGCGGCTTAGCGCTCTCTCTGACCGATCCCGGCGACTTGCCGGCCGGAACGCGGCTCCATCACGACATGTATGTTGTTGATGCCGTCATCGGTCGCGGTGGGTTCAGTGTCACCTATCTCGCAACCCATCGCGATCTGAAGCAGCGCGTAGCGATCAAGGAGTTCTTTCCCGCCTCACTGGCAACCCGCGATCCGGCGACCGGCCACCTTGTCCCACGCCGGGAATCGCGCGATCTTTATCGCCGGGCACTCCAGCGGGTCATCCGCGAAGGCCAACTGCTGGTTCGTTTCGATCATCGCGGGATTGTCCGTGTGCACAACCTCTTCCAGGAGCGTAATACCGCCTACCTTGTGATGGAATTGGTCGAAGGCCGCACGCTGGCCGAAGAGCTGCGTGAACGAGGTGCACTGCCAGGGTCAAAGGTCAGGGAGATCGTCGGGCAACTGGTCGAAGCACTGGCTGCGCTCCATGAACTTCACATTTGCCACCTGGATATCAAGGCGAATAACGTGATGCTCACCCCGGCCAGTCGCGCCGTGCTGCTCGACTTTGGCGCAGCGCGCCAGCTCATTGCCGCCTCGACCGGCGAAACGTCAATTCGCTTCGGCTCACCCAACTATGCGCCCTTGGAAGTGATTAACGGCGAGGAGACCGGTCCGGAGAGCGACATCTTCGAGCTGGGAGTATTAATCCATGAAATGGTCACGGGCGAAAGGCCGCCCACCGCGACTCAGCGCGCCCGTCGTGATACCTGGACTCCCGATCGTCTGCCCGAGCCCTGGCGGCGACTGTGCGCGGCGGCGCTTCGCCTCGACCGCACGGCGCGTCCTGCCGATATCCGAGCATGGTGGGAAGGGATTGATGCGCCTGATCAGCCTGGAGATGATACGGATGAAGATACCGTGGTGGTGACGACGCCCACGGAGCTGCCGCCTACCGAGGTGCTGCCCTCGCAAACACGCACGGCAGTCCTTCCCGGGCCGGTCAGCGAGCATCCCACCGAAGTGATACCGGGACCCGATGCGCTCCCGCCAACCGAGGTGATGCCGGCATCAGGAGGGGGTCCTTCTACCGAGATGATGCCGCAACCGGGCACAATGGCGACGGACGAAGCCGGCGCAGTTGAACTCCCCGCGATGGACAGCATCCCCGAGCCGACCGGGGACGCGTCGCCGGGCGCCGGTGATTCCACGGTGGGGCCCCAATCCATCGGGACAGCGCCTCATTCAGATCCGATGCCACCTGACGGCGGGCGGCGCCTTCACCGGGAGCAAACGGCCGCCGTGCCGCGCGCCACCGGAATCCGCTGGGCGCGTGTGCTCCTCGTGCTCATTCTCGCCGTGGTCGCCTTCGCCATCGCCTGGCGCCTGCGCGATGTTACATCAAACGTGGGATCGCCCCAAACGCCCGCGGCGGGAACCCCAGCCACATCCTCATCGAGTGCAAATACGTCCGGCGGACCCGAAGCGCCCGCGGTCGGGACGGCTCCCGGCGCCGTCCCACAACCGGGAACTCCAAGCACCTCTCCGCCGGTGACCGATCCTTCAGCGTCAGCCGGCCAGCCGCCTTCGACCAACGGCAAGACAGGGAAACCAATGCCAGCCGTCACCCCTGCGCCGAGTCAGCCGAAGGCTGCACCGACAACTCCTGGCGTGAACCGGATCACCCCCTCCACGCCCGGAACGAATACCTCCCCGCCCACCAGGCCCGCGCAGACTACCGGATCGGCTAATTCGCACGGGAACGCCGTTCACCAGCCCGTTGCGCCCCGGAAGCCATCAACAGGCCAACCGGCGACATCCCAACCGGCCAAAGCGCCTCTCATGGCAACGGACAGCAGCATCGACCGCGCGCGTGGGGTCGTTCGCGCCCACGGTGTTGGCGTGGCTCCCGCCTCATCCAGCGGCGCGTCCGCTCGCGTGCTCGCGCGTCGGGCGGCGCTTGTCGTCGCCGAGCGCAACCTGCTGCGCGCCTTGCAGCGCGCGACCGTCGCCGGGAACAGCGACACCGCCAGCGAATCCGTCTCCGGAACCGTGCCGCCGTATACCGTCGCGCGCGAGCAACAGCTCGACGCACGCACATACGAGGTGGTCATCGAAGCCGATTTACCGTAGCCGCGAAGCATCGTTGCCTGCCCAAATCCTTGCCGCGTCGCTCCGCCGGATTAGGTACATCCCGTTGTTCCAATGAAAAGGGTGTGCCTTAACGTTCGGCAGGGCCAACACGGGGCGCCAGGCCGGTGGCTTCACCCCGCGATTCACGCAAGAGGAGCGCTCTCACGGCAAGTATGCTACAATAGCGATCAGTTCCCGGACCTTACGGAGGGTCGTGCAATGCGCCGCTTACCGCTATGGTTTGTCCTGACCCTCCTGCTGCCGTTGCCCCTGGCGATCTACGGGCAGGCGCCCACCATCGCGCCGGGCGCGACAGCGGGAGAGAAACCGCTCTACGCCAACACCTACGCGCTGCTCATCGGCATCGACGCCTATCAGCACGTGCGCCCGCTGCACTACGCGGTGAGCGACGTGCGGGCATTGCGGGAGGTGCTGGTCACCCTGTACGGCTTTCCGGCGGAGCACGTGACGGTGCTCACCGACGCGGAGGCGACGAAAGAGGGGATTACCCGGGCGCTGGCGGAGTTGGCGAACAACCGGCGGATCGGGCCGGAGGACCGCGTGCTCATCTACTTCTCCGGGCACGGGCAGACGGTGCCCGCCGGCGACGGCATGAAAGGGTTTCTCATCCCGGTGGACGCCCGGGTGGAGCTGGCCAACCCGACGAACCCGGCGCCCTATCTGACGAGCTGCCTGCCGATGAACCTGGTCTGGGAGACGCTCGAGCTGTGCCCGGCCAAGCACGCGCTGCTCATTGCCGACGCGTGTTACAGCGGGCTGATGGCGCGGAGCCGCGCGCCGGACGAGCCGGCGCCGGACACGAGCGCGCGCGTGCTGGCGGGCAAGCGCGCCCGGCAGGTGATTACCGGCGGCGGTCGCGGGGAGCAAACAATCGAAAAGCCGGACTGGGGCCATGGCGCCTTCACCTATAAACTCCTCGATGAGCTGCGGGGGCGCGCGCGGGAGCCCGGCACCGTGTTTACCGCCCAGCAACTCTTCGCTTCCCTGCAGCGCTCGGTGACCAATCTCACCGGCGGCAAGCAAAACCCGCAACTGGCGGACCGGGACACGGAGGGCCAGTTCCTCTTCATCGTGCCGGGCGCGGGCACCCCGGCGGCGCCGACACCGGTCACCCCGCCCGCCACTCCCGGCGGCACGGTGGAGGCGGTGGACACCACCGCGCGGCTGCAGATCACCAGCGAGCCACCGGGGGCGAAGGTCTTCGTGGATGACGCCGAAAAGGGGGGCACGCCGTGCACGCTTTCATTCGACCTGGGATTGGACAAGAGCAAACGCCTGGAAATCGGATTGCGTCTGGCCGGCTACAAGGATGCCGTGCGCGCGGTCACGCTGGAGCGGGGGAAGACGACGTCGATCAGCGTGACATTGGAGAAGATCGCTGCGCCCGTCACGCCGGCGCCACCCCAACCCGGCGCCGCGCGCGTCAACCCCAAGGATGGCGCGGCGATGGTCTGGGTGCCGGCGGGGGAGTTCCTGATGGGGAGCACGGATGCGGACAAAGACGCCCGAACTGATGAAAAGCCCCAACATACGGTCTACCTGGACGGCTACTGGATCTACCAAACCGAGGTGACGGCGGCGCAGTACCGGAAGTTTTGCCAGGCGACGGGGCGGCAGCTGCCCGGACTGCCGGACTGGGCGAAGGACGACCACCCCATCGTCAACGTCTCCTGGGAGGATGCCGCCGCTTACGCGCAGTGGGCGGGGGCGGCGCTGCCCACCGAGGCGCAGTGGGAGAAGGCCGCGCGCGGCACGGATGCCCGGGTATATCCCTGGGGGAACGACTGGGATGGCGCGAAATGCGTTAACTCGGTTGGTGGAGGAACAAAGCCGGTCGGCGGCATGCCAGCGGGCGTCAGTCCGTATGGGTGCCTGGACATGGCGGGGAACGTGTGGGAGTGGTGCGCGGACTGGTACGATGGGAGTTATTACAAAAATACGCCGTCGCGGAATCCGACCGGGCCGGCGACGGGAACCTTGCGGGTGTTGCGCGGCGGTTCCTGGAACAATACCACTCCGGTCAACTTCCGCGCGGCCTACCGGTTCAGGGGCGTTCCTGGTCGCAGGTTCAGCTACTACTTCGGCGGCTACCGCGTCTTCGGCTTCCGGTGTGTGCTCCGTTCGCCAGGACAATAAATACCCTTGGTCCTCGATCCCTTGATCCCTTGGCCCTTACCACTTGGCCCTTTTCCTTTCCGCCGCGCAGCGGCGGTCGCGCGAAAAAAGAGGCCGGTCATGCGTAATGAAGTAAGCGTCGTCGCTCGGGTCTACGATCTGACGCTGTGGCTGTTGCCGCATCTGGCGAAATTTTCATGCGCCCATCGGTTTACGCTTGGTGACCGGATCGAGGTGACCGCGCTGGAACTCCTGGAATGCCTGGTGGATGCCAGTTATCGCGCGGATAAACAGCCGGCGTTAACGGTTTCATGTGTGTAGTACGTTCGTCAGGACCGTGATCGATGGTCTGAACCGTGATTAGAAGGATTGAAGGATTCGCTTGATTTTGCTTGCTCATTCTCAAAAGCGAGCGGTGAATCTGCCACTGACAATCATGGTCATCCTGTAATCCCGTCAATTACGGTTCAGACAATGCCGCGAGCGAAGCGCGTGACCAATGCAACAGGACGAATAACCCGGTGTCGTGCGGAGGGGCGCCGGCCGGCGGAATTTCCGCCGCGGTTGTGGAACTTCTACCGAGGCAGCGGCAACTACACTGACAGATCGCGTGCTCACTCCGTGAAAGGAGCCGGCGATGATTCTCCAGTCCATGAGCGCATGGTATACTGTAAGATGAGTGATTGGGAATAAAACCGCTCGAAGGAAGATGTTATGTCGCTGCGCCTTTCCCGCATCGTATTGTTGGCATGCACGCTCGCGCTGGTTTCTCTGCGCGCACAGAGTCCGATCGGCGTGGCGCCCGGAGCCGCGGCGGTCGCCGGTGAGAAATGGGCGCTGCTGGTGGCGATCGACGGGTATGAAAGCCCGGAGATCAACGGGCTGCAGTTCTGCGTGGCGGACGCGCGGGCGGTGGCGGAGACGCTCATCGCCCGCGAGGACTTCCCCCCTGGCCACGTCTACCTGATGACCGGCGCCGACACCGGTGAGATGCGCGCGACGCACGTGAACGTCTTCAAGCGGCTGGACGCGCTGGCGAAGAAGGTGCGGCCCGGCGATACCTTCCTCTTCTACTTCGCCGGCCACGGCTTCACCCGCGAAGGCAAGCACTTCCTTGCCACCGTCAACGCCGACTCCGCCACCGTGGAGACGCTGCAGCTTACCGCCGTCCCGCTGGAGATGCTGAAGGCGAAGATGGCGAAGATCGCCGCCCGGCAGACGATCTTCATCCTCGACGCCTGCCGCAACGACCCGGAGAAGGGGCGCGGGGAAGGCGACAACGTGCGCACCGCGGAATTGTCGGTCGCGCTGGCGGACGCCGCGCGGGCGACGGGCGGCGGGCTGGCGGGGTCGGCGCTGCTCTTCGCCTGCGCGGAGGGCGAGCGGGCATATGACTGGCAGGAACAGGGTCACGGGGTCTTCTCTTACTACCTGGTGGAAGGTCTGGGGGGTGGCGCGGCGGAGCCGGACGGCCAGCTCACCCTGACCGGGCTGGCGGATTACACGCAGCGCAAGGTGCAGGCCTGGTGCGAGGAGCGCAACAAGCGCCAGCGCCCGGACCTGCTGCAGCAGGGGGCGGCGAAGATCGTGCTGGCCGACAAGCTCGCTGTGCCCGCCACCCCCGGCGGCACGGTGGAGGCGGTGGACACGACCGCGCGGCTGCAGATCGACAGCGAGCCGCCGGGGGCGAAGGTGCTGCTGGATAGCGTGGTGCAAGTGCAAACGACGCCGTGCACGCTGTCCCTGGAGTTAGGGGTGCAAAAGACGAAGGCGGTCGAAATTGGCCTGCAATTGGCCGGCTACAAGGACGCCGTGCGCGCGGTCACCCTGGAGCGCGGCAAGCTCACCCCGGTCAGCGTGACGCTGGAGAAGATCGCTGCGCCCGTCACGCCGGCGCCTCCCCAACCCGGCGCCGTGCGCGTCAACCCGAAAGACGGCGCGGCGGTGGTCTACGTGCCGGCGGGGGAGTTCCTGATGGGGAGCGCGGATGCGGATAAAGATGTTCAAACAGACGAGAAGACGCAACACAAGGTCTACCTGGACGGCTACTGGATCTACCAAACCGAGGTGACGGTTGCGCAGTATCGCAAGTTTTGCCAGGCGACGGGGCGGCAAATGCCGCCGGAACCGGAGTGGAAATGGCAGGACACCCATCCCATCGTCGATGTCACCTGGGATGATGCGGCCGCCTACGCTGCCTGGGCGGGAGCGGCACTACCAACGGAGGCGCAGTGGGAGAAGGCGGCGCGGGGCAGTGATGGGCGGATTTATCCGTGGGGGAACGAGTGGGATGGCGCGAAATGCGTTAACTCGGTTGGTGGTAACGCGCCGGGAGGAACAAAGCCGGTCGGCGGCATGCCGGCGGGCGTCAGTCCGTATGGGTGCCTGGACATGGCGGGGAACGTCTGGGAGTGGTGCGCGGACTGGTATGATGCGGGGTACTACAAAAACGCCCCTGCCCGAAATCCCACGGGGCCGGCAACGGGTACAATGCGGGTGCTGCGCGGTGGTGCCTGGCGCTACAATTATCCGGACTACTTCCGCGCGGCCTACCGGGGCGGCGACAATCCCACGTCCCAGAACTACTACTACATCGGGTTCCGGTGTGTGCTCCGTTCGCCAGGACAATAAATACCCTTGGTCCTTGATCCCTTGATCCCTTGGCCCTTACCACTTGGCCCTTTTCCTTTCCGCCGCGCAGCGGCGGTCGCGCGAAAAAAGAGGCCGGTCATGCGTAATGAAGTGAGCGTCGTCGCTCGGGTCTACGATCTGACGCTGTGGCTGTTGCCGCATCTGGCGAAATTCTCGCGCGATCATCGGTTTACGCCTGGTGACCGGATCGAGGTTACCGCGCTGGAACTCCTGGAATGCCTGGTGGATGCCAGTTATAGCGCGGATAAACAGCCGGCGTTAACGGTTTCAGGTGTGTAGTACGTTCGTCAGGACCGTGATCGATGGTCTGAACCGTGATTAGAAGGATTGAAGGATTCGCTTGATTTTGCTTGCTGATTTTCGAAAGCGAGCGGTGAATCTGCCACTGACAATCATGGTCATCCTGCAATCCCGTCAATCACGGCTCAGACAATGCCGCGAGAACAGTGCTTGACCGATGCAACAGGACGAAGGACCCATTGTCGTGCGGAGGGGCGCCGGCCGGCGGAATTTCCGCCGCGGTTGTGGAACTTCTGCCGAAGCAGCGGCAACTACACTGACAGATCGTATGCTGATTTCATGAAAGGAGCCGTCGATGAAATATGGAATGCTTTA
>Ga0315284_10013631_pt1 | contig 11581 bp, 8 predicted proteins | sample YL17G09_16_MG_FD_203696 | JGI IMG/M metagenome (GOLD analysis project Ga0315284, IMG submission 203696) | Sediment microbial communities from Yellowstone Lake, YNP, Wyoming, USA - YL17G09_16 | ecosystem: Environmental > Aquatic > Freshwater > Lake > Sediment | place: USA: Wyoming | collected... | reverse complement strand
ATTTACGCGATGAGTGATGACAGCACCATAGTAGAGACGATCAATGATACGAGGTTGAAAGTTGTACCGGAAATGCCGGAAGGTCAGAATGCCTGGGCTGATTATACAGGAAAAGAAGGCTATGGAATTGGTTACCGTCTGGTATGGGCGGTGCAGTTCACGAAATCCACCAGCATAGAAACATATGAATCATGGGTGGATGCCATCAGCGGGAAGATTGTGAATAATATCAGTCTGACATTGTATGGGAATGTGTATGGCGACGTTTCCATACGCCCGGGTAATCGGATTAATAAGCAATTTCCGTATTGCAGTATTGTTAATAATACCAATAAGACCACAGAATTCTGGGGCTGGTATTTGTATAGTAATAGTCCCTCCACAACCGCCAGTTCATCGCTTAATGGTTATTATTTTAGCATTGCTGATACTTGTGGTGGCATTAATCTCTCCACTAACACCTCGCCAGGCAATTTGAATTTTGGTTCTATTATAAATCAAGGCTTACAAACTTATCTTAAAGGCAATTGCCGGAGCAAGAACCTGCAATGATAGATGCACTGCTAGCGATGGAACAGGTTCTTCCTGCATTCATATAGAATTTGCCGGTCACATTAATTCTTGAATTAATGCCCAGTGTAGATTTATTATCGGAACTCAAAGACAGATCGCCTGCTGTCACATTCCCGCCTTCTTTCACCATAGCTTCACTTTCAATGTACGATGCAGTTGATCGGATGATTAAGTAATTGCTCACATTCACTACTGCATTCTTTCCTATAAAAGCATTCCGCGACGCCTGCAGCAGCATATTTGCAGAATTAATATGCACATTTTGATTTATCGTTGCATGGCTTAAGACAGTATCTAAGGTGCGGAAATAATTAATACGTTCTTGGAATAAAAAAAATAATAGTAACGATTTTCAAAAGGAAAGAAATTCTTGTGTAATTTCGCGAAATTTAGTAATTTCTACACTATAAAGCAAAAAAGTTCGAAGATCGTCCGACCCGGGGAGCCAGAAATTAGATATTAATAAATTCCTGAGCTGAGTCAAAGAAACGCTGAATGTCTCCAATATTGGACAGCCAGTTGCGAATTTCAATTCGTTTGCCCAGCTAATCTTTTCTCCCAGAGTGCTAATAAATAATTAGAACATTACCTCATTTTAATTTTTAGCCAAGCATCTAATAAATCTCTTTGCAATATTTGTTTCTCATCCAGCCTTATTAATGACTGGCATTTTTCCAGTATGGCGGGAATTTTCACAATAAATGGAAAATTGACATTGTTTATGCTATAATACAATTGAGGAGTAAACTTATGAAGAGGAAAATTTCTATCAATTCGATATTCTGGACTTGCTATGGAATTTCAGTAATCTTAAGAATCATGACACCTCTGTTAGAAAAGCATCTTGCATTCATTAATAATAGCATAATATATATCACCACTATTATATTAGATATATATATTATCTTTTCATGCGCAATATTTTTAATCTGGTACTTCAAAAAATTAATCGCTATTAAACGATGGTGGAAAGGAGAAAATGATTATTGGCTTTAGCAAGAATGACCATAGCATGAATTTTGTCTTTTACTGGAGGCCCTATCATAAAAAAATCTTTACTGGTAATACGCAAGAAGAAATATGTAATCAAGCAAGTCATTCTATCACTTGATTTTGAGCAGAAGCAGAAAAAATTATCGTTTTCTTTCAGCATATCAGGTGGTGATACTGACATGAAATCTGCTGGTATTGCCATTAACTGCATGACTATTCCTAATATACGAAAAGCAGAAGATATTGAAGGTATTGTTTTTGAATTAACAGATAAAATGGATGATTCTGAAAATGAATTAGCTGAAAGCGTAATATGGGAACCAGGTCAAAGTCTGGAATTAAAAAAATTGAAAATAGCCTTTGGCAAGATCAAAAATAAGTCAATGAATATTAAGCTCAACGCAACATGTTTTAAGTTCAATCAGGATTCTTGGGATATTGAGGAGAACAAGATAGCCATTAAGGGTGATTTTCTTGCCTCAGCAAAAGTAAATCATCGAATTTTTTAATCATAACATGGTTTTGACTGCCTTATATGAATCGATCAGATTTGATTAGGATAATGCTTGCGTATTGCTTGCAATTATTTATGCAGGCAAATGATTGGGCGCTGCTCTTGAAAAGGCTCTTGCTGCTGATCAAAATATCAACCATTGTAATTTTGGATATTAGGAGTCAATGAAATTCTGGCACGCCTGATTTTGCATGTTTTGTTATCATTAAATTAAAAGTTTTATAGTTTCTGAAAAAAACTGGACCCGGCACACAAAACATTCTACCCAGCAGCACAATGTTGCAAATGAGCTTAAGGATATAAAAAGATTTCATAATAAACACCCTCAAAAAAGATTGTCTAAATCCAACAATGATACTCATACATTAAAGAATGCCTGTATTACCAAAGAACAATAAAAACAGGCGAACAAGAATTATTAAATCCGAAAGTGATATGCTATAGAAAAGAATTTCCGAACTTTTACAATATTTAGCAAAAAATTGAGAAAATCGTCCAACCCGGCGAGCCAAATATCAGATGCGGATAAATTGTTCAGTTGAGTTAAAGAAATCATGAATGTACTCTTTACGGGACAACCAGTTGCGAAACTCATCCACTTGGGTGAGCTGCGCTTTTCCGCTCCTTTTCCCTCATTTTTTCCTTTACAATCCAATCTGTCACTTCTCTTTTTCTGATTTTCTTTCATATAATCCAAACCTCTTATGCAAACATGAACAGAAATACCAACTTTTTGGCTCATATTTCTTTAAATCTCCTCCGCCTTCGCTGTATTTCTTCAACTCCCGTGACATTATTACTATACGATGAAAAAGGATTTTTCTACCATGTCGTTTAGGTTCATGTCTGGGTGCGTTGTGTTTCAAGCCCTTGACAGCGCAAAAATAATGGATTAGAATTCTGAATGGTGGATTTAGATTCTTTCGTTTTAAAGGAGGAACCATGAAAAAAGAGATCTGGAAAAATTTCAACTATTATGGAATACCTGCGAAATATTTAATATGTGTAATATGTATTTTCCTCGCATTGATAGTAAGCGGAAGAGTAGCTTCCGCTGTTCAACATAATTCAGCAAATGAAATTGTTCAATCAGGTAGTAATAGCTACCCATCGGATTTAAAAAAGAGCTATAGTACCAATCTTTCATTTGAAGACAGGGTTGCCTGTCAAAAGGCAATTGAGAAGGTATATTGGAACTATCGATTATGGCCCAAAGAGAATCATTATCCAAAACCTGCTTTTGATTCATTAGGTATTGAAGAGGAAATAAAGCAAAAGACTGAGGACGTTTTGCGAAAATCAAATGCGCTTGAGCAATTATGGAAAAGACCGATCTCGAGCGCACAATTACAAGCAGAAATGGAACGAATGGCAAAGCATACCAAGAAGTCTGAAATTTTAAAAGATGTCTGGCAATCATTACATAATGATCCGCGCCTTATTGCTGAGTGTTTTGTTCGTCCAATTCTTGTAGAACGTTTTATGAGGAACTGGTATTCATCTGATAGTAAAATTCATGGAAGTTTAAAAGAAAAAATTCTTTCCGAATTGAGTACCTATTCCAATGCCGGTCAGATAAGGCTCTTGAGTGGAGAATATTCTGAGATTAATTTTATCAGGCAGGATGCTATTCATCAATCCCCAAATAAAGCAGAGATGAATTCGCACGAGAAACAGATTTATCTCAATATGGATGAATGGAATAGCATGATGAATAAACTTACAGGAATTTTCAGGCAAAGCTATCCGGGCTCTCATGCAATAAAGAATTCGAGAGGCACTGCTGAAATAGATACTTCCTCCATTCCCATAGGAATAATAAGCAGTTTACAAGAAAATGAAAACAGCTTTCAGGTGATGACGATTTTGAGCATGGCATCAAATGAGCTCAGGATTGCTGTTGTTGCATGGAAGAAGATACCTTTTGAAAAATGGTGGGCAGAATCAAAAAATTCTTATAGTGCAGAAATACATGAACCGTCATATTCATATAATGTACCTTCAATTGTTGATTCTATTTGTGAAATTGATTCATGGACACCGACAGCAGGTGCTCCGGAGGCGCGGTGGGGTCATACGGCAGTTTGGACAGGTACAGAAATGATAATATGGGGCGGAACAAATACCTATGATCTTTTTTATCTTTTAAATAGTGGAGCGAAATACAATCCGGGCACAGATACCTGGGTGCATATTTCTTTAGTTAATACTCCTCCGCATAGATACTACCATACAGCAGTATGGACGGGTACAGAAATGATTATTTGGGGCGGGTTAGGAGAAAATTCAATCTATTTTAATTTAGGGGGAAGGTACAATCCGGTGAGTAATTCATGGACTAATGTCGCTACAACGAATGCTCCTGAGGGCAGGAATAAACATACAGCAGTATGGACAGGTACCGAGATGATCGTATGGGGAGGTTCCAATGGTACCAGCTTTTTCAATTCGGGAGGCAGATATAATCCGGGGAACGATACCTGGTTAACTACATCAACAAGTAATGCTCCAGCAGCTCGGGATTCGCATGTTGCAGGATGGACAGGGTCACAAATGATCCTATGGGGAGGATACGATGGTACCTACCTGAATTCAGGTTCGCGATATAATCCTGGCAGTGATTCCTGGAATGAAACTAATGTAGATAATGGAATTGCTGGACGTACTCAGCATACGGCAGTGTGGACGGGAAATTATTTTATAATATGGGGTGGCTATAATAGCGGAACTTATTTGAATTCAGGATCGAGATACAACCCGGTGAGCGATACCTGGGAACTGACATCACCAACGAATGTGCCGGACGCAAGAGGCGGCCATACAGCAGTGTGGACGGGCACTAGAATGTTGATTTGGGGTGGAAATGCTTATGAAGGTGGCATATATAATCCTGGTAGCGATGCATGGACGCATTTATCGGGAACTAATCCTCCTTATGGAAGAGCTTTTCATACGGCAGTTTGGACAGGTACTGAAATGATCATCTGGGGTGGCGATGGACCAACGAATACAGGAGGACGATATAATCCAGTGACTGATTCCTGGGTTGCCACTTCATTGGGCAATACACCAGATACTAGTCATCCTACCGCAGTCTGGACCGGCGTTGAAATGATTGTATGGGGAAGAGCAGAATGGACAAACACTAGCGGAAAATATAACCTTGCTACCGATTCCTGGAGTTCGAATTCAAGTATTAATTCTCCAAATCCAAGAGAAAATCATACTGCGATATGGACGGGCACTGAAATGATTATTTGGGGAGGTGAGTATAACACAGGCGGCAGATATAATCCTATTACAGATTCATGGATTGCAACCACCACCGTAAATGCACCATCATGGAGATCTTATCATTCAGCGGTGTGGACAGGCACTGAAATGATTATTTGGGGAGGCAACGGAGGAGCATTAAATAACCCTCTCAGCGATGGCGGAATCTATAATCCAATACAAAATAGCTGGAATCCGGTCAGCAATAGTAACACGCTTGAGGCAAGAGATAGTCATCCAGCGGTATGGACAGGAACTGAAATGATCATTTGGGGTGGACGACCTTATGGGTATGAAGCAATTGATACAGGAGCTAGGTACAACCCTTCTCAGGATACCTGGACCCCTATGACTATCAACAATCTACCAACTGCCAGAAATTCTCATAATGCGGTATGGACGGGCACCGATATGATCATTTGGGGTGGGCATAATTTTAATGGTACCCTGAATACGGGTGCTAAATATAATGTCAGCACAAATTCCTGGTCCCCAATAAGTACCATTAATGCACCGGAAGCAAGAAATTTCAATACGGCAATATGGACAGGGCAGGAAATGATTGTATGGGGAGGATATATTTACAACGGAGGAGATCATTTCTTTAATTCCGGAGGCAGATATAATCCGGGAACTGATTCATGGTTGTCAACCCCAACTTTCACAGCTCCATCCCGAAGAAGATTTCATGCAGCAGTTTGGACTGGCAATGAAATGATCGTATGGGGAGGTGAAGTGAATTCATCTATATATGATATTGATACGGATACAGGAAGCAGGTTTTGTGTATGCTCAAATCCTCAAGCGCCAGCTTCCCTTACCGCTGCTCCTACAGCACCAAACCAGATTACATTGAACTGGTCTCCAGTCTCTGGAGCTGCTGCATATACGATATACAGAAAGCATACTCTTTGTGGCAATGAAGTTGATGAAATTCTCGCACAAAATATCAATAGTACAAGCTATGTTGATAATACAGTATCCGGAGGCTCAACTTATTTTTATCGAGTGAGCTCAATCAGCCAGTGCGAATCAAGCCCTACCAATTGGGTGTCCGCAATTGCTGCAGGTGAATGTCTTGCAAAACCTTGTTTTACTGGTGTCTCAGATGTTGTGAATAATCAAGCGAATCCATGCTCATTAACAGTGCAGTGGGGTACAGCTATATCAAGCTGTGCCGATTATCCGGGAATAAGTTATTCTGTTTATAAAAGCACTAATGCCGTTTTTATTCCTGATTCTACAACCCGTATCGCTTCCTGTCTTACCGGCACATCCTTTGTTGATAACAATGTTGCAAGCAATTCCACATTTTACTACATCGTAAAATCAGAAGATTCCAGAACTGGTGGCAGTGGTCCATGCAATGGAGGGAATCTGGATGATAATCAGATAAAGAAGAGCAACTTCCCGACTGCTGGACCTGTATCAGTGCTATTCAATGATGATTTTGCAAGCCCAGACAATTGGTTGACAGGACGATTCTGGGGCTTAACCGGTACATATTACAATAGCTCGCCTTACTCAATTTGGTCTGGCAATAATAATAAAGTTCAATGTGATGCTTTGAAAAAGAAAATCAGTGTGAGTCTGCCATCAGGAACCGCTCCAAAATTACATTTCTGGACACGTTATTATATTGAAAATGGTTTTAATGCAGGGATAGTCGAAGGTTCTACCAATGATACTGATTGGATCAAACTTGCATTGACTCCTGATTATCCATCTGTTACAAATACATCAGCTCAACTCTGCCTCGGCGTTAATCCTCAACCTGCTTTTACCGGACGTACTACGGTATTCAATGAATATATCTCCGATCTTACTGCATTTGAAGGAATGAATTTCACAGCGAGATTTAGCTATGCAACAAATACAACGGTAGCAAATAATGGATGGCATATAGATGATGTGAGGATTGATGCTGGTCCAAAGTGTATGAATGGTTCTCCTGATTGCACGACTGCGCCTTCTTTTCCGGGATTGCTTTCTGCCACGAGCGGAACATCATCATTTTGTGTTGTTAATCTTTCATGGTCTCCAGGGACATCTACTTGTCTTAGCGGAACATCAATAAAATATCATATCTACAGGAGCATAGATCCGGATTTTGTGCCATCTTCTGCGAATAGAATCGCGTCATGCATAGAAGGCAATACCTATCATGATACAACAACGCTTTATGGAACTACTTATTATTATATGGTTAGAGCTGAGGATAGTACTAATAACGGAAATGGCCCCTGCAATAATGGGAATAGCGATACGAATTTGATTAAGAAAAAAGTATCTGTTACAGGACCACTGGTAAATGGTTTTGCAGACGATTTCGAAGCAGGACTTTCCAATTGGTCAGTTTCAGCGAATTGGAATTGGAATACAACTCAATCGCATAGCCCGAGCCATTCCGCACATTCAGGTTATGTAACTTATCAATGTGATACTCTTACCCTTGTAAACTTCCTTTCTCCTCCGGCAGGATCTTATCCACGATTGTCGTTCTGGACTTATCATAATATCTTAATTGGTTGGGGTGGAGGTATTGTACAAGCAAGTTCTGATGGAATAAGCTGGACTAAAATAATTCTCAAGACAAATTATCCCGCGAATTGTGGAAATTCAGCCTGTATTGGCAGTTCGCAGGATTGTTTTTCAAGTAGCAGCGGGGGAACTTGGAAACAATATCAAGCAGATTTGATGAATTATGCGAGCGGAAATCTGAAAATACGATATATTTATACTACAAATGGTTCCGGTACCTACGGCGGATGGTTTGCCAACAACGGATGGTATATTGATGATGTCGCGATCTCATGGGGCAGTGCATGCACTTTTGGCGGAACAGCGCCGGGTACTGTCCCGGATAATGATAATTTTCCCGGAATTCCTCTTACGCTTGCTAAATCCGGAATTAATTTAATTTTGAACTGGGGTGCACCTTCTGGCCCTTGCATAACTCAGGATTATGGAATTTACCAGGGTACTTTGCCATGGACAGGCTATAACCATATCCCTGTTATATGCATAACAGGAGGATCAACTACTGCCTCTGTGGTATCCGGCAATGATAGCTATTATTTCCTCGTGGCAGCCCAAAATAATGCTTATGAAGGCTCATACGGATTAGATTCTTTCAATATCCAAAGACCAGCCTCGAGTTCTCCATGCTTCCCACAACAAATCGGAGTCTGCAACTAAAGAATATGTAAAGTTTTTGTATTTTTGAAATGATGTCAAAACCTATGTTTCAAGTAGGTAAATATGCCTGATTCCAAATCAAAGACTTAACCCATGTTGCTTCGAATCGGTGTCAGTCAGGCAGCCGGGGTGATGTATACAAAACTCCTCCGCGAGCAAGACCGATAATAAAACCTCCCGCTGTTCCAAATATTGGACCGACTTCTATTCCAACAAGGACATTCATGTCAGCATCTTCGCAATTATTGCATCCTGATGCTGTTATTTCCCCCCAAAGAATACCTGCTCCAAATCCAACAGCCAGCCCAATAAGAGTTTATTTTGCGAGCTTTCTTTGCTTCTTTACTTTAGCAATCTCCGGTTTGAGGATGCGGATCTCTTTTTTATTCTGCAGAAAGACTAATTCTTCTGGAATGTTCTGCTTCAGGTGGAATAGGACATTTTAAAGGCTAGGATAAGAGAGAAATTCTTGTGTAATTTCACGAAATTTTGCAGCTTCTACACTATATAGCAAAAAAGTTCGAAGATCGTCCAAGCCGGCGAGTCGAATCCTTCTCCTCTATCTTTCCCTCATTTCCCTCGTAATCTTTTTTCTTCTATCACTTAACTGATATAGCCACTTTCTCCTTCTTATTGCGTGAACTCTGCCTTCTTTATCTTACATTCCAATCTGCCACTTCTCTTTTTCGCATTTTCTTCCTTACAAACCAAACCTCTTATGCACCTATGAACAGAAAAACTAACTTTTTTGCCCCTGTTCCTTTATATCTCCTCCGCCTTCGTTGAATTTCTTCAACTCCCGTGATATTATTTCTATTCGATGAAAAAAGATTTTCCTATTGTGCAATATTGTAAAGGACTATATGCCCATGATATAATACATCGCTCAAATTTATTGCTCTTAAGTTTAATGTAAGTATAAGGTGAATTTCAAGTGAATGCTAAAATATTGATTGATAAAAAAATTATCAAATCCATATTAATGAAGAATATCAAGCTGTTAAAAAAATATAAAGTAAGATCCATTTCGCTTTTTGGTTCTTATGTGCGTAATGAGCAAAATAAAAAGAGCGATATTGATTTGTTGGTGGTGTTCAAAGAACAGGCAACACTATTTGATATAATTCAATTACAATATGATTTGCAACAGCTTTTTCATAAAAAAGTGAGCATCGTTTCCAGAAATGGACTTAGCAAGTATATTGGACCTTATATATTACAGGAAGCAGAAACAATTGCAGAAAGATTATAATGCTTATTTAAATCATATTCTTGATTCTATCAAGTTAATCGAAGATTATACTAAGGGCATGTCATTTAAAGAATTTAACCATGATACGAAGACGCAAGACGCAGTTATAAGGAATTTTGAGATTATAGGAGAAGCAAGCTCTAAGATTCCGCCTCAAATCCGAGCACGGTATGCTTCTGTTCCCTGGAAAAGTATAATAGGGTTGAGAAATATTTTGATTCACGATTACATGGGGATTGATATTAAAAGAGTAGGGCAAGTGATAAAAAAAGAATTACATCCCTTAAAAAAGGAAATATCCTCTATTCTAGACATTGTTACATAGCAGTCCTACCATCTTGGCAAGTGCTGGCTCTGATGTTCCCCAAGATGTTTTTATTATTCTAAGGTCGACAATCCATCATTATAGATGCAGTTGCTAAATCCTTTTTTTAATCCATTCTTTTTCTATATTATCAAAGTCTCCATACCAGGCATCAATCAAAGGTGTTACATAGTATTCTAGAATATCATCTTCCAGGATAAACCATTGTTCGATAATCTCTCGGTGAGAATTTGAAGCAGAGCCTCTGATTTTATCTAAAGCAACAAATCCATTCCATTCAGAGCAATCTCCTGCCCCTCCAAACATAAGACTATTAGCCTCAATAGCTTTTTCAAGGAATATATCAATAAAATTCTCTCTGATTTCAATATTTAATTCGCTGGAAAATCGGAATCCTATATTGAAACCAAATTCTTGAAACTCATCAATTCTTTTTTTCTTTCTTAGTCTCTTTTTCATATAGTATCTTAGGCATAACAAAGATCTTTTTCTTTATGATTAAAATCGTTCACGGTAATAGTAGCATTTCTTAAATATAAAATAAAGATAAGGCAAATTAGATTTCATGAAATTGAATCCCCTTTATACCCTGTAATCATAATAGTCAGCATTTGCTTAATAGCGATACTTCAATCATTAGCTCTTTTTCATATACTATAGTTGAATAACTACCTGCAGGCGGGATCTACATCTTTCTTAATCGCAGCATTTCTCATATTATTTTTTGGTGATAGTTTTTGGGCTATCATAAGTTTATTTTATCAAGCAGGGGTTGTATGGAGCACGCCTTAGAACAAATGCACATCATTGTTCCTGTTCTATAAACCATTTCCAGAGTGGAATAAATTGAATGCTGGCTTCATGATATGGTTCAATGGCTTCATAGTCCCATGCGCCTAATCCAACCTGCGGGGGACAGGAACTCATTTGCTTTACTATCTTTTCAATCAGAGCGGGATCCGGTTTTTGGGGTGAACATGGATCGCAAAAAGGGCTCGGTTCCTTTCTTGAAATCTTCACGCGCCGGAGCTACAAATTTTTCATATTCTTCCTTTGTGTATTTTTCTTCTGCATTATGCAATGTATCCACTCCTATCAACCCGATTACATTGCTTCTTCAAAGCTCGCACTTTATGCTATTGACCATGCTTCAACTGTAGGCACCGCAGCGCACGCGCACTGGGTATCATCAACAAATTCACGCCCCGCAACGAAGTATTACATGACCTCACCAATAAAATCCGCTTCTGATTAAGTTCAGGATCATAGAGACTCCAGACATTTAACTGCAATCCCAATTGAAGAGTATTTTGGAAAAGTCACGATTTTTCAGATCACTTTCCCTGATGAAGAAATTGGCAACTCCAACATCACCCCAGATGATATCGTAATCCTCTTTTGATTCCTGTGAATCCATCTGAAAAAGAAGTTCATATAATCCATTTTTCTTTGC
>Ga0315284_10013630_pt1 | contig 11581 bp, 8 predicted proteins | sample YL17G09_16_MG_FD_203696 | JGI IMG/M metagenome (GOLD analysis project Ga0315284, IMG submission 203696) | Sediment microbial communities from Yellowstone Lake, YNP, Wyoming, USA - YL17G09_16 | ecosystem: Environmental > Aquatic > Freshwater > Lake > Sediment | place: USA: Wyoming | collected... | reverse complement strand
TCTCAACCTGTCGTTTGTGCACCACAACTATTAACGTCAACAATCAGGCCGCCGCCGCCGCTGACCTGCGCTCACTCCCCCTTTTTGCTTTTGAAGAGCGCCTTGAATGCGCCTCCCCCCTTCCCGCCCCCAACCGCGGTCGACGGCGTCCCCGCCGTCGACCCCGTGGGCGACGCGCCCACGGCCGGCGGCGCGCGGGCGGCGGCGCCATTGCCCAGCGCGGACGACGACTGCCGCGCGCCGCCCCCGGCCGGGCTGCCCAAGAGCGGCGTGGCCATGGCCGCGCTCTTCAGCCCCCCCACCACCGCCGTCAGGCCGCGCCCCACCGCGGCCGCCCCGCGCCCGACGGCGGCGGCCCCGCCCCCCGCCACCCCGCTCACGCCCGCGCCGGCCTTCGTGAACAGGGCCATCGCGCCCGCGCCCCCGTCGTCGGGGGCCTCCCCGGCCGCCGCCCACTTGGCGGCGAGCGCGCGCGCGGCCTCGGCCAGGGGGACGGCGGCGTACAGGCGGGGGCCGGGGGGCCCGCCGGCCGCGCCGCTTTTGACCGCCACCACCAGCCCGTCCGCGACGAGGCGGGGCAGGGAGGCCTCGATCGCAAAGTCGACGCGCTCGCCAAAGGTGCGGGCCAGGTAGCGCTCGATCGCGGCGTCCAGGGCGGCCCCACTCATCGGCTGCCTCTTGGCGAGCAGCATGAAGTAGGCGAGGGCCGCCTCCTTGACGTGCGCGCCCGCCATCTCCTCCGCCAGGTACGCCAGGTCCGCCTCCTGGGCGTCCATGGTCGTATCGTACAGGCGCTCCGTCATCGCGTCGGCGACCGCCTGGCGGGCGGCGGCGGCCTGGCCATACACGGCCGCCGCCCGCCCGCCCACCAGCGTGAGCGCGGCGACCGCCACCTGCAAGGACGCCCGGGTGGCGGCCGCCGCGGACTCGGCCGCCGCGGCCGGGTCGGCGCCCGGCGCCGCGGGACCCCCCTTTTTGGGGCGCAGCATCGCGACCGCGGCGACCAGGCCCCCCACCAGCGTGGCGGCCAGCTGCATGAGGAGCACCGGCTTCAACCAGACCGTCTTATCCGGGAAGATCATTTCCACGTCCGCCATCGGCACGTCCACGAAGCGCTTGACGTGGATGTTGCGGGCGGCGACGGACGCGTCATAATCCCACACCGGGTCCTTCTCGCGCTTGCGGACCTGGACCGGCGGGACGGCCCGGCGGTAGAGCACGACCACGTCGCGGTAGGCGGGCTCGGTCAGGGTCAGCTTTTTGGGCAGGGCTTTGAGGACCGCCCAGGGGGAGGGCATGAGCATGCGGGGGGACACCCGCTTGACGACCTGGTGTGTGTGTGTGTGTGTGTGTGTGTGTGTGTGTGTAGAGAGAGAGGGTGAGAGTGTAAGAGTGAGATGAAAGTCAAGAAGGCGGGAGGAGAGAGAGAACCAGGGCGCGCCGGACACACACAAACCCAAAATATCCTTACCTGGGCGTTTGAATGGTTCAGCTCCTCCGCCAGCGCCGCCGCCTCCGCCGCCGCGTGCGCGTCGGACACAGCTTCCACGCCGGGCGCGGAGCCACTGCCGCCGCCCATGGCGCGCTGGAGGGCGAGGGCGACGTCCGCGCCGGCGGCGGACGTGTCGCCGACGACGGCGGGCGCGGCCACCACGCCCCGGCCGCGCGCGCGGCCGCGGCCAAGGAGCCCGCCCACCGCCGCGACCGCGCGCGTCAGGGGGCCGATGACGAGGTACCCCACCAGCAGGTCGACCTTGTCATCTATGAACCGCCCCTCCGCCGTCACCGTCTTCATGCCCCGGTGGTAGATGAGGATGCGGTCGGCGACGGGCGCCGCGCGCGCCCGGTCGCCCGGGCGGGCCGCCCAGAAGCGTGCGAGCAGGCCGGTGTCGAGCGCGCCCCAGTTGACCTCCACGGGCGAGTTGAAGGTGAAATTCTCCGCCTGGGCGGTCGCCCACTCGCCCGACCCCAGCATGCGGAAGTGGGCGGCCTGGAGCAGGGCGTGGAAGTCGGACAGGAAGGCGTCCTCCCGGCCGTCCAGGGCGGCGGGCGAGAGCGGGGGCTTGTCCAGGCGGCGGGGCAGGGCCCGCCCGCTGCCCGCCGCGGAAAAGGGCGCGAAGTTGCGGACCAGGCGGCGGCGAATCGCCGCGAATTCCAGGGTGGACGTCGCGTCCAGCAGGCGGGCGACCCGGTCGAACAGGGCGGCGTCGTCGCCCGCGCCGAGCGTGGCTACAGGAGAAAGGGAGAGGGGGATGGGGTGAGAGAGGGGGGCCGGGGTCAGTGTGGGGGCCGAGAGAGAGGGGGCGGTCCGCAAGACATCTGGCCGCTCCCTCCTCTCTTTGCCCCTGCGCTGCGATCTGACGGGGTCACAGGCCTTGGCCCCTTTTTTTAACCCATCCATCAGGCGCGCACATGTTCTGTCGACACGTCTATAGACGTGCGCGGGGCGCTGCAAGAGCGACAGGGACGCGCGGGCGCCAGCAACTGAATTGGCTTTTGCGTTTTATTATTCGCTCTCCCATTCCCGTCCGCGCTCTCTCAGCTTTGCTGTCACCTTTGACATGCTCCAGAAGTTCCCAGATCGGCGTCATCACCGCGCGCTCGGGCGGGACCTTCATCAGGACTTCACCGGGCATTTTTGAGAGAGAGACGGCGAATATGGAGAAGAAAATAAGGGGAGGCAACGAAAAAGTGTGCCCGCTCAAGTCATAGTCAGAGTAATTTTTCGCTCCCCCCCTCTCCGTTATTTCCCTGGCGAACGCACGCAAGGCGGAGTGACATGTGCGCTTTACAGTCTTCCCCTCGCATCCCCCCCCCCCCAACCACACCACTCACAAGCTCACGTTTGAGTGTGCTTCCACCCTCCCTCCCTCCCACCCTCAATTTTTCATTTTTGGGCCTCCCCGCCCTCCTCGCCATACACGGCCGCGACCGCGGCCGGCTGCAAGAAGGCGGGCACCCCGCCCGCCGGTGCAGGCGCGGCGGCAGGCGCGGCGGCGGGAGGCTTGGCGGGTGCCGCCGCAGCAGAAACGGTCGCGGCGGCGCCGGGGGCAGGGGCGGGCGGAGGAGGGAGCGCAGCAGCGCCGGCGCCGGCGCCAAAGCCGGCCGGGACGGCCACAGGCGCACAGGCGGCCGCCATCAGGAGGGTCGCCCCGCCGGGCACGCCGGGCGCGCCGCCGCCCGCCGCGCCCACGGGCTCCAGCTTCAGTCGCTTGGCTTCCCGGCCGCCCCCGCCGACGACGCCCAGGTCGCGGACGGGGGCGGCGGCGGTGGCGGCCGTGTTGGAGGGGCCCGACCCGAACACAGTGCCCCCGCCTGCCTCGCCCGGCCCCTCCTTTTGGTCCGCCGCCGCCGTCAGCGCGCCCTCCAGCTCCACCACCCGTTCCGCCAGGTCCGCCCGCACCGCTTCCGCGTCGGCGGCGCCCGCGCCATCGCCCGCCGCCTTGGACGCCGCCACCGCCGCCTCCAGCGCGCCCACCGCCGAGCGCGCATGCCGCAGGGCGGCGACCGCGCCCGGCGGCCCCTCGCTCGCCAGCTGGGCCGCGATGCACCGCTTGAAGTGGGCCTCCCCGCGGCGGCGGGCTGCCAGGGCGGGCGGGAGGGCGCCGGCGGCAGGGGGAGGGGGCGGGGCCGCCTCCCCGCCCTCAACCTTGCCGCTCTTCGCTGGGCCGGCCGCTTTTTCCAGGCACCCCAGGGCGGCCGCGTACTCCGCGTCTGCGTCGCCCCACCGCTCCTGTTCGGCGGCGACATCGCCCAGGGCGACGTGCACGTCCGCCAAGTCGGCGGCGAGGGCCGGGAAGGAGGGGGGCGGGGGCGCGTCAGCGGCGGCAGCAGCGGGACCATCACCGCCGCCGCCGCCGCCCGACCCGCCCTCCCCGGCAAGCGCCCTGGACAAAATCGCGCGGGCCGCGTCCAGGGCTTCCCAGGCCAGGTCCGTGTCGTCGCCCGAGCCGCCGTCGCCCTCTGCCTCGCCGCCAGGGGCGTCGCCGTCGTCGTCAGAGTCGGAGTCGGCGGCGGCGGCGTCGTCGCCTTCCTCCTCTCCTTCTCCTTCCTCATCAGAGCCGGACGCGGCCGCGCCATCCCCTCCCTCCTCCGCCGCCGCCTTGCCCTTGCCCTTGGCATCCGCAGCAGCAGGTATGGGCGCGGCGTCCGCCGGCGGGGCAGTGGCGGCGCCGGGGCTGGCGCCGGGCTCCCCTCCCTCCCCCCCCGCCTCCTCCTCCTCCGCCGCCGCCTGGGCAGCCGCGCGCTGGTCGGCGGCCGCCTTCACACGCGCCCCGAACACGTCCGTCGACGCCTGGGCCAGGCGGAGCAGGGCCTCCCCGTACCGGTAGTAGGCGCGGGCAGTCTGGGGGGCGAGCTCTGTGAAAAGGAGAGAGAGGCGGGCGGGCGCGGGGGGGGGGGGGGTGAGAAAAGGAGAGGGGAGAGAGAGGCAACGCAAATAGCGCGCAGCGTTTTTTCTCTTCGCCTCTTTGACTCTTCTCTTTACCTCCGTGCGCCTCCACCTTGGCCGCCAGGGCGGAGCCGAAGCCTTCGACGGCGGCGTCCAGGTCGCCGGCCTGGGATGCGTGGGTGGTGTGAGGGATGAGGAGAGGGTGAGAGATGAGAGAGACGAGCGGGGCGGAGAGCATTCAAACAGCCGCGCAAACAATCTGCCGCTCTCTCGTCGTCCAAGCAGCGCACTGCCCCCGCGATGGCACCCACCCCAGCCCAAGCGCACGCGCGCACGACTTAATATAGCACATGCGTGTGGCAGGGGCGGCGAGATAGGACGCGCTCCCTCTCCTTTCTCACATCGTACGCAGCAGCTGCCGTCGCGAAGAGCGCGTCCGCGTCGGCGGGCGGCGCGTCGGCGTCGCCCGCCAACGCGCCGTCAGGCGGTGGGGCGGTCGCGGGTGGGTCGGCGGCCATCTTTGGTGTGTGCGTCTTGGCGATCCTGGCGTGGAAGGAGAGGAAATGCGCGCCGGGGCGATGATGAGAACGAAAGAGTGACGGGTCCAGCGCGTCAAGAGAGAGAGAGAAATACACACCACGTCGTTGTCGGAGGAAGGCTTTTTTCGCATCTCACGCCGCGCCACGCGTGCCTCCAAACCTGACTGTGCCCCAGAGCCGCCCTAGTCTCAGCCCCCACGCACGCACCTCACACACGCCCATGGCAGCCGCCGCCGTGCGCGCCCCTGTGGCGCGCGCAGGCAACGGCACAACAGCCGCGCCTCGACGGGCCGCTGTCTCGACTCCTGCCCTCCCTCCCCCGCCGGCGCGGGCGCCGACGCCGCCCACCGCAGCCCGCACCCCGCGCGCGCATGGCCTGTCGACCAGGCTGACTAGTGCCGGTCGGTGTCACCGGGCGAGCCGGCAGTCGGCCCGGGCGGCAGAGGGCGAGGGCAATGTGGCGGGCGCTCCGCCCGCCGCTCTGCCCCCACCCCCCGCCCAGCCTCGCCCGCCCTTCCCCCCCACCGCCCTCCTCCGCCGCGCCCTCGCCGCCGCGCAGGCCGCCTTGGCCAACCTCCTCTCCACCTTTCCGGCCCTGCGCCGCCTGGCTTTTTTCGGCCTCGTCGCCCTCACCGCGTCCGCCGGCGCGGCCGCGGGGCGGGCGGGGGCGGCCCGGCTGATGGGGGTGCCCGCCGTCCTCCCGGCCTCCACCCCCGCCGCCCTGCCCGCCTCGCCCAGCCCGGCGGAGGTCCCCTACTCCCGCTTCCTGGCCCTCGTCCGGGACGGGTCCGTCAAGGCGGCGGCCGTGGATGGGGCGACGGGGCGGGTGACGTTTGAGGTGGTCGCGCCGGCTCAACACGCCGGGCGGAGGGCGCCCAAAAACGTGGCGGCAGCGGGGAGGGAGGCCGGCCCGCCGCGCTCGCCCCTCATCCTCACCACCACCCGCATCTCCGGCGACACCTCCCTCATGCCGGCCCTCGTCGCGGGGGGCGTGGAATTTGCGGCGGCCGTGCCCGCCCCCGGCGCGGCGGCCGCCCGCCTGGCCGGCCAATGCCTCGCGCTGTGGGTCCCCCTGCTCCCCCTGCTCTGGTTTGCCTCGCGCGCGGTCGGGTCCGCCCGCGGTGGCGGCGCCGGCGGGGGCGGCGTCCCGGGCGTCCGCCGGGATGGCGGCCGGGGCGGCGGCAAGGGGGGCGGCGGGGCGGCGTCCAGTCCGAGGGTGACCTTCGCGGACGTGGCGGGCGTGGACGGCGCCAAGGCCGAGCTCGCGGAAGCGGTGGCCGCCCTGCGCAACCCTGAAGCGTTTGCGGACGTCGGCGCGGTCGCGCCCTCGGGCGTGCTCCTGTACGGCCCGCCAGGCACGGGGAAGACCCTGCTGGCCCGGGCGGTGGCGGGGGAGGCGGGCGTGCCCTTCCTGGCGTGCTCGGCGTCTGAGTTTGTCGAGGTGAGAGAAAATGGAGGGAGAGAGGGAGAGGGAGAGAGGGAGAGGAGGGGAGGGGCGCGGCCACCATCGCGCGCGCGCACGGCGCTCAATTCATTTTCCGCCCGGCACCGCCCCCCCTCTCCCTTCTCACAGCTCTACGTCGGCCGGGGCGCCGCCCGCGTGCGCGCCCTCTTCGCGTCCGCCCGCAAGGCCGCCCCCTGCGTCGTCTTCATCGACGAGCTCGACGCGGTGGGCGGGCGGCGGGGGGGGGGAGGGAGCAACGACGAGCGCGACCAGGTGAGGAGAATAGAGAAGGGAGAAAAATACCGTTTTTTTTTTAATCCTTTCTCTTGCTCTCACTCATTTTCCTCTCACAACGCTCCCTCCTTTTCACACAGACGCTCAACCAGTTGCTGACCGAGCTGGACGGCTTTGACGGCGCGGGCCGGGCCGGGGTGTTGCTGCTGGCCGCCACCAACCGGGCGGCCACGCTCGACCCGGCCCTCGTCCGCCCGGGCCGCCTCTCCAGGCGCGTCGCCGTGCCGCTGCCCGACGCGCCCGGGCGGGCCGCCATCCTGGGCGTCCACCTGCGTCGGGTCGCCCTGGCGGGCGGGCCGGGCGCCCGGGCCACCGAGGCGTCCCGCCTGGCCGCCCGCTCGGCCGGCCTGTCGGGCGCCCAGCTGGCCGACGCGGTCAACGACGCGGCCCTGCTGGCCGTCCGCGCGGGGCGCCGCTCCGTCGCCGCCTCCGACCTGGACCTTGCCATGGAGCGGGCCATCCACGGCGTGGATGGGCGGGGCGGCGGCGCAGCGGGCGGGGCGGTGGAGCGGGCGGTGCGGGGAGCGGCTGCCAGTCTGTTTGGCGGGGCCAGCGTGGCTCCAGGGGGCGGGGCGCCCCCGCCCGCGGCGGCGGGGTGAGGGAGGAGGACATGGGTGAGACAGAGAGATGCGTTGGTGCGTGTGCGTGTGTGTATCCTTGCCGATCAGTGGTCGTTGAGAGAGACGGAGTGAGTGAGGCGGAAGGAAGGGAGCAGGTCGGAAGGTTGAGGCAACAGAGTCGCGCAGAAGAACCGAATATAAAACAAGACACACACGCCCCCCGCACCTCTCACGCCACGTGATCCTGCGCGCCGCACGCACACGCACCAGCGCGTGGTGTGCCAACCACCGGAGCTCTCTGGCCGCCTTTCCATTCAAATGTCCCCCCCGCGCACGCGGTCCCGGGCGGGCGAGCGGCAGCAGAGCAGCGGCGCCGATTTGGCCGAGCGAGGGAGCGTGGGCAACGGCCGGGCTACCGCCAACGGCACCGGCAGCCGGGCCAAGGGCAAGGTACAGGAGAGAGAGAGACAGAGAGGGATCCTGAGGCGTTTGGATAGCAAAGGACAGCAGCAAGCGGTGAGTGCGTCTCATTCATTTTTCCGCAGGCGTCGCGCGCTCTCATTCATCAACCCCGCCTTTTCCTTTTCCTCTTCATCCCTTCCTCCATCTCTCAGCGCCTCCCCCGCCCGCTCTCGTCCGAAATGCCGTCCATGGCCCTCCTCACAGCCCTGTACGCCCTGCAAGGCATCCCCCTGGGCCTCGCCACGGGGGCCGTCCCCTTCCTCGTCCAAGCCAATGCGGCCACACCCGCCGCCGGCTTGGCCGCCGCGGGCGGGTTTGCGCTGGCCGCCTGGCCTTACGCGTCCAAGCTCGCCTGGGCCCCCATCGTCGACGCCGCCTACCCGGCCCCGCACTGGCGGCGGCGGACCTGGATCCTCCCCACCCAGGCCCTGTCGGCGGGGCTGATGTGGTGCGGTGCGGGCTTTGCGGAAAACGCTTTGCAAGCCGGCCACACGACTGCTCTGACCCTGTTTTTCTTCGCGCTCGTCGCGGCCGCCGCGACGCAGGACATCGCGGTCGACGGGTGGGCCCTGACCCTGTTGAGTCGCAAGCGGGTGGGTGTCGCGTCCACCTGCCAGACCCTGGGCACGGGGGCGGGCGCCTTCCTGAGCTTTGCGGGCCTGGTCGCGCTGTCAGACCCGCTGTTCTGCCACCGCTGGCTTGGCACGCCCGCCGCGGGGCCCGCCGCCTGGTCGCTGGGCGGGTATTTGAGGGCGTGGGGCCTCATCTATGGCGTGGCGACGGTGGCGCTGGTATTTGTGAGGGAGCGGGCGTCCCCGCCGCCCGACTGGGTCGGCGGAGCGGGGGAGGGGAGCGAGGGAGAGGAGGAGGAGGGGGAGGGCGGCGGTGAGGAGGCCGGGCCGGTCGCGCGCGGCCGCGGCCGCGGCCTTGGCCGGTGGTGGGGCGAGGCCGCCGCCACGGGTTACCGCGACCTCGCCCGCGTCGCCGCCCTGCCCGCCGTGCGCCGCCTGATGGGCCTGCTGCTGGTCAACCGCCTGGCCGTGCTGCCGGCGGAGGCGGCCGCCACGCTGGCGCTGCTGGCCAAGGGCGTGCCGCGGGACGCGCTGGCCGGCCTGGCGGCCGCCCAGCTGCCCGCGGAGTGGGTCGCCGCCGCGCTCGCGGGGCGGGCGTCGGCCTCGGGCCGCCCGGGCGGCCTGGCCCGGGCCTGGGCCGCCGGGTTCTGGGCCCGCCTGGCGTGCGCGGGGCTGGCGACGGGCGTGGCGGTGTGGGCGGCGCCCGTGGCCAAGGGGGCCGCCCCGCCCACCGCCCTCCTCCTCGCCGCGGGCGCGGGCGGCCTCGCCACGGCCGCCACGGCCGCCCTCCAGTTCACCTGCCTGGGCGCTCTCTACGCCCGGGTCGCGGACCCGGCCCAGGGCGGGGCGTACCTGACCCTGCTCAACACGGTCGCCAACATGGGTGCGTTTGTGTGTGAAAAAGGGGAGGGGGAGAAAGAGATGAGGGGCAAAGAAGAGGGAAGGGGAAAATGGGTTGGAGAGTGGAGACAAGGAATAGAGAAGGCGGGCGGGCGGGCACGCCTCATATTCTCTCTCATGCCATTTTTTCACTCTCTCTCTCTCTCACACACACACACACGCACACGCGCCTCTCCCTCCCAGGCTACGCCCTCCCCAAGCCCCTCGCCCTGGCCGCCGTCGCCCGGTGGGGCCTGGGGCCGGTTTCGTGCGTCGCCCTGGCGGCCGGGGCCGTCGCGGGTGCGGGGTGGCTGTGTAAAGAGTTGGGAGAGCTGGAGGGGCTGCCGCCCTCTGCGTGGCGGGTGGGGAAGGGGCGGGGGCGGGGACTGAAATGAAGAGACAGCGCGTGAGAAAAGATGGATGGATAGACGATGGATGGATGGAGAAAAGGAGAGAGTCGGGTCGAGAAAAAAGAGGGGAAACACACACATTTCCGCCTCTGCCTCACCTCGCGCACCACGCACACGACACAAAATGTCATCAGCCTCCGGCGGCTCCCCCATCGCCCCTCCAGCCCCCGGCACAGATGGGGGTGCTGGCGGGGAGGGCGCTGGCGGGCGGGGCGCGTCTCCCCGCCCCGCGGCCGACCCCCGGGCCCGAGGCCGGTCCGGCTCGGGCGGGGGCGGTGCGGCCGGCGGGAGCACGCCCCGGGGCGGGAGTCGGGGGCCCACGACCACGCCCCGCCGGTCGCCGGGTGGGGATGAGGTGAGAGCGAAAGGGAGAGCATTCACGGGCGCGCGGCGCGAGACTCCCCCGCCACCCCCGCCCCCCACCACCTCCCCCGTCTCTCTCTCCTCCAAACCTTCTCCTTCCCTCTCACTCACTCACAACATCCAGGCCATGCACCAACTCGCCGCCGACGCCGCCGACGCCGCGGGCGGCGGCGGCCCCATGGCTACCGACCCGTACGCCCTGTTTGACGAGGGCGGCGGCGGCGGCGGCGGCGGCGGCGGAGGGTTCATGATGAGCGGCGGCGGCGGCCGCCGCCGCCCGTCCGGCGCCCGGGCCGGCGGCGGGCCGCGGGGTGGTGTGGGTGGGGGCGGTGGGGGCGGGGGCGGCCCCGCCATCAATGCGGACGTCGGCTTCCCTGACGTCGGAGACCTGTGGGACCTGGCGGGTGATGTGGAGGGGGCGCGGGTAGTGCTTTGAGATGAAAGATGAGGACAGGTTCCACAGTTTCGTTTGAGAGAGAGGAAAGGTGTGTCGCGCGCTTCGCGCCCCGCTCTGCCCCTCGTTTTTTTGTTTTGTTTTTGCGCGCGGGCGGGCCGGTTCGTCCCCTGTCACAGCTGCGTGAGTGCGAGGGTAACGAGGGCGCGTCCATCCCGCCCTCGTGCCAGCGTTGGATGAGGTGGACTCGCATGCCAGCTCCCCTCGACGCGTTGCACCCTGCCCGCCGCCCGTGTCCCCACGCTCGCACGCACGCACGCCCGCCGCCTTGTCAGGCGAGGCCGGGGGCTCACGTCTCACAGCACGGCCCTGCACGAAACGGGCCTAAAATAACGCCATCTCCCCGGCGCCCCCGAACGCGACAGCACCTCTGCTCAACGGCCGCCGCAACCGCTCTCGCTTCATCTCTTATCGCTTCCTCTCTCTCTCACACAGAACGTCGCGCACACGACCCACCAAATGGCCCCTTTCACTGCACGGGCCCGCCGGTGGCACCCCGCCTTGGCGCTGGCGGTGGTGGTCGCCGCGGTCGCGGCCGCCTCGGGCGCGGGCCTCCCGGCCCGGGGCGGGCCGAGCAGCACGCCCGACCCCCCCGAACTCGAGTCCTTCCTGGCCTACCGCGCCCAGACCGGCCTACCGCCCGGGTCGGCCCTGGCGGCCCGGGCCCAGGAGCCGGTGGTGCCCCTGCCTCAGCCGCCACCCCTGGCCAGCACTTTCTCGGCGGCAGGTAAGGAGAGAAGAGAGGGAAAACAGGGATGGCCTGCATGCGCAGCCGGGGTTCCAGGGTTCGGGCGGGCCCGCAGCCTGCGCTTAGGCACGCCGCCTCGCCCGGCCAGACCCTTCTACTGGCAAGCGAGGGTGGCGACGCACGAGCTGGTGTGGTCTGGGCAGAGTGGGATGGGGGCCGCCACAACAGGCAGGCTGAAAAAGAGAGACGGAAAGCGCGCGAGCGGTCGGGTCCCGTCTCCGCGCCCGCCGTGCCCCCCCTCGACCTTTTTTCTTCTCACCACTCCCCATCCCCATCCCTCCCTCCCGAACTCCCACAGGCGGCGGCCTCCCCTCCCCCGCCGGCGCCGCCCTCTCCGCACCCCGCCGAGACGCCGAAGAGCACGCCGACCCCGCCCCCACCCTGGACGCCCCCGCCCGCGGCGTGTGGGACATTGCCGTCGACGCCCGCACGACCCGCCAGGCTTTCCAGGGCTTTGGCACCTCGC
>Ga0315284_10013628_pt1 | contig 11581 bp, 9 predicted proteins | sample YL17G09_16_MG_FD_203696 | JGI IMG/M metagenome (GOLD analysis project Ga0315284, IMG submission 203696) | Sediment microbial communities from Yellowstone Lake, YNP, Wyoming, USA - YL17G09_16 | ecosystem: Environmental > Aquatic > Freshwater > Lake > Sediment | place: USA: Wyoming | collected... | reverse complement strand
ACGAAAGCCCCGTCCAGAAGGTCGAGGACCTCCAGGGCGGCCTCATCGCCACCGAACTCGTAAACGTGACCAAGCAGTTCTTCAAGGAGCGCGGCATCAAGGTCAAGGTGGAGTTTTCGTGGGGGGCCACGGAGGCCAAGGCGCGGCTCGTGGACGCCATCGTGGACGTCACCGAGACCGGCTCCTCGCTCCGCGCCAACCAACTCCGCGTCATCGACACGGTCATGAAGTCGCACACGCGGCTGATCGCCAACCGCCAGGCGTGGAAAGACCCCTGGAAGCGGGCCAAGACTGAGAACCTCGCCATGCTCCTCCAGGGGGCGATCGAGGCCAGGGAAAAGGTCGGCCTGAAGATGAACGTCCCGAAGGCCCGCCTCAAGGAAGTCGTGGCGCTCCTGCCGGCCGAGAAGAGCCCCACGGTCTCCCAACTCGCCGATCCCGACTGGGTCGCCATCGAGGTCATCCTGCCGGGTGTCCAGGAACGCCGCCTCGTGCCCGAGTTGAAAAGGGCCGGTGCCTCGGGTATTATTGTGTATCCGCTGAACAAGGTCATTCATTGAATCGTGCCGCGCGGTCGCGGCGGCGAAACGCCTGGCCGCCGGCCTAGAAGGCGAGCGCGCCGGCCGCAGGGGGTTGTCATGCACGCCGTAAGGATCGGGCTTGCCTGGTGCATGGTCCTCGTGGCGGCGGCCGGGGCGGAAGAGGCCCCGCCGCCGGGCCGGGCCCCCGCCGCCGGCGAGGCGGCGCCGCCCCCCGACGTCAAGGCCGCTGCACCCGCTCCGCGCGATTGTTTGCCCCCGCCGCCCGTGGCCGAACCCGCCGAGGACCCCCTCGAAGAGGCCCTCCGCCATTACGCGCGCGGCCAGACGCTCATGGAGTCTCGCGACTACGTCCGCGCGGCCGAGGAACTCGAGCGGGCCGCGCTTTACGCGCCGCAGATGGCGCGCATCTGGCTCCGCCTGGGCGAAGCCCGGTATGAGTCCGGCGACCTGGCGGCCGCCGGCAAGGCCCTCGACAAGGCCCTCGAATGCGGCCCGGCCGACCCCGAGACGCTCTGCCTCAGCGGCCGCGCCGCCCAGGGGCTCGGCGACTCCGACAAGGCCCTCAGTTTCTTCCAGAAGGTCCTCGACACCGCCCCGCGCGACTCGCCGTACCGCATCCTCGCGCTCTACTACCTGGCGGGCATCCACCAGGAGCAGCGCGACCTGGACGCGGCCGTCGAGGACCTTCAGGCGATGCTCGCCCTGCTGGCCGCCCCGGATCCTGCGTTCCGAAATTATCCCGAGGTGTACATGCTCTATCGCCGCCGCGCGCAACTGGCGATGGCCCTGGCGCGCCTCTACCTGGTCCGCAGCGAGACGGACAAGGCCCTCGGCGTCCTGCGGGAAGTCGCCGCCGCCCAGCCGGACGACCCGGAGGTCGTCGGCCTCCTGTACCACGCCTGCATCCAGGCCCGAAACTACGACGGCGCCCGCGACGCCGCCCGAAAACTCATCGAAATCTCCCCCGAGACCGGCACGGGCTACCAGCGGCTCGTCGAGGCCTACCGCGCCGAAGGACGCGCCGACGACGGCGTCCGCGAACTTGAGGCCCTCCACGAAAAGCAGCCCGGCAACCAGGTCCTGGCCTTTCAACTGGCCGCCATCTACGAGACCGCCGGCCAGGATGAAAAGGCCCTCGCCCTCTACCACGCCATTGCCGCGCGACCCGACGACCCGACCGGCACGGGCGCGGCCGCGGCGATAAAGGAGGCGGACCTGCTGGAGCGCCAGAAGCGGCCGGTGGACGCCATCGAGGCGCTCGGCCTGGCGGTCACGGGCCGCCGCAACGAGGCCGCCGTCCTCATCCGGGCCGCGCGCCTCATCGACGCCCTGGAAAGCCCCGTCCAGGTCTTCGACCAGGCGCGGCGGCTGGTGGGCGATGACCAGAAGTCGCCCGGGCCTTTCGTCCTGGTGGGGATGCTGGCCGAGCGGATCAAGCAGATGGACGACGCCATCGCGCTCTACGACAAGGCCATCCAGCGCCAGCCCAAGGCCGCCATCGCCTATTCCCGCAAGGCCGACCTCCTGATCCGGGCCGACAACCTGGCCGAGGCCCTCGCAACCTACCAGAAGGCCATTGATGTCGGCCTGGACCTGCCGATCTTCCAGCGCAAGATGGGCCTGATCCTGGAACGCCTCAACCGCGACGAAGAGGCCCTCGAACATTACCGGAAGGCCCGCCGCGGCGCCCCCGACGATCAACCGACGCGGTACCTCCTGACGGCCACCCTCTTTCGGCTCGGCCGCGCCCAGGAGGCCGAAGACGAACTCCGGCAGGCGCTCGCGGATTTCCCGGACGACGTCGAAGTCCGGTGTCAACTGGCCGGCCTGGCCCTGGTTGGCGGAAAGGTCGCCGAGGCCGAAAAACTCCTCCAGGACGCCCTGGCCCGCGACCCCGAATCGCTCGGCGCCAAGGCCCTCATGGGCGAGGTCCGCTTCGTCCAGCAGCGGTTCGACGAGGCCGAACGCCTGGCACGCGACGTCCTGGCGGTCACCCCGGGCACCCACGAGGTGCGGCTGCTGCTGGCCCGCACGCTCGTGCGCCTGGGCCGCACCCCCGACGCCATCAAGGAGGTCCGCGCCCTCCTGGCCGCTGAGCCCGAGAACCTCTCGTGGCGGTACTTCCTGGCCGGCCTGTACCAGCAGGCGGGAGACAACAAGGCCGCCGAGGATGAACTCCTGGCGATCCTTAAGAAAAAGCCCGACCATGCCCCCTCGAACAACGACCTCGGGTACCTCTGGGCGGATCGCGGCGTCAACCTGACCCGGGCCGAGCAGATGATCCGCCAGGCCCTCAAGGCCGACCCCCAGAGCCCGGCCTACCTCGACAGCCTCGGGTGGGTGCTGTACAAGCGCGGCCAGCTCGAGGATTCCGCCAAGGCGCTCCAGCAGGCCACCCAACTCGCCCCCGAACTGGACTCCGTCCTCTGGGACCATCTCGGCGACGCCTTCTGGCGCCTGAGCCGCGCCCGCGACGCCTCAGCGGCGTGGCAGCGCGCGGCCGACATCCTCCGCAAGCAGGGCGAGGATGCCAGGAAAGAGGAACTCCAGCGCCTCCAGATGAAGGTCAAGAGCGTCGAGTCCGGCAAGGCGCCGGACGTGGCGCCCCTCGGGGCGACGCCCCAGGGCGACGCCGAACCCCCGGCAGGGCAACCCAAATAGGAATCCACCATGTCAGGCCATTCCCACTGGGCGGGCATCAAGCACAAGAAAGCCAAGGTGGACGCGAAGCGCGGCAAGGTGTTTTCGAGGTGCGCCCGGGCCATCACCGTGGCCGCACGACAGGCCGGCGGCGACCCCGCCATGAACCTGACCCTCCGATACGCCATTGACGACGCCCGCGCCGAGAACATGCCGAAGGACTCGATCGAACGCGCCATCAAGAAGGGCACCGGCGAACTCGCTGACGATAAGCCCATCGAGGAGGTCACCTACGAGGGGTACGCCCACGGCGGCGTGGCCGTCCTGGTCGAGGCCATCACCGACAACCGCAACCGGACAAGCGGCGAGATCACCAAGATCTTCGAGAAGGCCGGCGGCTCGATCGGCCGCCCCGGATGTGTCGCCTGGATGTTCACCTCCAAGGGCCTTATCCTCACCGGGCCCGGCCAGGACGAAGAGCGGGTCATGGACATCGCCCTCTCGGCCGGCGCCGAGGACATGAGCCCCGCCGGCGACGGCTTCGAGATCACGGTCCCGCCTGAGGCGTTCGCCGCCGTCCGAAGCGCCCTGGAGGCCGCCGGCATCCCCATCGAGAGCGCCCAGGTCGCCAAGGTGCCGCAGGCCTACGTCTCCCTCAGCGAAGCCGACGCCCGCAAGGTCCTTCGCCTCATGGAGGCCCTCGACGAACACGAGGACGTCCAGAAACTTCACGCCAACTTCGACATCGACGTGAAAATCCTCGAAAAGATCCAGGCGGGATGAACCGCGGGTTGGGGTTACGGTTTTCGGTTGTCTTCCAAGAACTGCCAACGGTCGCAGGCAGGGCGACTTTTGTTGGACGCAGGCTTCCAGAACCCCTATCATGCACGTCACTCGTTAGGTAGTCGCAATTGGGGCCATGAAGTCGCACCGGGTGCGTGCCGATAGGATGCCCAAATCCTGGCCAGGAAGCAAAGAAATGGACCTCTTTGAGCGGGCTCTTTCGATTTGTGCGGAGGAGACGGAACTCGTTTTGCGCGGTTTGGGCGAGGTTCCCTGGGCGGACTTCTTCTTGAACCCGCGCCGGCTGAGGGGAAGTGACTTCCTCATGCGCTGGTCTCAGGGAGTGTAGAGCGAGCATCGGCTCAGGGAGGCCTTAGACGCCACAGACAGGTACTTTGCCATACCCTACGGGCCAAGTGGCACCGCCCCCGACGAGGACATTCGGGCCTACGAACTCTATTTTGAAAGGCTGGAAAAGGCGGGCGTGAGTGATCTCAAGCGGCCTGATCTGCTGGTTTTTCGCTCGCGAGAGGCCTCGGTCGTTAAGGAGACCATTGACGAACTGAAAGGTTTGAGCGAACTCCCCTTTACGAGGGAGGACGACGCCAAGATGAAAACCCTCTTGTCGCGGGCCGTTCTTGGCGTTGAGTGCGAGAACAGCCTCTGGCGCGCCAAGCAGATGCCGGATTACGGTGCATCCCTAAGGCCCCAAAAGAGGCTGGGAGGGAAGCCCGGCTTGGCGAAGTCGGCGGTCCTTCCGACGATCATTCTGAAAGAAGAGGACCGCGCCCCCCTTCTTAAGTGGCAGCAAGATCAGCGTGTCCCCATTCACATCTGGCACGCCTTCTATGATGAGGCGTTCGGCATATCCCTTGACCGCGCACAAGAACTGATTTCGGGCGGGGCGATTCAGGGCACGGCACAGACGTTCCAGGCTCCGGGTGGAGCCACCACGAAGAAAATAATCTATAAAATATATTACTTGTATGCCTATCATTTGGCCACCGCGCTGGAGGAGCCGAAGTTGGTGGCAGCCGCCATCACCGACAAGAACGGTCATATCCTGCCTTATGTGAGATTCAAGGGCGGGCAATCACAACTGTCTGACGAAGTTGTACAAGTGCTTGACGAGGTGGCGGAATCTCATGCATAGCCCCGAGGAACAAACAATAGCCGCGCCGTCCCGAAGTTGGACTCGGCGGGAAAGGCTTCGCACGAAAGGCCAGTTTTGGACACCGGATTGGGTGGCCGATTTCATGGTCACCTATGCTCTAAAGGATAAACCCTCGCTGCTGTTGGACCCCGCCGTAGGAGAGGGGGCGTTTTTCAGGGCGGCCAAGAGATACGCCGGGGAAACGGGCCTGGCACTGTCGCTTTGTGGCAGGGATGTTGATCCTGCCGTTCTTGATCAGGCAAAGACGACCGGCCTCACCGATGCGGACCTGGCCAATGTGGAACTCAGGGACTTCGTTTTAGATCCCCCGTCGCGGGAATACCCGGCCATTGTGGCCAATCCGCCCTACATCCGGCACCATCGACTTTCGCCGGACGCGAAGCAGGCCTTGCGCACCTTCGCTCGCACGACCACCGGATTGCGGATTGATGGCCGGGCAGGATTCCACGTGTATTTTCTTATTCGGGCGCTCTCCTTGCTGGCCCCTGGTGGCAGACTGGCATTCATTGTGTCAGCGGACATCTGCGAGGGCGTATTTGCCGATGCGCTATGGCAATGGATCTGTTCTCGATTCAGGCTTGAGGGGGTAATCACTTTTTCCTCGGAGGCAGCGCCTTTCCCCGATGTGGACACGAATGCCTTGGTCTTTTTGATCCGAAACGCCCCGCCGCCGCAGCGCTTCGATTGGGTCAAGTGCCGCGCAAGGCAATCGGCCCCTCTTGTAAACTGGCTGACGCACGGCACTCAAGACCTATCGCCATCACTGGAAGTGTTTCCTCGGTTACTGACAGAGGGCCTCTCCACCGGCCTTTCTCGCTCTCCGTCCGAAGGGCAGGAGGAAACCTACACGCTCGCTGATTTTGCGTCCGTCATGCGGGGGATCGTTACCGGCGACAACGACTTCTTTTTTATGACCGCGGAGCAAGCAGCCGCGCGGGGAATCCCACAAACCTTCCTTACCAGGGCCATCGGAAGGACGCGGGATGTTGAAGGGGACCTGCTGACGTCGGAGGACCTGGAGCGCCTGGAGCGCCTGGGACGACCGACTTGGCTTTTAGACATCCGAGTGGAATCCCTGCAAGACGTGCCGGTGCGCCTTCGGGAGTATATCGAAGAGGGCGAGCGCAGGGGGCTGCCCCAAAAAGTGCTAATCAAAGCCAGAAGGCTCTGGTATCGAATGGAAAGGCGAGACGTTCCGCCAATCCTGTTTGCCTATCTGGGCCGACGGAAGGCAAGGTTTATCCGAAATCTGGCGGGCGTTGTTCCCCTGACATGCCTGCATTGCATTTACCCGAAAAACACATCCCGCGATTTTGTCGACCGTCTATGCACCGTATTGAAGCATCCTGAAACGATTCGCAATCTTTACAAGGTCGGCAAGTCCTACGGACGTGACGCCATCAAAGTTGAGCCGCGCGCCCTCGAAAGACTTCCCCTTCCCGACGCGGTAGTAAAGAAAGTTGGGTTGGATGATTTTGCTTCGCCGAAACAGGGCGCATTCGAATTCGAGTGAGCCAACTTCCCGCCACAAGGACAAACGCAAAAACATCCCCGCCGGGACGTTGCCGGACCACAAGGCACTCGTGCCGGCAGGCAGCGTCGAGAGCCGCATCCTCCTCCTTCGCGGCCACAGGGTCATGCTGAGTTCCGATCTGGCGGCCCTTTACGGTGTCGAACCCCGCGTCCTGGTCCAGGCCGTCAAGCGCAACCTGGAGCGGTTTCCAGACGACTTCATGTTCCAACTTACCCGGACCGAGTTCGCCAACTTGAAATCACAAATTGTGACTTCACGTTGGGGCGGTGTGCGGCGGGCGCCGCCCTACGCCTTCACCGAACAGGGCGTGGCCATGTTGTCGAGCGTCCTCCGAAGCCGGCGGGCCGTCCGGGTCAACATCGAGATCATGCGGGCCTTCGTTCGCTTGCGGCAGATGCTGGCGGCGCACGCCGACCTGGCCCGGCGCCTCGACGAACTGGAGGGCAAGTACGACGCCCAGTTCCGCGTCGTGTTCGACGCCATCCGAGAGTTGATGGCCCCGCCGCCGGAGCCGCCCAGGAAACCCATCGGGTTCCACTCCGAGTAGTGTCCACAGGGCAGAGATCGCAGAGATCGCAGAGAACAGATCAATAAATCAAAAAAAGAATGAAAAGGCGTCTGCGTTTGGCCTGGCAGCGGTGGCTTTCGCAGCGTTTTTTTGCCAGTCTCCTGTCCTTCTCTGCGTTCTCTGCGATCTCCCCATGTTAAGAAAGGGGCCCGCTGGGCTGCGGTGAGATGCTGTTATCCGTTGCGGACCGCCGCGGCGATCGCGCGGATGTGGTCGGGGGTCGAGCCGCAGCACCCGCCGATGATGCGGGCCCCCGCGGCCGCAAGGTCGCCGACCGCCGCCGCCATCTCCGCGGGCGTCTCGCGAAACACCGTCCGGCCCTCCACGAGTTCCGGCCGTCCCGCGTTCGGCTTGATCCAGAGGGGCCTGGCCGTTGCGGCCCCCAGGAGCCGCGCCACGCCGACCATGTCGCGGGTTCCGTTGCCGCAATTGGACCCGACGAGGTCGGCCCCGGCGCGCTGGAGTTCGGCCGCGGCCCGCTCAGGCGTGATGCCCATCATGGTCGCGTACCCCCTGGCGCCGCGGTCGAAGGTCATCGAGACGACGGCGGGCAGGCGCGAGGTCTGGCGGGCCGCCTTGAGGGCGGCCAGGGCTTCTTCAATCGCGGTCATCGTCTCGATGACGATTCCGTCGGCGCCGGCCCCGGCGCCGGATGCGATCTGCTCGGCGAACGCGTTGATGAACTCCGCCTCGCTTCGCTCTCCGAGCGGCGCGAGGAACTCGCCCGTCGGCCCGACCGAGAGGAAAACGAGCGCCCGGTTGCCCGCGGCGCGCTTCGCGATTTCAACGGCCGCCCGGTTGACCTCGGCCGCGCGGCCGGCCAGGCCCGGCCTGGCAAGTTTCAGGCGCGTGCCGCCGAGCGTGTTCGTCAGGATGATCTCGGCGCCCGCCTCGACGTAGGCGCGCGAGATGCTCTCGACGGCGGCGGGGTTTTCGAGGTTCCATTTTTCCGGAACGGTTCCAGGCGGCAGGCCGCGCTTCGCAAGTTCGGTGCCCATGGCCCCGTCGGCGACGACGATGCGCTTTTCGTCGAGCAGCGAGTGCAGGTTCATTGTGCATTATCCCGGGTTCGACCGTTACGGCGACCTTCCGGTCGCCGCTCGAAAAGCGCCGCTCGAAAGGCCCCGCTTGGTCAACGGAAGACGACGCCGATGCCGTAGCCCTGGCCCGGCTCGGCGATGAACTCCCGGGTGCGCTCCTGCGTCCGGATTTCCTGCCAGAATCGCGGGACATCCCCCGAGCATCGAAACCCGAACGGGCTCGGCGAGATGTCGTGCAGGGCGATCAGCCCGCCCGGCCGCACCATCGAACCGTAGGCCGTGAAGTCGCGCTTGACGCCCTCGTAGCGGTGGTCGCCGTCGATGAAGAGGAAGTCGAGGGGCTCGCCGCCGAGCAGGCGGCGGACCCGCGCGAGGACCGCCGGGCTGTGCGAATCGGCGCGCACGAGTCGAAGGCGCTGAGTGGGCAGCGGCATCGCACGCAGCAGGGGCACCTGCCATTCGGGGTACCCGCCGCCGAACGGCCCGCCGGGCAGGTCCAGGGTGATGATGAGCGCGTCGGGCGCGGCCGCGTGGCAGACGAGCAGCGTCGTGCCGCCCGTGCCCGTGCCGATCTCCAGGACTCGGCGCGGCGGGCGTTCGGTGAGGAGGCCGAGCAGGGCGAGGATCTCCGACTTGACCTGAGAGGGGTCGAGCGCCCCGCCGAACGGGTCGCTTGCGAAGTCGAAGAGAGACGCGGGGTCCTGCCGGCCGCGCAGCCCCTTGATCCGGCGGATGATCCGGCGAAGGTGGACGCGCCGCCAGAGCCGATGCCACAGCATGTTGGCCGTCATCAGGCCCCACACCAGCGGCCAGTGCCGGCCCTGGCGGTTCCATCGGAGGGCCGTGTCGCGGAGGAGCGAGTGGACGGCGTTGGCGAACGCTTCCTGCGGGGGATGGTCGTTCATGGTCGCCTTGTCGAGGCAGGCCCGCGGCGGGCTCGCAGGCTCCTGTGCGAACGTTGCCCCGCCCTTCCGGTCGGGGCTCACTCCACGGTTACGCTTTTGGCGAGGTTCCTGGGCTTGTCCACCGCGCAGCCGCGCAGCACGGCAACGTGGTACGCCAGCAACTGGAGCGGGACGACGTTCAGGAGCGGCTGGAACGGTTCAGGGACGTTCGGCACGGGCAGGACGACGTCGGCGAGGCGATTGATCTCGGTGTCGCCCTCGGTGACGACGGCGATGACCTGCCCGCCGCGGCTCTTGACCTCCTCGATGTTGGAGATGACCTTCTCGTACTGGAGGCCGTGGTTCGCCAGGAACACGACCGGCATTTCCTTGGTGATCAGGGCGATGGGCCCGTGCTTCATCTCGGCGGCGGGCAGGCCCTCGGCATGGACATAACTGATTTCCTTGAGTTTAAGCGCGCCCTCCAGGGCCACCGGGTAGTTGTAGCCGCGACCCAGGTACAGCCAGTTGGGGCAGTCCTTGAACCGGGCGGCGACTTCCTGGATTTGGGGGTCGAGTTTCAGCACCTCCCGCACCAGGTCCGGCATCTTCTGGAGCCCGCGGATGATCTCGGCCGCCTGGTACGGCGCGAGGTGCCGCCGGCGGCCCATGAAAACGGTCATCATCAGCAGGACGGCCAACTGGCTCGTGAACGCCTTCGTCGAGGCGACGCCGATCTCCGGCCCGGCGTGGAGGTACACCCCGGCGTCGGTCTCGCGGGCGATCGTCGAGCCGACGACGTTGACGATCCCCAGCACCAGCGCGCCCTTCAGTTTCGCCTCGCGCACGGCGGCCAGCGTGTCGGCCGTCTCGCCGCTCTGGCTGATGGCGATGATCGCAGTGCCCTCGTCGACGATCGGGTTGCGGTAGCGGAACTCGCTGGCGTAGTCAACCTCCGCAGGGATCCGCGCCAGGTCCTCCAGCAGGTACTCGCCCACGAGGCCCGCGTGCCACGCCGTCCCGCACGCCGTCAGGATGATCCGCCGCGCGTGCGTCAGTTGCTTGGCGACGTCGCGGACGCCGCCGAGGACGACCTCGCCCGCGTCCGGGTCCAGCCGGCCGCGCATCGTGTCGGCCAGACTCTCGGGCTGCTCCATGATCTCCTTGAGCATGAAGTGCGGGTAGCCCTTCTTCTCGATCTGTTCGAGGCTCCACTCGACCTGCTGGACTTCCTTGTGGGTCGGCACGGCGTCGATGGTCGAGGTCTTGACGCCGTCGCGGCGGATGGTCGCCATCTCGCGGTCCTCAAGGTAGAGGACGCTGGTGGTGTGCTCGATGATGGCCGAGGCGTCGCTGGCAACGATGGTCTCGCCCTCGCCGACGCCGATGAGGAGGGGCGATCCGTTCCGCGCCGCCACCAGAACGTCGGGCTCGTCGGCGTGGATGACGGCGATGCCGTACGCCCCGCGGACCTCCTGGAGCCCTTCCTGGACGGCCTTCTCGAGGTTCCCCTTGTAGTGCCGGGCAAACAGGTGCGCCAGGACCTCCGTGTCGGTCTCGCTCTTGAACACGACGCCCTCGGCCTGGAGCAGTTGCTTCAGCGCCGACCAGTTCTCGATGATCCCGTTGTGGACGACGGCCAGTTTTCCGGACATGTCGGTGTGGGGATGGGCGTTTAAGTCGTTCGGGGCGCCGTGCGTGGCCCAGCGGGTGTGGGCGATGCCGAGCGTCCCGCCCGTCGGCTGGCCTTTCATCCGCGCCTCGAGGGCACTGATCCGCCCCTTGGCCTTGACCACGAGGAGATGGCCGTTATGGTCCTGCTGAAGGGCGACCCCGGCCGAGTCGTAACCCCGGTACTCCAGCCGCTTCAGCCCTTCAATGAGGATGGGATAGGCCTGCTTGTTGCCCAGGTATCCGACGATGCCGCACATACTTCGGTCCTTTCGGTTCCGGCGTGCCTGGCGTGGCCGGCCGCCGCTTCGCGAGGAAGGATCGTGTCCGCCATATAAGGGTATCGGTAAAAGAGGGCTTCGGCAAGAGGCGGTTTCGCGCCGCGCAACACGATGCCCGGCCCGGCGTCTGCACCCCGCTGCCGCTGCGGAGAATGGATCGGTGCTGCCCAAGGGCCGGACACGGTTTGACCGGCAAACCGTGGCAACCCCCTGGTGAGAATGTGCCACTTTCTTGTCCTGCACCCTGGCGCCCCTCGCGCGGGTGTGACTGATTTTTCTGGCACTGGTGTTGGGCATCGGAAGGGGGCGTAACAAGTGCCGGAGGCACGTCTGTTCTCTAGCCCGGATATTTCATCAGTTTTTATGCCGGTTCCCTATGGCGCGATGGCCTTTCGGTTGGTATAGAGGGATTTGTGCGATTCCTCGACCCAACAAGAAAGGCCATTCGCGATGACAGAGTGTAG
>Ga0315284_10013627_pt1 | contig 11582 bp, 9 predicted proteins | sample YL17G09_16_MG_FD_203696 | JGI IMG/M metagenome (GOLD analysis project Ga0315284, IMG submission 203696) | Sediment microbial communities from Yellowstone Lake, YNP, Wyoming, USA - YL17G09_16 | ecosystem: Environmental > Aquatic > Freshwater > Lake > Sediment | place: USA: Wyoming | collected... | reverse complement strand
CGCCGGCGAGAACATACGGAAGCGCAGCGACTCGAGATTCGAGTCGCGGTACTCGGCCAGCCGCTGCTCGTTCGGCTTGGCGGTCTCGGCGGCGTAGCGGACGATCTGCGTGGCGATGTCCACGGCCCGCGAGACGCGCCCCAGATCGCGGTAGAGGTACTCGCGGTGGCGCTTCATCAGCTCGGCCTGGGCCGCCGCGATGCGGTCCCAGGCGCCGCCGGCGGCGGCGGCCAGCGCCGGGTCGGCCGCCACGCGCTCGCGCCGCCGCGCCTCCTCGCCGCGTTTCCTCTCCATCACCGCCGGGTCCTGGAGCACGCCGAGGTAGGCGCGCTGGCGCTTGAGGTTGTTCTCGAGCCCGCGGATGCGGTCGCGGGCTCGGCGGTCCGGCTCCGGGCCGGTCGCGGCGTAGGCGCGCAGGGCCGCCAGCCGCCGCTCCTGCTGGCGGATGCGCACCGGGAGATTGGCGTCGCGCTGGTACTCGAGCTGCGCCACGGTGAGCTGGCGGCCGGTCGAGCCCGGATGCCCGGCGACGACCACGAACTCGTCCTCCTTCGGCCCGCCGGCGCTCCAGACGAGCCAGCGCTCGGGGTGCACCGGCCGGCCGTTCTCGTAGGCGCGGAAGAAGGCGAAGTCGAGGTCGTGGCGCGGGTAGCAGAAGTTGTCCCAGTCGCCGCCGTAGAAGGCGATGCGCTCCTCGGGGGCCATCACGAGGCGGACGTCGGTGTACTTCTTGTAGAGGTAGAGCCAGTACTCGCCGCCGCGGTAGAGCTCGACGACCCTCGCCTGCAGGCCGGTCTTCTTGCCGGCCGCCTTCTCGATGTCGGCGGTGGCCGCCTTGCGCTGCGCGTTCTGCTGCTTGTCCGGAGCCTGGGCGTCGATCCCCCGCCGCACGCGGTCGGTCACGTCCTCCATGGACATGAGCACCCGCAGCTCGAGGTCCGGGCACGCCTTCTCCTCGGCGGGGCTGCGCGCGTAGAAGCCGTCGCGCACGTAGTTGTGCTCGGGCGAGGACATCTTCTGCAGCTGGCCGAGCGCCACGTGGTGGTTGGTGAGCAGCAGGCCGGTGGGCGACACGAACGCCCCCGAGCCGCCGCCGAAGTCCACGCACGCCTTCTGCACGTGCTCGAGCCACTCGGGCGTGGGGCGGAAGCCGTAGCTCTTCTCGAGCTGATCGAGCGGCAGGTTGTCGAGGGTCCACATGCCCTCGTCGGCGCGGGCGGTGGTGGCGATGCCGGCGGGCAGGGCGGCCAGCAGGGCGGCCAGCAGGGCCGCCGCGGCGAGCGGTCTCGGGATCATGCGGCGCATAGGGTCTCCGGCCATCGGGCTGCGGATGAGGGAAAAACCCGGGATGTCGCCGGTAGACTAACGCCGCGGGGGCGGGGAGCCAAGAACTCGCGGAGGCCGCGGAACCAAGGGCCGAAGCCGGGCCGCCGTTGACCATGCCCCGCCCGGGCGCCTAGCATTGATGTGCGCCGCCCGCTTGCCGGTAGCCGATTCCCCTCCCATGAGGCGACCCATGAGCCTGCCCCACCGTGCCCTTGCTGCCTGCCGCCCAGGTCTGGTCCTGCTCGTTGCTCTGGCGTGTGCCGCCGCCCCTGCCGCCGCCGGGCCGTGGTCGGCGGACTTCATCGCCGCCGGGCCTGTGCCGAGCCCCGACGACACGCTCGAGATCACCGCGTCGGTGCCCTACCTCGGCCAGGCCGGCACCGGCCGCGGCTATGTCTATCTCGCCCCGGGACACGCGCAGCTCACCAACCCGGTGATCGCCGTCGAGGGCTTCGACATCGACAACTCGATGGACTGGGACGAGCTCTACACGCTGCTCAACCAGGAGGGCGTGGTCGAGAGCCTGCGCACGCGCGGCTACGACGCCGTGGTGCTCGACTTCACCGACGCCACCGATTACATCCAGCGCAACACCTTCGTCTTCACCGAGCTCTTGCAGCAGGTCGAGGGCGCCATCGACCCGGGCGCCACGGTGGCGGTGGTGGGCGCCAGCATGGGCGGGCTGGCGGCACGCTACGGGCTGGCGTGGCTGGAGAGCAACGCCATCCCGCATCGCGCACGCACCTTCATCTCGTACGACGCGCCGCACGCCGGGGCCAACATCCCGCTCGGCTTGCAGCACTGGACCGACTTCTTCGCGGGCCAGTCGGCCGACGCCGCCTACTTCCGCGACCGCCTGAACCGCCCGGCGGCGCGGCAGATGCTCGCCTACCACTTCGAGATCCCGCAGCCGTCCCCGCCGGCGGCCGATCCGCTCTTCGCCGAGCTACAGGCGGATTTCGCGGCGGTGGGGGGCTATCCGGTGCTGCCGCGCCGCGTCGCCTTCGCCAACGGCAGCGGCGCGCGGCTCGACCAGGGCTACGCCGCCGGAGCGCAGCTCATCGACTACGGGTTCAACAACATCCTCGTCCTCATCGTGGGCGACGTGTGGGCGGTGCCCGACGGCGGCCCGGCGACGGTGTTCAACGGGCGCATCCGCATCCTGCTGGTGCAGGACACGCAGCGCGCCGTGGCCGTGACCGGCACCCGGCCCTACGACAGCGCGCCGGGCGGCTGGCGCGCCTCGATGACCCAGCTCGACACCACCCAGGCGCCCTACGGCGACATCGTCGCGCTGCACGCCAACCACTGCTTCGTGCCGACCGTCAGCGCGCTCGACCTGAGCACCAACGACCTGTTCTACGACGTGGCCGGCGACCCCGATCTCGTCGCGCACACGCCCTTCGACGCGGTCTACTACGCGGCGGGCGACAACGAGGAGCACGTACACATCTCGCCGGCGGGCGCGGTCGCGCTATTGGCCGAGATCGACCGGGGCGTGACGGCGATCGGGCCGGCGCGGTCGCGTCCGCCGGCGGGTCCGATGCTCTCGCCGGCGGCGCCCAACCCGTTCGCGGCGGAGACCCGCATCGCCTTCACGTTGCCGCGCGACGGCGAGGTGGACCTGCGCGTCTTCGACGTCGCCGGGCGGGAGGTGGCGTCGCTGCGGCACGGCCGGATGGGCGCCGGAACGCACGTCGCCGCCTGGGATGGGCGTGACGCCGACGGCCGGCCCACGTCAGCGGGTGTCTACCTCGTCCGCTGCGCTCTGGACGGGGCTGCGACGACGAACCGGGTCGTCCGGCTGCCGTAAACGGTCGGCGTGTCCGACGGGATGTTCGAGACCTACTTGGGGAGCCATCCGTAGCGGTTCGTGAACCACATCGCTGGGACCCGGAAGATCCTCTCCGGGTCCCTTTGCATTCGGCACCGCGTACCAGATCTCGATCCAGTCCCTGTCGTGCACCCGCATCTTCTTCACTACGTGGTGAAGGCCATGCCTCACTTTCAGCAGGCGCCGCTGCTCGGCTTCGGTCAGGGTTCGGGGGCTCAGGTGGGGCATAGGGCCTCCTCGTAGCCCCAAGGAAGCCATCGCCATGGAGAGAGACCAAGCCTACGGTTGCTGAGACCCCAGCCCGACCGCAAGCCACGTTCCATCGGCACGGTGGGTTCGTTGGCTCTTGAAGATTCCCGCCAGGGGTGTACTCTCACCCGCAATTCCCAATGTAGATTTGCCTTCCGCCCCGGATAAGCCGGAGGGAGCCGATGCCGTGGGGCGCGCTGTGGCGAGGGCCCGGTCAGGGTCGCGTCGTACTCCGGCTCTAATCGAACATGGGAGCATGTCATGGCCAAGACGCTGATCGGGTTTGTCCTCGGACTCCTCGTCGTACCCGCGATCGTAGCCGCGGTCCTTCTCTCCGGACACTTCCCCTTCCAGGCGACGGACAAGCCGCCTCGTTGGGAGCGCCGGATCGCCAACATGGCGCTCGATCCCGCTGTGGGCAGAAAGGCGAAAGGGTTCGCCAATCCGATCGCCGCCACCGACAATGACCTCATGAGAGGCATGAAGCTCTACCGCCATGACTGCGCCGACTGCCATGGTGATCTAGGTAAGCCGAGCCGCTGGGGACGGTACAACTTCTATCCCCCGGCACCCCAGCTGCCTAATCGCGGAGTGCACGATCCGGTGCCCTAGATCTTCGTCGTCGTCAAGTACGGCATCCGGTATACGGGCATGGGGGGCTGGAAGGATCAGATGCCCGACGACGACTTGTGGCGTGTGGCCATGTTCCTGACTCGCGTGAAGACTCTGCCCCCGCCCGTGGAGTCGGCGTGGAAGGGCAAGCCGGAAGTGAACTCCAGTGATCAGGCATCAGGGGAGACCCGTTAGCACCCTGTCTGCTCGCACAGTGCGCAGGGTGGTCTCCCGCCCGGCCCACTCGGCTCGGCACATCTGGACCTCGGCAGACTAGAGGTTATCCGTTCGCGCAATCCGGCGGGTAGAGCCGGTCGAACCTGGCGATGAACTGCCGGGCGCGGAAGAGGACCTGGACGCGGCGCTTGGAAACTGCCGTTACCGGGACTATGCTGCCTGGCGCTGGTGGGAGCGGGCGCGGGGGCGTGGGCTGGCACTCTCGGCGAGGCCCGTCCGTGTCGCGGCCGCCGGACATGAGGGGCACGTATCTGTCTTCTGCACTGCGCGGGAAGACTTGACCTAGGGGAAGTACGGGGTGGACGCCGAGTCCCACGAGGTACTCATGGAGCGCTTGGACACATTCGTCTGGCGGCACCGCAATCTCCTAGCTGGGCTGCCGCTCTCGATCATGTTCCTCTCGACCCGCTGGGAGTTGGAGAATGACGTTGTAATCTGGCCGCTTGCCATCGGGTTGTGCGTCCTCGGCGTCGCACTCCGGAGCTGGGCGAACTGCCATTGCTGGTACGCGCAGCGACGGCCGATGGGTCTGATAACGTCCGGGCCCTACGCATGTGTCCGGAACCCTCTGTACATCGGGAACCTCCTTATTCTCACGGGGGCCGCGGTGGCGTCCGAGCTTCTCTGGCTTGTTCCGGCAGCCTCTGCATGGGCAGCCCTTGTCTACGCGCGCGCCGCCCGAGCAGAGGAGCGTCAGTTGCTCGCGAGGTATGGGGAGCCGTTCATCCGCTACCGGAGGCACGTGCCCGGTTGGCTCCCCCGAGGGCAGCGTTTGCCGCTGGGGAAAGGCGACGACCGCTTGCTTGCAGTTGCCATGCGCCAGGCGGTCAATCTCCTGATTCTGGCTCCCTTCGTCATAAAGGAGATCGGTCTGTTCGGGCGCTGGCAGCGATTGTGAGGACGCACCGGTGTCATCCGCCTGACAATGGCACGCGACTGACGGCGGTTCGCGCCGCAGCGAGTGCCCGGCGTTGGCCGGGTGATCTGAAGGTGGAGACGGACATCGGAACCTGTCAACGATTCTGAGACACCGGGCTCATGGGTTTAGGGAGCTGATCAGCGACAATTAGAATTCCCCCGTGTTGCCTCATTCCTGGATGCTACCCCACCTGCAGGCCCTGACGGCACGAGCTTCTACGCGGCATCTTGCGATGACGCAAAGATGAGCTGGCGGGCTGCGGCCTTCCGCCACTCCTTGATCCGGCGCTGAAGAGTCCGCAACTGGCCGTCGGGGAAGACCCCCGGCTGCTCACGCTGGAGGCGTTCGAAGAGTTCCTTGCCGACGCGGTCCGGCTCTACTTCGAGCCACGCGAGCACGCGCGGCCAGGCGGTCTCGAAGGGATCCTTGCGCGTGCGCCAATCTCGTGCCGGCCGGGGCGAGAGTCGATGGGTGGCGCGAACTTCGCCCTGTTGCCACGCCGTGGCCAAACCCTTGAGAAAGCCGTCGAGGCTGCCGCCAGAACGAGCAGGCAGGTGGGATGACTGACCGGAGGCGAGCGTCGCCAGGTGGTGTTGAATGGCTCGGATCTCCTCCAGAAGTCGCAACGGGTCGAGTTCGGCGGCCACTGCTCGCAGGCGTTCCTTCATCCCGTCGGTCACGGCAGCGGAAGCCAGGAGCTTCGCGCATGGCGTTTCGGGAGCGTGGTAGGTCTTGCGCACCCTGGCACCCAGGCGTGTCTTTGACGCCAACTTGAAGGAAGGCTGGAAGAAGTTCACGAAGAGACGAGACGCAGCGTAGAGCCGCGAGAGCGCCTCGGCGGCTGCGAGACCCTCCAGCCGACGGTAGCCGACCAGCCGCCGCACGACGGAGCCGTTCTTCTGCTCCACCCATGCTTGGTCGTTCTTGTGGTACGGACGGGAGCGCGTGCGCGGAATCCCGCGCTCGAGACAGTAGGCCGCCACCGTCTCGTTCATGAACTCACCGCCGTTGTCGGTGTCGAACCCGCGAAGGGGAAAAGGCATACAGGTACGCATCTGGTCGAGGGCGGAGGCCACGAGTGCGCCGTCGCGCACGACGAGCGCAACGCACTCGGTCCATCCGGAAGCGACGTCGGTCAGCGTGAGCGTGTGGACGAAGCTCCCTGCCGTGGACTCGCCCCCATGGCTCACCAGATCGGCCTCCATGTCGCCAGGCAGCGGCGTCTCCCAATCGGCAAACGTGCGCACGGGAACACTCCGTTGCACGGCTGGCATGGCCCTTCTGCGCACACGCCGCCCGGCGACCGCCGCGCGCGTGGGAGCCAGCATGCGGTCAAGCGTCGCCGAACTGGCGGCCAACACCCGGGCGCGTACGGTCGTTTCCAGCGTCAGATGCCCGTGGCGCTCCAGCGCCGATACGAGGATGGGAAGCAGCGGCTTGAGCCTCTTGCCGCAGACCCGGTCCGACGCTTCCCAGAGAACGACGAGCGCCTCACGCACTGCCTCGTCGTACAGGGGAAGACGCGAACGTCGGGTCGCGCCGTTTGCGACCGCGTTCGCGTTGAACAATCGAATGGCGTGCTTGCGGTGGTAGCCGGTGACTGCGACAAACTCATCGAGGATGCGGAGCTTCTCGTCTCTTGTACCCTCGCGGTAGCGCTCCCGAATCGCCCTCAGCAGATCCCGGCGTGTCTCAGCTGTAACCTTCTTTGCCATCGTGTCCTCCTTGGGCCTGCCAGACTGGTAGCAGACTTCGTGAGGCAACGCCCCCCCTCTCGGTAGCAGAAGGGGTGAGTCAATGCGCTATCACGTCGAGGTCCACGACAACTACTACAGCGTTCCCCACCCACTCCTGCACGAGCGGCTCGAGGCGCGCACCACGGCCACGACCGTGGAGATCCTCGTCCACTCCCGCCGGGTGGCGTCCCACCCGCGGCAGTACGGGCGGGGTAAGTACGCGACGCTGCCGGAGCACATGCCGGCCTCGCACCGCGCCTACCTGGAGTGGTCCCCATCCCGGCTCGTGCATTGGGCCGAGAGCACGGGTCCGGCGGCAGGCTCCCTGGTGACCCGCATCCTCGAACATCGGCCTCACCCCGAACAGGGCTACCGTTCCTGCCTGGGCCTCCTGCGCCTGGGCAAGAAGTACGGGGCGGAGCGGCTGGAGGCGGCTTCCCGGCGCGCGCTCCACCTGCGCTCCTACAGCTACCAGACGGTCAAGAACATCCTCGCCGCCGAGACCGATCGACTGCCGCTGGAGGACGAAATCCCGGCGGTCCCGGTGCCGGTGCACGAGAACATCCGCGGCGCTGACTACTACGTGGAGAGGGAGACCCCATGCTGAACCAGGCCACGATCGAAAAGATGCAGGCGATGAAGCTCTCGGGCATGGTCCATGCCTTCCACCAGCAACTGGGCGCGCCGGCGTATGCGGCGCTCAGCTTCGAGGAACGGCTGGGAATGCTCGTCGACACCGAGTGGACCGCCCGGGAAGACCGCAAACTCACCCGCCGACTCCAAGGCGCCCGGCTCCGCTACCCCGCGTCCATCGAGGACGTGGACTTCCAGACGCCCCGCGGTCTGGATCGTTCGGTCATCCTCTCGCTGGCCACCTGCACCTGGATCGCCGAACACCACAACCTGCTCATCCTCGGTCCGACGGGGACAGGCAAGAGCTTCCTGGGCTGCGCCTTTGCCGAAAAGGCCTGCCGCTCCGGGTATGCCGCGACCTACTTCCGCACCCCGCGCCTGCTGCAGGAACTCGCCGTGGCCCGGGGAGACGGATCGTACGGCCGACTCCTCGCCCGGCTGGCCAGGATCGACCTCCTCGTGCCCGACGACTGGCTTCTCGGGCCGCTCAAAGACGCGGAACGGCGAGACCTGCTTGAGATCATCGAGGATCGCACCGAACGGCGTTCCACGCTGGTTGCCAGCCAAGTCCCGGTGACATCCTGGCACGATGTCATCGGCGATCCCACCCTGGCCGACGCCATCTGCGACCGGCTCGTCCATCGGGCGCACAAGATCATGCTGAAGGGGGCTTCACAGCGGGAACTGCGGGCCAAGGGTGGCCGGACGAACAAGGCGGGACGATGAACGGCGGGCGCGGCCCGGGATCCCGGGCTCCTCCGGGAGGAAGCCGCTAAGTCTGTGCTATGCTTCCGCCGTAACCAGAAACCGACGCTCACAGGAGGTCCAAGAAACACCCGCGTCGCTGCGCTCCGACTGGTGACCGCCTTCCTTTGGATCAGGTGGCCGCCTTCGATCGGAACCGGTGACCGCCTTCCTTCGGATCAGGTGACCGCCATCGTCGGAATAGCCATCCTGCGGTCCTCGATCGCGGATGAGTAGCTGCCACCCTCTGTGCCCTCCACGTAGTCGAGATACCAATCCGAAGTTCCCCCCGAGGTCCTGGCGACGGAGGAGTTGCGGTCCCACTGTCCGGCGACGTGGCTCTGCAGGAGGAACGTCGGCTTCGGCACCCATGTCCATCGCAGAGAGGCGACCGTGCCGCCGGATTCGAGGCGCCGCAGGAGCGGATCCGGGTTGGTGACCGAGTCGATTCCCGAGTGCACGGGAGCGACCTGGTCCTGCACCGTGGGATCGCCGAACACCGACAGCTCGACGTTGTTCGCCGGGCTCGCCCGCCAGGTGAGTTTGCTCGCGAAGCGCACGGCGCTCGTGCAGTCGGGGAAGAGCCCGTGACCGGTGATCTCCTTGTCGACCTGGTCGACGCGGGGATTCAGCGCTACCGAGAACCACAGTCGGTCCTGCAGCAGCGGCCCGCTCACCCGCCCGCCGAGGTCGTAGCTGACCGCCCCATGCTCGGCCATCACGGGCTCGGCGCGCGGTGTCAGGGACAGCGCGACCGGCTGGACGAAGCCAAAGACGTTGGCTTCCAGGTCGTTGGTGCCGGAATAGGTCACCGCATCCACGACCGCACCCAGCGCCCGGCCGTATTGCGCCTCGTATCCCCCGGTCTTGACGTCAACGGCTCGGACGAAGTTGTAGGGGAGGCTGGTCGCCCGGCTGGCATCCCGCGTGTCGGTCACGTTCACGCCGTCGATGTAGTACTGGTTCTCGAGCCCGGTGCTGCCTGCCACGTTGAGCGGGTCGCCGCGGTAGCTGTCGTTGACCTGCGGCAGGATCGCGATCAGCGACTTGTAGTCGCGGTCCACGGGCAGGTCGTCGTAGTCGCGAGCCGAGAGGTCGCCCCCGGCACTGGTGTGCACGGGATCGAGCTTGAGGGGGGCCTTGTCCACGACGACCGGCGCCATCGGAATGGGCTGAAGAATGACGGTGAGCGGGCCGACGGCGGTGGTGCGGCCGAGTGCGACCTCGATCTCGCGGACCTCGAGCGGGCGAAGACCCTGCCGGTCGGCGGTCAGTGTGTAGCGACCGGGCGGCAGGAGGAGAAGCTGGAAGAACCCGTCCCGATTCGTGGTGGTCTCGCGCGAGCCTTGCAGATGAGGCCCGGAGACGGTGATGTGCACCTCCGGCTCGGGCTTGCCTTCGGGCGAGATCAGCGTGCCCTGCATCGCGCCGGTGATGTCCTGGGCGGCGACCGGGGTGACGGTCGAGGCCAGGACCAGCACGCCGAGAATCCATCGGACTCGGGACGAGCGAATCGTCGCGCCCACCGCGGCCTCCTGCGGTCATCGGGAGTCACCGACGACGCCAGGGATGATGGGAGAGGGAACCGATTCCGTCGACGCAGTAGCCTACACTGCGGAACTTCATTGCACCATAGCGCGTTCCTGCCCACCCGTCCACGAACTGATCGGCCAGAGGGAGTCGTCACGGCGGGTCGAGGACGGCCCCTTGGCGGGGGTGGCCGCCGAGGCCTGGGACAGGGATGGTGTGAGGCTCGGAGAGGTGACCGATTCAGGACTTCTTTCGCTACGGCGCATCAGGCTCCCCTGGGGGAAACCCTCGGGCCTGGGCTACCCCAGTTGGTGAGGGCGAGGTTTCGTAACTCGTTGAAAACCGCGAGAACCTCCCTCGGCGGCGCGAAGCAGAGAGTTCGAAATGAGTCGACTATGGGGAGACACCGGTGCTGATTGAGGCCTGGCGGGAGGAGTACAATCAGCGCCGACCGCAAAGCGCCCTGGGCTACCGACCCCCGGCGCCTGAGGCGGTTCAGGTGGCCGCGAGACTGACTCAGCAAGTGGTACGACCACCGGGGGCAGGTCAACGAGCGAGATTTTCACGGGTGAGACCTGGGCCGAGGTGCCGCCGGAGCATCTGCGATTTGCGCTCGAGGCGATGCGCCCCAACCCCTCGACCGGCGATGATTTCACCGTGGATATCTTGTTCCTTACCGCCGCTCCAGCGCGGCTGGAGCTGCTCGGCATCCCCGGCCGCCAGGTGGGGGAGAAGGTGATCGCGGCAGCGGGGCGGCACACCGTGACGGTGGGCCAAGAGAGAGGGTTCAGACCCGGGAGTTGCGTGGTGCGGCTGAGCCAAGGGGGCCAGGTCGAGAGTACCCGGGCGGCAGGGTTGCGGTAGTCGAGGCGGATGCACGCATCACGCTGGTTCCCGGGAGCAGTCAGCCTGGGAAGGCAAGGCGCGGGATGCCAATCGTGGTCCCCCGCACACGGCGGCGGGTCCACGACATGGACCATCCTCTACTCGCAGGAAATTCTCGCGGAGGCCGCGGACATGATGACCGACCGAGGCGCTGGCGCTGCTTGGAGAACCCTCTTCCGGGCAATCTTGCCGGCCGTGCTGGCGGGGGTCGCCTTGGTATGTTCAGTCGGCGCCCCTGGGCAGCCCCCGGCGCTGGCTACTCCCGCGAACTCCCAGGCCTCGGTGATAAGCCGGCCCGGGGACGTATCGGGAGGCCGATTCGATAGGGGGGGCTCGCCCGCCGAACGAGCTCGCGCGGGCGGGCCGACCACCCCAAATCAGAGTCTCGCTGCCGTGAGCTACTTCGACATCAATGCCGGCCTGCCGGGGATAGACAGTGGCTCGGTAGCCTGGGGCGACTACGACAACGACGGGGACCTAGACGTCTTGCTGACGGGGCGGTCAGGAGAAGGGGTGGGTGTCCCTGGCACGTGGGTATACCGCAACGACGGCGGAGAAGTGTTCACCGGGATCGCCGCGGGGTTGCCGGAAGTGTTGGACAGTTCTGTGGCCTGGGGAGACTACGACAACGACGGGGACCTGGACATCCTGCTGACGGGCCTCACGTCCGGCGGCGACAATATCGCCCGGGTGTACCGCAACGACGGCATGGGAGCTTTCGCCGACATCAATGCCGGTCTGCCGGGGGTCCGCCTTGGCTCGGTAGCCTGGGGAGACTACGACAACGACGGCGACCTGGACATCCTGCTGACGGGCCTCGCGTACGGCGGTGGCTATACTGCGCGGGTGTACCGCAACGACAGCATGGGAGCTTTCG
>Ga0315284_10013625_pt1 | contig 11583 bp, 5 predicted proteins | sample YL17G09_16_MG_FD_203696 | JGI IMG/M metagenome (GOLD analysis project Ga0315284, IMG submission 203696) | Sediment microbial communities from Yellowstone Lake, YNP, Wyoming, USA - YL17G09_16 | ecosystem: Environmental > Aquatic > Freshwater > Lake > Sediment | place: USA: Wyoming | collected... | reverse complement strand
CTCCGAAATCTCGCGCTCGGCGAGGAAAATAGGCGGGTATGTGCTCATAGGCAAGACGATTCGACACCGCGAGGAACATTACCTTGGTGGTTATATTTGTGGTGGCAATTTTTTTGAAACTTTTTTTCCGGAGAGGGGGAGGGTGAACAGTTACTCCGCAGATTGAAAAGATATATAATTTATCATTTTAATCTTTTTAATCTGCGGATGAAATAATCTGCGAAATCTGCGGATCCACGTTCATCTTGCGAGCAGATGCAGCGCCCACCGGTACAACGCGAAGCCGCTGGCGCCCAATACGAGGGCGAGGAACCAGGCGCGGGTGACGATGGTGGTTTCGGGCCAGCCGCCGAGCTCGAGATGGTGGTGGAAGGGGCTCATGCGGAAGAGGCGCTTACCTTTGGTGAGCTTGAAGTAGAGCACCTGCAGGATGACCGAGGCCATCTCGATCAGGAAAATAAGGCCGATCCAGAGCAGCAGCAGCTCCCCTTTCAGCGCCAGCGCGGCGCCGGCCAGCGCGGCGCCGATGGCGAGCGAGCCGGTGTCGCCCATAAAGACCTTCGCCGGGTGCCGGTTGAACCAGAGGAAGGCCAGGCACGCCGCGGCCAGGCAGGCGAGGAAGGTGGCGATGGCAGGGCCTTTCAGCACAGTCTCGCCGCCGGCCGTGAACCAGGCGATGCCGGCCAGCGCGAGCGACGCAGCCGCCGTGGTGCCCGCCGCCAGCCCGTCCAGCCCGTCGGTGAGGTTCACCGCGTTGCTGATCGCGGCGATAAAGAGGATGGCCAACGGGTAATAGAGCCAGCCCAATTGCAGCGGCTCGCGCAGGAAGGGGACGCCGATGGTGGTGTGGTTGTCCAGCCCGTGTACCAGACCGAAGACGAACAGGCCGGCGGCGATGAACTGCAGGATCAGCTTCTCCCGCGCGCGCAGCCCCAGCGAGCGCCCGCGCCGGATTTTGCCCCAGTCGTCGATGGAGCCGATGGCCGCCACCGCCAGCGTCAGCGCCAGCAGCAGCACGCTGAACCGGAATTGCTTCGGGAAGAAATACCACGATCCCGCCGTGCCCGCGATCAGCCCGGCGAGGATGGTCACCCCGCCCATGGTGGGGGTGCCGGCCTTGGTCAGGTGCCGCTGCGGGCCGTCGTCGCGAATCTGCTGCCCGAGCTTCTGCCGGCGCAAAAAGCCGATGACCGGCGGCGCGGTGAGGAAGGTCACCAGGAAGGCAAGCACCACGGCGGCGATCAGGATATACAGACTGTCGGGCATAAAGCGTTACCGGACACGAGTGGCGTTATCCGGCGCATTGTAACATAGAAACATTGAAGGTTGGAAGAATGAGATTAGTGGCTAGTGTCCCGGGTAACGCAGGCGTTACCTGACCTGTGCCAACTTGTCACTATACAACCACTAGCCACTAGCCACTCGCCACTCCTTTTATGCCGCCTGCGGGGGCGCTTCCGGCGCGGCGGGCGGGGGCGCTTCCGGCGTCGCGGCGGCTTCCGCACGGCGGCGCAGGCCGCGATCGTATATTGCCACCACCAGCGCGCCCAGGCCGAACAGCACCGCGGCCAACATCGCTAGAAAACCCAGGAACGGGATGAAGCGTACCAGCACCAGCAGGCCGATGCCGATGAGCAGCGCCAGGTAGAGACTGCCTCCGGGCCGCCGCCACACCAGCCGTCCCACCAGGATCACCGCGAAGATCGGGCTCAGATAGACCGCGGTGAAATACGCGGCCATCCAGATCAGCGCCAGCGGAATGCCGATGACGGTAACCAGCAGCAGCAGGAACAGCGGCAGCCCGATCAGCAGGACGATCACCCCCACTCCCAGGCTGAGGCCGGGCCGCGTGCGCAGCGACGTCTCCGTCTCCTCCGTCAGCCGCGGGGCGAAGGCGACAAAGATCAAGCCCGCCACCAGCAGGGCAGCGCCGGTGAACAACTGCCACAGGAACCACCCCGCGACGGATCGCCGCTTTTCCGGCGGCCGGCTGATCTGCTGTTCACCCATGATCTTCGCCCCGGGGTCAATCGTATGGTTCTGCACCCGCGCGATGAGATTGCCGCCGATGACGGCGCCGGCCGCCAGCGTCAGGTTGCTCGCGTTGGCGCGCAGGTCGCGGCCGACCTTCGACCCCACCGTCACGTTGCCGCCGCTGACACTCACGTCCCGCCCGACGGTCGCCGCCCGGCCCAATGTCACCGTGCCACCCGCGGCCAACACGTTGCGCGCCACCGGCGCATTCAGCTCCACGTTGCCGGAGGCCGCATAGAGCGTGCCGCTCACCGGCCCGCTCACATTCACATTGCCGCCCGCGACGATCAGGTCGCCGCCGACCGGCCCGGCGATGCGGACCGTGCTCCCTGCCGCCACCACGTCACCGGTAACCTTGCCGTTCACGCTGACGTCGCTGCCCGACGCCACCAGGTCGTCGTTTATCACCTGGTCCGCCGGGATGGTCACCGTGTTGCCCGTGCGAAACACCGTCGCCAATGACGGGGCGACAAGCAGGAAGACCACGAAGAGCCACCATTTTCTCATTTTTTCCTCCCTTTACCCGGTCTGCATGCGCGGCGCCGGCGCATGTCGGTCCATCCATCGCACCAGGAAGTAGCCGACGATCACCGCGACCGCGATGCCGATGGGAATGATCGACGACCGCTGGACCTGCACGTCCAGCGGCGCATTTGGGACGTAAATCAGCGGGAACATGATCAGCAGAATCGCGACGAGGACCAGTGCGATGATGCCCTCCACGCTCGCATATCTGGAGCGCAGCAGGCTCACCACGAGGAACACCACGAAAAAGGCGATGCCGAGCACCACGGGAAAGAGCGCCAGCGACAGCACGGTCATCACGGGCGTGGTGAAATCCCCCCAGATGGCGACCACAGCGATGCCCGCGGCCACGCCCAGCGTGATGATCGCGGCCTTCAGATAGGTATACGGGTCCTGCGTGTGTTCGGCAATCTCGTCCGCCATGACAATCCGTCCTCCGATCACATTTTTCGCTCGCAATCGCCCGCCCAAACGGCGCGGTTGTCAGCATCATGGCGCCCCGGCCTCCCTCCTGTCCACGAGCGCAAAGACAACCCGTTCAAGCACTGGAAAATCGGCCCGGACGACTGGCGCAACCGCGAGAAGTGGGATCAATACCTGGAAGCGGCGGAGGAGATGTTAGCCGAAACCGACGTCCCGGAAAGCCCCTGGCACCTCATCGCCGCCAAGAGCAAACACTACGCCCGCATGGCCACCACCCGCATTGTGGCGGAAACGCTGGAGAAGGCGGTGAATGGGAAGAAAAAGTGAAGCGGTGAATGAAAAATGAAAATTGCATAATGCAAATTGTTTGCCAAATTTAGCGCAGGCTTATGATGTAATACGCTATGGGCAGTTCTGACAACGTTTCACTTTGTATTTTTCACTTTGCATTTGGACTGTCCCCCCTGTGTATAGGCTTGCCTTTCTCACGTAGGGGGGACAGTCCCCATAGGCGTTAAGTTAAGCATTTTCATGCTCTTGCTCTTACTCTTGCTCTTGCTCTAAAAACGTTTTTAGAGCAAGAGTAAGAGCAAGAGCATGAAAAACTCGGTGATTCATCTTATCTTAACGCCTATAGGGACAGTCCCGCTGATCACCCGAGCAAAGGTAAAGAAGGCAACCGGCAACTGGTTTCGGAGGCTCGGTACAGTCCCCGACGGTTGACGGAAACCCTCATGACTGACTCTCACAAACTCTCGGGAGCTATACCGGGTAGACGCGAGGTTTCATTCCTCCACCGTCACCCCCGGCAGAATCCGCAGAATCTTCACCGCGTTGGCCGGGTTGACGCGCAGGTTCGGCAGCCACCAACAGCGGCGACGGCCATTACTCATGGCTACCGCGATCTCCACCGGCGCCTCGCCGGGGCAGGCCTTCAGCATGTGGGACAGCTTTTCCAGGTCGTCGGAAGTGACGAAGGCCTCGGTCAGGCAGATGCGGCAGGACGCGGGCGGCGTGGCGGCCGGTTTCGACTCGGCGGGCGCCGGTTTCGGCTCGGAAGGCGCCGGTTTCGGCTCGGAAGGCGCCGGTTTCGGCTCGGCGGGCGCCGGTTTCGGCTCGGCGGGCGCCGGTTTCGGCTCGGCAGGAGCCTCGCCCTCCCGGGTCGGCGGGGCGTCGGTATCGTCGAAATCTCCCATGTCCTCCTCCATCGGCGGCATGTCCTCAACGGTTTGCGGGCGGGCGGGGGGCGTGTAGGCCGGCAGCGAGACCGCCGGCGGCGCGGAGGATTTGCGGTACCCGCCATTCCCGTTGCCGTGGTAGCCGTTGCCATTCCCGTTGCGGCGGCGGCCCGCGGCCTGCTTCAACTCCTTGACGGCGTCTTCGTTCTCCACCGGCGCGATGGCGATGGTCAGCAGCTTCGGCTCCGGCTTCTCCTCCTCGTCCTCCGAGCTCGATGCCGTCGTCCGCGCGGTGCCGAAATCCACCGTGCCTTTCACCAGCACGATGGCGTCCTGCTGCAGGTACGGCCCGTATTTCTCATAGGTGTCGGAGAAGGCGGTGATCTCCAGCGTGCCGGAGAGGTCATCCAGCGTGAGGAAGCCCATGAGCTTGCCGTTCTTCGACGTGTAGGGTTTCACGCCGATCAGCATGCCGCCCACCACCACCTCCTCGCCGGGCCGCGCCTCGGTCAGCTCCTCGATGGACGCCGTGCGGTGGGCCTCGAGAACCTGCAGGTGGGCGTTGATGGGGTGGTCGGAGATATAGAGGCCCAGGTATTCACGCTCGAAATCCAGCAACTGCTTGGACGGGTATTCGTCGAGGGGTGGGAACTGCGGCGCGATGATGGGCGCGCTGTCGGCGATGTCGCCGAAGAGGCTGATCTGCCCGGCGGCCTTGTCGCGCGCCGCCGTCTGCCCCATGTCGATGGCCTGGTCGAGGATGGCGAGCTTCTGCGCGCGGTTGCCGGGCAGCCCACCCAGCGCGCCGGATTTAATCAGCGCCTCCAGCGCCAGCCGGTTGCACATGGTGGACTCCACCCGGCAGCAGAAATCGAACAGGTCGACGAAGGGGCCGTCCGTCTCGCGCGCGTTGACGATGGCCTCCACCGCGCCCGCGCCCACCCCCTTGATCGCCGTCAGGCCGAAGCGGATCTTGCCGTCCTCCACGGTGAAGCCGGCACGGCTGGCGTTGATGTCCGGCGGCAGCACCTCAATGCCCAGCTTGCGGCTTTCCGCCACGTAGAGGCCGATCTTATCGTGCGAATCGGCCACGCTGGAGAGCAGCGCGGTCATGAACTCCACCGGATAATTCGCCTTCAGGAACGCCGTCTGATAGGCGACGATGGCGTAGCAAGCGGAGTGCGCCTTGTTGAAGGCGTATTTGGCGAACTCCTGCATGCGTTCCCACAACGCATCCGCCTGCTCGTCGTTGAAGCCGGAGGTTTCCTTCACGCCCGCGTTGAACTGCGGCTCCAGCTTCGCCATCTTGTCCAGGTTCTTCTTGCGTAGGGCGTTGAGCAGGTCGTTGGAATCCGCGTTGTTCAGGCCGGCCACCTCGCGCCCGATGGCCATCACCTGCTCCTGGAACACCAGCACGCCGTAGGTTTCCTGCAGAATGGGTTCCAGCGCCGGGTGCAGGTAAGTGGTGAGCGCTGGATTGTTTTTCCATTGGATGAATTTCGGGAGTTCCGCCATCGGCCCCGGTCGGTAGAGCGCGACCATGGCGATGACATCGGTGATGCGATCGGGCTTGAGCTGGCGCAGGGCATTGCGCATGCCGACCGACTCGAACTGGAACACGCCCGCCGTATCGCCGCGCGCCATCAGCGCATACGCCTTCGCATCGTCCAGCGGCAGCTTCGCCAGGTCGCAGGTGACGCCATAGTTGTGCTTGATATACGTCAGCGTGTCCTTCAGCACGGTCAGAGTGCGCAGGCCGAGGAAGTCCATCTTCACCAGGCCGGCGGCGGTGACATCGTTCATCTCCCACTGCGTCTGCGTGCCGCTGCCGTCGGCGGTACGCTGCAGCGGGGCGATCTCCTCCATCGGATCGCGCGAGATGACCACCGCCGCGGCATGGGTGCCCACGTGGCGCGACAGGCCCTGCAATTTCCCGGCCATCTCCAGCAGTTGCCGGATGTGCGCGTCCTGCTCGTACCATTCCTTGATCTGCGGATTGCTCTCGATCGCTTCTTCGATCTTCTTCACCATACCGATGGCCTTGGACAGGCGGTCGGCCGTCGCCAGCGGAATGCCCATGGCCCGCGCGGCGTCGCGCACCGCCAGCCGCGGCTGCAGGGTGCCGAAGGTGGCCACCTGCGCCACCTTGTCCGCGCCGTATTTCTTCACCACATAGTCGATCACTTCGCTCCGGCGACTGTCCTCGAAATCGCAGTCGATATCGGGCATGGAGGCGCGGTCGGGCGAGAGAAAGCGCTCGAACCAGAGCTGGTAGACCAGCGGGTCGAGGGTGCTGACGCCGGTGAGGTAGGAGACGATGGCGCCGGCGCCGGAGCCGCGGATGCCCACCAGGATGCCCTGCTCGCGCGCCCAGTCGAGAAAATCGCGCACGATGAGGAAGTAAGCGGAGAGGCCGCGCTGGCTGATGACCTCCAGCTCGTTGTTCAGGCGCGCGATCGCCTGCTCGCGCAGCGGATCGTCGGTGCGATAGGTCTCGCGCAGGCGGGTTTCGCACACCCGGCGCAGGTAGCTGTCGCACGTCTCACCTGCCGGCACGTCGAACAGCGGCAGCACCGGGTTGTCCAGCTCGATCTCCACGCCGCACAACCCGGCGATGCGCGCGGAGTTTTCCAGCGCTTCGAGATCGTCCGGGAAGCAGGCCGCCATTTCCGCCGGACTCTTCAGATAGTGCTCGGTGGAATACTGGATGCCCTTCTGCCGGTATTCCTCCAGCGTCGTCTGGGTGCCGATGCAGATCAGCACTTCGTGCGCGTCGAAGTCCTCCCTGTGCATGAAGTGCGTGTCGTTGGTGACTACCAGCGGGATGGCCAGTTCCTGCGAGAACCGACGCAGGACTTCGTTGATCTTCGGCTGCTCGGGATAAATCAGGCGGGCGGGGGTGTTGTGGTCCTGCAGCTCCAGGTAGAAACCGTCGTCGCCGAACAGCTCCTTATACATGCAGCAGAGCGTTTTCGCCTGCTCGAGGTCGCCGGCGCGGATCAGCTTGGGAATCTCGCCGCCGATGCAGGCGGTCAAGCCGACCAGGCCCTCGGCGTATTCCGCCAGCAGCTCGTGGTCGATGCGGGGAGTGTAGTAAAAGCCGTCCAGGCTGGCCCGCGTGCAGAGCTTGAGCAGGTTCCGGTAGCCGGTGTTGTTGCGCGCCAGCAGCACCATATGCCCGGTGTTGGCCTTCCCGTCGCGCTTCTCCAGCCGGCTGTGCTCGCAGATGTACGCCTCGACCCCGATGATGGGCTTGACGCCGGCATCCTTGCACGCCTTGTAGAACCCGACTGTGCCGTGCATGTTGCCGTGGTCAGTCACCGCGACAGCGCTCATGCCCAGGACGGAGGCTTGCTTGGGTATCTCTTTTGTCCGGCACCCGCCATCGAGCAGGCTGTATTCAGAGTGCAAATGCAGATGGACAAACGGACGATCGGACACTTAGTCACTCACTGCGGTCTGGCTGCGGATAGCCGCCTTGCGGCGGCCTGCCGGTCTCTATTGTAGCACGCCCTGACCGGCAAAAACAAGGCCAAAGACTTACTGAGGGCTGAGACTTTTCCACATAGTTAAGGCTTGCCCTGGGGATAACTGGCCGACACCAAAAATTACTGTCCGTAAGCATTTCATGAGCAGATCCCAGTTCGTAGTAGCGCCGTCAGGCGCGTGCCTACGGCGCTACTATGAATTCTTAAGACGGTGGTAATACTGAGGAAAAACCGCCCCCGCCGGGTCCGGCGGGGGCGGTGCGTTATGCATGTTCGTGTCGCTTACGGGTCCATCTGCAGTCCGCGGAGCATGATGTCCAGCAGCAGCAGGTCGTTGGCGCCGGCCGCGGTATCGACCGGCAGGTAATCGATCTGCGCCTGTGGTTTCGGCGGTTGCTCGCCGCTGATGATGGTGATCGTCTTGTCCAGCAGGTTGCCGGCTGCGTCGAGCACCTGGATCTGCAGCTTGAACTCGCCCTTGGTCAGCACCACGTCGCCGGTCGGCGTGACCATCTTCACCAGCTCCTGGCGCCGGTTGAAGATGCCGTCGTCCGCCACCAGCGCGGTCCACGGGCCGTCGTCAATGCGGTACTTCCCGCCCACGATCGGGCTCATGTTGTCCGTCACCACGAACTGCTTGACCGCGTCCCACCCGTAGATCTTGTCCTCCAGCTTGACCGCCGGCGGTGTGTTGTCCACGGTGATGAGCCCGGAGGTGACCACGGCCGACTTGGGATCGGTCGGTTTCGCGTATTTGTCCGAGGCCACCACGCGGATCAGATAGGTGCCGTCCGCCGCGTTCTTGGTATCCCACGGGATGCTGTTTTCCTTCAGCTCGCCGTCGGTCGGCTTCGGTTTCGCGGGCTTCGCGGGTTCCTTCGGTTTCTCCGTCGTGCCGTTGGCAGGCGGCTCCGTCGGCTTCGTCTCGTCCTTTGCCGGGGCGCCCTTCGCTTCCGGCTCCGCCTTCGCCGGCTTCTCCTGGCCTTTCGCGTTCGCGCCCCCTTCCGCCTTCGTCTTCTCGATCAGCTTCTTGATCTTCTCCGGCGGCTGGGAGTCGTCATTCGCCGCCGGCTTCTCCTTATCGGACTTCTCCTCCTTCGGCTTCTCCTCCGGCGTGATGCGAATGATCTGCTGCCAGAGTTTGCCGCGGTCCGCCGAGGTGAAGACGGTGTAGATCAGCTCATCATCGTCCGGATCGCGCGCTTCCCAGCGAATCTCCTTCTTGCCGCTCCAATACAGGCCGGCGCGCGGCGAAAGCAACCGGATGATCGGCGCCTGGTTGGTCGGCTGATAGAACAGGCGGGCGTAGGTGAGCGACGGCGAGGCGTCCGTTCCCTGCAGGATGACGCGGAACTGCGCGTAGGTGGCCGGCGGGCTGGTCAGCTCCGACCAGTCTTCCGCCACGGCCGACCACTGGCTCCAGGTGCCGTCGGGCACCGCGGTGTTGCCGCTGCGGCTCTCCACCATAATCTTCTGGCCGTCTGCCACCTCCGTGTGCAGGTCCAGATGCCCCCACTTCGCCACCGCCGGCGTCTGCAGCACGGTGGAGAGGAACGCGCCCTGCTTGCGCGGCTCCAGCATGAGCACCTGGCCCGGCGTGGAGGCCGCCGCCAGCAGCTCGCCATTGCGGTTCACGGTGAAGGCGTTCACCATCACCGATTCGGGACCGACGCCGTCCGCTTCGGAGCCGATGCGCAGGTCTTCCCGCGCGAAGATGGCGGTCACCTCGACATCCTGGCCGGCCGGATTGCTAACGCGGTAGATGCCGCCCGCCGGGCCGGTGGCCACATACAGGTCGTCGCCGACCATCCGCATCGCCAGGATGTGATGATTGCCGCGACCCATGCCGCGCATCACTTCCTGCTGCAGGCCGCCCGGCGTAATGCGGATCACCTGGCAGTTCGGCGAAGCGCCGACATACAGGTTGCCGGCCCTGTCCACCGCCAGGCTGGTGATCGATCCCTTCCCTTCGTAAACGGAGCGCAGCAGGCCATCCTTCCCCAGGCGATAGACCTTCCCGCGCGGGGAGGTGGCCAGCAGGATGCCGTCCCCGTCGGTGATCATTGCCACCACATGCTTATCGGGCACGCCGCAGGCCACCTGCAGCGGCGCCTGCGTGTCGTCGCGGATCAGGTAGACCATGCCGCCGTCGGTAGCGGCGTAGCGCTTGCCGTCGTTTGCCACCGTCAGCTCCCAGATTTCATTGCCCGGAAGCTGCCAGTCGTTGAGCACCGCGCCGGCCGGCGAGATCATCACCACGTGCTGCTCGGGCCAGGTGCCGATGAGCAGATTGCCGTTGGCATCGGCCGCCAGCGCGGTAATCGCCTCGACCTTTCCCCCTTCACGGGTAAAGAAGACCTGGCTTTTGCCGTCCAGGCTGATGCGAACGATTTTGTTGCTGCCCCACCCGGCCACGTAGGTGTTGTCGCCGACGGTGACTATCCGCCAGGGTACCATGTCGGACGTCTGGTAGATCGAGCGCACCGACGGCACCAGCACCAGCTTGCCCTTGGAGGTGACGCCCGTGCCCACGTGCTTGCCGCGGAGGAAGTCGTTGCGTCCGGTCAAGCCCCAGCTCGACTGCTTTTTCGTGAGCAGGTCCTTCATGCTGGCGTACGCTTCCCCGGAGGTTGTGTTCGTCTTTTCCGATGTTGCCTCTGCACCGTCCTCTCCGTCGCCGGTCGGCGGCTCGTCGGTGACGTCGCCCTCACCCTCGCCGTCCGGTCTCGGCGGCGGGCCGACTGCCGGCCCGTCCTGCTTGCCGTTGAACTGCGAGAGCGAAAGCGGCAGCGTATTCATCGACAGGTGGCTGACCAGCGTGGGCATCACCGGCATGGCCATCGGCTGGGCATCGGCCAGCCGCAAACTCTGCTCCAACTGGGCGAAGCGCGCGCGATGCAGCGGGGTCATAAACTGGAGCCAACTGCTCATCCCATCGTATTTCTCGGACGGACCTTCCTCCGGGCCGGGTCGATTGGTGGCCATGGAAGAGCTCAGCACGGGAAGCTGCAGGCTGAATCCGGATTTGTTGCTCAGCGGCTGCACCACCCGGTCCTCCGTTTCCACGGCGATCCCGACGATCTGAACGCCCAGCGTGACGTAGGGAACCGACTGGCTGGTGATGTAGGCTGTCGGCATCACCTGCTGCCCGCTCGGCAGACCGCCGCGCTCTTCCTGCTCGCCGCTCTGTTGTCCCTGCGGGGTAACGCCGGTATCGGCGAACCGCAGCAGATCGAGCACCTGTGCCGGCAAATCCCGCAGCATATGACCGCGGTAGCCGTAGCTCGGACTCGGCAGGATCTTCGCCGTAATCAGCGACTGCGTGGACGGCCCCTCGATCAGCCAGTCCACAATGCCCTTGAGTCCCTGTTCCGGCAGCGGGTTGGGTCTCTCGAAGGGCTTGAGGAGCGGCCACATCGTTCCGCCGGCCACCGCCACCAGCATCACCGGCTCGGTGGCATTCTCCGGCACGCGCACCGGTATGGTGTAGGACTCCAGCGGCTTCCCGAAGGGGCGCACCTTCACCGTCAGATTGACGGTCTCGCCCGGTCGTGCGACCGGACGGTCGGCAATGGCCTTTTCAATCAACGCGTAATTGCGCCCTGGCTGGTATTTTAGGTCGATGAAGACGCTGTCGATGTTGACCTTCTCATAGGGATTCGATTGCAGTATCTGCGGCAGCGCGTAAAACGTGCCGAACGGCAGGTCGAACAACGAGAGCTGTGGCGATACGACGACCTGATGATCGATGTCCCCCAGCTTGTCCGTCTTCAACAGCATGCGTCCGGTGAAGGTGCCCTCATCCGCGAACAGGTCGCCCATCTGCTGCGCGCCGCTGTAGAGCACATACAGATACAGCAACAACGACGAGAAATCCGGGTGATTCATCATCTCCGCCACATAACGGCGGGTGAAGGTGCGGCTGGCGTCGGTGA
>Ga0315284_10013623_pt1 | contig 11583 bp, 8 predicted proteins | sample YL17G09_16_MG_FD_203696 | JGI IMG/M metagenome (GOLD analysis project Ga0315284, IMG submission 203696) | Sediment microbial communities from Yellowstone Lake, YNP, Wyoming, USA - YL17G09_16 | ecosystem: Environmental > Aquatic > Freshwater > Lake > Sediment | place: USA: Wyoming | collected... | reverse complement strand
ATGTACTCATCGCCAAACTCCGGGACGTGCAGCAAGTCAGCTCCATTATCGTGACGCACCGCTTGGCCGATGCCTACCTCCTTTCCAACTACGCCTTCTCCCTTGAAAAGCAGGCGCTCGTTCCCATTTCGGGGGACGGGCACAAGGCTCGGACACAGTTCCTGGTCCTGCGCGACGGCCAGGTTTACTTTCGAGGGTCGCCTCAGCAGATGGTGGACCGGTCTGATCCTTATCTGCGAAAATTTCTCGCCTGAATTGGTCCATCAGCCTGACTTCGACTAGAATAGGAAGCCGTGAATTCTATACAAGGGAGATAAACCATGCCGCAGCGCAAACAGATTACCTGGGCCCAGCTTCGGGTGGGGACACTGGTGATTGTAAGTCTGACCATCCTGGCGGCAGGCATTTTCTTGATCAGCGGCGAGATAGGATTCCTGAGCCGCAAGTACACGCTGAAGACCTATTTCTCCGGCGCCGGAGGCCTGCGTCCTGGCTCCCAGGTGCGCGTGGCCGGAATACCCGTGGGAACCGTGACGGATATCAACCTTTCCCGCTATACGGAGCCCGCGCGGGCCGTCGAAGTGCTGATGCGTGTTCCGCGCGACTTCCAGAGCCAGATCCGCCGGGACTCAGAGGCGACGATGGCCACTGCCGGCCTCCTAGGCGAAGCGTACGTGGACGTCACGCGGGGCAGCCCCACGCAGGAACCCGTGCCTGAGGGGGGTGATGTCAAAAGCAAGGAAGAAGCGGATATCAAGCGCATCGTCCAAAACACCAATGACGTGATCTCCAATCTGCGCGTCGTCAGCGGCAAACTCAGCGATATTACCAAGCAGATCCAGTCCGGAGAGGGTTCCATCGGGAAGCTGATTTATGACGAGGCTCTCTACCATAATCTCAAGCAGAGTACGGCTTCGATCCAGCGGCTGGTGGCGCGCATCGAGCAGGGGGACGGCACGCTCGGCAAACTAATGACCGATGAAACCCTCTATCAGCGCACCGTCGGCACGCTGGAGCACGTCAACCAGTTGGTGGACGACATTCAACACGGTAAGGGAACAGTCGCCAAGTTGATCGCCGATCCCTCCGTCTACAACAACATCAACCAGATGGTGGAGCGGGCCAATACCCTGATCGGCAACGTCAACCAGGGGCAAGGCACGCTCGGCAAACTCGCTACCGACGATCAACTGTACCATCGCCTGACCGACACGCTCGGCCGCGTCAACGTCATCACCACGCGCATCGAACAAGGCGAGGGCACGCTCGGGAAACTCTCGACCGACCCTACGCTTTATAACAACTTGAGTGCGAGTTCGACTTCGCTCAAAGAGTTCCTGACGGAATTCCGGAAGGCCCCGAAGAAGTATCTCACCATCCGCGTGCGGCTGTTCTGAGTCGTCACAACTGCCTGCTCAGTCGCGTATTCCCTTCCCCGCCGGCCCGGTCGTGACCGCCGGGGAAATCCGGCCTTCACTCAAACCTTCTCTCGGCACATTTCTCTGTAGACGACGTTCGAACCTCGAGGAAATGCGGGTGGAAAATCCACCGTCACGGCAGGTCGAGCAGATTCTTGCCCGCCGGCCGGCAACAGGAAGGGGGGGATAACGGGTCCGCCGTCTATATTCAGAACGAAGACCCCATCGATCGAAGGTTCTCGGCAGAGCGGGCCGCCTTCGCCAGGTACACGCAAGCGGTCACGGAGCTGTGAACCGTTTCTCTTGCTGTTTCCGTTCCGCTTTGGCGGCATCTTCGATTTCCGACTGCACGGTTCCCTCCGCGCCGATAACCGGCAAAAGGCGAAACTTCTGGGCGCTCAGAAGAAATCGCCAGAGGGGAAGCCGGGAATGTTGGCCAAGGTAATAGCGGGCATTTGAATATTCAAGGTGAGGCCACAGATCGGTGGAAATCTTCTGCTCCGGTGCCTGCGCAAGTAGGGCGTCCAACCCCTCGGGCACCAGGACGCAATCACCCAAGAGACTCGAAGCGCGTGGCAACTGTATGTTCTCCAGGACGGCCCGAACTTGCGGACGGCTGTCCATTTCCTGCAGCCGCTGGTAGCTCACTTCCAACGGTGACTTCGAGGCCACGATCATGCCGCTTTCAGGCCCTGCAAACAAGGCGACATAAGGGAACACCGTTCGCACCGTGCGCAGGATGATGAGCGTATCCGGAATCGAGAGCTGAAAGAGCGGGACCCACTGCTGGAGCACGCCGCGCTCGTCCAGGCGGGCAGAGCACAGCTCATAGAACTCGCGGGTGTAGAGATTGCCCTCGCCGCTTACCCATAGGCGGCTGACTTCAATGGACAGGAAGCTCAGCTTCTGGGGATGGGTCAGCAAGTAATGGCGGCCATCGTCGATATGAACTTTGACGCGCGGATCGTCGAAGATGCCAAGGTTTACATTCCGAAAGAATCGCCGCGCCGCTTCCACCACCCGCGGCGAAAAATCCACCAGATCGATGCTCTGGAAAGGAAACTGCCCCACCAGGCCCGCCGTTTGGCCGGACCCAATACCAATCACCAGGGCTCGACCGAAATCCCGCGTGTGCAACAGAGGGAGCAACGCTAAGCGGGCCTGGGTCTGTACTTCGAACTCATTGCCAGCCTCGAACACGCCATTCATGTAAAGCCGATAGTTGCCGACAATTTGCAGCACAGTCGTCACCCCGCCGTTCAGATCCTCCTGGGCATAAACCAATTCGCCCCCCTGACCCAAGACAGCGTGGGTCTTGGAAAAATCCCAACGGCGCACACCGAATGTCCACACCAGGGCCGGCACCATCGCCAGCACCACGATCCATCGCCTCTTGACCAAGGATGCCAGCAGGACCAAGCCCAAAGCAAAAAACGCCAAGCCTGCTGCGCGCCCGCTTCTCTCCACACCCAGCCACGGCAGAACCAGGAAGGTGGCCGCCACCGTTCCGGCCAGTGCCCCCACGGTGTTGAACGCGTAAAGTGTCGCCACCGTCCGCCGCCCACCGCCCAGATACCAGGCGAATACCAGAGGGAAGACCATTCCCATGAGCACGGCCGGGCCTAACATGAATAATGACGACACCGCCAGGTCCACCACGTGAAATGCCCAGAAGCGGGCGCCGTCAGGATCCAACCGAGTGTAGATGAATGTCAAAAGGACGAGGGCTGGAAACGCCCCCAGCACATAGCCAAGGGTTTTGGGTTGCGGCGCCAGGGTAATCGCCGTAGCGCCCAAGATCGCTATGCCGACATAGACGGACCACACCGGGTACTTGACCGCGAGGGTGCGTGCATTGTCCCAGAAGGGTATGAGGAACATCAGCAGGATTCCCGCGCCCAGGCAAATCCACGGCAGCAGGGTTGCAGCTTTTCGTTGGGTCAACTGGCGGGCCACCAGGAACGCACCGAAGGCCAAACCGGCGATCACGGCAAACAGGGTGATGGCGAAGCCGTAGACGCTGTTGTCCAGGAATTGCCCGACCATGTGCGTCCAGACGATCTCTTGGAAGAGAACCAGGAAGCCACTGGCTAGGGCGACTAACAGAACCACCGTGGACTTGGGGGCGTCCGAGGGCAAGGCCGATTCCGTCGTTTCCTCTTCCGCCCGGGTCGCCCGGTTCTGCCACTGGACGTACACGGCCCAGGCAGCCACCACAGTGTTGATAGCGGCCACCAGGATCAACACATTCCCCAATCCCAAGAATCGAATCAGGAAGAAGTCACTGGTGAGCGTCCCGAGAGCCGCCCCTGCAAGATTGGCGGCGTAAAGCTGCTCGGCCACCTCCGGCCGGTCCCGGTCAGCCTGGGATGCCGCGCGCACGGCCACCGGAAAGCTAGCGCCCATCAGCAGCGTCGGCCCCAAGAGCAGGACCACTCCCGCCAGGAAGTGGGCCAGCAAAGCAAGTGAAGTGTCCGGACCCAAAAGAGCAGTCAGCCGCAGGTAAGCAGGCTCGAGGTTTCTCGTCAGCCACGGGAAGCCTGCTGAGTAAATCCCGACCAGAAATTCCATCCCCCCGAAAATCACCAGGAGGTGCTTGCGTTCTATCAGCCACTTGCCGCCAGCCAAGCTGCCAACCGCCAGACCAGCCATGTAGGCACATAACACCGCAGTTACGGCGGCCGCGGTATTCCCCGTCCAATACCGCAGCAGCTTGACATAAACGACTTCGAGGACAAGAGCCGAGAAGCCGGAAACAAAAAGCAAAATTCGGAGCTGGGGGAACAGACGAAGAGGAGTAAGAGAAAGTCTCATTCTAGGGAGCAACTCGGGAAGACTGCACGCAGCATTGGAAACTAATGCAAACGCACTAAATTATGTTACGGCACCGTTCTTGTAGCGCCGCCATCCTGGCGGCCAAGGCCGGCTGGAAGCCGGCGTTACACAGGGGCTGTCACCTTACTTAACGCGTTTGTATTAGTGCCTGGAGGCACCTAACCTGGATTTCTCACCACGCGCGGACGCTTTTGGGGGGGCTGCCGGAAGGGCGGGGCTTTAGCCCCGCCGAAATCGCGGCTCCCGCCCTCTGTTCGTCCCGCCCCGCACCAAGACCTCCAGGAACTCGCCAGCCCTCACATTTTCTTGCGGCTGTAACCGGTGGTTACCAACACGCCCATCTGGCCCCCGGCGCGGTTAAGCTGGACATCGTAATGGACCGGATAGCCGCCTTGAACGTTGATGTTGTTGGCTTGGATCGCGCCGACCATGTAACCCGCGCTGCCGCCGCCACCCAAATCTACCGTCGCGTTGGGGGCAGTGATGATGGCCGACACCGCGCCATTGCCATTAATGCTGACGCTGTTCGTGCCCGCATAGTTGATCTGCACACACTCCGGCGGGATGCTGGAAGTAATTCCGTTCGTGATTCCATTTCCACCGATGCCCAAGGAGGTCTTGACGTTCAGAACCACGTAACCGGAAACCTCAATCGATCCCTGGTTCTGGCTGAAGCTGTCGATGTTGTAATACACCGGGTTAAAGACGTTCGGCCCACCAACCAAACGCAGTATAGGAGCGTTACCGCTCTTGCCGCCGCCGGTCATTGACACGCCGCTAATCTCGTAAGGGTTGGCCAGCGTTCCAGTGCATGAGGTGTCCATGCAGGGGCCACCGGCTGTAAGAGGTGGAGTGTGGATAGTGTCGGGGAAGGGGGGCATGGTCGGCCAAGTCGCCACGCTGGCGGGCAGGAGTCGGACATCGTTGGTCCCTAGGCCGTACGTCGGAGCGGCCCCCGGAAAGCCGGTTCGGAAGGTCGGCACCGCCGGAGGATTGACGTGAGGTCCGCTGACTACTTCGCCCAGCACCGAACTGGTGGTGCCGCTAAACCCAGAGGCGGTACACCCGGAGGGAGGACCAGACCCAATCGTTACGTTCCCAGAGACCGTCACGTTGCTACCCAGGCTGACCCCACCGTTGGCGCCCACGCCGGCGCCCGCGTCAATTATGTTGGGTGCGCTAGGATCGTTGCATCCTTTCGACGTCACCGTGACGTTGCCGGCGGCGTAAGCCCCGAACGTGGAGTTAAAGGCGTCCGTGCAGACTCCCGCGCTGCCGGTCATCGCCACCGAGCAATAGCCATAGAGAGCATTACCCCAGGTGGGCAGATAAATGGGTTGAACTGCCGCGCGCTCCTCCGCCACGGCCACCGAGCTCGTCGAACCCGAAGTCCCGGTCCACCGGGCGCGGGAGGTAATCAGCCACGTCTCGACCGGCGCGGCCGTGAGCGCCGGAGGAGTCCCGACACCCACCGTCTGATAGTTCAGCAGGACCATATCCACAAACAAGAGGCCAGAATTATTAGCATCACCCGTGACGCGAATTCCACCGCTGGGGAAATCGGCATTGAAATTGGTCACCACCCCGCTGAGGGGGTAGTTGGTTGAGCCGGTCCCGGAAATGCCCCGGAATTGAACGGCGCTATTGGACCCGCTGGTGACAGAACAGCCGGAGATGCACTGTACCGGGGCGGCATCCGAGGTCCAGTAGTTGTAAGGGACCCCGGTTGAGGTCACCGCGTAATATGTGCTCGCCTGGGCGTGGGTAACGCCTTGATAACGCGAGCTGCGCAGCCAGTTGAGAGCTTGCTGGATGCCAGCTTTCGCCAGGTAGTCAGCCTGCGTGTCGAGCTTGAAGTTGTAGCTGGCCAGGGTTTCCGAGCGCGCGGTAAATACAATCGTTGCCGCGAGGACCGAAAGGACCAACATTGACAGCATAACCAGAATCAAGGAAACGCCGCGGTCCTCGTCACCCCGCCGCGCTAGATTGGATCGACCCATAATCCTCCACATCGTCGGCTCCTTGCTTAGTAGTAACCCGTGGGATTAGTCATGGGCAGGCTCAGGGGCGCCCTAGCCATGAATTTGCCCCCCCCGGTCTGGTTCACGCCCACGGCCGCCGCCAAATTCAGCGGCCGGAGCTGGGTCGCCATGGTGTACCACTCGATGATGCCGGATTCCAAACTCCGTGGGTTCACCGCGACGCTGATGGTAACAACAATCGTCCCCACGACCGTGATCTGACTGGGCACAAAACCGACCAGCATCGTCGAGGGATAGCCAAACAGCGGCTGGCCGGTGGGTCCCCGTTGGTTCGCGAGGTCGTACATCACATTCTGCACCAGTGGCGACGCGGGATTATTAGTTCCCAGCGCTAGGGCCGCCGGGAAGGTCACGGGCGTTATAGAACGGTACAGGTTGTAAAGGGTGTAGGTCGCCCCGCCGACGGTAACGGTGGTGGCGGGATTGGTCGTGGGATTCAGACTGTAAACGAGGTAGCTGATCTGGCCGTCGTCATTAATGTCCCCATAGAACATCAGCCGATTGTCATTCGACGTGCTTTGCGCGTTGACCGTTCCCGTCAGGATGCCGGTGGGGTAGGGGAACTTGTAGCTGAGGAACGGAATAGGCGTGGTCGGGTGCTCCATCTGAAAGATCGCCTTGATCTGGTTGGCTGTTGTGCATGCACCATTGGCGGTGTTGCCGGTCACCTGCACGGTTTCGTTGTTGGGGCCGGTATCCACCGACAACCAGTCACCCGGATTAATGCCGGTAGTATTGTTGAGGGTAACGCACTGCGCGCTGTAGCCCGCGCTGACGCTGGCCGAGGAGGTCTTGTGGGGGGAGTAGTTGGGATTATAGCCCGCCTGCCCGATCTCCTGGGTCAGCACTTCGAGCGCGGCCCGGGCGCTTTGGTTGGATTCCGAGACGACAATGTTCCCTTGGAACCGCTTCTGGGCCTGAAACATGAAGGCGAACACGGCTGACATCAGCAAGGTGATGATCGTCACGCTCGCCAGCATTTCCAGCAGCGAAAAGCCACAGGCACGCGTGGCCCGCGGCGGCGAGTAGGAGTCGGTCTTAGAAACCACGGCAGCCTCCCCCTAATTCGGATTCGACAACAAACTGGTCAATACTACGACCGGCTTACCGCCAGCCGCGTTCACTGCAACTTGAGAATACACCGCCACCGTGATCCGCTTAACAACCGGCCCTCCGGTGGCAGCCGGAGGCGTCGTGGACGATGAGAGGTCCACAACTTCCCACTGCCGAATGTAAGCCGGAACGGCGGCGGCGATCGAGCTACAGGCGCCGGCGACTTGCGCACCGTTGGCGTCGAGATAATCCACGTAACCGACGCTGGCTCCTGAGGTAGGGCAAGTGGTCTGGCTAGGGCCTGATTGTCCCCCCGCCAGGAGGCCTTGAGTCCAACCCGTGTCCGTAATGCCCGTCGTGTTGCAGCCCGCAGGTTGTGAAGAAGCCGTCGCGGTGCAACTCGTGAAGTTGGTCGTGCTCACGCTCGCGAGCGTCCCTATGGAAAGCAACTTCTCGATCTTATCTTGGGCGTAAATCGTGGCGCGCGTGGTTTCCGTACCCTGATTCTTGTTGGTGGCCGTCGCCTGAAAGACAAGACTTCCCAGGCCAAAGACCCCGATCAGCGCGATCAACACCGCAATCATCGTTTCTACCAACGTCACACCGCGGTCATCACGCAAACGTTTCATGGCGGCTTCCTCCCGTCTGCCGGTCAGCGCCTGCCGACTTTTCCACCTGAACGGTCTCATCTCATCACCCACGCGCTGGTAGTCGTGCTCCAATTCCATACGGTTACCCGTCCTCCCAGCGATACAGTAACAGCGTCATTCAGTTGGGTTTGGTTCCAGAGGTAGATTGCCGATCCCCCGGCGGTCAAGGGCGCGCCGCTACTATTTACAGGAAGCCCTCGGGTATTAAAATAGAACTGGAGTGGATCCGGGCAGGGATTGGGATTGGCGGTGATGGTCCCGGGGAAAACACTGATCCCCGTAGGCCGGCAGCTTGCCAACTGGTTCTGCGGCAATATCACCTGGGTTCCCATCTCGAGCTGGGGCGTTGTGAACGAGGCGTACGGCGAAGTACAGGCGGCATCGACCGTACTCGGGGTAATCCCGCAGAGTTTCTCGTACACATACGTTCCCGCCGCGATGTTGACGGTCAGTCGATAAGGGGCAAATTGCGAGGCGGCCCGCATCCGCGCCACGTTCATATAGCTGGCGATGGCCGTGCCGTCAGAATGCAGGCGATAACCCCGTACGGAATTGATCGCTCCCGGCAAAGCAAACGCCGTAATAATCCCCATGATCAAAAGCACCACCAGCAGTTCGATCATGGTGAAACCCGAATCGTCTTTGACCATCGGACTACGCCTCCGATCTCGCCAGGTGCGCAGCACACAAACTACCGTGACGGTAGCCCGCGCGGAAACAACCCCCGTCAGAAGGAGACTCACCCACGGTTCCCGCAGCCCTAACCCCTCTTCCCCCCCTGACCTCAGTGAACGGACACCACCCCTCAACATATTCACTATGTTGAACCATTTCTACCACTAAAGCACGCCCGTGTCCATAGTACATCAGTACTTAACCCGGATTTCTCACCAGACTTCGTCGCTTTAATCGGCGGTCGGAAGGGCGGGGTTTTAACCCCGCCGAAGATGCGGCTGCCAACTCTCTCTTTGTCTCGCGCCCCGAGCCACTCGAGCGGACGAACTGCTCGGGGCGCGAGACGCGGGGATAACTAGGAATGTCCTGTTGCGGCGGGGCTGAAGCCCCGCCCTTCCCACTCCTTGGTGAGAAATCCTGGTTAATGGTCTCGGGACAAAGGCGGCACAAATCACGAAATACCAGCAACTTGCGTTGGCCTCAGGCCGTGGCCCCGCTCCCTTGTGCCCCGATCCACACCCAGGCCGCGACCGCGGCTACTTATGGCGGTGATCCCTCGGCCATTTCTTCGCAGCGCCCTGCATCAAGCTGACGGCTGCGATTTCACCTTGTGGGAAATTGTCAGATGTTGTTAGAATCCAGAGGTGCGCTGGAGTGGCGGAATTGGCAGACGCACCAGGCTCAAAATCTGGCGCCGGTCACCCGGCGTGGGGGTTCAACTCCCCCCTCCAGCACCAACCACACCCTGGCAACCTTTGCTGCCACCTCATCGTCGTGTAATGGGGGGGAGACTTGCCGGCGGCGTCAGTGCCCCCCCAAGGTGCCGAGATTTCCCGGCGAGCCCGCCAGCGGCGCATGGTCCTCTCGGGTTCGACCCGATGTCCCAAAATGGTCGGACATATCTCGAGAGGATGTGACCTGTCTTAGGGCTTCCCGCAGGGGACCGAGCAGAACGTCCCCCATAGAAGCGGCAAAGCTCCGGCAAACGCGGGCGCCAAAACCCTCAAGGAAAGGCCAGTCAGCCACCAGATCCGTCACTAACCTCTGGAAGCGGTCGGAACGGGCAATGAGCTCGACCATCAACGTGGGAATCGACCTTCCCAGGGCGGAGCCTCGATAGAAATGCGGCAACAGCCGGGCAGACTTCGCCAAGGTCCGGCCGAACTCGTTCCAGAGGCGCTCAGGATAGGACCCAAACGTCGGAGACAACAGCGACTCCGCCGCCAACTCGCCCGACCGCATCGCATAACCAATGCCTTCACCCGTAACGGGATCAACGAGTCCGGCGGCGTCCCCGACCATAGCCCAGTTGGGACCGGCGAGCGTCATGGTGCCCCAACTGCCCGCGCGGAGCGACGGCAGCAGGTGGCTATAAACCGAGGCCCGCTCAGTCGAATAGCCACACTCACTCATAAAACGGTGCAGCCGGTCGCGGAGATCTGCCATGCGATACTGTCCACATCTGCCCCCAATCCCCACCGCGACATGGTCAGTACGGGGGAACGCCCAGGCATAACCTTCATAATCCTCAAAGAAACGGATCCGTAGAGGCTCGTCCCGGCCTGGGACGTAATAGCCCAAGGTCAGCACGTAATCATGCGCCGGAGGGTCGATGGCCAAGCGACGGCGCATGAGGCTGCCCGTGCCCGTCGCTAGAATGAGATAGTCACACTGGTAACTTCTTTGTCGGCCGCACAGACGCCAACCCACCCCAGCCGGCTCCATATCCACAATCCGGTCCTGGACTGTACGAACGCCCGCTTCTAACGCGCGCTCGTAGAGCAACCGGTTAAGTGTAGACCGCGCATAGATGGCCACCGGCTTCGGCAAGCTGAATCGCGCCGAAACGCCGTTCGGCGCGATGATTTCCATTTCCTGTACGTAATTTACCGGCGCGGTAGCAGCCCGTAGGAAGGGGTAGCGCTCCAGAACCTTGTAGGTCAGAGCACCCCCACACGGTTTTTCCCACTGCAGCTTCTCCTCGTAGACGGTGACCGTCCCGCCTCCGTGGGCCAGAGCCGCCGCCGCCATGGAGCCGCCGGGGCCGCCACCAATGATAGCAATACTCCTCACTTCTTTCCGCTCCTTGAATTCAGCATAGTATGCCCCCTATCATCTGTAAATTCAACCGGACATCGCTTGGAAATCCTCAGCAGCCGAATTCAGACGGAGGATAACCAAAGCACCTATGTTGCAGTTTCACTCTGCTGGCCAACGCATCCCACGTGATAGAATTATACAGATGCCTCTTAAATTCAGGGGCCAGTGAATTTCATGACGTGCAAGAAGATTCTGGCGATTCAACGCGCCTGTGAGCTGGTCAACCGACTCGAGCGGCAAGGGCAGCGCGTGGTGCTCGCGTTCGGCTGCTTTGATTTGCTCCACCCCGGCCATACGCGGTATTTGGCCGCGGCGCGGAAGCTCGGCGATGTCTTGCTGGTGGCTGTGAACAGCGATCGGCGCGCGCTTGCGCTCAAGGGACCCGGGCGACCCATTTTGCCGGCACCTGAACGCGCGGAGATCATGGCAGCGCTGGAAGCCGTGGACTACGTCACCATCTTCGACGACCCGAGTCCCGCCGCGCTCATATCCCGGATGCGGCCGCGCATCGTGGTGCAGGCTGCTGGCGACGATTCCCTAGAGAGCAGCAGCCTGGAGCCAATCGGGGCCGCGGGCGCGCAGATCATCCGGCTTCCGATGGTCCCCGGCTATTCAACTTCTTTGTTGATACAGACCGCCGTCAGGAATCTCGGCTAGCCCCAAAGTAGTTTGCCTAATGCCTCAAACTCAGTCTCCGCTCGAAATCGTCCTTGCCGACCCGGCCTTTCGCGCGGCCTGCGCAGCCGTGGCCGAAGGCAGGAGAGAACTGCTTGTTTCCGGTTTGACGCGGCCCGCGAAGGCCCTGGTACT
>Ga0315284_10013622_pt1 | contig 11584 bp, 7 predicted proteins | sample YL17G09_16_MG_FD_203696 | JGI IMG/M metagenome (GOLD analysis project Ga0315284, IMG submission 203696) | Sediment microbial communities from Yellowstone Lake, YNP, Wyoming, USA - YL17G09_16 | ecosystem: Environmental > Aquatic > Freshwater > Lake > Sediment | place: USA: Wyoming | collected... | reverse complement strand
CCTGAGTAGCGAAGCGTATCGAAGGACGGCCCTTCGATACGCTTCGCTACTCAGGGCCTACGGATGCAAGTTGGTTTCCGTGAATCACTTAGCGCCCGAGAAACGACTGGAAGTTGCCGCCGAACAGGTCACCTACGTCCCGCCGAATCTCCTCGTCGGTTACCTGCCAGCCGGTCGCGGCGAGGTTCGCGTACTTGTCCGCCAGCGCCTCGCCGATGATCGCCCGCGAATGCTCCCACTTGTAGACAATCTGATCGAGAACGCGCGCGTCCGAGTGCTGCGGGATCATGCTCAAGCCCAACAGATCGAGCCGCATGTTCGTGATCTCCTCGATCAGGCAGGGGTTGTTCAGGAACCACCAGCACCCAAAGACCATCAGGTTGGCAAACTTGCGCGCGGTGACCGCCAGTTCGTGCTGGTTCTCGCGCGCAAGCATCGTGACCATGAACTTGATATCCGGATAGCCCGCGCAGAGTCGCTCGACCGCGCCGACGTCCGCCAAACCCACCGAATCCCCCGCAAGCTTGAGCACAGGGTTCACAGCCCTCTTCACCCCGATCATCAGCGCGAACGGGACGCCCTTCTCCTCCGCGACCGGCAGCAGGCAGTGCGCGATCAACTGCCCGCGCGGCGAGTCCTCCGGAAACGCGAAGTCCTGCGGCAGCGAGACGGCCATATACAGCGCGCCGGTCCGGTCGATCCACTCCTCCAGAAACCGCCTCACCTCCCGACCCGCCTTCTCGTCCAGGTAGTCGCTGACATCGTAGCCCCACGTTCGCAGCACATCGCTGGCGCTTTCCCACGAGTTCAACAACGGGTCCACCCGCAGCGCGGCCGCGAACCTCGGATCGCACTGCGTTTCGTTCATCCAGATCGGCCGTTCGATGCTGTCGAACGGATCGTTGGTCATCACGACCCGGTCCACCCCCGCAAGCTCGAACACCTTATCGATATGCTCCTCGACCGACATCCCATCGAAAAACTCCCGATACGCGTCAAGATCGCGGGAGCCGACATCCAGCCCGAACCGCTCCAACACCGTCAAGATGCCACGGCAAGATTCGCTTATCGGGGAATGGTCGCAAAACAGCGTTTTCCATACCAGATCGGCCTGCTCGCGCTTGCTTCGCCTCCAGAACCCCTCCGCCCTCACCCCGCCCCATCGCACCGTCTCCGCGACCAGATAGTGATACGTCAGCAGCTCGTCGATGCCCCTCAGCAGCAGCGGCCCGAAGGCGGCACTGTAGAGATGGGTGTGCATATCCACAACCCGCGCCTCACGCACGGCCTTCACCACTCGCTTGCGAACAGCCTCTGTGTCCCTAGAACCAGCCATCTACCCTCGCCTCATTATCAGCATCAACGCATGTTAGCACGCCCGCGCCCCAAATCCCAAATGGTGTCACGCGGACGAGAGAGTTCAGTTCTCCGCGCACGTCATTCCGAACGCAGTGAGGAATCTGCTTTTCCGCCCCTGCCGGTGCACGCGAAAAGCAGATTCCTCGCGCTGCTCGGAATGACAATCCCGCAAGACTGAACTCTCTCACGCGGACTGCTCGGGCAAGGCTTCGTCGCTCTCAAGGATGACTCCCCTATATTGCTGATACAGATACGATGTCGCAAACAGGATAACCGCCAGCCCCGCGAACGATAGTATCCGATACAGCCCCTCCAAAAACGATAGGTCCAGCAGGAAAACCTTGAATATCGCTATCGCAAACAGGATCATCGCCACGAACCGGATCGTCCGCGAGCGAGCCGCAAACCCGAAGCTGATCAGCGCAAATGAGTAGATCAGCCACACGACCGAAAGCGTCATCGCCCGCATGTTCTCCGACATCCGCACCACCTGCGCGCCTGGGGCAAGCGTGGCCGTGCTCGCGAAGAAATCGAGCGTCTCCGCCGTCACGAGTTCGAAGAGCAGCAGGCTCGTAACGACCCGCGTCACGCCAAGCAGTCCGCGCGCCCATCCGAAATCCTCCACGCGCTCTTTCAGTAAGCCGTAGTTGAGGATCAGACCCGCCGCCGCGATCGCGAACGCCGCGAACCGCGCGTTTGCCACCAGCCGGAACTTCGCGATGGGGTCGAACTCGAATCCGCCCGCCGCGATCACCAACACTCCCGCGCCCAACGCGCACAGGCCGATCCCCGCCAGCGCCCGCGACCGCTCCTTCAGCCCGAACCACACCACCGGCAGCGAGTAGATCACCCACGCCGCGCCCAGCGCCAGGTCATCGATATACTCCGCGCTCAGGCCCGCCGCCGATATCGACCGCCACACGTTCGGATAGTGAAACAGCCGGTATGTCTCCACCGAGAGAAGCTCCAGCGCGAGCACGCTGATGGCGATTCGAAACGCGCCGAAAAGCGGTTTCGCCCAGTCGTCTTCTTCCGCCGCCCGCGCGTAGATCCACTGCGCAACCAGCAGCGCCACAAACACCCAGCCGAACCCCAGCGCGCGGACGTTGAGCACGGGCGCAAACGCGCTCGTCGGATCGGTGTTGAACCCATTGCCGGCCACAAGCAGCGCTCCCAGCCCGAGCGCGCCCAGCCCAAAGCACTTGGCGAGCATCGACTTCCGAACCGCGCCGTAAGCGGCGAGCGCCAGCGCGTAGATCGCCCACGCGCAGCCGATGGCCATATACCGCGCATAGTCGAACAGGCTGAAGCGGGGCTCGTTCACGTCCACGTACATCAGCTTTCGGAAGTAGTCGTTCGCCTCGACCGCGAGCAGCACGAGGATCAGCACATAGCAACCCGACTCATATACCGCCCGCACGGACTCCTTCTCTTCAACGTCCGACCGCGCGAACAGATACGCAATGAGCCCGAACACCGCCGCCACCCCCGCAAACGCGGCAAACCGAAGGTTCCAAACCGGCACGAAATGGTTCGCTTGCATCCATGCAAACGCCTGATCCTGCGCAAGCAGCGCCATCACCGACACGGCGCTCATCACTATCCCGGCCCACAAAGTCGAGCGCGAACTCCACCTCAGCCCGCACCACACCAGGCCGACCGCCTCCGCCGCCCACAGCATCACCCGCACAAAGCCGTCGAACTCGATCGCGGTCGCGGTCACCAGCAGCACGCTCGCCGTCAGCGCGTATCGCGCCACGAACTTCCGATCCTGTGATCTCCTGATCAGCGCGACCAGGCCGACCAGGTAAACCACGCCTATGCAAAGTGTCGCAAACGCCATCCAGTGCTTGAACGCATCGGTGCCGTAACCAAGCCGGCTCCCGATCAGGTCATACAGCGCGAAGTAGAAGAAAAGCGAGTTCGCTACTCCCAGCACGGCGCGCAGCCCGCTGAATGTGACAACCGACCGCGCGATCCGGCACAGGTCCGCCGCGCAAAACAGCAGCCATACGACCACGACAAACGGCATCGCTGTCGCAAACAGCGAGGCATTGTAGTAGGCGTCGTGCCAGACGACGTAGGTCAGATACGTTCCCGCAAGCGCCAGCGGCTCGATTGCGGCCCAGTCATCCTTGGCAAGCGCGACCGCCAGCAGCCCCGCGTCGAGCAGCGCGATATACGCGAACAGCCCGAAGTGGTTCACGCCGCCGGCTCCGCTGCCGCCGCCCAGCAGCGCCGGGGTTAGGAATCCGCCCACTAGCCCCAGCAGGCACACAACCAGCGAATCGTATTGCAGCGCCTGAACGAGCGCGGCCGCCGTCACCAGCGCCATCACTACAAACGCGGCCGACTGCGGTATAAGCTGGTAGGCAAACGTCGCGTAGCCCGCAAGATAGAGTATCGCTATCCCTGCGCCCAGCAAACCCTGCGCGAACACCTCCGCGCCTCCGCGATGGAACCTCGACCCCACATACAACAGCGCCAGCCCAACCGCGAACCCAAACGCCGTGATCATCCCCTGCGTGATCCAATCGTTATCGTAGGCCCACTTCAAGAACAGCGCGGCAACGATTATCAGGCCTACAGCCGCGATCCGATTCACGATGTTGCCGCCGATAAGGACCTCCCACTCGCCGAGAGTGCGCGACTTCGCCGGGACCGGCTGCGTGCGCCAATCCGCCTGCTGATAGGCCGGAGTCGGCACGACCGGCGCGGGCGGTGGCTGCGGAGGTGAAGCAGCGGGTGGCTGCGGCGGTAGAGGTGGCGGCGGTTGGGCAAATGGCTGAGCCGCCGGCTGCGGCGGCGGAGGCGCGGGCGGAGCGGCTGTCGGCTGTTGGACCGGCGGCGGACGCACCGCCGCTACGGGAAGCCCTTGGGCCGAATCCGGCGCGCGCTGCCGCAGCATCTCCCTTAGGCGCGCGATCTCCCCGCGCAGAGCCTCGACCTGGCTGCCCACGCTGAACGCCTTCACAATCGCGACAATGGGCAACGCCACAACGACAACTATGATCCCAAAGACGATGAGCGGGATCAGCACCTCAAGACCACCACCGTACATCGTGCTCGCCACCTTCCCTGTCTGTGTAGGTTAGTATTCGCCGCCCAAGGCGATGTTCCTGCTCACCCGCATATGGACTGCGGTGGCTCGACACCGCTTTGGATGGCACAAAGCCCGGTGTGCTCACCAGCAAATTGAAATCCGGCGTGGGCGCTGACGGCTGAAAGCCGATAGCTGATCGCTACCCCTTGCCCCACCGCCTCGCCATACCCCTGAACACCAACGCGCCCGACAAGAACACCGACCCGACAAACACGAATATCGCCGCGCGGTTCCAGTGGGTGGCTATCGCGCCCGCGATCAGAGGCGCAAACAGACCGCCCAGAGTCCCGGCGGACTGCTGTATTCCATAAGCTCTGCCCCTGAAGCTTTCCTCGATTCGCGTGCAGGTGACCGCGGCGATTGACGGGCCAAGAGCAGCCGTGCAGACGCCGGTCGCGAAGTAGACCAGCCCGAACACCCAAATGTCACGCACGAAAAACAGCGCCAGCGCGCCCATTCCCCCGCCCAACAGCCCGACAAGAATCGTCCTGTCGTAGCCCCACCACTCCCCCGTGCTCGTCCACCGATACGCCGAAAGCACGAACGCCGCCGCCGGAAGCGCGAATATCGCCGCCGGCAGCCATTTCGGCGCGTCTCCGCCCAAGCTCTCAAGGTGCAGAATCAAATACGGGCTTATCGCCGCGCCGTAGCCCCAGCTCAGCATCACCACGAACATTATCGAACTCTGCACCCGCGACCGCAGCGCGATCCCGAAGTCCTGCACCAGGCTCGTCGGCTCGACAACCGATACCTTGTTCGGCTCCGCCACCAGCAGCCAGACCAGCAGCGTCGAGATAAGCACCGCCGTCCCCGAAACCACCATCGACCCTCGGTAGCCGAATCGCATGGCCAGCACCGCGCCCACCATCGGCCCGATGATAAGGCCGACACTTGAGGCCGTCTGAGCCGTGGCAATATACCTGGGCGCTTGGTCTTCGGGGGTGTTTGTGGCGATCAGCGCGAACGAGCCGGGCAGAAAGCCGGTCAGAGCGCCGTTGGCAAACCTGCACACCGCAAGATGCCACGGCGCCTGGCAGAGGCTCATGCCGTAGTAAACCCCCGCCAGGCACAGCCCCGCGCGGATGATCATCGGCTTGCGCCCGTATGTGTCGCCCAGTTTGCCCCACAGCGGCATCATGATGATGGCCGCCAGCGACTGCACCGCGAAAACGACGGCGATCCAGTAGTTCAGGTTCTGGCCGCCCCCGATCTGCTTGATGAACTTGGGCAGGAACGGCACCACCTGGTTCCAGCTCAGCGTCGCCAGGAAGATGGTGACGGAGAGTATGTAGATGTTGCGGCGATAGTAGGGCATTGACATCTACGGAGACCTTCCCGGCCAGAAGTCGTAGGTGGGCACGCCGAGCACGACGCCGACCAGCGTCCACAGGCTGCCGATGCAGATCTCGCCCAGGATCAGGCCGAAAAAGAACGGAAGCGCGTACCGGTAGGTCTTCAGCCCGCCGAACCTCAGGATCACCAGCTTGGCCGTGCTCCCGATCATCAGCGGCATCCAAAGCTGGGCGACGCCCCAGCTCGGCGCGATGGCATAGGCCAGCGGATGGAACGGAAACCACGCAAATCTCGTCCTCATCCAACCCATCAGCATCGAGATCGCAAAGCCGACCCCAACAAAGCTCATGGCGGTCGGGTTGGCCGGGAACGGCCTCTGTATCTGGTTTTCCAGCGTAGTCCAGCAGTCGCGCCCGAACCCCATAGCCCACTGCTCCATCCGCGATGTCGCGCCGCCGTTGTGGTAGTAGACGTGAAGCAGCATCCAGAACCCGATCGGCATAGCTAAGATGCCGGCAATCAATACCGCCCTGAACATCTGCCGCGCGGCAGTGTTGGTGCGCTCGGCGATCTTGAACGATTCCAGTTGGTGCGGCGAAGGGTGGCTGGCATAAGTGCGGTTGAACCAGAAGAACAGCGCGAAGCCGACCATGTTCTGCTGCGGCAGGCGCTCCGTACCCACGGCGGTCATTATCAGGTGCTGGGGCGGCATGACGTGCATATCGTGCGTCGGGAAACCAAGCTCCGCCCTGATCCGGCTGCATATCACCGCGAACACGAAGTAGAACGCAAAGAACACCGCGATCACCCACACCGACATGCCTATCGCGCGCGCGACGCACGAAAGCGCCCCAACTCCCCCCAGCGCGCCCAGTATCGCCCAACGGTAGCTGATCGCCTCGGCGGAATCGTCCTCTTCTTTGGCGCCGAAAAACGCCCTCCGAAACACCCTGGCAAGGTAGTGCCGGCTGTTCCACATGCTCATTACGAAGAACCCGAGGTAAGCCCCATAACACTGGCTGAGCCTGAACGGATAAACGCGGTCGAACCCCGCGCCGGCAACGCTGAGCTGGTTGATGCCAATCGCCGAGCACCCCACAAGCTCCAGGTTGACCAGCCAGTAGAACATCCAGAACGAAATCGACAGCTCCAGCGGCATCAGGAACGCCAGCCCGATCGCCCAGAAGTAGAACCCCATCGGAATCCCACCCATCGCGTTCCAGGGCGGTTGGGTGATATACTGGCCGATGTTGCGGCGCACGATCGGGATGTAGGGTATGGACGGATAAAGATAGTGCAGCCCGGCGACCAGCGTGATTGCGCCCGACACCGCAAAGCCCATCCACATGTGCCTGTTGCGAAAAAGCGCCCCCGACTCGTGCGTCATCTCCAATGGCAGCATCACTATCGGGAACGTGAGGCGCTCGTTATCCACCCACTGCTTGCGCAGGATCGTGTTCAGGCACAGCATCGTGAACAGCAATACCGCGCAGAACACCGACCAGCACAACACGGGCACGATCCACGGCATGTAGTTCTCGGGCCTGTAAAGCGAGGAGTTGCCGTAGTAGAAGTTGCGAAGCGACTCGTGATCGCTGACCGTCAGCCAGCGCGGCAGCCGGTCCGCAAACAGACTGCCCCACTGGTTTTCGGGCGTCTTGAAGAAGTGCGCGTAGCCCATCAGCGAGACCAGGATTTCCATCATGTTGTGCGAGCACACCGCGGACGAGATCGATACCATTACGTAGATCGTCAGCATCTCCACGCGCGTAAACGCCAGCCTCGGCCGGCGCCGACGCACCAGCGCGTTGATGCCGGTCACCACCAGCAGCGTGAAGATGCAGTTGTAGAACGGCGCCGCGTATGTGGCAAACGAGTATCGCACAACCTCGATCTGCACGATCCAGTAGTCGTTGAGGACCGTCAGCAGCAGCGAGACTAAGATGGCGCGAGTCGTCACGCGACCGTACGGCACAGTCGCAAACGTGCCCGTAACCGGGGCAGCTTTCTGTAGATCGAGCCCTGCCATAACGCACGGGTATGATAGCCCATCGAGCCCGCGCTGTAAAGTGCGTGCCCGGCTGGTCAATGGAACATCTGATACGTCGGCACCTTCCAGATCACCCCGATCAACGACCAGATCGCCGCGAGCGTGTAGTCTCCCAGCACCAATCCCAGGAAAAACGGCAGCGTTCGACGGTAGAGTTTCAGTGCGCCGTGACGAAGCACCACCAGCTTGACCAGCCACGCGACGAAAAACGGCATCCAGTGCCACCTCAGCTCGTTACCTATGCAGTAACCCAGCGGGTGGAGCGGGAACCAGGCATACCTGGCCCGCAACCACGATAACAGCACAACAAGCGCTCCCGACGCCCCCACCGCGCCCCAGCGCGCCGGGTCAGGGTGCAGTCCGTTCCGCACCGCGTTGTCGAGCCAGTAGAACGATTCGCCGGCTGTCCAGTTCCCGTTCCCGATGCACTTGGCGAGGACGCCCTCAGTGTAACCCACGTGCATACACGACCAGAACCCGAAGACGGTCGATACCGCCAGCGCCAGCATCATCGGCCCGACCAGACTCCGGAGTCTCACCCCGCAATCACCGCCCAGCTTGAGCGATTCGAGCATGCTCGGCATCATGTGGCTCCGATTCAGACGCCAATACCAGTGGCTCAGCGCCGATCCGGCGATGTTGCCGGTCCCGAGCGCGTCCGAGCCGAACAGCCGCGCCAGGTTCATCGGTTCCGGGTCCCAGACCGCGTGTTGACCTCCTGCTTCGGCGCGAACGCGCGTTATGCAGATGGATACCAACAGGTAGGTCGCTATCGTGAACGCAGCCCAGGTCAAGCCCATTCCCACTGCGCGCCAGAACCACAGCAGCGCCAGCACTCCTGCCATCAAACCGACGAGCGCGGCCCGATATGAGAACGGCTCGCCCGCGTCCCGCTTGCTCTCCGGGTTCATCGCGGTCTGCCACACGCCGCGCAGGTAGCGACGGCTCATAAACAGCAGCGCTATCCCAAACGCGAACCACGCGCCGATGCCCTGTTCGTGCGGATATGGAAAGTCCGGAACGCCTCCGTAGCCCATCATGTAGCCGACCACGGACTGCATCTTAATGAACAGATGGAAGAACCAGCAGCTAAACGATATGTCCAGCGGCACGAGATAGGCCAGCCCTATGGCAAAAGGGTAGAAGGCCACCGGTGTGCCGTTGAGCACCGACCACGGCGCCGTCTGCGCGAATGTGGGGTAAAACGCCCTTGTCTGTATGTGCGGCAGGCTCGGATACCACATCTGCAAACCGTTCAGGATCGATATCCCCGCCGCTGCGCCGAACCCGATCCACAGCGCGGATGTGCGAAGGGTGTTATCGGTTTCGTCGGGGTTGATGAGCGTAAGGGGCAATCGGACTATCGGAAACGACAGCCTCGTATCCTCCACCCACGCCTTCCTGAACACGACGGTCATGCAGAGCATGACCCACGCGCAGACCATCACAAACGCCGACCAGAACGCCATGGGCACGGCCCACGCGCGCAGTATGCGCGGGTCATACATGCTCACGTTGCCCGTGAAGAATCCCGCAAGCGCGTTCCTGTCGGTGACCACCAGCCACTTGGGAAGCAGCGGCAAGACGCTGGTCTCCCAACCGTTTTCGGGAGTCGCGAGCCACCGCGACCAGCTCATGGTGGTGACAAGGTTGATCATGTAGTCGTGCGTGGCGATGGTGCAGGACATCACCAGCATCACGTATATGACCACCAGTTCCGCCGGGTTGAATGCCCATCGCGGCGCGGCCCGCCGCAGCAGCAGATTCACGCCTGCCAGCACGAACAGATAGAAGATCGGCGTCACAAACAGGGGATTGAGCGTGAGGATATTGTAGAAGCGGTACTCGGATACGATCACCCAGTAGACGTTGACCGGAACCAGCGCCAGGCCGATGACAATCGACCTCGTGGTGACGGTCCACCCAGTGGCGGGTGCGTCGCTGATCTGATGTGTTTCTTGATCTGTGGTCGTGGGCGTCATGACAACTGGCAACTGACGACTGATGACTGATAACTGACGACTATCCCTTGATCGCCCCCGCCGTCAGCCCCTCGGTGATCTGCCGCTGGAAGATCATATAGACCACGAGCGTCGGGACCACGATTATCACCAGCCCCGCGAAAAGCGCACCCCAGTCGGTCGAATACTGCATCACGTTCTGCAGCTTGGCGACTCCCAGCGGCAGCGTGTAGAACCTCTGGTCGCCGATCAGCACCAGCGCCAGGGGGTATTCGTTCCAGATCCCGAAGAAGTTGAATATGCCCGCCGCGATCAGGCCCGGCCTGGCAAGCGGCAGCATGATCCGCCAGAACACACTCAAATGCGAGCAGCCGTCGATCAGCCCCGCCTCGGCAAGCTCGTGAGGCTGCGACTTGAAAAAGCCCGTAAGTATGAACACCGTAAACGAAAGCGAATACGCCACATACACCGCGATCAGCGCCCCAAGCTGCATCGTTCCCCGCAACAGGCCCATATTCGAAAGCAGCAGATAAAGCGGCACGATGCTGAGAAACACCGGAAACATCATCCCGCTCATAAACGCGCTGTGCACAAATCCCCGCCCCGGAAACACGAACCGCGCAAGCGCATACGCCGCCATCGACCCCACCGCCAATATCAAGAACATGCTTATCGACGTCACGATCAGGCTGATCAAAAAGCATTGCCCGATCCCCGCGGTGCCCCAGGCGTTGGCGTAGTTGACCCACTCCGCATGAGCGGGCAGTCCCCAGGTGTTGGCATAGAGCTCATACGAGGTCTTCAGCGAGCCCAGGATCGTCCAGACCAGCGGGTATGCGACTATCACCGCATACACAACCAGCACCGGCTGCGCCCAGAGCATCTTGGCTGATCTTGAGGGCCGACCCATCTCAGTACTCAACGGCCTCCCTCTTCATCAGCCTCAGCGAAGAAAGCGAGACAGCCAGTATGATGATGAACACCACCACGCCGATGGCGGTCCCGCGCCCGACCTGGCTCTGCGCTATCGCCGTGCGATACAGATACGTCAGCACGGTCTCGCAATACTGCCCGTTCTCCCGCATCACCCATACCAGCCCGAATACGTTGATCGTGTGGATGATCAGATACACTATCGCGAGCTTGAGCACCTCCCACAGAAGCGGGATAGTGACGAACCGAAACTGCTGCCAGCCGCTCGCGCCGTCAATCGACGCTGCCTCATAAAACGACCGCGGTATGCTCTGCATCCCCGCCAGAAACAGCACTATGTAGAAGCCAAGCGAATACCAGATGCTGGTTGCGATGATCGCGTAAAGCGTGGTCCTCGGGTCGCCGAGCCATCCGCCCAAAGGGATCAGACGCTGGAGGTGCACGGCCCTAAGCAGCGCGTTGAGCAGGCCGCGACTGCTTGGGTCATACACGAACGACCACAGGATCGCCACCGCGACCACGCTGATCATATTGGGAAACAGGAAAATCGCGCGGTAGTGCCCCGCCCCCGGAACCTTGCGCGCGAGCAGAGAGGAGATGAACAGCGCGGCCGGAATTACCACGCAGAACGAGATCACCAGAAACAGCAGGTTGTGCAGCAGCGCCTGATGGAACTCAGTCTCGCCGGCAAGCCACCGGAAGTTGTCCAGTCCGACGAACGTCTTGTTGCCCGAAAGCCCCCGCCAACGAAACAGCGCGATGTAAAACGCCTGCGCCATCGGCAGCAGAAAAAGCCCGACGTATAGGATCACCGCCGGGGCAAGAAACACCACTATGGCCTTATATCTCTCACGCTTGATCATAGCTAACTCCCTCTCCTGGGGG
>Ga0315284_10013621_pt1 | contig 11585 bp, 15 predicted proteins | sample YL17G09_16_MG_FD_203696 | JGI IMG/M metagenome (GOLD analysis project Ga0315284, IMG submission 203696) | Sediment microbial communities from Yellowstone Lake, YNP, Wyoming, USA - YL17G09_16 | ecosystem: Environmental > Aquatic > Freshwater > Lake > Sediment | place: USA: Wyoming | collected... | reverse complement strand
TCTTCAATGGCAAAATAAAAATATACTTTATTTTATACCATTCATGACAATGTTGATATTACAATTAGCAAACTTCAGAACTGTTTGGGGCTGGTTAATGGAATCATATGACGATGGTATTGGAACAGGGTTATTTGTAACTCCATTTATGTTTTTACCACTTGCTGGTACTGCTATAATCGTTTATAAAGGCTTTTGGCAGCACTTTGATGACATGAAACACGGTACAAGTAGATAATGAAAAATAACCTAAAAATATTTATTAAGAAAATTCTTAAAGAAGCATTTGCTGATGATGTATTATCACAAACATCTAAGTCAGAATTATCTGATGAAGAACTATATAGCGCAAAAAGTCAAATTATAAGAAATTATCTTGGAGATAAATATGATGAGAACAGAAGAAGTATACACACCAATTGGTATGAATACTGGCTTCCAATAGAGGCCAAAGAAGACCTTGATTATATTGGCTATCCATACTATCAAATTGAAAGAGTTACCAACAAAGAACACTCAGACCATGGTAAAAATATGGTTGTGTTCAGTCATGGTAATCCATAATATTTAAGATACGACCTAGGGCCGTTTGCTAAAAAGTTACGCACTGATAGCAAGAAACCCCACCTTTTTCGCTATCGGTGGGGTTTCGCTTTTTATAGAATTTAAGTTTTATTGTAATATTTATTTATAAACAAATAAAATGGCAGCACCAGCAAAAAAACAAACATCAACCGTATCGGTTAACAAAAAATCTAAAAAGAAGCGCCCAGGGGTGCATTCTAAAAAAACAACTTCAAAATTGAAGAGTTCAAAAAACTATAAAAAATTATACGCTGGACAAGGCAGATAACATAAGAAAATTCATTAGACAAACTCTTAATGAGTACATAACACCTAGAGACTTAAAAGATGTCGAGAGTTATGCTGATGATTTATTTTCAGATGTTGGTGTAGATGTTGAATTTACACGACATTTTCTTGATAGAGTTAATGACCTTAGAAATAAACAAGATATTACTCCTCAAGAACTAAAGTTGCTTTATCAAAAAGCATATGATAAATATGCCACGATGATTTCTAAATTAAATCCAGGAGAAGAAAGGGTTTTAACTGACCCTGATACTCAAATAAACATTCCAGTTGCAATAGGCTGGGACGGAAGGTCTCCAGATAAAGATATGGTTGGTAAAACAGTCATGAGAAAAAAAGATTTTAAAACAACTTCTGCTTCTCCAAAATTAACTTTAGAAAATCCTATAGAGGAAGATATTAATGTTCCAATAAATGTTGGTGATACAGTTCTTGGAGGTAAATTTAAAAATAAAAAAATTGTTGTAAAGGATATTGACAAAAACGAAAAAGGAGATATTACAATAAATGATAAACCTTTATTGAGAGTTAGAACAATAAAAGAAGGCTATAATGTTTACTATACAAAAATAGGCGCTTATGGTGGTGGGGTTGAGAAAAGAACTCTTTTAAATCCAAAACCATTCCAACACAAAAGAGCAGCAAATCATTTTGCTGAAAGTCAAGCAAAAAAACATAACATCAAAGTTGACAAAACTCATACAGGAGCCTGGGGAGCAGAAGATGTAATTCAAATATTCGAAGAAGATTAAATAAAAAAGGCTCCTAATTTTAGGAGCCTTTCTTTTTTATTTTAATAAGGTTACGTGACCTGTTTTTGTGTGTTTCATAGAGTTCATATCCACCGCTTCAATCTTATAAACATAAATATCATCTTGACACATCTTACCTTTAAAAGTACCATCCCAAGCCTTATTTATATCGTTTGACATAAATATAACTTCACCCCATCTGTCGAATATTAATAATTCAAATGTTTTAATTCCAATTCCTTTTGCACTAAGTAAATCGTTTAATCCATCTCCATTTGGAGTGAATACGTTTGGAACGAATAATAAAAACTCATCTTTAATATTTAATACTTTTGTAAGAGTATCTTTACATCCGTGACTTGTTGTTACCATTAATGTTACTGGATATTTACCTTGAGCATCGAATATATATGTAGGGCTCTTCTCACCAAATAAAGTTCCATTTATTTCCCAAGTCCATGTAGTTACATCTTTGTATTCAACAGGTAAAAATGTTACATGATTTTCAGAAACAGTATTAGGAGTACTTGGATTCCAACTAAAATCAGCTGAAGGTTTAGGATAAACCACAATAGGAGTTGGATATAAGAAGTTTTCCTTACAACCATTGGTTCCTATTGTAGTTATGTCTAATGTGTATTGACCTGCATTTAAACACACATTAATACTATCACCTAAATATGACGAGCTGCCATTAAAATTATAACTTACAAATTGAGATTGATTTTTTACTTTAGAATCATAAATAAAACAGAATGGTTCACATTGATTGTTTTTATTTAAGTTTAACATTGGTACTGGCGCTTTATTTACATTTAAAGTAAACGCATGACTGATTGTATAATTTGGACAAGCAATATCATAAACAGATACATTGTAAACCGTAGTACCAACTCCAATTCCTGATTGAACACTTCCAGTTGGTCCAGTTAAATAATTAGAAGGATTCCAATTGTAAGCGTAATTTCCACTACCATTTCCAGCTGCAGCTGTAACTGTAAAACTTTCACCCTTACAAATTGTTTGATTTGCTGGGACTAAAGTCCATGTAATAGGATTGTTTATATTTACAGTAATGTTATTTTGTGTTTTACAACCATTTAAATCTACAACCAATGTATATACACCAGCGTTATTTGTAATTGCATTTGGAATATAAACATTTTGTAAATTAGAATTATATCCTGGTCCTGTCCAAGTATATGTACTTGCACCTGCAGGCCCAACAATATTTAATACATCATTATAACACAAAGATTTATTTGGACCAAGTGTAAATGGCATATCTGGCTTTACTATTAATTGAGTTGAGTTAGTTTGAGAACAAGTTATATTTCCATTTGTAAATATAGCTGTAACAGTATAAATACCTGACCATGTAGGATTCAAATTGGTGAATGTTGCATTTGGAGAAACAACACTAAAACTACTTGGTCCAGTCCAAGTATAAGAAACAGCTCCAGGAGCATTTGCTGTAAGTACAGCACCTTGACCATTACAAACACTAATAGTTGGCACAACAGTTATTGAAGATGTTGGAACCACATTAATATTAATTGCAGTGGAAGTTATACAAGATACAGTTCCAATACTAAATATAGCATTAACAGAATAAACTCCTGTTGCTGATGGTTGTACATTGTTAATTACATTTACCTGATTTGTTGAAGTGTATGCATTTGGTCCTGTCCAAGAATATATCGGAGAACCAAGCGCATTTGCTGAGAATGTTGCTTGAGAATTTTGACAAACATTGGCAGTTGCAAATGCTGTTACTTGATTCATAGGAACAACAGAAACATTCGATACTGCTGTTGATGAACAAGTCAATGGAGTACTTGGTGCTGTAAATGTAGCTACAACAGAATAATTACCACTCACTGATGGAGTAACATTTGACAACACTGGATTTTGCAAGTTAGAAGTAAAACTGTTTGGGCCGCTCCAAACAATAGTTGGAGTACCTACTACATTACCATTTAAGTTTATTGTAGTTCCTTGACATTGTGTATAAGAAGGAGTAACACTTATTTGAGATACAGGAACAACAACAAAACTACTTGAAGATGTTGCTTGACACACACCTCCGTTTGTAAATGTACTTGCAATTGTAAAATTATAAGTTCCAGAATTTGATGGCTGTGATGCAGCTATTACTGGAGAAACTATATTATTTGTATAACTATTTGGTCCTGTCCAACTATATGTTAATGTACCACTTCCTGTTATATTGTTTGTAAATGTCAAAGTGCTACCTTGGCATAATGGTCCATTATTTGTAATAGAAGTTGAAGGATTTGGATTAACCCAAATCTGAATTGTGTTTGTTGAATTACAACCACAAGCTCCTGGTGAAATATTTAATGTATAAACTCCGCTTTGTAAAACGTTTGTAGCTGTAAATGTTGGATTCATTACATTACTTGTAAAACTCATCGGTCCAGTCCATGCATAAGTAAATGTTGGTATTGCTGCTACACAAGTTCCTGCACCAGGCGCTAATGTTACTTGGGTATTTATATTTATTGGATTACCTATACAAACAGGAGAATTACTTGTTAAAGTAACAGTCATTGAGTTTGGTGTAGTACCAACATATACATTATATTCTTCTGTTTCACCAAAACTATAATTCGTACATGGCTGAATAGTATTACCAACGGTAAAATAAGCACATCTTACTCTCATTCTATAAATTCCGTTTGGAACAGCAGGAACAACCCATGCAGGCATTGCTGTCATAACAGCGGCTGGCGGAACACCAGCCGTTGATGTCATACGTTCTGTAACAGGATTATAAACACCATCATTATTCCAATCTACGAATACTGTTGCACCTTGTGCATATACATTACCTGATTGAAAATTGCTTGTGATAACTTGACCAGGTGAAGCTATCATATAATATTGACAACCCCAAAATCTATAGTTTTTAGTACCAGCTAAGTTTTGAGCATTACATCCAGAACCATTGTTAACAATATTAAATGTTGCACCATTGGTATTATAACTGTGAATAAAATCATTTACACCATTTCCAGGAGTATTAGATGGATTTGGTGAATTACATGGTATATTTGAATACAATGGCATGCAATAAGGCGCAGGACCAACTCCTACTTGAGATGAAACTTTTACTTGACAAAGAAGTAAAATTCCAATTAATATGTTAACTATTTTTTTCATGTTTTTTAATTATAAAATTATGGTTTGTAAATAAGTTCGCTTCCTGCTAATAATACTATTGCGTCTTTAAATCCAGGAAGAGCAATTGTTACTTGCTCATTTTCTTTTCTATAGCTTTCAAATCTACTAACATCTATCATAGATTCATCTATCTTAACTCCTTCTTTTGAATAGTTGTGTACTATATAAAATGATTCAGCATGATACCAAATTTCTTTTATATATAAGAATCTATTTTCTTGTTTCCATGTAGTAAAGTTTTGTTGGAAATCGTATTTAGCCTGAATATAAGGAGAGAATTTAGCTTCTTTTGTTGGGGTTACTGTATTCCAGTAACTAATCAATGTAAAATAATTATCTACAGTTTTATTATCTACTTGCGATTTAACCATCAATGAAAACATCAATGCGATAGCTAAAAATAAAAATTTAATTTGTTTCATGTTATATTGTTTTATAATACATAGAAACTAAAAACATGATTTTTTGAACCTGTTGAGTGAAACCATCTGATAATTTATTGAGTCAAAAAAAAAGACCACATTTGTGGCCTTTTCATTGGAAGCGGATACTGGATTCGAACCAGTGGCTCCTTGCGAGAGCTTGAGCTTATGAGACTCATGAGATAGACCATCTTCTCTAATCCGCAATATGTACCGAAGGTGGAACTCGAATCCACAATTCCGTGAGGAACCCGCTTATGAGGCGGACGCAATTACCATATCTGCTCACTTCGGCATGTTGGCGAGAAACTCTCTCGCCAGGAGTTTAATTTATTAGAATCCATTATCTTTCTTCCATTGCTCATGTTTTTTTTCAATACTATACATGAAAGACGCTCCAGGAATAATCTCTGAATCTAGGAAACCATTTTCTGGTGTTAAAACAGAATCTTCCTCTCTTATTCCACCTGTGAATTTTCCAGCACCTTTCTTGTTTTCAATATCTCCAGTCGAAGGATTATATGAACCCCAATCAGTTCTAACTCCACCTTTAGGCTCAATAAATTCTACCATGTATGATTTACCAGTCCCATCATTCATATAAACAATTAAATTACCAGTTTCGTCTCTGTTTATTAGAAAATTATTTCTAACTTCTTGTCTCTTGTCTTTCATAACTTATTTTTTTACATTTTTTTCTACCTTCTTTTGTGGCGAGGTAAATTCTGCCATTATCTTTTTGTGTTCACTGAACACATTCATAGTTGCAATAATCTTTTTTAATTGCTCTTCTTGGTGTTTGTTTAATGTGTCACCATCACTATCTTCATCCATTTTACTTCCCTCCTTTATAAATCTTCAGTTTCAATTAATGGAACTGACTTTTTTTTCTTTCTGTTGATTGCATTTATAAAGTCAACAACAGCTATCTCTTCTTCATCTTCGTAGAAACGACATTTAATCTCTTTTTTGTTTAGTGTATAACAGATAGATAAAATCATCAATACATTACTAAATAAACGAGCGACATTTCAATTTCAATTTTTCATTTTTTTCCTTTTCTTTTTTTAATTTATTTGAGCAGATGATGGGGCTCGAACCCACGACTTCCTCCTTGGCAAGGAGGCACTCTACGCTTTCGCACCAACTGAGCTACATCTGCATTATGTTTGTCTTCCCAAACTGCCAGACGGTTTACAATGACTACGCTAACCGACAAACCCTGCGAGCGGAAGACGGGTCTCGAACCCGCAACCTATAGCTTGGAAGGCTATCGCTCTACCAATTGAGCTACTTCCGCATGGAGCCGAGGGGCAGTGCTCCCACTGTGAGTTCCCTTTAAACTCGGCATTTATTTTTTATTTCTATTTTTACCACAATGAGTTTCTAAAGTCGCATTACAATTAGGACAAATTATTCTTAAATTTTCAAATCTATTATCATTATGTATCCCATTTTTATGGTCAAGTATCAAACTCATTTTTTTTCCTTTCCAAATTTCTCCTTGTCCACACTCTTCACATTTACATTTTTTTAATCCTTCTTTATATAATCTATTTTTTAGTGATACAGTATTATTATATGTAGAATTTTCAATTAATATATTTTTTAAATCTATTTTTTTCTTAATAGTTAACTGCTCTCCTTTATAATCAAAATGAGAAATATCTACATCATAAAGATTAATATATTTTATAACAGTTTTTCTATTTCCATGTCCATCATTTAATTTTAATTTTCTAACAGCATCAGAATAACTTCTCGAATTTTTTATTATTTCAATAAATTCTTCTTTTATATATCGTTTACTTTTTAAGTTCAACCCTAATTCTATTGCCTTATGTTTAACAGAGTCTTTACTTCTATTAAGTTGTTTCATACAATATAATACACCGTATTCAACATAATTAGAAACAAGAAAATCAATCTCATACTGTTTCCATATTTTTGGTACCTTTTTCATTGCGCTTTACTTTTATATAAATATAAACAAAAAAAGTAAAAAGCCAAAGAGCGAGTAGAGAGAATCGAACTCTCGTATTCTGATTGGAAGTCAGACATAATATTGCTTTCGCTGCCATTATACTATACTCGCAAATTTTGTAGGGATAGTTAACAGAGAGTATTTTTTAGCGTTCTACCACTAAACTACAGGGAACATTTTATTTTTCCTTGTGCCCCTGACAGGAATCGAACCTGTGTCTCTCGATTGTAATTCGAAGTAACTCTCACGTTTTGCCACTACAATTTTTTTAAGAAGGAAATTAGTTTGGTAAATAGATTTACAGTCTGTAGAAGTAACCTAAAGCCATAGCCTTCTTAATTTTTTTTATTTCAATGAACTTTTATTCTTGTGGAGACGATGGGAATTGAACCCATCACTCGATGATTGCAAATCAACAACGCCAAGCCTTGGTACATGCGCCCCCAGTTTTCCGATTTTTCTTTCATTTTCAGGTTGCGGCAATCGGATAGCCTTTCTGTTACTCTTCAATTGGTATAGGTATTACATCTCTGCAAAACTACAAACCCATCTTTGCTGGATTACATATCTACCCGTAGTTAGGTCAATGATATGGTCCTACTGTGGAGGATAACGGAGTCGAACCGTTGACCTTCTGCGTGCAAGGCAGACGCTCTAGCCAGCTGAGCTAATCCCCCAGGTGCAGTATAGTGTGTACGTTCTTTCTTCAGTATCAAGCCTACGAAGATTAGGATTCACCATTGTGTTACTAGCTTGAATTCTTGTAACATCTACTGCATATTTTTATTTCCACATTCCACCAGAACCTAAAAACTCTGAGTATTTTTGATTTCGTTTTTCTTTTTTTCTTTCAACAAAATCATCAAACTCTTTTAAAAGCGGTGTTGGAATTTCAATTTTTTTATCAATGAACGTTTGTAGTATCTCCTCTTTAGTGAACGTCCAGTCTACAATACCATCAGTCCACTGGTCTCTCCAAAGACCCCATCCGCTTTTTCCTGTCAAAACATTTTTCAAGATATTTGGATGTCTTGTTTTTATTTCTTCACCAGGTTTATATTGTCCATTTTCAATTTTTCTGAAACAATATTTTCCTTCATCTCCATTGAGGTCAAAAACAATTTTATTTCTACTCTCTACATTAGAACCACAAAAAGAAGTTATTTCTGTTCTTGTGATTCGGAAAAAGAAATCAAACATTCTATTGAAGTTATCAGAATACTTTTGAAGTTTTCTTTCATTTTTACTTCCGATAGTTTTTTTTCTTTCTTCTATCCTTTTTAATTTTTCATCGTTGCGTCCACAGCCTGGTTTCCTCCGTTTTTCTTTATTTTAAGTTTAACAATTCTTTTCTGAGGTCTTGAATTTTTCTTTGATAAGTTGGAACACTAATCTCTTTTGTGTTAGAGGTTTTTTTTGTTAACTCCGTTCTCATTTCATTTTCTAAGAATTCAATTCTCTCTTTTAATTTCTGTTTCTTTTTTTCTACTTTACTCATTGCATTTTTATTTGTCGAGATGGAGGGATTCGAACCCCCGAACTCTTGCTCCCAAAGCAAGCGCATTAGACCTGGCTATGCAACATCTCGTTGTTTATTTGTTGGGGTGGTCGGATTCGAACCGACTCAGCTATAAGCAACAGTTTTACAGACTGTCCCAGCTCTCCAACGCTGGCGCACCCCAATGCTTTTGTAAGCTGGATATTAAATCCATCCTGTGTACTTTAGGTAGCATGCCCGAAGACACACAACTTACAAACGTGGGATGAGAGAGACTCGAACTCTCGTGGTTCTGTTTTACAGACAGTCCTGGCTACCCTGGCCTTCATTCCATATTTATTTTTTTTAATGAAAAATAAAAAACATTTTTGCGGTCTGGACGGAATTCGAATCCGCAATCTCTCCCGTGACAGGGGAGCGTCATACACCCATATGCTGCCAGACCATTGGCAGATGTAGAAGGAATCGAACCTCCACTTTCAAAACAAGCGCTTGTTTTTTCAAGTATTCCGAACTCAGGATATCTCCCAAGCTTGACCGATTTTCAGTCATGTACTTACATCTATTTGGCGGTGATGAAGGGACTCGAACCCTCGACCTCTCCCGTGACAGGGGAGCATTCTAAGCTTGCGCCAACCAACTGAACTACACCACCATTTTTATTTTTTTGTCGAGTAGACAGGAATCGAACCTGCTAACTGAAGCTTCCAGGGCCCCCGTGCTTATAACCTTAGTCACTACTCGTTTTTATGTTTTTATAGCAGAACATAACTGCTTAATTGCCTACGGATGCCTTTCTTTTTATTTACAATCGTCATTGTAAAATATTATGAACCGCAGAGCCGTTTCGGTGTCAGGAGTGTGGGGGTCGAACCCACGGTGAAGAACAACTGAGTCCTCACACTGGTTTCCAAGACCAGCCAATTAAACCAACTCTTGCAACTCCTGATTACTATTTGTCGGGGGCCTAGGAATCGAACCTAGTCTAGGCATTTATGAATTGCGAAGTAACTCTTGACATCGCCACTGCTGCCAGGGATAGTAGTTAGAGTATTGTTTTACTGTGCTACCATTACACTAACCCCCAAAATAAAAATCCAATAATTCAATGAACAAAAAAAACCCGTTTCTTTTGGAAACGGGTTTCTTAACTTTTAATATTTTTTAAATCATTACAATTCAAATAAAGTTAACATACCCGTTTCCCCGCTATAATCCGCTGGAGCATATCCGTTCCCTGCAGTGCCTTTCGGCATGGCTGGTACGATTATTGAATATGTTGTTACTTTTTTCATCTGTGATGTTTAATTTAAATAGTTGTAAATTTTTCTTTTCACTAATTTATACTGCAAATGTAATAAAAAGTTTCACATAAATGCAAACTTTTTTTTCATTTTTGTTTTAACTTGCTGAAAATCAGTTCGAAAAAATTTTTACCAACCTTCTTTTTTTACTCCAGCTTTAACTGCAGCTTCTGCATTATCTTTACTCATTATTTTAGCCATCTTGTGACCGTCTGCTGTTGCGCCCTTAGCCATATAGCCACCTTTAGCGGTTTTATGAATGATTGGGTCAACCATTACTTCGTTTTTTTTTGTCTTAAGACAATAAGCTTCTAAAATCATAATTTATATTTTTTATTGGTTTAGTAATAAATATAAACTATTTTCTTAAAAAACTAAAGCTATTTGCCTAAAATCTCATCCCATCTAGCTTCCAACATTTTACAGTAAATAAGCTTATCTAAGCCATAAGAGCCTAGGCCAAATGCATCATTCATCTCAATCAACAATGTTTCACCTTTATCTGTTACACCAAAATCTATTGAGTATGCTATTGGTTGATTGTTATAATCTTTTATTGCATTTTCCATAATTGATATGTCTGGAAATATTTTAAAATCACCTTTGTAATTTTTACAACCAACCATTTCTTTATTTAGAACAAAACATCTGTATTCAGAAATAAAATTTACACATTCAGACATTAAAATTTTTGTTTCTGGTTTTACATTAAATCTTATTAGAGATAAATCATATTCTGATTTTATAACAAGTCCAGTAAATAATTTTTGTTCTTCAAGTGGTTTTATAAAAAAAGGAAATCCTTCAAGTTTTGAATATTGTTCAACATCGTTCCATGTAACTTCATGAACTTCTCTTCCCATATATTCAGGAAGATGAATATGTGGATTATCTATTTGCGGCTGAGCAATAGCCAGAGCTTTAAATGCTCCTTGCATTGCTCTTATACCACCAACAAACATTGATTCTGGTTCTTCGCACAAAGCGATTTTCAATCTAGAATCTGCCTCTGATTGTACAACATGATATCCAAGTTCAGCAAAACCTAAAGCGGCAGAAAAACAGTTTACACTGAATATTCTGCCGCCTTCTGTATGTATATAAACTTTTCTCATTACTTGGTTCCAGTGCTACCAAAGCCACCAGCACCTCTATCAGTTGATTCTAGTTCTTCTACAGATTCAACAACTTCAATTTCTGCAGTTTCGTGTTTTGCAATAACCATCTGAGCAACTCTTTCTCCTTTTTCAAGTCTTTGAGGTTTATCAGAATGATTAATAAGTATCACACCAACCTCTCCACGATAATCTGCATCAACAGTACCTGGAGTATTAAGTACAGTTACACCTCTTTTAAGAGAAAGTCCACTTCTTGGACGAACTTGACCTTCATATCCTAATGGGATTTCCATAAATAAACCAGTTGGAACTAATTTTATTTCACCTGGCATTAAAGTCACTTCTTCGTTTGACCTTAAGTCGAAACCTGCAGCACCTGCAGTAGCATAGGCTGGAGTTTCATTTGTCGATTTGTTTACAATTTTTA
>Ga0315284_10013620_pt1 | contig 11586 bp, 7 predicted proteins | sample YL17G09_16_MG_FD_203696 | JGI IMG/M metagenome (GOLD analysis project Ga0315284, IMG submission 203696) | Sediment microbial communities from Yellowstone Lake, YNP, Wyoming, USA - YL17G09_16 | ecosystem: Environmental > Aquatic > Freshwater > Lake > Sediment | place: USA: Wyoming | collected... | reverse complement strand
GGCGGGACCTACTACGAGGAGGGGCTCGGCGGGCCCCTTGCGGACGCGGCGGCGGCGGCGAGCGACGCAATCGATGACGCGGCGCCGGCCGGGATCGCGACGGTGCCGGCGGTAAGAGAAGTTTCGTTTTTTTTTTCTTTCTTTGATTCCTGGTCGAGAGGAGGCTCCTCGAAGAAGAAGAAGAAGAAAAATTCAAAACCCTTGCTCTCACCCTTCGTCTTCTCCCTCTCTTCTTCCACTCTCAAAAACAACAACGACGCAGGGCCCCGGCCTCCCGACCCTCGCCTTTGGCGGCTCGGGCCCTCTCTTCATCTTCTATGCCGGGGTCGCAGAGGGGCTGATGCAAAAGGGCCTCCTCGTCCCGGGCGTCTCGCAGCTGGCCGGGTACTCGGGGGGAGCGTTCACGTCGGTGCTGATCGCCGCGGGCGTGCCCCCGAGGGAGATCCTCGGCTTCTACCGCGACTCGTCGCTGTTCTGCAACGGGACGCTGCCGGACAGGTGGTGGCAGCGGCCGCTCTTCGAGGCCGAGGCGGCGCTGCGGTCGTACGCCGACGAGTGCATGAAGACGGCCCGCTGGCCGCTGGACGTCGTCGGGGTGAGAGAAGCAGAGAGAGGGGGGGGGGTGGAGAGAGAGAAATGGAAGGAGAGAGAGAAAAACGAAAAAGCGCTAAAGAAAACTCCTCTCTCTTTTTCAAAAAAAAACAAAAAAATAAACAGGACACCATCCTCAAGCACTTCCCCCCCGCCGCCTTGGCCAACGTCTCCGCCACCACGCAGATCTGGGCCTCCGAGGTCTCTCCGCTCTTCTACTACGCCCAGCGCGCCTGGCCGATGGCGCCGTACAAGTCGGTCCAAGACCTCGCAGACAAGGTCCTCGCGTCGTCGGCCCTGCCGTGCATGATCATGCCCGAGACCTACCGCGAGGTCGACGGCCGCGCCTACATCGACGGCGGGTTCACCGCGTCGACCAACCAGCTGTGCATCAACGCGACCGACGCGAGCCCCTGCGTCACGATCACGGCGACGCACTTTGGCCCGCACGGCTGGGTGCCCCTCTCGAGGCCCGACTCGGGCAGGGCCTGCGACGAGACCGTGATGGTCCCCCCGGCGTGGGGCCTGCAAGCCCGGCCGCCCGTGGGCTACGGCCCGCAGTGGCCGCTCGACGCCGACAGGGACAGGTTCACGAGGCGGCGCCGCCGGTGCGCGGTGCCCGAGGTGCTGGATCTGTTGGTGCTGCACGAGCGGCACGCGGTGCCGCCCGTTGGCTTCCCGGGCTGGGCGATCAACCCGGGCAAGCGCACGCCGATGCCGATCTCGGTCTGCGAGTTCAAGGGCTTGCTCTTCGGGAAGGCCAACCAGACGACGGCGCTGGCTATCTACGAGCACGGGGTCGCAGAGGCCAAGGCGTTCGCCGCGGAGGTGTACGGGAAGTGACGATGAGAGTTTTTTTGGGACGGACGATTTTGAAATGGTCGGGGTCGGGGTAGAAACGAGAGAAGAGAGAATTGAGAGCTCTCCGTTTTCCTCCCTCAGAGTTAGAAAACAACAACAACAGAAACGAAAAGAAGAGCGCCCTTGCAAAGACCCCGCGTGCCACCTCTTTTTAGATGCCTTCGTTTTTGTTTCCACTGTGAGATTACAAAAGTGCTCCCCCTCCCCTCGAGGAGATGATGAGGGACAACGAAACAAAACTCGAAAAGAGAGGGGAGAAGAGAGAGAGATCGTTTCACTGGCCTCTCAACATCTCGACGACCTCGCAGCAAACGCCTCCTCCGCCCCCTCCCCCTCCCCCAGCATTCGCAGCGGCGGCGACAGCGGCGTCCGCCTCCGCGGCGCACCTCCCGACGGAGTCCGCGAGCGCATCCAGCAGCCCCTGCTCCCCTCGTGTCAGGAGGTCGTCCGCGTACCACAGGAACGCGCCGCCGCCGTCGGTGTTGGCGGCCGCGTCGGCCGCGGCGCCGCGCTCGGCGGCCTTGCGCAGGCGCGCGGCCGCGGCGGCCAGCGCGCGGAGGTTGATGAGTGCCGCGGTCGAGGCGCCGGCCGCAGTGATTTTCGGTGCAGAGGATGCAGCGGAGGGGGGGGGCTGCTGCTGCTGCTGCTGCTGCTGCTGCTGCTGCTGCTGCTGCTGCTGCTGCTGTTGCTCCTCCTTCACTGCTGCTCCTGCCACTGCTGCTGTTCCTGCCGCTCCTTCCCCGTCGCGCTCCGTCCTGGCCAGGAGCAGCGCCCGCCGCACCAGCTCCCGCACAAGCTTCCTCGCCGCCGATTCGCCTCCCCCTCCTCCTCCTCCTCCTCCTTCTTCCTCGCCGCCGTCGACCTGCATGTTCCCCAGGATCTTGAAGAGGGCCAGGCACCGGCCCGCCGCCGAGGTCGCGCCTCGGGCCGCGGCCGCGGCCTTGTCCCTCTCGGCCCTCGCGGAGCCCTCGCGCGCTGCTGCGGGGGGGCCGCTGCCGCCTCGGCCAAGGTGAGGGGTGCCGCCGCCGCCGCCCGCAGCCGAGGCGGCAGCGGCGGCTGCGGCCCTGGCCGCCTCGGCCGCCTTGGCGACGAGCGCAGGCCGGAGCACCTCGACGACGCGCGCGAGCGTGAGCGCCCGCGCGACGGCCTCCGGCGTCGGTGGCGCGAGCACCAGCGCCGCCGCCGACGCCCACGAGCTCCCGTCGGCGGGGCCGCCGACGGCGTCCGCGGCGTGGCGGGCCGCGCCGTCGGCGCCGCAGCACCACGACGACGCGAACGGCGCCGGGGGGGCGCTGAGCGCCTCGGCGAGGCTCGGCGCGAGCAGCTCGGCCGCTGCCGCGCGGTGGTTGGAGTCGTCGGTCAGCAGCTCCGCGGCGCTCAGGGCGGCCGCCGCGAGGTGGCCCTCGCCGGCCGAGGTCGCCGGGTGGCGCGCGGAGACCGCGGGCCGGCGAAGGGCGCGGCCGGCGGCCTCGAGGGCGGCGTCGGCGGCGAAGATCGCGGCCGCGCGGCGCGTCGGAGGAGGGGACGGAGGCGGCTTCTTTTCCGTTCTGGCGTCCTTCTTCTTCTTCTTCTTCTTTCCTCGGTCATTTTCTTCGTCCGGCTCCTCCTCGCCTTCGCCTTCACCTTCGCCTTCGCCTTCGCCTTCGCCTTCGCCTTCGCCTTCGCCTTCGCCTTCGCCTTCGCCTTCGCCTTCGCCTTCGCCTTCGCCTTCGCCTTCGCCTTCGCCTTCGCCTTCGCCGTCGCCTCCGCCTTCGCCTCGCTCCCCGCCGCCAGCGAAGATAACGTCCAGGAAAGGGGGCTCCGACAGCTCGGAGAGGGCCACGAAGAGGGCAAAGCCCCTGGCGGCGAGGAGGTCGAGCGCGGTCCTGGCCGCGAAGGGGAGCGTCGGCGCCGGCGTCGCGGCGACAGCAGAGGAAGCACCGCAACCAGAAGCAGCAGCGGCGGCAGCGGCAGCGGCTCTCTGCCTCGCCCCCCGCTCGTGCTCCGCGGCCTCGAAGCCCACGCGCGCGAGCGCGGCGGCCTCGGAGACCACCCGCACGAGAGCGGCCATCGAGGGGTCCCGCGACGCGAACCCGGCGTAGAAGAGCGGCACCGACAGCGCCTTGCCCAGCTCCTCGAGCCCGGCGCCGGCGGCGAGCGCGAGCGCGGCGACCGACTCCGCCAGCGCCGCCGCGCGCTCAGGGCCGTGACCGGAGGAGCGCGAGCGGGCTTCTCTGCCCCACGCCGCCAGCGCGGCCCTGGTGGCGAGCACCCCGGCGCGGACGGCGTCGGCGACGCCCGGGACGACGGCGGAGGCCCTCGGAGACGACAGCACCTCGAGCGCCGCGGCCCTCGCGCGCGCGTCCGGGTCTTCCAGCACGGAGTAGGAGCTCGAAGGGGGCGCATGGTGCTGCTGTCCCTGATGCTGCTGCTGCTGCTGCTGGCTCTGCTGAGAGTCGGGCACGCGAGGGGCCAGGGCCGAGAAGGCCGCGTCGAGGGCCGCGGGCACGAGCGAGACCCAGGCGAGGGCGCGCTCCCTGTCTGCCGCGACCGATGAGGCGGCGGCGGCGAGGAGGCCGCCGCCGCCGCCGCAGGGGGCGCCGCCGCGCGGGCCCCTCCCATCCTCCTCCTCTCCCTCTCCGTCGCCACACGAGCTCGCGACGGCGCAGACGGAGAGCGCCAGAGCGTCCACGAGACCGACGCGGAAGGGGTTGGTCCGCCTCTTGCTCGCCGACGCCGCAGCCGAAGAAGCCGCAGCCGACGAAGCCGTCTTTTGCTTCTTCCTCGCTGCCGCCGCCGCAGCAGCAGTCGCGTCGCTGCCCCCCGTGTCAAAAGCCACCACCGCGCCGTCGTCGGTCACCTCCGCGAGCCCGGCGAAGACGCCCGGCGACGCGTCCGCGGCGTGCGCGATCGCGGCGAGCAGCCGCAGCGCCCGCGCCGCGTGGGCAGCGGAGCACGGGGCCGAGACCCTGATCGGTGTGAGGCCCTCGGCCCAGCGCGCGAAGGCCGAGGCGGGGGGGGCGACGGACGACGCGGCGCCGTGCGCTGGCGAGGAGGGGACCGGCGAGTCGGGGGGCGGCAGCGGCGGCGGCCCCTCCTCCGCCTTGACCACCCTTTCGTGCGCTCCTTGTTTCTCTTCTTCTTCTCCTTTTTCTTTGTCAAAGCCGTCGCCACCGGAGAGCAGGCAGGCGACGACGTGCGGGGGCAGCGCCGCCGCCAGCGCCCTCAGGTCCACCTGCAAGGGCCCGTCGACCAGGACGCCTCCCGCGACGAGCCTCCCGAGCCTCAGGGTGCAGGCTGCTGCGGCCGCTGACGCGGACGCGGAAGAGGGAGGCGGCGGGGCGAGCTGCGAGGCGCCCGAAGCCGCGGCCGCGGCCGCGGCCGACGAGGCCGCGTCCCTGGCCGCGAGCCTCCTCAGCTCGGAGGCCGAGGCGCCCAGGAGGCGCTCGACGCAGCGGAAGGGGTCGGCGATCCTGGCCGCGGCCCCGACGGCCTGCTCGTGGAGGAGCTGGCGCTTCTGCGCTCGGTTTCGGTTTTGGGGGAGGAGCGGAGCGAGAGAGAGAGGAAGAGGTGCATGAGAAGCGGCGGCGGCGACGGCAGAGGCGACGATGACGGCGACGGCGAGCGAAAGAAACCAAAATCGCTTCACACACTCCTGCTTTATCGCTCTCTCTCCCTCTATTTCTTCCCATCCCTCACACACACACAGACACACGCGCGCGCGCCGCACCTTCCTCCCCGATAGCTCTGGCACGTGGTAGTCATCGCTGATCGTGGGCATGGTTGTATTCGTTTCTTCTCAAAAAAAGGAAAGAATCGGACAACAAAAATTAATCCTTCTTTCCCGAGCCCAGGAAGACGTTCCCCCCGTGCCTCGGCGACGACCTGATCAGGGAAAGGGCAATCGCTCCGAGTGCGGCGTAGAGCAGGAGGACCGCGGCGACGAGCTTGGACTCGGAGGAGAAGTCGAGCATGAAGGAGTCCTTCTGTTTGCGCTGCTGGTTCGGGTCGAAGAGTGGGAGAGTGAAGGGAGCGACGGAGAAGAAGGAAAACGACACAAAACGAGTTGATTCTCGTCGCTTCGCTCGTCGAGGCCGTTTCGCTCTCTCGCCTCGCCTCGTTCTTCCTGTGCCTTTTTGCAGCAGCCATGCCTCCGAAATCAGGCAGGCGCAGGGCTGCTGCTGCGCGTGCGAAGCCCGCAGCGGCGTCCCTCGACTGCGAGCAGCAGCACGAGCAGCATTCCCTCGCCGACGACGGCGCCAAAGAGAGCGCCGCGGCCGCGCTCGCCCGCGAATGCCCGGCGCTCAGGCGCCTGATCGACTCGCACCTCGCCCGGATCGACGCAGAGGGTACGTGCGGTGGTAGTGTTGCTGCTCCCGAGAGAGTGCTACAAAGCCAGACTGTACAAAAGGACGGGGAAAAGGGCGGGGATGAAAGCGAAACCGTTTCCTGGAGAAGAAGAAGAGCGCGCATTGCCCTGTCGCGTCGATTCGGTCGGCCTCGACCTTCTCTCTCTTACTCCAACTCCAAAAACAAAAAAACAAAACAAAAACTCCAACAGTCGACAGGCGCATGCACACCATCCTCATCCCCCTCGGGGAGCACCAGGACGAGCAGTTGTACCACGCGATGAAGGCGCAGGTCGCACGCATCCCGGAGCAGGTCTGCTTTTTGCTTTCTTCGTTGTCGTCGTCGACCTTTTTTCTCTTCGCCCCGGAAAAAAAACTCATGTTTCTCTCCGTCTCCCTTTCTCTCGCGCGACCTCAAACCCAAAAAACGCGCAGGTGCGTGAGATGCCCTTCCACGAGCTCATGGTCAAATACGGCGGAGACATGGCAGCGGCATGGGCGGCGGCCGGGGGAGTGGTCGCGTCTGCCCCTGCTCCTCCCTCGCCGCAGGAATCCGAAGCGACCGCGGCAGCAGCCTCCCTCCCCGCCGCTCCCGCCGCCCCTCGCCCGCCGCTGCCCCCTCACCTCCGCGCCGCCGCCGCGGCGGCGTTCGCAGCGTCCCCCTCCAACCCGCCGCCTCGAAAGCGTGTCATGATCGCTGCAGAGCCCCGAGAGCCGAGAGAGGGGGAGAGGGAGCGCGAGGGCGGAGGCGGGCGCCGAGGCGGCAGAGGGCGCGGAAACGGCGACGACGCCGGCGCGGCGAGCCCCTCCTCGCCTCCGCGCCCTCTGAGAGAGCGGGCATCCGGCGGCGGCGGAGGAGGAGGAGGAGGAGAAAACGCTGCTGCTCTTGCTGCCGCTGCTCGCTTCGAGCCCAAGCGAGAGCCCGCGGCGGGAGACGTCTTCTTCTCCGCCAACGGCTCCCCATACGCCCTCGACGGCGGCGGCGCGCTCCTCCGCACCGCGGCCAGGGGAGGGGGAGGCGGGGCGGCGGGGCTCGGCGGCGCCGCCAGGGCGTTCGCCAACCCCGTAGCGCCGCAGAGCACCGCCCGAGGCGCCACGTTCACGATCCTCAAGCCGCCGGGAGCGGGCGCCTCCTCCTCGGGCCTGACGCGCTCGGGCCTTGTGCCGGCCATCGAGTTTGTGCTCGCGTCCGGCAAGAGGGTCGTCGTCGACGTCGAGAATGACGTCTTCGACGACGCGGGGCTGACCGCGAGGGAGGCCAGGGAGGTCGAGGACTACCTGACGGGCCTGAACAGGCTCACCAACGTAGCGATTCGGTCGAGGAGGGGGGGAGGGCGCGGAGGAGGAGGAGGGGGAGGAAGCAGGAGGTAGGAGAGAAAAAGAGATAGGGAGAGAGTTTTTTTTTTTTTGCTTTTTCGTTTTTTTGTTTTGAAAAAACGCTGTGAATCAATAAAAAAAAGATAGAACTGATCGTCAAATCAAAAGTCGAGCGCGTCGAGGTCGAGCTCGGACTCCGATCCGGAGTCGCCGCCGCTGCGAGCAGCAGCAGAAGCGTCCTCTTCTTCTTCTTCCGCAGCAGCAGGCGCAGGCAGCTCCCGTCGCCGCTCCTCCCCTTCCAGCGCCCTCGTCTCCACCCCTCCCTCGTCCCCCCCCGCCTCGACAGCCTCCCTCCCTTCCCTCCAAGCCTGCACCTCTTGCATCTCGCTCCACGTCAGCCTGGGCAGCTCGGCGGCCCCCAGAGCCTCGGCGCCGCCGCGCTCGAAGGCGGCCGCCAGCCGCGCGACGGCCGCCGCCCCGGCGGCCGGGTGCGCGAGGACGTCGTCGAGGTCGCCCGCCGGCGACGCAAGCAGCAGGCGAAGGACCTCGGGGGGGGGCAGCGTGCCGCCATTGGCTGCCTGTGGGGTGTTTCTCGTTTTGGTTTCGCGAGGGGGGGAGGAACGTTGAGCGGGAAAGAAAAGAAGAGGAGAAAGAAAGATGAGAGAATTCATTCAAAATTGACCTCAACCCTTGTTGGTGCAACCCTGTTTTTGCGTCAACTTGTCTCTCTCTCTCACCCACCTTGATCCGTTTCGTCGTCCATTTATAGTAGTGGTAGTACTTCGGCCTCGGCCTCATCACCTCAGGCAAGAGGTCCTGCGCCTCGCGAGAGAGCAGCGAGGAGAGGGAGAGGGCGGCGGCTACGGCAAAGTCGCCCCCGCCGTTGCCGGTTCTGACGGCGGCGGCGGCGGTCGCGGCGGCGTGCGAGGCTGGGACTCGCCGCCGGAGCCGCTCGACCGCCACCTCGGCCTCTGCCCTCCGCTTCGCCGCCCCCGGACCGCCGCTGCTCTCGCTGCTCAGACAGCGCAGCCATTCGAGCAGCGCCTCCGAGTTCCTCTCCCCGGAGGCCTCGAGCGACGAGGCCAGGAGGGCAGAGGCGGCGGCGCCGAGGGGAGGCCGGGAAGAGGGGGCGCGGGTGACGGCGGCTCGGGCGTCCTTTTTTTTCCGTTTTTGGTTTTCCCCCGCGGGAGTTACGGATGAGCGAGGCCTTTCGTCGTCTCTCTCCCTCTTCATTAGAAAAGAAATCGCACGAGAAATCTCACCCTGAGAGCCTGCTCGCAGTCTCCCGAGGTCAGGAACGCCGCCGAGCGCAGGCACGCGGCGAGACAGCGCCGGGCCTCTCTCTCCGCCGGGTCCCCTCCCCTCTTCGACGGCGGCGAGAGCGACAGCAATACTCCTCCCAGCTCCTCGCTCAGCGCCGGGCTCCCCTCGAACGCCGTCTTCAAAGCCTTCTCGAGCTGCTCCGGACCCATCTCCTTGCTCTGGGGAAGCTTGCGGAGCGCCCAGCGCTCCCTCGGGGGAGCCCAGCGGAGCGGCGCCTCGGCCTCGGCCACGACGAGCGCGGCGTCGGCGGCGAGGGAGGACGAGGTGGGGCAGGGGGAGGAGTCTTTGGCCTGCTCTTCCGAGGGACAAGAGCTTTCTTCCTTCTCTTGCGGTGGATCGCAAGAAGGAGGAGAACGATGAGGAGCTAGAGGCGAGGCTGCAGCGGCCATAACGGCTTCTCGACGAAGGCGTGAGTGGAGGAGGAGGAGCTGGAAGAAAATGGAAAAAAAGGAAGTTTTTTTTCCTTCTGCTCTCACACTTCGTCTGTTGTTGTTTCTCTCTTGATCGAGAAAAGGCAAAAGAAAGCTTTTCGAAGAGGGGACGCGCGTCTCTCTTCTTCCTCTTTGCTCTTCTCTATCCCCCTGTGCGCGCCCTCCTTGCTTTATACGCATCGCCGATTGGGGGAAAAAGAGAACAGCAGCACTGAAAAGAGAAGCAGGACATCAAATCAGCTCTCTGCTCGCACTCCTCGCTCGCTCGCCCCCATCAATCGAGAGAGAGAGGCGGAAGAAGCGATGGCCTCTTCCTCTTCCGCGGACTCCCCGCTCCTCCAGGCCATCGCCGCCCTCTACCACGCTCCCGATGACGCCTCCCGCAAGGCAGCCGGTGCCTGGCTCGAACGGTGGCAGACTTCGCCGCAGGCCTGGCGCGAGGCAGACGCCCTCCTCCACGACGCGGCGCGGCCGATGGAGGCACACTACCTCGCCGCGCAGACGCTCAGGACGAAAGTCCAGCACGACGTCGAGGAGCTACCGCGGGAGGCGCTGCCGTCGCTGCGCGACTCGCTGGCCGGGCTGCTGCTGGCGTTCGGGAGGGGCGCGCCTCCCGTGAGGACGCAGCTGTCTCTGGCGCTGGCGAGTCTCGCTGCGGCGCTTCCCGCGGCGGAGTGGAGGCCGTCGGCGGCGTCGGCGGCGGCGGCGGCAGCGGGCTCGGGCTTGGGCGGCGGGGGAGGACTGGGAACGGGGAGCGTCATGGCCGCGGGCCCCGTGCCCTGGCTCGCGGAGCGCCTCGGCGTGCCCCTGCTGCCGTCTGCCGCCGCAGCGCTCGACGCCGACGCCTCGGACGCGGGCCTGCCGGCGATGCTCGAGTTCCTCACCGTGCTGCCGCAGGAGGCCGAGAGCCCGCGCCCGGCGCTGCCGCCGGCGCGCCGGAGGGCCTTCGCGGCCGAGGCCGCCGCGTCCGTGCCGGCGGCACTCGCGGCCCTAGAGAGCGCCGCGGCGGGCCCGCACGGGGAGGCGCACGGGGAGGCCATCCTCGAGGCCTTCGCCGCCTGGCTGCGGCTCTCGAGCGGCGGCGGCGGCGGCGGCGGAGCCGAGGGCGGACGCGAGGGCGGGGGCGGAGGGGTCGCGGCGCTCCCTGCCCCCCTCCGGGCGGCGCCGAGCGTCACCGCGGCCGCCCTGTCCTCCTCCCCGCTCGTCGCCGCCACGCTCCGCGCCCTGGGAGACTCCGAGGCCTTCGGCGCGGCAGTTGACGCCGCGGCAGAGCTCGTCGCCAAGTGCTGTGCGCCCTCGTCCCTCCCCGGCGGCGGCGGCAGCTTTTCGGGGACGCCCGACCCGGCCGCGGCGCCGCTCGTCTCGCTGCTGCTCCCGGCGATCATGGGACTCCGCCCGCGCTTCGCTGTCGCCAGCAGGCGCGCCGCGGCGGCCTTCGAAGGGCTCGAAGACGACGACGGCGGCGGCGGCGGCGGTGGGGACGAGTACGCAAAGAAGAACAAGCACGGCGGCGGCGGGGAGGCCGCCGGGGGCTCCCCACGCGGCGCCGGCGCCTCGGCCGCCGCCGCCGCCGATTTGGACGACGACTCCGACACCGCCGCGGGCATGGCCCGCCTCTTCGCCGAGGTCGGCGAGGCCTTTGTCGAGGCCATCGCCGCCAGCGACCCGGGCGACGCCGCCGCGAGGGCCCCCGTCGAGGCTCTGCTGGAGGTCGCGGAGCACCCGGACGAGCGCGTCGCTGGCAGCGGGCTCGTCTTCTGGCACCGGCTCGCGCGGTGCCTCGAGGAGGGCGGCGAGGGGGGAGGCTTGTCGAACGGGAATCCTTCCGCTGCTGCCCGTGCTTCGTCGTTCGCGCCGGCGTTCGAGCGCCTCGTCTGCGCCGTGCGCTCGCGGGCGAGCTGGCCCCCGGCGCGCGTCGTCGCCCACTGGCGCCCCGACGACCGCGCCGACTTTAGGCGCTCCCGCGCCGCCGCGGCGGACGCGCTCGAGGACGCCGCGACCGTCTTGGGGGGCAGGAGGACGCTCGAGCTGCTAGCCACCCCTCTTGCCGGGGTCGCGGCGGCCGTGGCGGGTGGGAGTCCGAGCCCGGGGTGCTGGAGGACGGCGGAGGCGGCGCTCTTCTGCGTGCGGGCTGTCTCGCGCGCCGTCGCGTCCAGATCGAACGGCGGCGGCGGCGGCGAAAACGGCGACGGAAGCAACGGGGATCATCCTTCTTGCTCTTCGTCTTTCATCCCCCCGAGAGACCCGCTGCTGTCCTCGCTGCTCTCTTCGCTGCCCTCGCTGCCCAAGCGGCCGGCGGCGAAGGGAACGGCGGCCAGCTCCCCTTCCCCGTCCGACCCGGCGGCCGAGGCGGGCGAGCAAGAGGAGCTCGGCAGGCTCCAGGCCACCGCGGCCTCGCTCGTCGCCTCTTATTCGAGCTGGCTCTCCGCCTCCATCGATGCCGAGGAGGCAACAGCCGCCGCGGGAGCGGGAGCGAGCGGGGGCGTCGGCGTCGCGCAGGGCTCCGCGCCCCTCCCCGCGGCGGCGGCGGCGGTCGAGCGCGCGCTGCTGCAGATGCTTGTCGACGCCCTCTCGCTGCACGAGGCGGCCCCGGCCGCGGCCGCGGCGCTGGTACGCGTCGTCTGCGCCGCGGGGCGCAGGGCCGGGGTCTACGCGGCGCCGCTGGCCGATCTGAACCTGCGGGCGCTGGCCGAGGGCGGCGCGAAGGCGAGCGGGGGGGGAGGGGGCGAGGGAGG
>Ga0315284_10013619_pt1 | contig 11588 bp, 8 predicted proteins | sample YL17G09_16_MG_FD_203696 | JGI IMG/M metagenome (GOLD analysis project Ga0315284, IMG submission 203696) | Sediment microbial communities from Yellowstone Lake, YNP, Wyoming, USA - YL17G09_16 | ecosystem: Environmental > Aquatic > Freshwater > Lake > Sediment | place: USA: Wyoming | collected... | reverse complement strand
CAAGGTCGAAGAAGGGATGTGTCCCCGCGTGTTAAGTCATTTCCAGTACCGTGGAAATCGAGGCTGGTCAACTTTGTCAACCCCGTCCCATATTTTCCCCATTCCTTGTCATTAACCCAGTCCCTCATTCCTGTGCCTTAAGGATCGTCATGATGTCGTGATAATGGCTTTCGACAAACCGGAGACTTGTGCTCACCTCTCCCAGCTGCAAAGAGACCTCGGGTTCCTCCGAACTCGTCAATGCGTGCTTCAAGGTCTCCATGGCACCATTGTCTTGCTTGACGAATTCTTTATACATCGCAGCGCACAACGGGCATAAGGCCAGGAATTGCGTCTCGTGCTCCTTGGGGAAAAAGTCCCTGGGAAACGCCTCCACCGCCTCGAAATAATATTCGCCATCGCGCTTTCTGAAGGGCATCTCCTCCTTGCAGATCTGACATATCATCTGGCCTGCATCGTTCGTGTACTGATTCCTGAGCCATAGAGCCTGATCGATGGTTCCCGCCGTCGCCCGTACGCTTCTGTCACGTACCTCATATTTTTTATCTGGAGCAATATTCAGTTGTTCCGTTAACCGCTCTCCCCTTCGTTCGGGGTTTGGAGAGACTCTTCTGGGGAATTCTGGCTTGTCCTTTTTGGCAATGATAGTTGCCTTCCACTTCTGGAACTCCTCCGGGTGTTGTTTAAGCAGCTCAATGTCGTCTGCTGCAACACCGAGTTCTTCCGCAAGCTTGGCAACGATGTCCTTTTTCATCCCAAGCTGATCAGCTAATTTTTCATCATGGATAAATGATCCTGGAAGATCATCAAGGGTTAGTTCGTTTGGTTTGTAAAATATCCCGTTCGACCCCGGTAACCAAGAATTATTAATCAACAAATGGCCAAAATTTGATATAATTTCTTCTTCCTTATATGTACTTGCATTAGGTGAGAAATCTTGACGACTTGAACGAAGGATTTTTCCCTTAATGCAATGCCTATATTGGACAGCTATTTTGTTCCAAATAATGTTGCTCTTTGCGATTGACAAAATCTTGAAAGCCTGTTCAAGCCCATCTACCTCGATATCTGGGTCAAAACCTTTCAGACCGCGCCTATATCCATGCTTGTAAGCAAGCGGAACATCTGGCATTGAACTAGGGGTTGACTTACAGTTAATTCGGATATTATCACTAGCCCCTAATTCTTTAAGAAGTTCCAACATTTGGGTCCCATATTTGGCACTAACGAATCCGATATTATCGTTGCCAGAAAAATACGTCAGCAAATCGTCGTTTCGGAAATAGCTCTCAGTTGGCTTACGGTAAATGGCGCCTGGTAGGCATGGATTATCCGAAAGAACAAACGAAGTCGCTCTTAACTTCTCTTTAAGTCTTCGTTTCCTTTCCTGTGAGTCTGTCGAGTATGCCTGCTCTATTTTCCCAACGTCGCGCCTATGCTCGTCGCTAGGAATATTTAATGAACGACTGGCGTATTTCGGGAGAATCTTCTCGATGACCTCTGCGACAATGTCTAATTCCGGAATACCCAATTCCTTCAGAAATTGGTGAACTCCTTCGTCTTTAGATATTTCAGTCTTTACGATTGGCAGGGCAGTTTCCGTAGATGCCCCCGCAGTCAGATAAGCATTTGGCGAATCATCCTCTCGGAAAGGTCTTACATGAGATCCTGATTGCAACCGAATGAAAGGTTTTGAGCGTAATGGCCCTGGCGAATCCCAGTATCCACTGGGTCGCTTCCAAAGAGCTTTCAGGGGGGAGAGAAAGTTGTAAAACGAAATCGCCCACTCGTCGGGCTGACTTGTTAGAAAGCTATCGTCAATTTTCCTGGTGAAACTATCAGGGGTTATTTCTTCAACCTGAAGCTCTTCCCGGATATATTTCCATAAATCGTGTTTCCCTCTTTCTGTGATATCACCGGCTATCCATTTCAGAGGTTTTTCGGTCTTGAGTAATTCCCTTAGCTGTCTCTCTCTCAACAATTTGCGCAACCAATCCGCACTGGCCAACTTGGCGTTTCTTCCCGAGACAAAGGTTCCGTCATCCGATGGGAGAAGTTCCTGGTCCATGAGAGCACCACGGACTGCCTTGACAATTGGGTAGAATATGCTGGCTTCGGTAAGCTCAGTCATTCTGCTCGCGACCGCTTCAAGGAAAACGGCCGTCAATAGCCCCATCTCCTTCAAGCGAGGCAATGCGTTTGCGACTAAATTGGCAACGCAGTCCATCAACCATCGGTTCCAGGGTACATCCCTCTGAATATCTTCGCGGGAGCTGGTTAAAATGAAATCGGCGTTGATTAAAAACGGTAAACCCGTATCTGAACGCACGGGGAGATAGGCAAAGATCTTGCCCACGCTCTCCTTGTCTTCACCTAGAGGAAACGCGATTGAGACATCTCGTTGATCTATGCCCATGCGTTTTTCCTGATTGATATCTTCTGGTTTATCAAAAGGTTTCGTGTATAATAAGAATTCATCAAGATTAGAGAAGGTGTCGCCTTGAATTTTCCCCTCAACCAAGATCTGAACTCGGGGCACTCTGGAGTCATCTTTCAAAATATTCAGCGCATCTCCAGTATCTGTCTTAATTTCAATTTCCTTAAGCTTAGATAAAAAGAGAATAGTTTCCGGCTCAATGTCCCTTAGCATTTCTTCAATTTTTCCGTAACCGAAACCAGATTTATCGAGCGGCAGGATAATAGTGGTTTGGCAGGGTTTGATTCCTTCCGGAGTCTTCTCGATCCATCGCGGAACGATATAACCGAGTCCCGTTTCCTCTTCATGCTCTGGAAGGCTAAAGTGGTGGCCATTGGAAAAAATGTAAGGGGTGGTCGTTACACGGAAAACAGATTTGAAACCTATTCCCTTTTCGCCAATGTATCCCTGAATCTTGCTTTTGGTTGTCTTCCCGACCGCACAGATTGCGTCCACGTTATCAGGAGAAAAGCCGATTTCGTTATTCTGAATTATCAAAGCGCCGTCGGAACCTTGCGTGCCGGTTGGATCACTCTTTACTAATCGAAAAGAAAGAGAAGGTTCTAACTCTCCGTAAGTGTTGTCTTCTGCATTCTGAATCAACTCGAAAATAAAATGGGTGTCTTTGCTGTAAAGGTCTTTTGCAAGGGCTTGAATCGAATTATTGAGGCTATCCTTAATGCGTTGGCTCGCCTGAAAATCATTGCGAATCTCCCTTATATGTTCTCGCTGCTCATTGGCCATCCTCATCACCTCATTCCACTCGCAAGACCCCGTAGGCAACGGGTCCGGCGGTGACGTCCGCCCTCTCCATGGCGATATCTAGGTCCTGGATGCGCCGAGCGTAATCCGCCTCAGCAGCCGCGATTTGGGACTGCCGCATTTTTTGAATTTTATCGTTGCTTGCCTGTTTGAGCTGTTCCTCAAGAAGCGCGATTCGTGCCCGGTGGCTCGTTGATAGGCTCTCTCTACGGTACTCTGCTAATTCTTGAGTCTGTTGTCGATGCTTCGTGCGAGCTTCAGACCACAGTTTATAGTGCTGCGCGTCCAATTCGTCCCACACAGGAGAGCCACTGCCTCCCTGATCATCAGTCGTGGCATCCACCGCTTTCTCAAGAAGGCGGCCAAGATGTGCTGTGACCGCCTCTGACGAGGCAATTGGCCGGAGAACCAAATCCTCCCTGATACCGTGGAACCGCCATTGGTAAATGGCAAATTTGTACCGGCCCGCGGGGACCTCATTGGCCTGCACCTTCAGTGTGGTGATCACTCGTCGCCTTGTATCGAACGACATCGCCGCCTGTTTCACCAAGGGGTGAAGTGGCATTATGAAGGCAGCCTCAGGATGCTGCGTCGCGCAGTCCGACTCGAAGGTTACGAGCAGATGAGGATCCCCCCCCTTAAGCCAGTTCTCCCAATCCCGATAGGCGGTAGTGTTTTGCCTGGGGAGTTGCTGAAAGTCACTCAACAGGCTGCTTCGTGCATCCTGCGAAAGACGGAGCGTTTTCAAGGGCTTTTCGCCGAGGATGAAGTCCTGTTCTTTCCCGCATGTCCGCTGCAGATAGAGCGTGACGAGTCTGCGTATTGATACCGGAGACAACCAGAAGCTCGAGGCCTCTTCAATCTCCTTCTTCATCTGATCTTCAGGGAGACGGATACCGAAAAGCTCCATCTGCCGCTGTTCGAGTTCTTCTTGTTCTTGTATCAACCGAATCTTGTTATCCGCCAACTGCTGCAGCTTTGACCTTCGCTCTTCTTCGCTCAGGGAATAGTTTTCCGCGATGTTCCTGATCTCCCTAGTGATTTCCCCGAGTATCTCTTCGCCGCCACCCAGGGCCCTATTAAACACACCTATGCGGACAAGGCAGCGCTCATAGATATCCGCATCGACGGTTCCGGGCGTTATCAGGTTGATAATGGCGACGCTCTCGCTTTTCTGGCCGTTTCTGTCAATGCGGCCTATCCGTTGCTCGACACGCATCGGATTCCAAGGGAGGTCATAGTTCACAATGCAATCGCAGAACTGGTAATCCAAACCTTCGCAACCGATTTCTGAGAACAGCAGGAGGTCGAGACTATCCCCGTCCTCTCGCGGCTTCTCGAAACGATTCCGAAGTTCGACGCGTTCTTCATCCGGCGTCCCGCCGTGAATCATTCCGACGCGGAAACCGTCTGCGCTGAAATGTGTGTAAAGATAGTGAAGGGTGTGGCGAAAGCTGCTAAACAGCATCACCTTGTTGTTGGTTAGACTTTGCTTGTCGCGGATGATATTGCGAAGAGCCTCAAGCTTCGGATCATGGGGATCAAGAGATCGTGCACTCTCAAGGATGGTTTGGATTTGCGATTGGATAGGGCTGATGGCATCGCCTTGTGGGACTGGTTCCGTATTGTCGGCTTCCTCCCATGACAATTCGTCGAGATGGCGGTTCAGGATGTCCTCGAGGAAAGGGGCAAGTCCGTAAAGGCAACTTGCCGCTTGGCGTCTGATCGTCGTCATCATAAACTTGACGTTGATATCCCCGTGAAGCCTGCTGAATATCTCCGCCTGCACCCGGAGTAGCTCGTCGTGTAGATGCTGCTGGGCTGGGGTAAACGCTACGACCACTGTCTCTGGCTTTCGTATCGTGAAGTCCCCGATATCCCGACGGCGTGTTCTGTTGATAATTCCTGCAAAAGTGAGCATGGCCTCAATGCCCGTAATAACCTGCACACGCTCTTCATTTGTGACATTGCCTTCTACGAGCCTGGAACGTATCCGAATGAAGTCGGGATTGTGCCTCAGAATGGCCTGGCCCCAGGCAGTAGCTGCAGCCTGATCGAGAACCTCAAGTGTCCGAGAAGGCCATTCCGGTTCTTGTGCGCGCGCCAGGGATCCCGCTTGGTTAATGAAGGGATTCGGCTCCGCCATGTGCTTGAAGCTCTCCTGATCGATGATGAGATCGGGGCGCAGCGTATTAAGAAGAACAAAAAGGTCGTAACTTCCAAGCTGGATCGGTGTCGCTGTCAAGAAGACAACGGCCTCGGCGTGGTCACAGAAGAACCTCACAGCCTTATGGCTGAAAGTTTCCTGATTTCGGATGTGGTGCGCCTCGTCCACGATGACGAGATCAAAACGTGGAGGTGGGTCCAGGTCCAGAAGTCCTTTCTTTCTTTTTCGCTTGCCGTCCGGCCCCGAACCATATAGGAGGATTTCGTCGAACAAGGAATAGGGGACAATCACCCTTTGGTGCTGTTCGGGCCAGACACCCTCCAGATCCATCTCGTTAATGCAGTACCGTAGGGTTCCTCCATCAAGATGAGTAAAGCGCTCCTCGAAACGCTTCATCTCATTCTGCCATTTGCGCTCGGTAACCAGCGGACGCGGGCATATGATGAGAATGGAACGGATGTCACGCCTTGCCTGCAGCTCACGAAGGATGAGCCCCGCTTCGATAGTCTTGCCCACGCCCACACCGTCGGCGATCAGTAATCGCGGGCGGTCCGATCTGATGAATCTCAGCACAGGTCTGAACTGATAAGGAATGAAATCAACACGAGCGGCATTGAGTGAGTAGAGTGTGGATAACCCGGGATACCTGATCTGCAGGGCGGTAAGGTAGGAGTGGAACTGCTCGAAGGGCAAAGACTCGGCGTCGTCATCCCGAAGATCCTCAGCCTGCAACTGAGACGCATAGTATGTCTGCGTCTCGCCGGCCACGAAGACCTTGAAGCGATTCTCTGGCTTGCCAGGCAAAACAGAAATCACCGCGCCTCGGATGGTTGGGTTTGACTTGGCATAGACGATCTGCCCCGGTTCAAACTCAGCACCACGCTTCTTAGTATCCTGGGATGGTAAAGGATCGATTGCTTCACCTTGGCCTGAGGATCGCATTTCTTTGGCAAGGAGAGCCGTCTTGATGGCTCGCACTTCCGGAAGCAGGATGTCATCGACCTCGATGACCGCGGAAAAGCGCTGCAGTGTGTCCAGATCGCGGTATACATCCTCGAGCGGAAAACCTTCTGTGGTTACATGCGCCCACCGGTTGCGGACCGTCTGCATTTCCTTGACGAAATGGCGCGCTTCCGATGTCAAGTCCAGCCTGGTCGAGATCTGGTACCAGTTCTGGTCGAGCACTCGAAGCAGCGCAGCGAGGTCCAATGCTGCGAGGGAGCCGATGTTACGTTGTTCCATGCGCCGCCGTTGCTGGAAGGCTAGGCTATTGAGGACGGCTTGCTTCCACCAGTCCTCAAAAAGGGATGGCAGCACCTTTTCAAGGAATAGGGCAAGATGCCTGGCCACCTCGCTTAGAAGCTTCGAGATAGTGGCCTGGATATGCTGATCATCGAATTGGTCTGCCATGTGCCTTTCCCATTTCAGGACCCTTAAGGGGTTGATGTGCCTGCAGCACCCACCTCACGAGCTAACCCATCCAGCTCTTCCTTGGCCTTCTGAAGGATCAGGGCCGCGCACTCCCGGCAGTAGTTGTGCTTTGCCATGTTCTCCTTGATAACCAAGCACCGATCGCTTTGACCTCGGCGAATCTCGAGGTTCGGCGCGATCACCAAGACACGACCTTGGGCAATTTCGAAGGACAGCAGCGCCATCAGGCACGTCTTGCCACAGCCCACCGGAATCTGGAGGATGGCGTGCTCAGAACTGTTCCGGAAATGCTGGCGCGTGCGGAACCATCCCTCGCCCTGTGGATCGCGCAGGAAAGCAAAGAGTAGAGCATGTGCTTCATTCCTTAAGGTATCGCAGGCGCCTCGGTATTGGCCCCCTGCTTTCTTCGCGCCTTGATCCGTAAGATGTTAACGATTCTCGTAACTCATAGGTCCCATTCTCCCCTACTACTCCCCGCCACATTGCCTTAGCCCCAAGTCTCTCTTTCGTCTCTCTTACAAAACCCTCCCTCCCAACGGCTATACTTTCCGTCCACTGCGGCTGGCGATTCCACCACCCCTGATTCTCCAAAGCCTCCGTCACCCAACCCGCATGCACCCCCTGAAATTCTTCCATACTTCCAATCCCAAACAAATTCATCAGCCCCTCGTAATCGATCAATGAATTCCTCTGCCGCGGATCTTGAATCTCTCCATAGCCGCAAAATGGCCACTCTGAAGGGTCAGTCACAACCCCAGCTCGTACCATATTTAAATCAATATAGACCATGCATTGACTCAAATGGGACTCCGCTTCCACTGCTGTAGCCTGATACCGATCCTCCCAAAAAGCCCCCCTCCGATTCTTCCTCCGGTTGTATTCCCGCCCCGTCCGGCCCGCAATCAGTTGCATCGTCTGGGGGATCACCTCTTCCCCCTGATCATCCTTTATCAGCAGATGAATATGTTGCAGGTGACCGCATAGTTCAGAATAGACACCCCAAAATGCCCTTCTAAGGCCCAAAAACCCACCTCTTTCATGCCTCTTCCTCAGCGATATCTAATTGTTACCCGGGTCCGACCCGTAAAACGCACTCTCGTCCATCCACCCGAGGACGTTCATATCCGCACTTCCACCCCGTGAGTCAACACCCAGGCGGCGAAGCTGGCGTCATCGCGTTCCTGTAAGGCCTTAGCCGGAATAAAGTGGATTTCTACATCATCTCCCGCCGTCTTCTGGACCTGGGCGGCGACGCGCGCACGCTGGTGCATATCCCATGATTCCACACCCTCAACGAAGACCGCAACATCAATGTCGCTCCACCGATCGGCCATCCCTTCCACCTGAGAGCCGAAAAGATAGGCACGGACTACGCGGCCGAAGCGCGAAACAGCAGCCACCGCCACTTTGATCCTTTGCTCGATTACAGCATCGAGCTGAGCCATTGAAGCACCTCCTCCGTATGATCCAGCACCCGTCGGGCTTCCTCTTTCTTCGCCTGGGAGGCGAGGTCTTTGATCTCCTCCGGGTAGCGCGTCTGAATGTAGTAGGCTGAAAGTTCTCGCAGGTGTTCCTCGATCAGGATTTCGGCTTCGTCTTCGTTGATCGGCTTCACCTGGGCCCCCCCTATTGTTCCGCCGGGAAGTATTGCTTCAGCAGGTCAGTGCCGTTTGGGCCCATATTGCGGAGCAGCTCCTCGATCTGTTTCAATGCCAGAGGCGATGGTTTGGCACGCCCATTTTCCCAGCGGTTGATCGTCGGGAAGGTGACTCCAAGCTTGGCGGCGAATTTTTCCTGGGTGAGACCGGTTCGCTCCCGGAGCTTACGGATTAATCGTGGTGTTCCGGCACGGGCATTCAACGCTTCTCTCCTTTCAGATCCAACAAGAGACCTGATGGAATCGCGATCCATCTCACGCGACTTATCAGATGATATATCATACAATAAAGGCAAGCGATGTCAAGAGGACCTCCGCTCAGGCAGGAGGAAGGATCTGGGTTTAACCGCCAGGTCCCGCAGAAGCTCCTGAACCTTCCCCGCAGGCTGGCACCGCCCACGTAGAGCCAGGCCGGATAGGGGGACATTCGTAAAGAATATGCGTAACGGCATTCCTAGGGTTAAATCCATCGAAGGAAATGATGCCATTTCTGGAGGGACGTCCCATCTGACCTCCCCAATTTTTCGCTCATTATGCACGCTGAAAAGGTTTCACGCCTTGAAACTTGGATAAAATTTGCGTGAGGAGGATCAGAGCTAAAACAGGGCAAGAGACAAGTTCGGCCTCCTTTTTTCAAAATTCCTCAATTGGGAAATACTCGTATTCGTTAGCCTGCTGCCTTGGCCTCTCAGGGTCATTTTGCATTGAATATCCAATGGCCTCATAGCCCTTAAGGCGTTTCTTATACATCCGCATTAGCGTTGGCACGTGAATGTCGACATAATCGTAAACCTGCACCACTCGTTTGTTATCGTGAAGCCGGTGGAGGCGCCCCACGTACTGCTGGAGCGTACCGCGCCAAGAAATAGGCATGGCTAAAAAGAGGGTATCCAGTCTGGCATCATCAAACCCTTCTCCAATATACCGACCTGTAGATAGGATCACTCGCTCCTTTGAATCGGGCACGGCTTTAATTTGATCAGCCAGGGCCTTACGTTGTTTACCGCCCATCCCGCCCCTAAGAACAATGACATTCTGGGCAAAACGCTTCAGCTTTTCCGCGAATTGCTCCAAATGTTCAACTCGTTCCGTTAGAAGGAGCGGGGAGCGTCCCGTTTTCAAAGCTTTCAGGAGATCATTGACGATCAATTCATTGCGCGGCTCATCAAGTACAAGGGCGGCGTAAATATCCTGGATTTTCACTTCGGCTGCTTCTGGCGCCATTCTAAAATTGGTATACCTTGGTATGACCACATGCTCGAATGGTCTCGCGGCTGCCTGTTTCTTCGCACTTTCCCTAAAACGGATGGGACCACACTGCATTAAGATAATAGGATGATGGCCGTCCTTGCGGATAGGAGTTGCCGTGAGGCCCACAATGTATTTAGCTTTCACCTGTTTGAGAACCTGTTCAAAGGTAAAGGCAGGGATATGGTGGCATTCATCAACAACGACTTGGCCATATCCGGCCACCAGGTCTTTGACTTCCCCCCTACGATTGAGGCTCTGGATGAGGCCGATGTCGATAGAACCGGTCACTCTCTTTTTGCCTCCACTCACCTGACCAATGTCTTCCACCGGCATACCCAGGAATAATGCCAACCGTTCACGCCACTGGTCCATGAGTTGTCTGCGGTGGACCAGCACCAGCGTGTTAACTTTTCTTTTCGCGATAAGCCAAGCCGCTATCACGGTCTTACCAAAAGCCGTTGGGGCTGACAAGATGCCGTTGTCGTGAGCCAACAATGCCTGAGCAGCTTCTTGTTGCAAGGGGCGAAATTCCCCCTTAAAAATCGCGTTTATCGAAACGCCCCCAAAATGCTCATCAACCAGTTCTGGTTTGATACTGTGTGTTTTGAACAGCTCTAGTGCATCATCGAGGCAACCCCGGGGGAGGCCCACATGGGATGGGAAATCCTCTGCACAAGCGATGATCCGGGGTTTGCCAAAGGTCGACAAGCGCATGGCCTGGGCCTTGTAGAACTCCGGGTTCTGAAAAGCAGCTAGACGAATCAGACGGTTTAACAAAGCAGGAGGCAACCCATTTTTTTCAATATAGATCAGGTTACCCTGAACGATTCGGACAGTTTGGGGGAACGGTCCCTGAATGGGTTTTTCCCTTCTTTTCTTTGAGGGGGGCAAAGTCCAAGGATCCTCTTCGACCCCTTCATCGACCAAGCTTATGCGGACGCCAAGGATTGCTCCATTTCGTGAGGCCTCCTGGACTATGGTTTCCACTTTCTCCGACTGGATTCTTTCAATTGTGGAAAGAAACAGCCACTGGTCGGGATAGGCTTCGAACTCCCGATTTAGAAAGACACTATTGCCTTTCTCTCTGGGAACTCGTTGTAAGGGAAGGGCGATGAGATTCCCGAACCCACCCTTGGGCATCGTATCCTGAGTGGGAAAGAAACGATCATAAGAATCCAAACCGATTTGATGGCGTCGTTCCATGGAACGTGTCAAGATGGCACAATCAAATTTCCGCGCCAAGGAAGCCTGAACCGGCCGGTCGAAGAACATCCAGATATGAGATCCCTTTCCTGATCTCGAACGTTCCAATACTCCAGGAAGCCGCATCTCCCCACAGGTTTTAAGAAATACAGCCGCATCCTCTTGCCAGGATTTTTTATCGAAATCTACAGCCAAGAACCAGCAGGTTTCATCCGGTAAAAGTGGAACCGTGGAACCGGGACGTAGGTTCTGAAGCAACTTATTTGATAATGAGAATCGGGGGACACATCACTTATTCCGTCGAATCCGGTGGTTTCCGTCCTGATTTCCTCATCTACAAATTGCGCCCAGTATTTTACTCAATGCTTGTCAAATGCTCAAGGGCGTTGGAATTAAGACTTGCAATATCTGTTATTGTCCTTTTCCCCATGGAGATTCTTACTCCACAAAGGGATTACGAATACGGAGATCAGGGAATCGAGTGAAGTCGCGGTCTATTGTCCAGAACTCGTGGACTCCGTGTTCGATCGCGAGTGCTGCGATGTGGGCATCATGGACAAGGTTGCCGGAGGCATGACCGGCCCGTACAGTCCGGCTAAGATGAGACGAGTGTGCGGGCCCCTCACCCATAAGAACAAGCG
>Ga0315284_10013616_pt1 | contig 11588 bp, 4 predicted proteins | sample YL17G09_16_MG_FD_203696 | JGI IMG/M metagenome (GOLD analysis project Ga0315284, IMG submission 203696) | Sediment microbial communities from Yellowstone Lake, YNP, Wyoming, USA - YL17G09_16 | ecosystem: Environmental > Aquatic > Freshwater > Lake > Sediment | place: USA: Wyoming | collected... | reverse complement strand
CGCCGCGGCCGGCTCCTCGGCCGGCGGCGGCGGCGTCTCCACCGCGTCCGCGTCTCTGTCCGACGACGCCGCGTCGCTCGCCGCGGCGTCCTCCTCCACCTCCTCTCCCTTGCCTTCCGCCCGCTCTTTGGCCGCGCGCAAGTAATCGAACGCGTCCACCAGCTTGGGCTGGCCCAGGTTCCAGGCGAGGGAAGAGGAGGCGAGGGCTTTCCGTTCCGCTTCGGGCGCCGCGACGGAGCCGGTCGTCACCTCGTCGTCGCACATGAAGCTCAAGAAACCTTTCAAGATCGCCGCCACGCCCCACCCGGGTGACCAGGATTCCGGGTGGTACTCAGACATGGACACGCAGAGCGATTTCCCGGTTTCAAACCGCCCCGACGGCGTGACCATGTAGAGCGCGGGCGGCCGAAACGGAAAGTCGGGCGGGAACTTGATGCGGCCGACGTAGGCGCCGCCGGCGTAGGGGGTGTCGGGCGGGCCCTCCATGAGGAAAAACCAGTCTGGAAGGGGGGAGAGGGGAAAGGGGGTCGGGGTTTGCGCGCCCGCCGCCGTCGCTGCGCCCGCCTCCCGCCCACGACGCCATGCGCCAACACGGCGCGTGCTCCGCCCGCCCAGGGCGGCGCCCAGGCCCACGCTTGCACCACTCACTCGTGAAGTCGCTTTCGTCGGGCGCCACTTCTGGGATGAACGGCGGCGGCGCCTCCATGAAGAGCTTGAACTCTTTCTTCAGCTTGACCATGCACGTCTTGCTGGGGGGCGCCATCGCAGGCCGGCGCGTCGATGCGCGGGCGCGCCCGACGCCGGGCGCTCTCCGCGGGCGCGCGGGAGGCCGGCTTGGGCGGCCGGCGAACCGCGGCGCGGGCGCGCGGGCGCGGGCGCTGGAGAGTGGCGCGCCGGCGCCGGCGCCGGGAAACGGCCCGCTGGCCCGACTCTCTCCTCCCCTCTCCCTTCTCCTCGCCGGTTTGAAAGCACAAACGGCTCACACGAGCGACCCCAGACTCGCGCCCGCCGCCAAAGCCACGCACCGCCGCCGCCCCTCTCTCCCCCCTAACCCCTTCTCTAACCACCGCCGGGCTTGCTGTCCCGCCCCCCCCCCCCTCCTTGCGCCGGCAACCGGGCCGGCGACGCCGGCGCTCCGTCCGCGCCACCATCCGGCGGGCGAAAGGCAAAGGGCAACCCGCGCGCGCCCGGCGACCCGCGCGGCGCCGCCCCGCTCGCGCCCCACTCGCGCAGGCTCGACTCGCGCGCGACAGCGCCGACGGGCGTGCCTTGCGCGCTGGGGGGGCGGGGGGACGCGGGCGCGACGGCGGCAAACGGGGACTCGCCGCGCGGCGACGCGGGCGCGCCGCCGCCCGCGCGCGGCGACGGCGGGCCGCCCCGAGCGCCGCGAGGGCGCGCCGGCGCCGACGCCGCCGCGTCCAGCAGCGCGGCGTGGTCGGCGTCGATGACCACGGTGCGCTCCTCGCCGCCGGCGCGCACGGTGGCGGTCTTGGACGGGCCGCCGGACGGGGACGAGGTCGGGGGCGGGGTCGGGGTCGCGGCCGAGCCGCCCGTCGTCGCCGCCGCTTGCCGGGCCAGGGCCGACATCTGGTCCCGGGACAGGCGCGTCAGCGGCAACCCGCCGCCGCCGGGCGCGGCGGCGAGGTGGGCGGCCAGCACGTCGGCCGACGCGGCGAGCGCGCCGGGAAAGGCCGGGCCGCCGCCGCCCGCGGGCGCCGCCGCCGCCGCCGGGTGGCCGGCGCCCGCGCCCGCGCCCGGCGCGGGCGCCCCGGCGTAAAACCGGGCCTGGAAGAGCGCCACCAGGGCGTCCAGGTGCACCGTCACGCCGTGCCGCGTCGACTGGAACGCGCCGTTGGCCTCGTCGATGGCCGCCTGCGCCAGCGCGCGCACCCGCTCCATGTAGGCCGCGTACTCGTCCTGCACCGCGCGCACGCGCAGGCCGTGCGCGCGGTCGAGGAGCGCGATCGCGTCGCACGTGGCCTGAATTTGGGAGGCGAGCGCGTCGTACTCGGCTTTCGCTTCGTACGACGCCGCGACGTCGGGCGGCGGCGGCGGCAGCGCGGGCACCGACCCGGGCTCGGGCGGGCCCGCGTCGGCGGCCGCGCGCGCGAAATCGCCCGCCACCAGCTCCGCCAGCCTCGCCGCCAGGCCGTCGAGGTCGCTGCGCGTCGCGCGGTCGCCGGAGCGCGGGGGAGGGGGGCCGCCGCCCCCGGCAGCGCGCGAGGCGAGCGCGTCCTCCGCGGCGCCAAACGCGGCGCGCACGCGGTCGCACAGGCCGCGGTAGGCGTTGAGCGCCGCCATCACGTAGTCCAGCACCGCCTCGAGCGCGTCCGGATCCTGGCCGTGGGCGGCGGCGAGGCGGCGGGGGTCGGCGGCGGCGCCGCCGCGCACGCCGGCGAGGCGCGCCGCGGCGGCGACCAACGCCAGGACGGTGTAGTCTTGGAAATCGCTCGGCGGCTCGCCGTCGGGGCGGCCGGCCAGCAGGACGTCCGCCGCCTGGCGCGCCAGCTCGCCGGCGGCGGGCGGCAGGGCCAGCGACCGAGCCAGGGCCCCAATTTTGGCGTACGCGCGCCGCGCGACGCCGCCCTCGGCCGAGAGCGGGTCGGCGATGAGCCGCATGCGCGTCTCCTGCAGCGCCCACTCGCGAGCGATCATGGGCAGGGGGACGGCGTCCAAAGGAGAAGAAGGAGGGGGGGCGGGGGCGCCGCGGGGGCGCTTGGGGTGGGCGCGCGCGGCGCCGCCCGCGCCGCCGTCGTCCGACGCGTCGCCGCGCCGGCGCCGCCCCTGGCGCCCGTCGTCCTCCACGCCGCCGCCATCGGACGATGCGTCGTGCACGCCATGCAGCAGGCCGCCGGCCGCGCGCGCGGCGGCCAGGGACGCGGCCTCGGCGGCCGCGGCGGCCGCCGCAGCCGCGTCGGCCGTCGGCCCGAGCAGGGCCGCCCACCACGCCGCGGCGGCCGCCACGTCGGGCTCGCCGCCCGCGTCGGCGGCGGCGGGGTCGTCGTCGTCGTCGCCGCCGTCGGGGTCGTCGGCTGGCGCGACGAGGGTGGCGCCGGGCGGGAGCGAGGACGGGGGAGGGCCGCTCCGAGCGCCACCGGCACAGACCCAATCCGCCAGCGCGTCCAGCGCGTCGTCCGTGTAGTCGGCGGTGGCGGCCAGGGCGGTGGAGGGGGACGGAGGGACGGGAGGGAGAGCGGCGGGCGCGGCGTCGGCCGCGCCGCCCGCCTCGACCTCCATCGGCTCCGCCTTGGGCGGCTCGTCCTTGGGCGCGACCGCGTCGCCGCCCCCGGCCTTGGCGGCCGCGGATGCCGCCACCGCGGCCGCGGCGGCCGCGTCGGCCGTCGCGCGCGCGTCGGCAAAGAGGCCGGCACCGCCCGCGCGCAGCGCGGCCTCGAGGCCCGCCTCGCCCGCGCGCCCGCGGCGCGGCACGGGGCGCGGGCCGGCGAGGAGCGCTTGCTCGACGCCCCCCGCGACGATGAGCCTGAGCACGGGCGGCGGCGCCGCGGCGTCGCCGAGCGCGCGCGCTTTGCGCCGCGCGCCGCCGTCGGCGCGCCGCGACCACGCCGTGTCGAACGCGACGACCGCGGTGGTCGCCTTGAGGCTCGTGCCCAGGCCCAGGCCGCGCGCGGGCGCGATGGCGAGCCAGGTGTGGGAGCCCGCGCGGTTGAAGGACGCCGCCGCGGCGGTCGAACCCCCGCCGCGCTCGCGGTCGCCACCACCGCCCCTCCGCAGCACCACGACCCCAGGCCCCGTCGCGCAGGGCGGCAACGCGTCCTCGCAGAAGCGGGCGACGAGGTCGAGCGCGGCGTCGCCGCCCGCGACGACGAGGGCGACCTTGGCGCCGCGCTCGCGCAGGCGCGGGAGTAGGCGGGCCAGGAGGGCCAGTTTGGCGGAGCCGGTGGCGGCGGCGGGGCCGGAAGGGGGGGGAGGGCGCGGGACGGAAGGGAGGCCCCCCGCGACCGCCCCCGCCTCGCCCGCAAACGCGGCGTGCGCTGCGACGCGCGCCTGCTCGTCGACCGCCGCCCGCAGGGCGTCGACACGGCCGGGGCCGCCCCGGGACGCGACCAGGGCCGGCAGGGCGCGCGCCAAAGCGTCGCGCGCCGCGGCCGCCTGGTCGGCCGTCGGCGGCGTCGGCAGGTCGAGCTCGGGACCGGGCGCGGGCGGCGGCGCGCCGAGCGCGGCCTCGCGCGTGCGGCGCAGAGTGGCGGCTTCCAGGGCGGCGTCGAGGGACGCAGGCGCTGGCGGCGCGCCGGGCCAGAGAAAGTCGGCCGCAGCGCCGCGCTCGGCGGGTTGGGCCGCGGGCCAGGGCGCCGCGCCGCGCGCCAGCAGCAGGCGCGCGCCCGCGGTCAGCGAGGCAGAGGCGGCCGCGCCGCGGGCGACCGCGCGGCGGGCGCCGGAGCGGGCGTCGAGGACGACGAGGGCGAGCGGCACGTCGCTCAACGCGACGGCTTCGGCCGCGACCGCGTCGAACGTCGCCAGCACAACGTCCGCCGCGGGGGCCCTCCCCCCCAAGCTCTCGCGCACGCGAAACGTGGAGCGACCGTCGAGCGAGTCGGGGGCGAGCCAGAGCTCGCGGTCGAGAGTGGCGCGCCGCGCGGCGGGCAGGCCGGCGAGCCGCGCGACGCGGGCGCCAGGGGAGAACAGCTCCAGGTCCGCGGTCCACGCCGCCATCGCGGCGGACGAGCACATGATGAGCGTGGGCCGGCCGTCGCGCCAATCATGGCGCAGCACGGCCGCCGCCGCGAGCGCGGTCGCCGCGCGGCCGAGGCCGGGGTCGTCGGCGAGCGCGCACGCGGGCTCGCCCGACGCCCACCTCGAGCGAAGCCATTCCACCGCCTGCCGCTGGTGGGAGAGAAGCTTGTCGCCGCGCGGGAGCCAGGGCGGGGGCCAGTCCAGAGAGGGGAGCGCGCCGGCCGCGGCCGCCGCGCGCAACTCCCCGGCGCGCGCCGCCGCCGCATCAGCCGCGCCGGGCGCGGCGCGCGCGACCGCGGCGTCCAGCTGGCGCCACAGCGCGCGCAGCAGGGGGCGGGAGGAAGGCGCCGCCAGCACCCCCTCCCCCTCCACCTCCCACGTCGCGGCGTCCCCCCCCGCGCCGCGCCACGCGACGAGCGCCTCCCACCCCGGCCCGTGCGGGGCGCGGCGGCGGGCCAGACAGCGGTCCGGGACGCCGGCGTGGGGCGGGGTGAGGTCGCAGGGGGCGCCGCCGTGCGCGCGGGCGAAGGCGAGCAGCGCGCGGCGCGCCGACCGCGGCAACGCCGACGGCGGCAGCCACGCGTCGTGCGCGTGCGAGCGGGCGGTCCAGTGGACCAGGTACTCGGGCTCGCCCTCGGGGTCGCCGGACGAGGGGCGGCGCCAGCCCAGGACGGACGCGACGGTGCGAGGGGGAGGGGCGGCGGCGTCGGCGCCGCCGCCGCCCGACGGGCGCCGCCGCCGTCTCCCTCCATCGGCCGCCGCCCCCCACCCGCCGTCCGAATCCGACCCCAGGTCGACCACCGGCGCGTCCGCGGGCGAGGGCGGCGCAGCGAGGGCGGCGGCCGCCGCGGCGACGCAGGCCGCGAGCGTCGCGTCGGCCGCGGGCGCGCCGTCCGGGTTGACGCGTGGCGGGCGGCCGTCGGGGCCGGCTTCAAAGGGGCGCAGGGCGGCGCCGGGGAGCCAGGCGAATTCGGCCTCGTCGGTGTCGGCGGGGGGGGCGGCGGCGGCGTGCGCGGCGTCGGCCGCGTCGCCGTCGTCGTCGTCGCCGTCTTCAGCCGCCCCAGCCGCCCCCCATTTCAGCTCCCCGGGAATCCCGGCCGCGGTGAAGAAGACGACGGGCACCGCGACGCGCGCGTCGGGCGCGCCGCCGGGCGGCGGGCCGACCTCGCGCGGGACCGCGCGCCGGCGCACGACGCGCGCGGGCCACCAGTCGTGCCCCTCGACCTTGGCCCAGACCGCGTCGCCGGGGCGGAAGGGGCAGGAGATGGCAGCGGGAGGCGCGCGGGGGGGCGGGGTGCCGCCGCAGCCGCCGGCGCCCGACGCGGGGCTCGCGCCGCGGCCGCCGTCCGAGGAGAGGGCGCCGTCGCCCTCGCCTTCCTCTTCTTCGCCGTCGGCGCCAAAGCCCATGCCGAGCAGGGCTTCCGCGGCTTCCGACAGGCCGCCCGCGCGGCCGCCGCCGGCCGCGAGCGCGGTCGCGCGCGTGCCGCGGCCGCGCGGCGCGCGCGCGGCGCGCGCGCCGCCGCGCGCGCGCCCCGCCGGCGCGCCCGCCGACGGCTGCCGCGTCCGGTCCCGGTCCCGGCCCGACCCCGCGCCGCGCGGAGGCCGCCGGTCGTCGCCGTCGCGCGGCGCGCGGCGCGCGGCGGCCGCGCCGCCGCCGCGGCCACGGCCCCGGCCAGCGCCACGCCCGCGCCGAGCCGCCTCGTCCTCGTCCTCCACCCCGCCGCCAACAGCCTCCGCTTCCAGCGTGGTCTGCAGCGCCAGGATCGCGTCGATCTGGTCGTCGGTCAACGCTTGCGGCACGTCGCACGCCGCGCGCTCCGGGTCCCACTCGTTGGCCGCGCACGTCCAGTCGTCGGGGATGGCGTCATCGCCCAGCTCGTACGGGACGCGGCGCCAGAGGTTGCAGGCCGCGCACTGGACCCATTTTTGGGGGGGGGGGCGCGCGGCATCGCCGCCGCCGGCCGCCGCGGCCGCGCGCCCGCGCGCCGCCGCGGCGCGCGGCAGGCGCGCCCGCCCGGCGGGCTCGTCCGACGCGTCGGTCGCCGAGCGCGACCCGGCGTCGTCGTCGCGGTCGGTCACGTCGCCATCGTCGGCGTGGGGGTGTGGCGAGTCGTGGTCGCCGTCGTCGTGGTCGTCGCGCGGCTCGGGCGAGCGCGCGGGGCTGGAGGAAAGAGGGGAGCGGGTCGGCGATGGGAGGGCGGCGCGCGCGGGGTGCCCGACCACCTCCCTCCCTCTCCTCCCTCTCCCGCACCTGGCGTCAGCGAATCCCGCCAGCGCGGTGAGCGCGGCGGCCTCGCCGGGGTCGCCTGAGGGGGGAGGGGTGAGAGGGTGGGCGGAGGGCGAGCGCAGCTGCGAGCGCCTTGTCGCGGCGCGCCCGATTGGCGCCCCCAGGGCACGGCCGGAGCACGCATAAGCCCGCGGGCAGGAAGGAGGCGCGGCCGCAGCCCGCGCCCGCGCGCGCGCACGGCGGCGCCCGCGCGCGGGTGACGCCGCGCCGCGCCGCCGGCGGCCGCCCCTCCCCCGCGCCGCGCCGCCCCCCAAATCGACTCCCAGAGCATGTCAGGCGCGCATGCGGGCGGCAGCGGCCCTCCCCGAGGCGGCGGCGGGGCCCGCGCGCCCCGGGCGCACCGGCCCGCGCCTCGACCCATTCGTGGGCGCCGGCGGCGGCCGCCGCCGCCGCGCCCACCCGGCGCGCGCGGCCTCCCGCCCGCGCTGGCGCGCACCGTCGGGCTCCATCGCGTCCGCTCGGGCGCGCCGCCTCGCGGCCGCTCCTCGAGGCGCGCCCGGGGCGGGGAAGGGGAGGGAGCGCGGTGGCCGTCGCGCCGCGGGGTGGCGGGCGACGGAGAGTGGAGAGAAGAGGGGGGCGGCAGCGCTGTCAGCAGTCATCGGCCGCCCTGCCCGCCATGCGGCCCCGCGCCGCGGCTGCGGTGGTGGTGGCGATCGCCGCCGCGTGGTGGACGGCCCGTCGCGACCCCGCAGCCTCGTGCGCCCCGCCGCGCCGCTTCGCGCTCGCGGGCGACGCGGTCGTCCTCCCCGGCCTCCCCTCCCCCGTCCCCGCCGCCCTCGTGATTGCGGGTGGCAAGATAGAGCGCGTGCTGCGCCTGCCGCCCGGCACGGCCGGCGCGGGCGCGGTCGCCACGGCGACGGTCGCGGCGTCCGGCCTCCTCCCCACCGCCTTTGCCGGCGGCGCCGTGCTCGCGCCCGCCCTCGTCGACGTGCACGTGCATGCGAATGAACCCGGGAGGAAGGAGTGGGAAGGTGTGGCAGCCGCAACCGCTGCCGCCGCGGCGGGCGGCGTCGGCACGCTCGTCGACATGCCCATCAACTCGTTCCCGGCCGCCACGTCAGCATTCAGGCTGCGCGACAAAGCCGCCACCATTGCCGCCGCCCCGCTGACGGTGGACGTCGGCCTGTGGGGCGGCCTAGTGCCGGGCAACGCGCGCGACGCGGCCGAACTCGCCGCGATGGCCGCCGCCGGCGCGGTCGGCTTCAAAGCCTTTCTCGCGCCGTCAGGCATCGACGACTTTGCCAACGTGAGCCTGGCCGACGTGGCGGCGGCGCTGCCGACGCTCGCGGCGCTCGGCCTCCCGCTGGCAGTGCACGCCGAGCTCATCGACGCCTGGCCCCCGCCCGCCCTGCCTCCCACCACCCTGGCCGCATGGGCCGCTTCTCGGCCGCCCGCGGTGGAGGTGGTGGCCATTCGGGGGCTGGCGGCGGCGTTGCGGGGGTTGAAGGGTCGCGCGGCGCCCGGGTTTCGCGTGCACATCGCCCACGTGTCGTCCGGCGACGCGGTCGCCGCCCTCAAAGACGCGCAGCGCGAAGGCCTGCCCATGACGGGCGAGGCGTGCCCGCACTACCTTGGGGGCGTGCCGGGGTGGTCCGCGGACAGCGCAGACCCCGGCGGCGGGCGCCCGCCGTCCCTGCTCAAGTGCGCACCTCCGTTGCGCGACGCCAGCCAAGCCAAGGACCTCGTGCGCGGCCTGCTGGACGGCGTGCTCGGCGGCGTGGCGTCCGACCACTCGCCGACGGCGCCGGCACGCAAGGCGGGCCCGTTTGAGGGCGCGTGGGGCGGCGTCGCCGGCCTGCAGTACGCGCTGCCGGCGACGTGGACGGCGATGAAGGTTAGAGAGAGGCGGCAGGGTGGGCAGGAGGGGGGGAGGGAGTGGCGGCGAGAGGCGCCCCCACCCCCCCCCACCCCCCCGTCTTCCCCCCTCCAGGACGCCGCCGACCCCGCCCGCCTCTCGGCCTGGATGGCCGCCTTCCCCGCCGACCTGGTCGGCCTGCCGGCCAAGGGGCGGCTGGTCGAGGGCGCGGACGCGGATGTCGTGGCGTGGCGCCCCGACGCCTCGGCCGACACGACCCCCTCCGCCTGCCGCCACCGCCACTGCGCCAACGTGCCCTACATCGGGGCCGAGCTCCGCGGCCGCGTCCTGGCCACCTACTCCCGGGGGCGGCTCGTGTTTCGCGCCGGCGGCGGCGCGCCGCGCGGCGCGTGCGGCCGCGTCGTCCGCCGCGAGCGCGCGGCCTAGCGTGCATTCCTTCTACCCGTTACTTCCTGGACGCAAACCACACCCTCCCCACTCGATCTCTCCCCCTAGCCCGCCGCCCACACCGCCGCCGCGCCCGCCGCGCCAAACATCGCCGCGCCCCAGAGCGAGTCGGCGACGATGGCGGCGACGGGCCAGGCGGCGAAGCAGAACGCGTTGGTGAGCTCGTAGACGCTGTGAGAGGAGGGTGGGCGGGTGAGGCGCGGGCGGGGAGCGGCTTGATTCCGTCGCGCGGTCCACCCTTGCCCTCTCCCCCACCTGTAAATGTAGAGCCCCGCCTCGGCAGACCGCTTCCATCCCCCCCCCGGCCCCAGCGCCGACCGCACGATGGCCGCGGTGAGCGGGACGTACGCCAGCAGGCCGACCGGGTTGGCCGCTAGGGGCGCGCGCTGGATCGTTTGGACGAGGGCCACGAAGTCGACGCCCAGCGCGGGGCCCAGGTACCCGATCCAGGCGGCGTCGAGGGCGAGGATGGTGGCGAGCGCGGCGGCGGCGGCGCGTGCGACGCGCGGCGCGGCGGGTGGGCGGGCCGAGGGGTCGCCAAACGGATCGAGCCTGGTGGTTGGGGACGCCATGCGGGGCGCGGCGGGGACGTCGGCGAGCCCTGGCGTCGGCGCGCGGTTCGGGCGGCGGCGGCGGCGGCGGGGAGTGGGAGGAGAGACGGGATGGCGCGCGTGGGAGGGCGCGCCGCGGCCGCGCTGGCCGGAAGCCCTCGTCCTCCTCGGAGTTGGCGCTGTCACAGCGCCAACTCCCGGCTCACCGCGGCGCCCACACCCTCGACAACGACCCTATCTCCGTAAAAATGGAGGACCGCGTACGCGTTCGACCCCGGCGGCGCTTCACAGATCGCTTCCAGCGTGAGCCAGTGCACGCCGCCGGCCGCCGCGTAGCCGCCCTCGTGGTCGTGGCCGGCGAGGTAGAGGCGGGCGGGGGAGTTCTCAAGGGCCGCGTAAATCGCGTCGTGGTTCCACGCGGCGTGCGAGCGGCGCGCCGCGGCGCCCGGCCCCGCCTGGTGGTGGCCCGCGACCACGACCCGGTCGCCGGCGGCGGCCGCGGCCGCCAGCTCGTCCTGGAGCCAGGCGAGCTGCCCCGCGCCGACGCCCCCGTTCCAGGGCGACATCTGGGGGTGGTCGTCCGAGAGCGGCCGCGCGGCGAGAAAGGCGGCGGCCTCTTTGGCGGCCGCCGACTCTGGCCCCTCCTGCGAGTGCCCGCTCATCTCGGTCGTGTCCAGGCCGACGAGGCGCCAGCCGGGGGCGAGAGGGACGGTGTAGCGACCCGCCGCCGGCGCGCGCAGCCGCGCGAGGACGGCCGCTTTGGGCAGGTCGAGGCAGTGGTTGCCCAGCACGTGGTGCACGGGCAGGTCGGGCGGCTGGGATGGGAGGAGGGCGTCGTGCGCGGGGCTCGCGCTCGACCCCCACACAAAAACGGCTCCCTCTCTCCCTCCTCACCAGCCGGTCCAGGATCGACGCCACCTCCTCGAGATCGGCTGGCGTCTTGGCGGCGTCCTCCCGGTTGCCGTTGATGATGTCGCCCAGGGTGAGCACGGCGGCAAGCTTTCCGGACCGCGCGCGGTCGCCCAAGTCGGCCACCGCCGCCGCCAGCTTGGCCGGCACCTCCCGAAAGCGTTGCGTCCGCCCCTCCACGTGCGAGTCGGCCATGTCGGCGTACTGGACGTCCGCGATGAGGCCCAAAGAGAACAGGGGGGTGGGGGGATCGGGTGCCATGGGGGCCGGGGTGCGTGCGGCGGGCGCGGGAGGGGGGCGCGGAGGGGACGCGGCCCGCGGGCCCGGCGGAGGGGGGTCGTGCGGGGGCGGGTGTGGCCGGGGAGAGGGGCGCGAGCGGCGGGCGTGCTCTCCGCGCGGCGCGCGCCGACCGCCACTCCCGCCCCCGCCCCTGCCCGCGGCGGCCGCCCCGTGACACGCGTTGCATTGTATCTTCGCTGCCGCGCCGCGCGCCCTTGTTCACGCGCACTCCCCCTCCCCCTCGCCGTTCATCCCGAGCGCGGCCGCCGCGTCGGCCAGCAGCCGGCGGTTGAGGCGCCGCTCCACGCCGCTCATCGCGCCCGCCGAGGCCGCCCGCGCGGCCGCCGCGCGCGCGGCGTCGGCGTCGAGCGCGTCGCGCGCGGCGGCGCGCGTCGCGGCAACGGCCGTGCGCGCGGCGCGGTCTTCTGCCGCCGCGCGGGCCGCGGCCGCGTCGGCCGCCGCCCGGTCGGCCCGGCGCGCCGCGGCCGCCACGGTCCGCGCCGCCGCGCGGGCGGCCAGCTGGTCGCCGAGCGCGGCGCGGTGCGCGGCAGTCGCGGCCGCGCGCGCCGCCGCGCGGTCGGCCTCCATGCGCGCCGTGGCTGCTTCG
>Ga0315284_10013613_pt1 | contig 11590 bp, 10 predicted proteins | sample YL17G09_16_MG_FD_203696 | JGI IMG/M metagenome (GOLD analysis project Ga0315284, IMG submission 203696) | Sediment microbial communities from Yellowstone Lake, YNP, Wyoming, USA - YL17G09_16 | ecosystem: Environmental > Aquatic > Freshwater > Lake > Sediment | place: USA: Wyoming | collected... | reverse complement strand
TCAAGGATAATCCGTTCCCGCGATGGGCTTTCCATTCCATCCGACCGCGGCTATTGTCAAATGCCCCTCCGGCGCGTAGGTTGTTGTTGCGGCGCCGCCGAGGACGGCGGTTCCGGGAGAATGACATGATCGTGGTCCTGAACCTCTTCGATATCCTGCCCGGCAAGGAAGCCGACTACGCCGAATACCTCCGGCGGGTCCAGCCCATCCTGGACCGCTTCGGGGCCAGGGTGGTGCTGTACGGGCTGACTAAAATGATCTTCATGGGCGACTGCGCGCAGCAGTACTGCGGCCTGATCGCCTACCGGAGTCTGGAGGACCTGCGAAGGCTCTCCCACGACCCGGAATTCATCCAGATTCGCCCGCTGCGGGACAACTCCACCACCAACTACGTCCTGACGGCCATCGAGGACTTCGAAACCATGAACCACGCCGTTCGATTCCTGGAAAACGGCGGGAAGTGAACAAAATCGGGACCGCCCCCCAGCGGGATTCGGCCGGAGCCAAACCCATGATCATGCGAAGCGACATCGTCAAGAAGGGTCCGCAGCGCGGTCCGCACCGCAGCCTCCTGAAGGCCACCGGCCTGAGCGACGACGACATCCGCCGGCCGCTGATCGCCGTTGTCAACAGCTACACCGACGTCGTACCCGGACACGTCCACCTCGACGCCGTCGGGGAGTTTATCAAGCAACGCATCCGCGCCGCGGGCGCCACGCCGCTGGTCTTCAACACCATCGCCATCTGCGACGGTATCGCCATGGGCCACGAGGGAATGAAGTATTCCCTGGCCAGCCGGGAACTGATCGCCGATTGCGTCGAGAGCATGTGCCAGGCGCACCAGTTCGACGCGATGATCTGCATCCCCAATTGCGACAAGATCGTCCCCGGGATGCTGATGGCCGCGCTGCGGGTGAACATCCCGACGGTCTTCGTCTCCGGCGGGCCGATGGAGGCCGGACGGGTCGCCGGAAAGGACGTGGACCTCATCGACCAGTTCTACGCCGTCGCCCAGCACCAAGTGGGCAAGATGACCGCCAGGGAGGTGCTGGAATACGAAAACAACACCTGCCCCGGCTGCGGCTCGTGCAGCGGGCTGTTCACCGCCAACAGCATGAACTGCCTGACCGAGGCCATCGGCATGGCGCTGCCGGGCAACGGGACCTGCCTGGCCACCAGCCCGGCCCGGCTGGCCTTATACGAATGGGCCGCCAAGCGCGTCGTCGCGATGGCCTACGAATGGTGCCGCGCCGGATGCGCGGCCAACTATCCACTGCTGCCGAGAAACATCATGAGCCGAGCGGCCTTCGTCAACGCCATGACCCTCGACATGGCCATGGGCGGTTCCAGCAACACCATCCTGCACCTGCTGGCGATGGCCAACGAAGCTGGATTAAAATTTTCGCTCGCCGACATCGAGCGCGTATGCGGGCGGACGCCCAACATCTGCCGCGTCGCCCCATCGTCCACGCCGGAGGGACGCATCTACCACATGCAGGACATTCACCGGGCCGGCGGCATCCACACCCTGATGGGCCAGTTGTGGTGGGACAGGCCCTCGCTGGTGCACACCGGTTGCATGACCGTCACCGGCGAGCCGTTGATGATGAACCTGGAGAAATTCAGCCTGCGCAGCAAGAAGCTCTCACCCGCCGCCCGCAAGCTCTACGCCCGGGGCTGGCAGGCCACCGGACGGTCCGTCGAGGAGGTCCGCGCCATGCTGCGTGGCAAGAAAGCCCCCCGCCGCCCCGTCCGCAACGCCGGGCGCATCGACCCCCAGGACGTCATCCGGCCGCTGGAACGGGCCTTCACCGCACGCGGCGGGCTGGTGATCCTGCGTGGCAACATCGCCCGCCAGGGCGCCGTGGTCAAACTGGCCGGGGTGAATCCGGCGATGTACCGCTTCTCCGGACCGGCACGGATCTTCGAGAGCCAGGAGGACGCCTGCGAGGGCATCCTTGCCGGCAAGGTCAAGGCCGGCGAGGTGGTGGTCATCCGCAACGAAGGCCCCCGCGGCGGACCGGGCATGCAGGAGATGCTCGCCCCCACCAGCTACATCAAGGGCATGGGCATGGGCGACCGATGCGCCCTGATTACCGACGGGCGGTTCTCCGGCGGAACCGCCGGGGCGTGCATCGGGCATGTCTCCCCCGAGGCCGCCGCCGGCGGGGAAATCGGCCTGCTGAAAAACGGCGACATCATCGCCATCGACCTCCCGGCCGGGCGGCTCAACGCGCAAGTCAGCGCCGCGGAATTCACCCGCCGCCGCAAGAAACACAAGCCCCGCCCGCCCCAAATCACACACGGCGCGCTAGGCCGCTACGCCTCACAAGCCACCAGCGCAGATACCGGCGCGGTCCTGGCCTGGCCAGGAAAGACGATTAAACGATAGAAGGTAAAACCACAACGGGACGGACCACCCGCACCTACGGCCTTTACCAACACCTTACTCGAAGGAGTCGGATGATGACCACACAGGTACACGAGTTTGACAATCCCAAGTTCCATTACGTCAATCTTGTCAAGGATCGGCACACGTCGCCCAGACTCGATTTGACCGTTGAAGGACTTGGAAATATCCACTCATTTTCCCTCATCAGGCCCGACATCATTATGCCCCAGGGAACCTCAATAGAGGATATCAAACGCCTGTTGGAGCAAGAGTGGACAGTGGCTACGATTCGAATAAAAGATAACCAAGGCAATATCACCTATACCCTCGAATGTGAAGATAACGTTGGTGAGAGTTCGATGTTGTCGATCCATGCCCAAGGCTATCAAGAAAATGACGTACCGAAGGGTTTAAAGACGCCCTCGGGGAAAAAGTAAGGCCAACCGCTTGTTGTTGTCCGTTCTCTCCCAAAACACTGGCAGGTATTCGACACAGGAGATACCCTTTGAGAGTCTGGACGTGGCAAGGGTTTGACATCGTCTCAGAGCGGTATCGACGGGAACTCGCCTTTTTCTACAACGAGCGGCACATTCCAGGCATCAAAGTAGCATATGAGAAACTGTGGAATCTCGTTGGCACGGATCAACTCATTTGGTGTTCCCTACATCTCGATCGGAGGCAGAACCCTGACAATCATCGGCAGTATTGGGAGCTTGACGTCCCGGAAGAAGGGGTCATACGCATCGTCAACGCAAACTGGTGGCATAGGATCATCGGCCAGCCCGACGTACCCGCTCAGCTAAACCGACACCTGGTACATGCCGCAAGGCGAACCTTCTCAACCAAAAAGCTAAAAGACACTTGGATTAAAGGGCAAGAAAGAGAATACCTGGCACCTCGGTCTGATTGCGAACTCTGGAAGATGTTCTGGAATTGTGATCCAGCCGTTGAGGGGGCGAACGCCTTGGTACGGTTGCCTGTCTGTCGCCATTGGGTGGTGTCAACGCACACATAATGTCTGCCCAATGAGTGCCTACTTGCGTTTCCTCTTCAACACCATCAAGCCGCCCAGCGTGAGCAACACCAAGCTCGTAGGTTCAGGGACTTCGGAGGCGACACGGAACCCGAGTTGGTAGTACTCGACGTACGAGCCGCTTGGATAGTCCCGGTAGGATGACGCGAGGTAGTCGTATAAGAAGAAGTACGACCCGCCGCGCAGCCCGCGAATGGAATCGGTCCCATAGTTGGGGTCGCTGTACGGGTTTTCCATCCATTCCCAGACGTTGCCCATCATGTCATAGGTGCCGTTGAGTTCCTGGCTGCCGCTGCCGACAGCCCAGGGGCCAATGGGATTCGTCGCATAACCATTGTTGTAGTAGTTCCAGCCCGTGCCGCTGGTGCCGTTGCCCTGGGTCAGACTCTCGCCCGCCTTCGTCGCGTATGTCTGGAGGCCCGTGCCGTTCCAGTAGGCCGCCTTGACCCACTCATCCTCCGTCGGCAAGAAGTAAAACGCATCCTTGTGGCGGTAGAAATTTGTCCCATTATCGGCTTCGGCAGTAGTCCAAGTAGCCAACGTGTAGTCGCTCGTGCCCGGCGCGCCGGTGAACCTGTATGCCGCCTGGTGGCCCGTGCTGGTGTTCAGCCAGTTGACGAACTGGGCGGCTTCGTACCAGCTCGCGTTGTTGGTCGGCACGTTTGTGCCCGTGAAATAGGGGTCCAAGTCGTACGCAGACAACGGGCTGCCCGTCACGGGAACACCGAGGCTGGCCTTGAATTTGTTCCACTGGTCGTTGGTGATCTCATAGGTGCCCATGCGATAGTCACTGTTGACCATCCCATACCCATTGGTTGGGTTCGTGGCCCCTGAGATCGACACGAAGTCGATCATGAATTGATTCCCATCTGTGCCGAAGGTGTCCGCCATTGCTCCGCCCGTGGTCAACAGAATCGCCGCAACCGCCCCGATACCAATGATCTTCGCGTTCATGCTGATCCCTTCCTTTCATCTTCCCGTGGTCCCTCGACCAATTGTGGAAGTTCACCCGCCCGCGTCGCCCTGTGCGGCATGGGCGGGAAACATCCTTGTTTTCGGAAACGTGGCCCGAAGGGGCCTTAAGGCAGGAAGGAACGAGCGAGCGGGTCTCGCCCTGCCCCACACAACGGAGCCGGCAGGCTTATGCCGGTCAGAGGTCCGCCATCTCTCCAAGCGGAAATCGACGTACTCAGTCTACCGCCCCATCCGCAATCGTCAAGCAATTCATAATGGTATGTTGATGCCCCAGCCTCGGCTCGGAAAGTGGCACGACCTAGTGATTGGCGCCACCCCCAGGTGTCGTTTACTTGGGGGCCAAATGAGCGCACCCTCAAGCTCCGCATTGCTTCGCTTGGGTGTGGCACTTGGCGGAAGATTTGTAGCCCGCCCGCGTAAGCGGCGGGTATGTTGACGCCCCAGCCGATACCCAGTCCCAAGGGGACGGTACGTCTGCATGGCGCATGGGAAAACAAGCGAAAGGGAAACCAATCACGACGGGCCTTTATCGGTCCCAACGGGTCCGAGGGGTGTCAGCCGCGGGTGGAGCGAAGCGAAACCCGTGGAATCCGATGGATCGGTTTCTTTTTTCTTTTTGCCCCGGCTGGGCAACGGAGATCGGCCGATTCCTCCACCCGCTTCGGGGCGGGTCTGGAAATTATCCATTCTTTCCACGGATTCCGCTGCGTCCGTCTTGCGACGGACTTCCGCTTCATCCGCGGCTACATTCCGCCGTCCCTTTAGGACGGACGGCAGCAGGTATTGTCCCACCGGGAGGGTGGACCAATGTGTCGTCCCTTTGGGACTTGGTATTTCCTGCCGCCCTTGGTCCCGCCGCTCACGCGGCGGGCTACAAATCTTCCGCCCCTGGCGGGGCTTCGTAGGGCGAACCACATGTGTCGCCCCTGACGGGGCTGGGTATCCCTTGCCGCCCTTGGTCCCGCCGCTCACGCGGGCGGGCTACAAATCTTCCGCCCCTGGCGGGGCTTCGTATGGCGAGCCACATTTGTCATCCCTTTGGGACGAACGGCAACGGCAGCGAACGGCGACTGACGGGGCTGACATTGGCGGTGGGGATGGACAAGATGGCATCCGGCCATGTGTTGCAGCCGGAAGGCAAGAAACTGGATGTGCTCACGTGGCCGGCGCCATGAACATGGTACCAGCCCGATCAAACGTCGTGAAACGGGGCATGCAATGGGGTGGACATCGCCTTTTTTCCTCGGTAGTATCTTCGCTTCCCAATGTCCAACCAAGGAGTCACAGAGATGGCAAAGTTGAGCGTACAGCTTCACCACGTGCATGATTTCAAGCTCGCCAGCCGGACGGTGTACGAGAACCCCTTCCGCGTGAACCTCACGGCTACGTTTACCCACGAGTCCGGCCGGAAGATCGTCAACCTGCCGGGCTTCTACGACGGCGGGAAGACCTGGAAGGTCCGCTTCTCCCCCACCGTCCTGGGCGCCTGGAAGGGCGTGACGGCCAGCGGCGATCCGGCAATGAACGGCGTGGAGCTTCCCGCCGTCACGTGCGCGCCCAACCGCAACCCGGCCATCCGCGGGCAGGTCCGCATCGATCCGCGGCATCCGCACCGTTTCGTCTGGGACGACGGCACGGCGTACGTCCCGCTGGGCTTCGAGCTGGACTGGCTGTCGGCCTTCCACCAGCGCCTAGGCCAGCCCAAGGGCAAGCCTGTCAACCCCAAGAACGACCGCTTCAGCCCGGCGATGGACCTGCTGGTCAAGCGCGGGTTCAACTACCTGGTCTCCAACCTCTACGCCCACGATCGCTTCACGGACCCCTCCAATCCCTACGCGCTGACCCCGCCGGACATGTACTGCTTCGGCGGCACCAACGACAGCCCCAACCACACGGTCCTCAACGTGGATTTCTTCAAGGACTTCGACGGCGCCATCGCCGCCACCCACCAGCGCGGGCTGGTGGTGGACCTGATGATCCAGGTGCAGAACAAGCGCGTGAATTGGCCGGCGCGGCGGAGCTGGGAGGACGACAACTTCTGGCGATACGTCGTCGCCCGCTACCAGGCCTACTGCAACGTCATCTGGGACGTCAGCAAGGAGACGTTCAACATCCTCAAGCACTCCCCCGGCCACGCCTACACGCTGGACCGCATCGACTTCATCCGCCGCCACGACGCCTACAAGCACCTGCTGACCGCGCATGACCCGGACATGTCCTCCTACGGGACCGTCAGCATCGTCGACCGGACCTGCGATTACATCAGCGACCAGATCCACTTCGCCATGGGCTATGACAAGAAGGAAACCCTCGCCAGCGCCCGGCTGTACAATCGCGAGGCGATTCGCAGCTTCCGCGTCATCGACAAGCCATACATCAACATCGAGTACGGCTACGAGGTCGGCGTCGGACCTGACAAGTCCATCGACAACAACACCTGCCGCCCGTGGCAGGACATGCTGATCTGGACCTACGCCCTCTACGCCGGCGGCGCCTTCGCCAACTACTACTACAACAACACCTCCTGGAACCTCGTGAAGTTCACGCCCGAACCGGAATCCTGGGTCCGCTACCGTTACCTGCGGGACTTGCTGGAGGCCATGGACTTGGGGCCGATGGTCCCCGACAACGAGTTCGTCGAGCGAGGCATGTGCCTGGCGGAGCGTGGAAGGCAGTACTTCATCTTCCTGGGCGAAGGCGGCGACGAATCGGCGGACCTGGGCGCCATTCCGCCCAACTACACGGCCCGCTGCGCGTGGATGGACATCTTCACGGGCAAGAAGGTCTCCTCCGTCATCCGGGAACGCGGTTTCCGCGTGGCCTTGGCCAACCCGCTGCCGGACAAGACGCACCCCTGCGCGATCTACATCGACGCCCGGCCGTAAGCTCGCCCGGCCAATCATACATTACAGGCCGGCAGGGCTACGTCCCGCCGATTTGTGTCCGTCGGATTAAGAATCCGCCGTGACTGTTTTCGTTCGTCGCAACGTACCATATGCGACTAGATCTCTGTCTCCTGCCAAAGTATCTCCAGCTCCACCCACAGGATGGAGGCGAAGGCCGTCAAGACCAACACCGGCACTACGAAATAGGTCAACTCGCCGGTTGAGACTCCTTTCGCGACCGCTGCCTGAAGCTCGGTGAGCGGCGGCATCCACCATATTGTCAACATTGAGGCAACAGCCGCGGCGGCGGCCAGAATCACCAGATGAGCCCACGGACGCCGACGACTCGACAAAGAGGCAATCACGCGCACCGTAAACCCATCATCCGGGATGTCCTGGTCGCTTTCGCGCAAGAGAGCGTCGAGCGCATCGTCCGGTTCTACTTTGTGATGGACCTGATCGTTCATATCCTCAACCTCCGACGAAGCTTCTCCCTGCCTCGCATGATGTTGGTCTTAACCGTCCCGAGGGGACAATTCAGAATCCTCGCCGCCTCTTCGTGCGTCAAGCCCCGCTGACAGCAAAGGCCGATGGCCGCCCGCTCACCGTCGCGCAAGAGCTTCATCGCCTCTTCGAGGTCCATGCGCAGATCTTCTGCCGCCTTCGCCGGGGAGTCCCCCGGCTGACGGACGGTTTCCTCAATATCCTGGCAGCACGTTTCCTCCCTGCGGCGGGCATGGGAGCGAAATTGATTGTACGCGATGGTTATGAGCCACGTGAGAAACCTGGCTTCCTGGCGATAGGTGTGAATCTTCTGCCATGCGCGCAGAAACGTGTCCTGAGCGATGTCGTCCGCCAAGTGGGCGTCGCCCCGCGTCATCTTGCGGATGAATGACCGCACCGGCGACTGGTAACGCTTCACCAGTTCGGCGAAGGCATTGGGGTCGCCATCCTGGCAAACCCGTAGAACAAGCTCCGTATCAGTTGCGGCCACGTGTCAGGGTCGCCCGGTCTTGCGATTCTCGATAGCCCAACTCACCAGCAACGCAATCCCCACCAGCGATGGGATCAGGGCCAGGGGCCACTTGTTATGACCCTCGATGAAAAGGTATATCATCGCGCCAATTCCAATGGCCAGCCAGACAAGCCCACTACGCAGGACACTCTGGCTGCTCTGAAATTCTCGGGGGTTCAGCAATTCCGGGGGAATGGGCACGCCTTTCTCGGCCATGATCCGCAACGTCTCGTGAAGCGTCTTGTACCTGCGGACGCGGAACGACAAGGTCAGAATAGTACCAATTAACAATACCGGCATAAGGATGCCTGCAATCGCAACTAGGTTAATCGCATATCCGGGCATATTCGCAACTGCGTTCATATGTCACCCTTTCTGTCTCACCAAGGTTGGTTGTTAAGCTGCTACCGGATTAGATGCGCCCAGGCCACTCTGTGGATTCAGAAATCTTCGCGTTCATTACGGGGTGCCCACCAGAATAATTCGGTTCCTCTCATGGTACACGCTCCATGAGATCAAACGGACGATACATCACGTCGGACTCGGAGCAGGCCCGCAAAAATAGTTTGTATTCTGTTAGGGTTCAAGTTACCATTACAGACATGAGGAAAGGCATTTTTATAAAAATCCTCGGCCCGGTGGAGTCCTCACCCGTCCGGCAGTCGGTCCCGCTGTTCGGTGGCGGCGGGGTTTCCCTCTCCGGCGGATGATTACGTCGAGGGGGCGCTGGACCTCAACGAATACCTCGTCGAACATCCGGCGGCGACGTACTGCCTGCGGGCATCGGGCGACTCGATGATCGGGACGGGCATCCACGACGGCGATTTGCTGATCGTGGACCGCGCGGTGGAACTCTGTCCCACCTCGCTCAGATCCAAGGTGGCGGGACGGAGTCCGCCACCCTTCTTTTGGAAAATCCCTGATTCCTGTCACTTCCCTTCCGTCCTTTCGCGCGTCTATATGGGTGAACAGTTGCCCAACGGCGGGAGGTCTGATGCCCACGGCAAATCGTGAACTGGTTGAACGAGCGATTCGAGGCGACACCTCGGCGTTCGCCTCCTTGGTGGAGAAGTACCAGGGGATGGTCTGCGGCCTGGCATATGACTCCATCGGGTGCTTCGCCGAGGCCGAGGACATAGCCCAGGACACCCTTGTTGACGCCTATCGAAAGCTCCCGTCTCTGCGCGACCCTCGGAAGTTCGGCGGCTGGCTGAGGACCGCCGCCATTAACAAGATTCGAACCTGGGTGCGAAGAAAGGCGGCTCATCGGGAGCGCCTTACCGATCCCAATGCAATCCAGGAACCTACCCGTAATGCCTCGGGCGCGGACGAGCCGGATGCGGTTTCTTTGCGGGAGTCGGTGCTCGATGCCGTGAAGAAGCTTCCCCTCAACGAACGCCTGGCAATCACGCTGTACTACATGGACGGCCAGTCATATGCAGATATCGCGGGTTTTCTGAATGTGCCGGTTACCACGGTGAAGGCGCGCATGCATGCAGGCCGCAAACGTCTCAGGAAGGAGATGATGGACATGGTCGAAACGACATTTGAAGCCGAAAAGCCCGGGCATAACCTCGCCGTCCGCGTCCTTCGAAAAGCCCTCAGCCAGGCCAAGCTGGCCAGGAAGAACCGGGAGTACGAGAACCTCCAGGCGCTGTGTGGAAAAGCCCTGGAGGCCCTTGATGGACTCCCGCCCACCCCCAAGAGGCAGAAGGCCAAGATGGAGGTGCTGCTATGGCACGGAGAGACGACTGAGGAATGGCTGAATCGACCTGCTGAGGCTGTTGCCAACTATCGCAAGGCCCTGGAGTTGGCCACGGCCATCGGTGACTCAGAGGGGCAGACCCAGGCCATGGAAGCCATCCTAGTCACCAATGGCCGGGCCGGGGACTTTGAAGCGATGAAGACGGCAGCCCAAGAAGGTCTGGCCCTGAGTCGAGACAGCGACAATGCAGATCTCCTGGCCTTCTGCACTGCGGGCGTCGACCTCTGCGAGGATCCGGAGCGACGTACGGACTTGACGGCCACTGGGGGATTCGTCCTGGGTCATCTTTGCGTTTTCGATCATGACGGTGCCTGGCACCTGGAGCAGCCTCGCCGATGGACAAGGTGCAGCGAAGCAGACAAGCCAAACGTCAGCGTTAACTTCCGCTGCGGGATACCGGCTCATCCCATGGTGCTTGCCTTTGTCTACGGGCCAGAAAGGCTTCTACCGAGGAACCCACGGGTTGGCAAGCGGTGGCAGGGGGCATTTGGAAGCGATTTCTGGCTGGTGGACATGAACGTGAAGAGGCCGCTGGTGGGCCGGACGGTCGTAGAGGCCGATGACGAGACGATCACCGTGCCGGCAGGCCGCTTTCCCAAGTGCCTGAAGTTGAAAACGGTCATTGAAGCCGCTGGCAAGCCTCCATCCAAAGAGGCCCTGTTGTCTTACCCGCTGGGGACCCGGTGGATGTGGTTTGCGCCGGGGACCGGCCTGGTCAAGCTGATATGGGTGGACTCTTACGATCAGCTAACCGATATCGTCCTTGTCAATTCGCACCAGGAGAGCAAAAGCACACAGTACTTGCCGTTAAAAACGGGTAACTGGTGGACCTACCAATGGATGGAACGATATCCGGGGGCACTGCTCACTGAAAAGTTGCGCGTGGTCAAAGACTCCGGCAACGAAGCAATCGTCTCCATCGCGGCGAATTCGCGCCAACCCAGCGATTCAGAAAAGCGCCAGTACGATCGGCGAGTCGCGGATTTCCTGCGGCGATGCTCCGATCCTCATCTTTCTGCAAAGGGCCTCCTGGATAGCTCCGGCTCGGATCCCGGAAAGCTCTCTTTGGCTGCGAAGAAACTGGGCCGGCTGGGCGAAACGGAACTCCAGATCGATGCCCTGTTCCGCTTGGCCTGGAGCCGTGAGAAAAGCGGCAGGCTTGCGGAGGCCGCCAATGTCTGGGATTCGATCTTTGAGGCGATCAAGGCGACAAAACATGCTGGGAAGAGAGCGCATATCTCACCGGATATAGCTGGGGCGTGCTTCCGGATTGAACGGTATGACAAGATGTTGGAAGTAGCCCAGTGGGCAGAGCGTTTCTGCCGGCAGGACGGGGAATGCAGATCACTTTCAGGAGTCATTGGGGACGTGGAGATCGCCAAGTGGTTGAGCGAGCAGCCGGGGGAGAATATCGGTGGCTATGTCAGTGGCCATATCGAGGTGTTTCTTTCGCCCTCGAGTCTACAGGGGGGCAGCAGGGCGTCGGGGACCTGCGCACCCATGGCGAATCGGGAGAACAGGTTTG
>Ga0315284_10013611_pt1 | contig 11591 bp, 15 predicted proteins | sample YL17G09_16_MG_FD_203696 | JGI IMG/M metagenome (GOLD analysis project Ga0315284, IMG submission 203696) | Sediment microbial communities from Yellowstone Lake, YNP, Wyoming, USA - YL17G09_16 | ecosystem: Environmental > Aquatic > Freshwater > Lake > Sediment | place: USA: Wyoming | collected... | reverse complement strand
TTGCTGCTGGTTGGTAAAGGATTGGAATGCGGCGGTCGGGATGTGGTGGCGGATCATGAATTCTTTACAAAAAGTCTTCGAGCCTTCCAGTTGTGCCGCTTTTGCGGTAGGGCCGAAGCATTTCAAACCCGCTTCCTGAAAACGATCAACAATGCCCAAAACCAGTGGCACCTCGGGGCCGATGATGGTCAGGTCTATCGCTTGTTGTTGGGCGAAAGCCAGCAGCGCGGCAATATCGTCGATTGCAATGGCGACGTTTTCAACAGATGGTTCCAGTGCAGTACCGGCATTACCGGGCGCGACAAACACTTTTTTGACGTTGGCTGATTGTTTGGCTTTCCAGGCGAGGGCGTGTTCGCGGCCGCCGCTGCCGACGATAAGGATTTTCATGGTGATTCTCGTGTATTTTGTAGGGGCGGCCAGCTGGTCGCCCCTAACTTAACGTCTATTCAATTAATAAAACGTAAGTAGATTAATTCACCACGAAGACACGAAGAGCACGAAGTTTTACCATTGTTTTTATTCGTGTCTTCGTGGTGAATGCTTTTTAAAAATCAATGCCGGAAATGACGCATGCCGGTAAAGACCATCGCGATGTTGTGTTCATCGGCTGCGGCGATGACTTCATTATCGCGCATCGAGCCGCCGGGCTGGATTACTGCGGTGATGCCCGCTTCGGCGGCGGAATCTATGCCGTCCCTGAACGGGAAAAATGCGTCCGATGCCATCGCCGAACCCGGAACATCCAAGTCTGCATCGGCGGCTTTGATGCCGGCGATTTTGGCTGAATAAACCCGGCTCATTTGTCCTGCGCCGACACCAATCGTCTGGCCGTTTTTGCAGTACACAATCGCATTGGATTTGACGAATTTGGCGACTTTCCAGGCAAATAATAAATCGGCCAGTTCCTGTTCGGTCGGTGCGCGTTTGCTGACTATTTTGATGTCGGCGGCGGTTATTTCACCTAGGTCCTTGTCCTGAACCAGCAGGCCACCGGCAACACGCTTGAAATCAAGCGACGCTTGGTTGTTGCTGCTCCACAGACCGCATTCCAGTACCCGGACATTTTGTTTTTCAGCCAAAACGGTTTGCGCAGCCGGGCTGATAGACGGCGCAATAATGACTTCGAAAAATTGGCGCTTGACGATTTCGGCGGCAGTTTGTTCGTCCAGTTCCCGGTTAAACGCGATGATGCCGCCGAATGCCGAGGTCGGATCGGTTGCATAAGCCTTGTCGTAAGCGGCAAGCAGGTTGTTGTCTTGGGCTACGCCGCAGGGATTGGCGTGCTTGACGATAACACAGGTGGGCTGATCGCCAAATGACTTAACGCATTCCAGTGCGGCATCGGCATCGGCAATGTTGTTGTAGGACAGTTCCTTGCCTTGAAGTTGCTTGGCAGCGGCAATCGTACCGCTGACCGGAGATTTTTCCCGGTAAAACGCTGCGTTCTGATGTGGATTTTCGCCATAACGCATGCTTTGGTTATGGTAAAACTGTAAGTTCAGTGTTTCGGGAAATTGGACGCCGCTGATGTTGCCAAGGTAGGTTGCAATCGCGGTGTCATAACGCGCCGTGTGTTCAAAACTTTTTAGCGCCAAGTTGAAGCGGGTTTGATGAGCAAGGCTGTTGCTGTTTTTCAGTTCGGCAATTACCGATGCGTAATCGGCAGGATCGACGATCACCGCAACATCGGCATGATTTTTAGCGGCGGCGCGGATCATGGTCGGACCGCCGATGTCGATATTTTCTATGGCCGTGGCCAAATCGCAATCTGGGTTGGCGATGGTCTGTTCGAATGGATACAGATTGACCACCACCATATCGATCGGCTTAATGCCGTTCGCGGCCATCACCGCATCATCTATGCCCCGGCGGGCCAAAATACCACCGTGGACTTTGGGGTGTAAGGTCTTGACACGGCCATCCATCATTTCCGGGAAACCGGTGTAATCGGAAACCTCAATCGCTGGAATGTTATGTTCAGCCAGTGTTTTGGCGGTGCCGCCGGTAGACAGAATTTCGATGCCTAATTGATTGAGCTCCCGACAAAAATCCACGATACCGGATTTATCGGATACGCTAATTAGTGCGCGGGTGACTTTTTTGTTCATTCAGATCTCTTTAATGGAAGGGGGTAAGGCTAGCGCGGTTAAACCAGTCTGGTTGGGGCATTAGGACAGGCCGTAGTGCTCCAGTTTCTTGCGTAAGGTGCTGCGGCTTAAGCCTAACGCTTTGGCCGCTTTGGTTTGGTTGTAGCCGGAATGTTTCAGCGCTGCCTCCAGTAAGGGTTTTTCAATTTCGTTGAGAACCAAGGCGTGAAGTCCCACCGCATCGTAACCTCTTAATTGTGCAAAATAAAGGTCGACGGCCTGTCTGACATAGTCTGCTAATGTTATAGCTGATGAATTTCTGGGTTCCAAATCAATATCTCTTCGATCAACGCCAGTCGAATCCCTGCGGTCTGTTCGGACAACTGCGGTGTTTATTTGGGATGTGTTCATACTATGCAACGCTGTCGGTGGTTAAAAAATTAAATGCCGAATTAATCAGCTCTATTTGTTGGGATGGACATTGTGCCAGGTTGATGTTGCTTTTGGTATCCGGAGCTACAGAGGCAAGATGCTTGAAATACCAGGCTATATGTTTTCGGGCTATTCTAACACCGCTTGTGTTGCCGTAGAAGCTATAAAGTTTGTCCAGATGGCTCATGAGTGTGACTTGTATGTCGGTAACTGTTGGTTTTTCAAGGTATTTTCCATGGTTGATAAAGTGATTTATCTGGCTAAATAACCATGGATTTCCTTGGGCGGCCCGACCGATCATAATCGCATCGGCACCGGTTGAATGAAGCACAAACAGAGCCTGTTCGGGGGTATCAATATCGCCATTAGCGATAACCGGGATGCTGATGGCTTGCTTCACTTTTTTCACAGTTTCATGTTCTACCTGACCGTCGAATTTGCAGGCGCGGGTTCGTCCATGAATAGTCAACGCGGCAATGCCCGCATTTTCGGCGATTTTGGCTATTTCAACGGCATTGCGGTTGTGCATATCCCAACCGGTACGGATTTTTAAGGTGACCGGAATATCGACTGCGTTAACGACTGCGTCAAGTATTCGCTTTACCAATGCTTCATCTTTCATTAGCGCAGAGCCTGCGGCGACTGAACATACTTTTTTTGCAGGACAACCCATATTAATATCGATGATCTGGGCGCCTCGTTGAGCATTGAGTTTTGCCTCATCGGCCATTTGTTGGGGGTCGGCACCCAAAATCTGTACTGAACGTATGCCTGATTCACCGCTATGATCGGATTTTAAAAGCGTTCTTTTATGCTGTCGTAAATCCGGATTGGACGCCACCATTTCAGACACCGCTAAACCTGCGCCAAATTGTTTGCACAATTCCCTGAACGGGCGGTCACTGATACCGGCCATGGGCGCGAGAATCAGATTGTTTTCAAGTTGATAAGGTCCGATTTGCATAGGGAAGGCTAAAGGCTAAAGCTTTAAGGGAAGTCGTTTTCGCCTTTAGCCTTTAGCCTTTTGTCTAAATCACTTATCCACGTCTTCATTCCAAATCGGATTGTCGCGGTCTTCCGGTTCCAGTTTGGCGCTATCTTCAGCATAAATATGCCAGAAAGACTTATCGATCTTGGCGTTGCTATAACCTTCTTTTTTGTCATGGGCGAACGGACACCACCAGTTCTCAACGATTTTGACCATATACGCATGCCATTCGAACAGCGCGACACTGTATGGGCAGTACCAGGTGCAGTTCAGTATCCAGAACAGTTTCGACTGGGAGGTGCTGGCTTTGAACGAGGCGTCCATGGTAATTTGATTTTTTAAGGTATAACGATGGCTGGCCCGATCAGGTAGGAAATCGGAAAAGGTAAGGAGGTTTTTGGCGCCAATCATGCGCAAGTGACAGTAAGTCATATAGGCACTGGCAAATACAAACGGAAGGGTCAATATGGGCATGTAGACCAAGAACATACCAATGGCTCGTTGCAATACCGGGACTTTTTGATGGTTTTTGCCGATGTCAACTCGGCCGGAACAGGAATCGCATGCTTTCATTATGTTTATATCCTCATTTCTTAGTTAATAGGGGGGTAAGAGTCGGTTTGGCATTATCCTCATTAAGTAACTGATAAATACTCAGGCAGCCAGCGCAGCAAAATTTTTGCAGACCGTCACTCGTGATCAGGGAAAAACCGGTGATCTCTACCAGTTGACCGCAAAGTACGCAGGGTTCTTTATCTTTCGCATTGCCCATAAAAACGCCTCATATTTTACAAGCTTGAAGAGACAGAGCAAAAAAAAGTTTTCAAATATTCAGTCTCGGGAGCTGCCGGATCAATCGGATGATCGGGGCCCTGGCCTCCGGCGGCAAAAAATACCAGATGACGATCAATATGCCGCCCTGACGAGCGCAAAATCTCATGCAGGTTTTCACGGCTCAGGTGATGGGAGCATGATGCCGAGACCAAAATGCCATTCTTGGACAGTACCTGTAAAGCCAGGTGATTCAGGCGGCGATAAGCTTCGTAACCTTGTTTGAAATCTTTTTTGCGTTTAATTAAAGCAGGAGGATCCAGCACGATAATGTCATAAAGCTGATTTTCCAGGCGAGCCTGCTTTAGAAATTCAAACACATCGCTACGAACAAAATGCATTTTATCCTGTACCTGATTTAACGCCGAATTTTCCCCGGCTAATCCCAACGCGCTTTCCGATGCATCCACGCAAGTCACCTCTAAGGCCCCGGCCATAGCGGCAGGAATGCCCCAGGCTCCGGTATAGGAAAATAAATCGAGCACTCGCTGGTCTTTGGCAATACCCGCCAATTGTGCGCGGCTGGTGCGGTGATCGTAAAACCAGCCGGTTTTTTGTCCTTCCAGTATGTCGATTTTAAATTGTGCGCCGTTTTCTTCAATAATTAACGGCTCGGGAAGCTTGCCGTAGGCTAGTTCGGATTCCAGGCTTAAGCCTTCTTGCTGGCGTTGGCTGTTATCGTTTTTCAGGATAATGGCCTCAGGACTCAGCAATTCAATCAATGCGGCAAACAGCGCTTCTTTACGCTGCTCAATACCTGCGGTAGTGATTTGCACCGACAATACCGAGCCGAAACGGTCGATGACTAGGCCTGGCAAACCGTCACTTTCACCAAAAACCAGACGATAGTACGGCTTGTCAAAGAGTTTTTCCCGTAGCGCCAGCGCGGTAGCCAAACGCTCCTTAAAAAAATTGACGCCGCATTTCAAGTTGGATTTTCTGGACAAAAGTCTTGCGCAGATCAGGGCTTGAGGATTGATGTAGGCAGTGCCCATCATCTTGCCATCGTCACTTTTTACCTGTACCAGATCGCCTGCGGTGAATTGTTCAAGCGGCGAACGTTTGGTATCGACTTCGTTGCTGAAAACCCAAAGATGGCCTTTACGCAGACGCTTGTCTTCGTTTTTTTTTAAATAAATTTCCGAATGTGCCATGTTAATAAATGAGTTCAAAAGTATAACCGCCGACATTGGTTTTTAGAGCGGCGATGTTCAGGCTGATGGTGGCGGTCGCATCAGGGAGCATGGCTGACGTTGCAGCCCGAGCTTTGGGTAAATAGTCTTGCGGTCTAAAAATCCGTCGGGCGAACGGGTTTTCAGCGTAGTCGAGCAAGGTCAGTTCCAGGTTCGGGTAAGGTTGCGCAAAAGCCGACCGATTGCGGATCACCGCCCTAAACAGGTGGCCGCGATCCGGTAAAGCAGACAACGAGCTCTGCAATACCGCGAACTCAGCCGGATTTTGGTAGGCCGACAGCCGGCAGTTTAGTTGCCTGCATAATTTTTCCAGGCCAGTCCGAAATGTCGGGTTTCGGCTGAACGCAGCGCCATTGAAATACACTGTTTGCCCTATAAGCAGCAACACAGCAATGACCAGACCGGAGCGCCAATAAACGCCGCCGCGACCTGGCCGATTAGCGTTTGATGCCGTCAAGTCTGATCCAGTCTTCCTGCTGTACCGGCGCGTTGAAGGCTATGTGTTGTCGATAAGCGTTCATCACAGGCTCGGCCTGTTCATGTAAAATACCGGATAAAACCAGTTGGCAACCGGGAGCAACCAGGCTCGAAATCTGCTCCGCCATGTTGATTAACGGTTTCGCCAGAATATTGGCTAAAACCACATCGGCTTGAAATGGCGCAAACTGTTCAGGAAGATAACAGGCGACTTTATTCTGTACCTTGTTTTTTAGCGAGTTGCTCTGTGTTGCGGTGATGGCTTGCGGGTCAATATCCACCGCGTGAGCTTGTTTGGCTCCTAATAATATTGCTGCAACAGCCAGTATGCCGGAGCCGCAGCCGTAATCGATGACGGTTTTTCCGGTTAAGTTGTGACTAGCCAGCCATTCCAGGCATAAAGCAGTGGTCGGGTGGGTGCCGGTGCCGAAAGCCAGTCCCGGATCGAGTGTCAGACAAACCGTGCCGGGTTCGTATTGCTCCTGATCGGTCGGGCAAACCCAGAGTTTATCAGCAAACTTCATCGGTTTGTAAAATTCCATCCAGGCGCGTTCCCATTCCTGATCTTCGATAACTTCATGCCGACAGTTGTGCAGATGTTCTGCTTTGAACTGGGCGTAAAGCAGGGTTTTTATCAGCGCTGGTTCTGCATCCAGTTCATACAGCGCAATGACTTCGGTGTTGCTCCATATTTTGGTTTCACCGATAGCCGGTTCATAAACCGGCTCGTCTTCGGCGTCCATGTAGGTAACGGACACGGCACCGAGATTGTCGAAAAAGTCGGCAAGACGGGGCGCAAGGGCCTCATGGGTGGTAACGGAAATTTGGTGCCAGGTCATGTGAGAAGATTTGTTTGAAAAGATGGTTTGTTTGTTGGTAATAATTCAACATGGGGATAATTGCGAATTTTGCCATCTAAGGTCATTAACTGGCAGCCATGAATACGCGCAGTTGCAACGATCATTTGATCTGCTGGATCACGATGAAAGGGTTGGTGTAACTGGGTTGCTTCTATCGCAATTTGTGGGGTTAGATTGAGTAATTGAACATGCGGATAAGCAAGGGCTTGTGTTATCCATTCATTGACTGAGCAGGGTAATTCTAACCGTTGGTATTCAACCAATTTAGCCACTTCCCAGCAAGATATAACACTCACACCTAAGCCTTTCTTTTCATGCAGTTGTAATATTGTTAAGCGGTCATCACCGTGAATCCACCATATCCAAATATGGGTATCCAGTAAAATCATTTCAGCACGTTCCAATCATTTACGGCAACAGATTCAAAAGGCTCTTCATAATGAATTTTTACCCCACGCAAGGGATAGGCATTTTTCGTATTCAATTCTTGTTGTTCGTACAGTAAACCTAAGCGGAAATAATGAATTAAATCATAGAGCTCGTTAAGTTTATTGCTTGGAATGTGATTGATTTCATTAATTATTTGTTCTTGTAACATGACTTATTCTCCAGCCAAATAGAGCGAACAACGTTCTACTGCCCACAATATTGATGAGTTCAGTGTTTGGTTGTTATAAACGGTGGTCAAAAGCTCCTCCTATCTATCTTTTGTTAGTCTGAGTTGATTTGCCTTGTTATATTTTTTGTTTGTACCACACAACCTTACCCAACAACGATTCTGGATACAGCATGACAACAGCTTTTTTAGCTAATGCTTTTGATGTTGCTGTGTTTTCATGTTGCAAGAACTGATGGGTAGTGTTGATTGGATTCTGTTCTGAATGATTTTTTATAGACCTTACTAACACATCAACTTTTCTTCCAGAATAACCGAGTATTGATGGATGACACCCAAATTTTGGATTTTTATAATCCCAGTTCCAAATAGTACGATAAGGAAGATGTATCTCATTGGATGGATAGAAAAACCAAACATCAAAATCCTTTACTCCGTTTACTTTATCATGAAAGTGCATTGCAGCACCTTGACAGAGTGCGACAGCTAACGGTTGCTCAATATCATATAAGCGTTGCCATTTTCTACCTTTTCCAGTTATGAAATACTCATTGAGACGTTTAACGCTCCCTGTATACAACTCTTTGAGATCATTTTTAGTCAGCGGCTCAAGTGAGCGTTCAATTTCCATTATTGCCTTGTAAAAATATAACTAAAAATTAGAAACCGGATGCAAGAAAAGCCGCCTAGGGTAATTGCCTACCCTAGACGTTAAATGGTACGCACTGCGTACCCTACGTGACTTAAGAACGAGCAAACCGCTGTACGTTCCTTCGGCATTCAATGGTACGCACAGCGTACCCTACGAGCCTACCTTACGCGGATTAATAAATCCCCAGCTTTTTTTCCAGATAATGGATATTCTGCCCGCCAGCAGCAAACGCGCTGTCATTCATGATGTCTTGCTGTAGCGGGATATTGGTTTTAATGCCGTCGATGATTATTTCGCTTAACGCGGTGTTCATCCGGGCAATCGCGCTCTTGCGGTCTTCACCGTGAGCAATCAGCTTGCCGATCATTGAGTCGTAATAAGGTGGGACTTTATAGCCGTTGTAGATATGGGTCTCGCAACGGATACCGGGGCCGCCGGGCATATGGAACTGGTCTATGGTGCCGGGGCAAGGCATGAAGGTTCTGGGATCTTCAGCGTTTAATCGGCACTCAATCGCATGGCCCTGGATTTTTACCCGATCTTGAGTTATGGACAGCCGCTCACCGGCTGCAATGTACAGTTGCTCCTTGACGATGTCAAAGCCGGTTACCATTTCAGTAACAGGATGCTCGACCTGCACTCGGGTGTTCATTTCAATGAAATAGAAATCGCCTCTTTCATACAAAAATTCAAACGTACCCGCACCCAAATAGCCGATGTCGATACAGGCTTTGGCGCAACGTTCGCCTATGGCTTTGCGTTGTGTTTCGGTGATGCCCGGTGCAGGGGCTTCTTCAACCACTTTTTGATGGCGGCGTTGCATGGAGCAGTCGCGTTCGCCCAAATGTATCGCATTGCCGTGTGAATCAGCCATGACCTGAAACTCGATGTGCCGGGGATCTTCCAGGAATTTTTCCATGTAAACCGTGGGATTACCAAAAGCTGCACCCGCTTCGGCCTTGGTCATCGCGATTGCATTGATTAACGCCGCTTCGGTATGCACTGTACGCATGCCTCTGCCGCCACCGCCGCCAGCAGCCTTAATAATAACCGGATAACCGATTTCAAGAGCCAGTTTCAGGTTCTTTTTGTTGTCATCAGACAATGGGTCATTGTTGCCGGGGACGCAGGGAATTCCAGCGGCCAGCATGGCTTTCTTGGCAGAAATCTTGTCGCCCATCATGCGTATGGTTTCGGCATTCGGGCCGATAAAAACAAAGCCGCTTTGTTTTACTTTTTCAGAAAAATCGGCATTTTCAGACAAAAAGCCGTAACCGGGGTGAATGGCTTCGGCATCGGTCACTTCAGCCGCGCTGATAATGGCCGGAATGTTCAAGTAGCTGTCAGCGGATGCGGCAGGGCCTATGCAAACGGATTCATCGGCCAGTCGCACATGTTTTAGATCACGATCCGCCTCGGAATGTACGGCAACGACCTTGACGCCTAGCTCTCGGCAGGCGCGTAAAATACGCAGTGCGATTTCGCCGCGATTGGCGATAACGATTTTATCGAACATGAGTTTTCCGTCCCTGATGTTATTCAATGATGAATAATGGTTGGCCATATTCGACAGGTTCGGCGTTTTCAATCAGAATTTTGGTTATGGTTCCGCTTTTATCCGACTCGATCTGGTTTAGGATTTTCATTGCCTCAATAATGCACAGCGTGTCGCCAACTTGAACGGATTGGCCTACTTCGGTGAAAACCTTGGTGCCCGGTGAAGCGGAGCGATAAAAAGTGCCAACCATCGGCGATTTGACTACATGTCCGGTGATTTTTTCTTCTGCAGACGCTATTGCTGAAGCGGCAGGTGCTAAGACAACAGGTGCAGGCGCATAGGCGACAGCAGCTGGCGCGGCAGAATAACGGCTGATACGGATGAATTCTTCGCCTTCTTTGATTTCCAGTTCGGCAATGCCGGACTCTTCGATAATCTCGATGAGTTTTTTTATTTTTCTAATATCCATGGTTTTAGTGTCTCTCGGCTAATATCTGATGAGCGGCCAGTAAGGCCAATTCGTATCCTGTTGCGCCTAATCCGCAGATAACGCCTTTGGCAATATCCGAGAAATAGGAGTGTTTTCTAAAAGGTTCACGTGCGTGGACGTTTGACAAATGAACCTCTATAAATGGGATTTGGGTTGCCAGCAGCGCATCGCGAATCGCGACGCTGGTATGGGTAAAAGCGGCTGGATTAATAATGATGAAATCAACCTGTGCTTGGTAAGCTTCGTGTATCAGTTCTACAATCTGGTGTTCAGCATTGTTTTGATGAAACTTAAGTTGATGCTTGAGTTCGGCTGCCTTTAGTTCAAGATTAAATTTAATGTCAGCGAGGGTTTGATTGCCGTAAAGACCGGGTTCGCGTATGCCCAACAGGTTTAAATTAGGCCCATTTAAAACGGAAATTGTCGCCATCAATCTTGCAGTCAGTTAAGGTTAAAAAAGCATTTTCAGGCGCTAATTTTGCCCAATTTGGGGGGTTTTGTCCAGATATTATGTTTTAAGTAAAAGATAGCGACAGAATTCGAGCTGTTTGCGGTCGATGCACACAAATCTGCTGATTTTAAAATTAAGCCACTACCAAAAATCATCTACATCGCAACATAATTGTGCGCTCATGGTGGGCAGTTTTTTTCGGAAATCCATTTCGAAGCCTATATTTTTTCTTTTTTACAAAAACCTGCGTGCTTTAATCAATTTACAAATCAACCCGCATGACTTTAACGGCTTCTTTACTGAGACAAGGCAATGCGCCTATCGCCTCTCGAAGCTTGGTTTCCCAACTGCGTCTGAGTTGCAGCAAATAATCATCATCACCATCAAAGCAATAATACTCTTCAAGGCTAAAACTGTTTTTGCGATAAATCAGCATTTCTACGGGTGGGCCGACACTGGCATTACTGCGGATGGTCGAGTCCATTGACACCAGACAGCAACGCGCCGCTTCGTCTATTGACGTGCCTAATTTAAGAAAACGATCCAGTATCGGCTTGCCGTATTTACTCTCGCCAATTTGTAAAAAAGGCGTATTGGCTGAACTGGTGATGCTATTTCCTTCTGCATAAACCATATAAGCGCCATGTGGTTCATCACCGATTTGACCAGCTAAAATAAAACTGGCCGAGGGATTAAAGGCTGACTGTCCTTCTGAATTGATATGCTACTTTTGTTTTTCGATACTGACATGGCCCAAATAGGCAGCCGCCTCGGATAAACATTCCACATTATTGAGGTTGACGCCGGCATTTTTGATTTTATCGCGGTGCAACTGCTCCAAAACGGTCTGGGTGGTCGCAAGATTACCGGCACACATTAAGACAATCTTGCGATCATCGCTGGTTTTAAATGCGTGCATTTTACCGTAGGTGCTGACGTTATCGATACCCGCATTGGTTCTTGAGTCAGAAACCAGAATAAGTCCTTCATCTATAGAAGCTGCAATACAATAA
>Ga0315284_10013610_pt1 | contig 11591 bp, 8 predicted proteins | sample YL17G09_16_MG_FD_203696 | JGI IMG/M metagenome (GOLD analysis project Ga0315284, IMG submission 203696) | Sediment microbial communities from Yellowstone Lake, YNP, Wyoming, USA - YL17G09_16 | ecosystem: Environmental > Aquatic > Freshwater > Lake > Sediment | place: USA: Wyoming | collected... | reverse complement strand
CACCCTTGGGCGATTACAGTATTTCGCGCCAATCTGCCGACTGAAATAAAGAATCCGCCGGCCTGTTGTTTGTCCGCTGCAGGCTGGTTAATAATTAAAGATAAAGGTCGAAAATCATGCGTCGCAACATAGTGCATCCCGGAGCAGCCAGCCTGACGTACGCAATCCGCGAGATCGTCCAGGTCGCAAAGCGCTTTGCCGACCTGGGCCTGGAAATAACCTGGGAAAACATCGGCGATCCGATCCAGAAGGGAGAACAGGTCACCCCGTGGATCAAGGACATAGTCACAAAGATCACACAGGACGACGAATCCTGGGGTTATTGCGACACTGCCGGCATCCCGGAAACCCGCGAATTTCTGGCAAGTGAGGTAAACAAGCGCGGCGGGGCGAGGGTTTCAGCCGACGATATCATCTTCTTTAACGGCATAGGCGATGCCGTGGCAAAGGTTTACGGCTTTTTACGCCGCGAGGCCAGGGTAATCGGGCCCACGCCCGCCTACTCGACCCATTCATCGGCTGAGAGCGCCCACAGCGGCTACGAACACCTGACATACGAACTTGATCCGTACAATCAGTGGATGCCCAACATCGACGACCTGCAGATGAAGGTCAAGTACAACGACTCCATAGCAGCCATCCTGCTGATAAATCCCGACAATCCCACCGGGGCGGTCTATCCCAGGAGCGTGCTGGAGGAGATCGTAGAGATCGCCCGCCGCAACGATCTATTTTTGATCTGCGACGAGATCTATACCCACATTGTCTACAACGGCTGCACCACGTTGCACCTTTCGGAGGTGATAGGTGACGTGTGCGGCATAGTGATGCGGGGAATTTCAAAGGAATATCCCTGGCCCGGTGCACGTTGCGGCTGGATCGAAGTGCTCAACCGCCCGCGGGATTCCATGTTCAGCACCTACGTCAACTCGCTGCTTGCGTCCAAGAGGCTCGAGGTTTGCTCAACCACCATCCCCCAGCTTTCGATACCTCCGGTCATGGGCGACAGCCGATATCCCGACCACCTAAAAACACGCGCAACTATCTTCGAAGCCAGGGCTAAGGAAGCCTGCAAGCTTCTGGGCAAAATCCCCGGCGTTCTGGTAAACATGCCCAAGGGTGCGTTCTACCTGACGATAATCTTCGAAAACGGCGTTCTGAACGATCATCAGCAGCTTCACATCGAAAATCCGAAAGTAGGGCAGATGGTCCGGGAGCTGACCGCAAGTTGCAGCACCGACCAGCGGTTCGTCTATTACCTGATGGGGGCGACGGGTATCTGCGTAGTTCCGCTGAGCGGATTTTACTGCAAGCGTCCCGGCTTTAGGGTAACACTGCTGGAGTGCGACGACGCAAAACGCCGCTGGACCTTCAAAACGCTCGGAAACGCGTTGAGGGAATACCTCACCGTCACCAGGCAGTCGACCGCATTGGCTTGAGATTCACTCGCGCATCGGCAGCAAGCCGGGGCCGGCCGGTGTTTGTGTTATAATCCCTCAGTCAGCCTATGAATACATCCCCGGTGAGTCGAAATATCAAGCTGGTCCTGGCCTACAATGGTGCGAATTACCACGGCTGGCAGCGGCAGGCTGAGGGGTTCGACACCATCCAGCAGCGGCTTGAGCAGGCGCTGATGATGGTGGTCAAGCATCCGCTGGTTGTCTCCGGAGCCGGCAGGACAGATTCGGGCGTGCACGCCTTGGGACAGGTCGCAAATTTCCACACGACGAATCTCTCCATCCCGCTTTTGGGCCTGATGCAGGCTGTCAATTCCCGCCTGCCCGCCGACATCGTCGTGCGCTCAGCCTGCCAGGTCGACGACAGCTTCCACGCCTCCCGCAGCGCTATCGGTAAGACTTACCGCTACCGTATCTGCCTCTCGCCCACCCGGCAGGTCGATCGCACGGGATTGGTGTACCACTATTGGAGGAATTTGGATGTCGATCGGATGCGCCAAGCGAGCTGGCGGTTTATAGGCCGGCACGACTTTCGCGGATTGGCATCGTCGGCTGACAAGCGCGAAAACACCGTCCGCACGATCTTCCGCTGCGAGTCAGCCCCGGTCGGCGACGAGATCCACATCACCGTCCAGGGCGACGGTTTTCTCCACAAAATGGTCCGCAACCTCACCGGCACGCTGCTGGAGATCGGCAGAGGCAGATGGACCATCGAGCAGGTGGATCGTCTTTTGGCCAGCCGAGACCGCCGCGACGCCGGTCCGACACTCCCGCCCGACGGCCTATACATGGTATGCGTACACTATCAGCCGGGGGAATTGTCTTCCTGGCAAGCCGCTCGAAGCCCATAAAACACCTCTGAAGGTATTCAGAAACGGTCCCAGTGGCACAGACCCGGGTGCTGGTCGGGAAACAGCACACCCAGAAGATCCCTGGCATCACCGCCCAGGATGGTTCGGCAGATAGAGGCGATATTATACGGATTATCCGCGCCGATCAGCAGAGAGGCAACCTCCCACCCGCCGTGGATCCAGGCCCGGCGGACTTTGCTATCGCCTGGATCATTTTTCCCCTGCCAGCCGACTTTGTCAGCAGCGTGAACCTTTCCGCGGACGATCTCAAGCCCTGCCTTTTGCCCATGGTCCGCGATCGTCAATTTACCCGTCCAATCCGCAAGGCCCGACCGCCCAAGCCGGCGGGTGAGCTCCGAAGCGAGTTTCGTGATAGTACGCTGAAGGTTGATGTTGCGTATCATCGCCTTGCCGGAGCGTACGTATTGCGTTTCAAGCCTGGCTGTGCCGGCCGAAAGCCTCCTCCGAAGCGGGCTCTCCCAGGGCAGGTCGACAAATCGTATCTCCTCAACACGCTCCCGCCGGCAGAGCATCCCGAGCACCCGCAGGAGCTGCTCTGCGTCGCCGGCTGACTCGAGCACCTCAGGCTTGTCAGCCCAGCCCTGAACTATTGCATAACCGGTGATCCTTCCCGTCCGGTCGCACCAGCACCAGCCTTTATCTTTGCGATCGTTCCTTCGTAGAAACGTCGGTCTGACGGCGGTTCCGGTAGCCAAGGCGTAGGTATGATTGTATAGATCCTCAACCTGCCGCATCATCCCGCCCTTGGGAAGGCGATTGGGCCTGATCGAAGGCCTTTCTCGCGGCAGGTCGTTTACCTTAACCACCCAGGCCCGTTCAGGCCAGGCGCGGACGTACCCGAACCTGTGGTAGAAATCGCGGATGCCGAACAGCACGCTCACATCGTAGCCCGCTTCGTCCATAGCTGGGATCGCCTGGCGGATCGTCCGATCCATAAGCCCGCGCCGCTGGTATCGGCCATGCGTAGCTACCATGCCGCTCCCAGCCGTCCGCACCCGGGCAGATCCGATCCGCATCTGGTAGTCCCACACACCCCAGTGCGTAACGATCCGCCCATCGAGAATCCCGATCCGGCTGGTGGACCAGTCATATCGGCTGCCGACGATGTAGCCTTTCAGGCAGTTGTCCAGCATCCTGAAGTAACCGCCTCCACTGAACACCTTGGAGAGCATGTCCATCAATTCATCACGATGCTTTCGGGGGTCGGGGGCTACAACTACCAGATGATCCGAGTCGCTTCGTCGCTTGCCGTTATCCGGCATTTGATATTCCTTTTGACTGATATCGGAAAAATCAGCCTTCAAGCCGGCTTTCGGTCCGCCACATGTCGGCGTTTGACCCGGCGTATTGTTTGACGAACTCAGCCGCAAGATTCAGAGCACATAAAAAAATGCCGCTGCATTTAACCGGTTCGTTTGTCCGCCGGCGGTATCAGGCGGCATCGACAACCCTGCGGGATTGCTTTTATCTCATTCCTTGCCGTCAGCCGAACCGCCCGGTCACAATGCGACGCTTTATTTTGTCGGTCGCTTTTAGTATCCTACCGTATTGACCGTTTCAAGCGTTATTGAAAGTTGGCGGAATTGCCCTTGAAACCCGCCTCGCCCGGTCGTATAAGGTGCTTTCCAGGAAAGGACCGTTTCGCGTGGTCCTTAAGGAAGGGATGCTATGAAGGTTATCGCCCAAACGGCGGCGCTGCAGGAAGGCCTGGCGCTGGTGGGGTCCATCGTAGCCAGCCGAACCCCAAAACCAGTTTTACAGTGCATCAAGCTCGTAGCTGCCGGCAATGTGCTGACTCTCATGGGAACCGATCTGGAGGCGGGCGCACGATACAATCTGACCGCCGTCCAAATCGAGCAGGAAGGTGAAGCGCTGATCCCAGCCGATCGATTTGCGGGCATCGTCCGCGAGTCTGCCGGGGAAGACAGCTTGACGCTGGCGACCGAAAAAGAGGCCGTCACCATCCACGGTTCGGGCAGCCGATTCAAGGTTTTCGGCTACGACCCAGCCGAGTATCCGATGGTCGCGGATTTTACCGAGCCGGCGGATTTCTCCCTGCCGGCAGGTGCGATGGGACATCTGATCACCAAAACCCTGTTCGCGGCGGCTAAATCGCACAGCCACTACGCCATATCGGGCGTGCTGTGGGAGACCTCGGGCAAAAAGCTGCAACTGGTCGCCACCGACGGGCACCGGCTCGCCCAGGCCTGGACAACGCTGAGCAAATCAGTCGGCAAAAACGTCACCGCGATCGTGCCCGCAAAAATCATGACGCTGATCCAGCGGATCGCCTCGGACGGCGAAGAAAACCTCGATGTCAAGGTCGAGGAAAACCAGATCCTTATCCGAACGGCACGCGCGGTGCTGGTCAGCACGTTGGTGCAGGGGAACTTCCCCAAATACGTCGACGTGATCCCCAAGGAGATCAACCGCAAGGCTTCCATAGCCACGGAACTTCTCGAACGCTCGCTCCGCAAGGCGGCGCTGCTTACCAACGAGGAGTCCCGCGGGGTAAAGCTCAGTTTTCAGGGTACCGACCGGCTTACCCTCTCCAGCCGTTCACCCGAACGGGGCGAGGCGGAGATCACCTGCCCGGTCGGATTTGAAGGAGAGCAGATCGACATCGCCTTTAATCCGGGCTTTCTCCTGGATGCCCTGAGAGTTGTGGATTGCGACCAGGTCAGCTTCGAGATGAACGCCGCGAACAAGCCCGCAGTCCTGCGGGCAGGGAGCGATTTTTTGTACGTCCTTATGCCTGTTGAGCTTGGCTGATCCTGCCAAAAAGGATTGGCCAGGCCGGCGGAAAGTCGAGGGATTTTGGGTAAACCGCTTTAATCTGACTGACCGATAATTCAAAAGTCAAAAAGTCAAATCGCAACATCAGTGCCCGCCGGCTTTGCTCGCGGGCTAAAGTAGAAAGCCGGAAACGGCATGGACGACGCAAAACTGCATACCATCTGGCAACAAAGGCAGCTCGATGACAGGACCGTACCCCTGGCCCAGCCGATAACCCTGTTCGTAAGGCACCAGCTCGCCAAGCGGGTCCGCCAGCTTAACCAGCTTGCAAAGGTCTGGGATGAGCTGGTCCCGGAGTCCATCTCGCAGCACAGCGCCCTGGACAGTTTCAACAGAGGCGTGCTGACCGTGATCGTAGATACCGCATCGCACCGCTTTGCGATACAAAACCTCATCAAGGGCGGGCTAACCCGCCAGCTCCAGCAGCGGTTCCCCGGAACCCTAAATAAGATAAAGGTGGTTCCGGGCCAGTTCTACTCGGTCGATCTGGTGGGCCTGAAGCGATACGAGTTCTAGGGACCAGCACGGTTGCTGCGCCGCGATTGGCAACCACGACACCAGCTCGATTTTTATGCGACGGCTTTCCGCCGCCAAGCCCCCTAGAATTAGAATGCCAACCCACGATATAAAGGGATGCCAGATGGATGAACGATATGCGCTCGATTGTCCTCATTGCGGCAAGGTCAACGGGTACGTGTCAGACCTGTCATCCGACGACGACTCGTTTGAATCTTCGGACGACAGGATCGAGTCGGAGGTTTTCCACACAGCCTCCGGGCCCGTAACTCGCGTGCGATGCCCGCGATGCGGAACCTGGATCGGCCCGGATCGCGCCAATCCCAGCTGACGGCAGACGGCTGAAACGTCTGAAAATGCGCGAGGCAGCCTCGCTACACCAACCCGACAACCACGTGCGAAAAGTACTGCTGGACCTGGCTGGCTGAAAGCGATATCAGGCCGTCGCAGGGGTTTGCGTCGGCAGATCGGCCGTCGATGCCCCAGGGATTGTAGACCATCACCGTGGAGGTTTGGACGTTGACCGCCTGGACCATATAAGCATGTAACGGCACGATCGGCCCTGACGCCCAGTATCGACTGCCCACAGTGACGGTCTTGCCGGCCGCGATCCCGCCGGCTAGCAGATTCAGCAATGTGCTCGATCCAAGGTTCGTCGAATAACTCATCGCCATGTTGCCCGTCAGATGCTCATGGACCTGGGCCATCCAGCCTCCGTTGAGTGATCCGTAACTATTCGCTCCGTAACGGAAATATGCGTATGCCTTCTCGATGAGCGACACCCATATCTCACCCGTAAGGCTCGGCTGGGCATACGCAAGATATCGCGACGAATACATCGGCAGATCGGCGTCAATCCGCAGATATACGGGCTTGCCGTTCTGGAAAAACCTCACGACATACGTGCCGTCTCCCAGCGGCGCGACAACCTGCTTGATAAAAGCGGGATTTGCCTGGACCAGGCTCGAAATCGTCGCAAGCAAATAGCAGTCGCCCAGCATTCCCTGCGCTATGTCGTTATATTGCGGCCCGTCTGCAAACAGGGGGGCGGAAACAAAATTTTGATATGAATATGACGTGGTGGGATCTTCAAGCGATTCTCCCGCCGGCGTCGTCTGTACATACAGGGCAGATGCCGGGTTATTGGTCCACGGCTGATAGAATTTATCGATCAGGTGCAGGCTGTTTGCCTTTTCATATTCGCCGGCATCCTGGACTACGTCGGTGCCGTCCGCCCAGAAGCTGTCGTAGCCCTCCCCGCCGGCGATTATGTCACCTGCTCCGCTCAGGCTGACCAGAAAATCATCGCCGGCCTGGCCGAAAAGATACGCCTCAGCCGGCCCGGCTTTGTAGATCTGATCGCTGCCCGATCCGCCGTAGAACCGGGCCTGGACGCCGAGCGTGTGATCCAGGCGGATCACATCGTTTCCGTCAAAGCCGTAGACGCTCAAAAAGGCAATGTCGGCACCGAACCAACAGCTTCCTTCCTGCGTCGAAAGCTTAAGCCCCTCAGCGGATCGAGACATGGTAATGGCGTCGTCACCGTCGGTGCCCAAGACCAGCAGGTGCAAGCCGGCGTCGGAGGCGACCAGTCTGGTTTGAATACTTTGCCCCGCGGCAAGTAAATCGCCCTGGGGACCTATTGCAGCCTCCATGCCGGCAGCGGGCGAATTGACGTTTGCAATCGCCAGCCGATAGCGACCCTGTCCGCTGGCGGCACTGACGGAAAGATAATAGGTCTGGTCGGCTCGAACATTAAACTGCCAATCATATCGTTTACCAGGCTGGGACGATAAAACAACTGCCTGCCCCAGCGAATCCAAAACTTCAAGCTCACCCAACAGCGACGCCTTCGCGCCAAGCGATGTAAGGTCGACTTCCATAACGCCCGTTTTGCCTGCCTTCACCGCAAGCACGTCAATATCCGCTGCATAATTGATTTTCCCATTGACAATCCGCAGACCCTTTTTGTTTAGAACGATCGGTTTTGCATTCTGCGGCGTGTTTCCCACGTCGTCGCGCGGGGTGCTTTGAGCGGAAAGTTCAAATCGCACCCCATCGCCGCCTCTGACATCAAGCCTTATGAAATATGTCGAGCCCTCGCGGGCTGTTAGCGTGAGGGCACTTTGACCGTTAGCGGAGAATTTGGCATTGTGGCAAAGGCGTCTGCCCGTTGCGTTATAGACGCTCAGACGGGTGAGCATGTCCGGGTCCAGGCCTGTGATTACAATTTTTACTTTTCCACCAGCCTGGGCGGTGAAATTGTAGAATGCGCTATCGGATCCCAAGGAAAGACTGTCGACAAGGCAGACCTCGCCCACAGGCTGAACATTTATCGGAAGCGCCAATTCTGCCAGGTCGCTCCAACATTGAGCACTGAGCAGCAGGCGAGGCTCAAGACTCTCGCACACAGCAAAAGCAACAGATCGACTCAGATCGCGCATACTCTTCCGGGGCCATACTTAAAAAAGGCCAGCCGCCTCCGGGGCATCGCACCTTAGCCCGTTTGTGCCTTTAGTTTCCTGCCAATCGAAACTTAAGATTCGCGCTTGCTTAAAACAAATAACTACCCCATTTTATGGCTGCCATACATCGCTAAGCTGTACTAGTTTTCCTTGTGAAATAACCCTGATCCCTTGTCTTGTTTATGGTATATTTTCTCGGACGCCCTTTTATACGTGGCGATGCCTCCTTTAAAATGTCAGGTATCTATGCGATTGCTTTTGGTTATGCCGACCGGCCTCCAGGTGGGATATGACGAATATTTCTCCAGTTCACCCCTGGGGATAGAGTCCCTCGCATCTCACGCCCGCCGCTGGGCCGACGTGGAACTGGTTGATATGCGCAGCCGGGGGCATGACGTCGACGCCCACGCCGAGTTGCTGCTTGCACAAAAGCCCGACATGGTGGGCATAAGTCTCAACAGCGCCTCGCACACGAAATATACCTTGGAGCTGGCTAGTGCCCTCAAGCGGCGCCGGGGCGATCTGGCCGTCATCGCAGGCGGACAGCAGGCGACGTTTATTGTCGACGAGCTTTTAGGTCAGCGGAATTTCAACGCGGTAATCCGCGGCGAAGGAGAGCTGACGCTCAGCGAGATCCTCTGCCGCGGAGGGGACTTTCGCGGCATAGCGGGCGTGTCTTGGCGGGACAACGGCGGAATCCGCGTCGAGCCCGATCGACCCCTGATAGAAGACCTCGACAGTTTGGAGCTGCCCGCCCGGGAGCTCCTGCCCGACCGGTCCCGGTACCGCATGGGCGCATACCGGGTGGAAGGCATCGAGACCTCCAGAGGCTGTGCGTTCAAGTGTTCGTTCTGCTCGATCAGAAATTTTCACCGCGGCAAATGGCGGGCAAAGAGCGTCGATCGCGTAATGCGCGAGGTGGACTTGATCCTCGAGCGATACCCCGAACAGAAGGTGATCTATTTCGCTGACGACAACTTCTCCGCCGACTTCCGCCGCGTCGAAGCCATCTGCCGGGCTATCGTGGAGCGCAAGAGCGACGCGTATTTCTGGTGCCAGGCCCGCGTAGACCAGCTCTCCCGGCATCCGCAGGTGGTCGAGTGGATGGGCAAGGCGCATTTCGCAGCCGTGCTTATCGGCGTGGAGACACCGATCCCGCACCTGCTGAATTCGATCCGCAAGGGCACCTCGCCCCAACAGGTTGAACAGACCATCAGGCTCCTGCATGCGCATGATATCGGCGTGTGGGGCACGTTCACCCTGGGCCTGCCCACAGAGACTCCGGATGAAACCCGCATAAGCGCAGATTACGTCTCAAAGACGAAAGTTGACGTCGCGCAGATCACCGTGGCAACACCCATTCCCGGCTCCGACTTGTACGACCAGGCCAATCGCGACGGTAGCATCGAAGTGCGCGATTGGGACCGCTACGACTTTACGTCCCCCACGATGAAAGGCCAACTGCCCAAGGCAGAGATGGACGCCATTATCCAGAAGGCATATCTGAAGACCTATTTGAGCTGGCGGTTTTTGGCTTCGGTGTTTTCACAGCGGACCAACCTCAACCGCCTAAGGCGGACGATATTCGGGGTGTTCTGGTCGTGGATCTGGTTTTCCATCCGTCAGCGGATCCTTTCGCTTTCGGGCCGGCAACAGAAATAAAAAATTGAATATCGACGGCCTTTGGGAAGGATTAAAAATCCCGCAAAAATAAGGGGTTTTACAGGTTTGGGCTGATTTCGGCAAAAGGTCGCCGGCTGGCTGCCGTTGTGAAAATACCTGTTTTTACGGAATTTTTGCTCTTTTTTTACATCGCAACGGCAGGATGGATGGAATCGAGATACCCGATATTATTGTTTTTATAGGTTTTTTGGGCATTTTTCGTCTTGACGCCGCTTGGCGCGCGTTGCAACATACCTATCAGCGGCAGGGTCGCGCGACCCAGGGACCGGAGGTGGGGAGCCCGTTATGGAAGTTTCGGGACTGCCGACTTCGGTCCTACAAACGCCACGGTTTGGTCTACTTCTGAAGGAGCGAAAAGATGGCTAAAGCAGGTGCAATGACTAAGTCGCAGATCATTTCGAAGCTGGCGGAAGCAACCGATTTGACCAAGAAGAATGTTATCGGTGTGGTTGAGTCTTTAGTCTGCCTGGCTTACAAGGAAGCCAAGAAGGGCTTCACCATTCCAGGTCTGGGCAAGCTCGTGCTGGTGAATCGCAAGGCCCGCATTGGGCGCAATCCAGCCACCGGCGAGCAGATCAAGATCCCAGCCAAGAAGGTCTTGAAATTCCGCATCGCCAAGGCCGCCAAGGACGCAGTGCTGTAAGCCTTCAGATTCAAATATTCTGAACGGGCTTTTTTGAAAAAACGGACTGCCGTAACTAAAACGGCAGCCCGTTTCATTTTTTTTGGCCGATACAGCCAGGCCTTACGACCTCACGTCCAACTGTCGAAGGAAGTCCTCGTTGCTCTTGAAGCGTTCCAATGCCTTCAGCAGCGCGGGCATTTCCTCTTCGACGTTTATGCCCGACAGATATCTCCGCAGCATATGCAGCTTCGGAAGCTGCCACGGCGGAACAAGCAGCTCTTCCTTCCGCGTGCCCGACTGCGGGATGCTGATAGCCGGCCAGGTGCGCCGCTCAGCCAGCTTACGATCGAGCTGAAGCTCCATGTTGCCGGTGCCCTTGAACTCCTCGAAGATAAGGTCGTCCATTCTGCTGCCGGTCTCGACCAGCGCCGTTGCCAGGATAGTGAGGCTCCCCCCGCCTTCAACCTTGCGTGCGGCCCCGAATTGGCGTTTGGGCGTCTCCAGGGCGCGGATGTCCACTCCGCCCGTCATGGTTCTGCCTGAGGTTTCAACGTAGCGGTTGTATGATCTCCCCAGGCGTGTAAGCGAGTCGAGCAGGACCACCACGTCCTGGCCGAACTCTGCCATCCGCTTGGCCCGCTCGATGGTAAACTCCGTCACGCGAATGTGGTTGGCGACCTCCTGGTCGTTGTTGGAGGCGATTACCTCGGACTTTAAGCACTTTCGCTTGAAGTCGGTAACTTCCTCGGGTCTTTCGTCCACCAGCAATATCATGATGTAGCATTCGGTATTGTTGGTGGAGACGGCGTTGGCGATCTGTTGGAGCAGGATGGTCTTTCCGGACCTCGGCGGGGCGACGATCAAGCCTCGCTGGCCCTTTCCGATCGGACAGACCAGGTCAAGCACGCGCATCTCGATGGGTCCGCCGGGGGTTTCGAGCTTAAGCTGCGGATGCGGGTCAACGACCGTCATCTCGTTGAACGGGATGATGTCGGTGTATTCATCCGCAGCCTTGCCGTTGATCTTGTAGATTTCTTCGAGCTTTGGTCCGCCTTTGCGCTTCATCGGAGGGGCGACACGACCTTCGATCGTAAGGCCGGTCCTCAGCCCGCAATGACGCACGTGATCCTTGCCTACGAACACGTCGCCTGGTGTCGCGCGGTACTGATTTTTCGCC
>Ga0315284_10013609_pt1 | contig 11592 bp, 9 predicted proteins | sample YL17G09_16_MG_FD_203696 | JGI IMG/M metagenome (GOLD analysis project Ga0315284, IMG submission 203696) | Sediment microbial communities from Yellowstone Lake, YNP, Wyoming, USA - YL17G09_16 | ecosystem: Environmental > Aquatic > Freshwater > Lake > Sediment | place: USA: Wyoming | collected... | reverse complement strand
GAAACGCAGATTTTACATTATCCGCTTGCTTACGCGCGCGGCTCTGTCCGGATCGGCTGGCAGGCGGGATTATTGTTCTATTCGGATCGGGAAAAGAAAAACTATGCGGCATTGGGCTTTAGCCCGCGCATTGGCACACCCCAACTATTCATTTTCATGCGTCATATGGTAAACATCGCGCATGAGCGACTGCTCAGAAGCCGTTGAGTTGCGGCACCGGTTCTGCTCCCGGCCGGCCGAGATGGAGCGGGGCCATAAATGCAGACTCGAGGACCTCTTCATCAACGCCGCTTACCCCGAGGTCTGGTTTCTGGACCTCAGGAAACCGTTGAACCACGCAAAACACTGATGAAACCAAATGCGCAGGCTTGCATTTGCGGTTACGATTGCTTTTGCCTTTTTGGCACGGGATGCCGTAATAATAAATCAAATCAACTCTGGAGGAGGTAGTCATGGCGCGAAAAGCAAAGAATCATTCGAGGATTCCGCGACGGGAGTTCCTGAAGACATCGGCTGTTTCAGTAGCGGCGATGGGGGCCATTACCTCGGAGGCCGCGCAACAAAAGCCGGCGGCGCCTGCCGCGCGGCGGCCCTATGACACACATTACTCCGGAGAGCGATTGAATCGAGTTGCCTTCCCCATGGGAGGGATGGGCGCGGGCATGATTTGCCTCGAGGGCACCGGGGCACTCTCTCATTTCTCTCTGCGCAACCGGCCGGAGGTTTTTAACGAACCCCTCACTTTTGCCGCAATTTCGATAAAGGGAAAAAATAAGGCCGCCCTGGTGTTGGAGGGGCCTGTCCCGCAATGGAAAATCTTCGGCGCTCCCGGGACTGGCAATGGCGCTTCAGGATCCTCCTTCGGGCTCCCCCGCTTCGCCTCGGCATCCTTTCAAACGCATTTCCCGTTCGCGACGGTGACTTTGGCCGACGATCGCATAAACATGGACGTACAGATCACCGGTTGGAGCCCCTTCGAACCGGGAGATCCCGATGACGCTTCGCTTCCCGTGGCGGGTCTGGAATACCGGTTTGTCAATCGATCCTCCCTGCCGCAGGAGGTTGTATTTTCCTTCAACGCCCGGAACTTCATGGTTGCGGGAAGAAACGCGCAGGCGGTGCGGGCCGCGCCCGGGGGGGTTGTGCTCTGGGGGGGCAGTGCTGCCGACCGGCCGTACGAGGAAGGAGCGTTTTCGGCTGCGGTCACCGATCCGCAGGCCAAAGTGAATGCCGCCTGGTTCAGAGGCGGCTGGTTTGACGCGCTCACAATGGCCTGGCAGGACATCGCGGACGGAGCCTGTTTTGATCGGGCTCCGGTCACAAGTGGCGATCCCGCACCGGGAGCCACTCTGTTTGTGCCGTTCCGCCTCGAGCCGGGCACAACGAAAACGATTGTCCTGCAACTTGCATGGTATGTCGGCCGCACCAGCCTGCGCACTGGGAAAGATCCAGCAGGCGCCGCGCCGGCCGACGCGCGGACCGCGCCTACTTACAAGCCGTGGTACGCAGGCCGCTTCACCGATATCGGAGAAGTCGCAGCCTACTGGAAGGAGCACTATGACGAACTGCGGCAGAAATCGAAACGCTTCAGCGACTGCTTCTACGATTCGACCTTGCCGCCGGAACTCATGGAAGCGGTGGCGGCAAACCTGACCATCCTGAAGTCGCCAACCGTGCTGCGGCAAAGTGATGGCAGGCTGTGGGCATGGGAAGGCTGCTCCGACAATGCCGGATGTTGCGCCGGCTCCTGCACACACGTCTGGAACTATGCCCAGGCAATTCCCCACCTGTTCCCTACCCTGGAGCGCTCGCTCCGGGAAACGGAGTTCGGCCCTTCCCAGAACGACGCCGGGCATCAGCAGTTCCGCAGTGCGCTGCCGATCCGCATTCTGGAGCACGACTTTTATGCCGCGGCGGACGGCCAGCTCGGTGGCATCATGAAGGTTTTCCGCGACTGGCGCATCAGCGGAGACACCGAATGGCTCCGCGGTTTGTGGCCCAAGGTCAGGAAGAGCCTCGACTACTGCATCGAAACCTGGGACCCGGCGCACAAAGGACTCGTGGAAGAGCCTCATCATAATACCTACGACATCGAATTCTGGGGGCCCGACGGCATGTGCACGAGTTTCTATCTCGGCGCCCTGCAAGCTGCCGTTACTATGGCCAAGGCGCTTGGCGAGAATGCGCCTCTCTATGCCGAGCTGTATGCGAAGGGCCGGACAGCGGCTGAGAGTGAGCTTTTCAACGGCGAGTATTTCATCCAGCGGATTGAATGGAAGAACCTGCGCGCGCAGAATCCCCTCGAGAACAAGAGCATGGTAGGCTCCTATTCGCCGGAAGCCGTGGCTCTGTTTGAAAAGGAAGGTCCCAAATATCAGTACGGCAGCGGCTGTCTATCGGACGGCGTGCTGGGATCATGGCTTGCCCTTGTCAGCGGCGTGGGTCAGGTGCTCGATCGCCCAAAAGTCGCCAGCCATTTGAAAGCGGTCCATCGTTACAATTTGAAGAAAAACCTGTCCGGGCACCCGAATCCGCAACGCCCCTCCTATGCATGCGGCAAGGAAGGCGGCCTGCTCCTGTGCACATGGCCCAAAGGCGGAGCTCTCTCCCTGCCCTTCGTTTACTCCAACGAGGTGTGGACCGGGATCGAGTACCAGGTGGCTTCCCATCTGATGGCACTTGGAATGGTTCAGGAAGGACTCGACATCGTGCGCGCCTGCCGTGATCGCTATGACGGCCGGGTGCGCAATCCATTCAACGAATACGAGTGCGGTCACTGGTATGCCCGCGCGATGTCTTCGTATGCACTTCTGCAGGGAATCACGGGCGCGCGCTATGATGCCGTGGAGAAGGTCCTGTATTTGGAGCCCAACATACCGGGGGATTTCCGCGGCTTTCTCGCGACTGCCACGGGCTACGGCGTGGTCGGGGTGAAGGGCGGCAAGCCATTTTTTAACGCAGCTGCCGGCCAGGTCGAGATCCGCGATATCCGTTACCGGTTACGAACTTGATGCGAGCTCTCACTCAATTCCAGCGCCGCCCATTCTTTGCGCTTCTTTGAGCGCCTTCTTGAGGGTGCTCTTGTTGAGATCCTCGATCCTCAGCCCGCCCCAAGAATGACGATGCGGATTCTGAGATATCCGGATGACTTGTCGTATAATGTACCGCGCAAGAACGCACGGGAGGTCCGCCGTACGCTGCCGCATATGAGCGCTGTGAAACGCGGTTTCTTCCAGGGGGGCATCCTCATTTCGCGCGAGCTTTCGTCGGGCCACTGGGTCTCTTTCAACGCCATCCCCACGACGGCCCACACGATGTGGGGTGTCCTGGCCGGACAGTGGCTTATGAGCAGCCGGCCCCCCATGAGGAAGATCTCGGTCCTGGCCTTGATCGGCGCGGGTGGCGTCGCCCTGGGATTCGCCCTCACTGTCCTGTCCCCAATGATAAAGCGCATCTGCACGAGCTCGTTTGTAGTTGCGAGCGGCGGATTCTGCCTGCTGGTCCTCGCCTTTTCCTACTGGTTCATCGACGTTCGACGCGTCCGGGGATGGACGACATTTTTCAACATCGTCGGCATGAACTCGCTGCTTATCTATCTGTTTACGGAGAGTGGCGGCACGTCGTGGATCATCCGGCTCGTCAAGCCGTTTATGATGGCCATCTCCGGCTGGGCGGGAAGCTTCCCGGCGGAACTCGCCACCAGCCTGGCAGCCTGGGCGGTTCTCTGGTCGATGTGTTACTGGCTCTATGCGAGAAAGATCGTCATCAAGATCTAGCCCGTATTTGAGGGGAGGCCGTACCATCGACGGGCGTTGTCCCGATAGAGCTTGCCCAGCACCGGCAGCGGGAGGGCGGCTCCCTGCAACCGGAAGTTGGCTCCGATCCTTGCGATCTCCACCATGGCATCGGTGGCCAGCCAGGCGGCACCCTGCCCATACCTCTCTGCGAAGCGAGACAGGACCGGCTTCAAGTCTGCAGGACTCTCCCCCTGTTCACTGCCCACCTCTTTCCAGACTTTCACGGCCACGGCACCCTGGGTAATTGCGGCCGAGAACTCGTTCACGGCCTCATCTTGCCATCGGGCGTTGCCCCAATTTGCTAGATTGAATGACGGCACCCATGAAATGCGTCCCGGATATCCCCAGCTGAGGTCGAACGCCAATTCTAATCTAAAAACTGGAATCTACAGATACGGCATCTGCTTTCGTTAACTTCACATTTTTACCGCCTGGTGCTTCTTGACCCATTCAGGGTCAATGTCCACGCCGAAACCCGGACCGGTAGGCACCTTTATTTTCCCACCGACCACTCTCAAGGGTGATGTCTTGCATTCGAACTGTACATTCGTTCTCAACCCTTTAAACTCGTGATGAGCCCCGGCGTTTGGAACGGCAGAAACAAATTGAATGTTGTAGAGGTACCCCAGGCCCCCGCCGGACATATGCGGCACAATACTCTTCCCAAAGGCAGCCGCCATGCGCGCGACTTTCATCGACCGGATCAGCCCGCCGAAGTAATAATTATCAGGCTGTACAATTTCAATACCCTCATTCGCGATAAGCCAGCGAAACCCGTAGAAGCTGTTGTCCTGCTCGCCGTTGGCAATCGGGATTGTCAGCGCATCGGCAACCTGCTTGATATCCTCAAACTGGTCGAACATCACAGGCTCTTCAAAGTATCTATACTTATACTCCTCCAGCAGCTTGCCAACGCGTATGGCATCCTTCACGGAATAAAAGCTGTTTGAATCCGCGTAAAGGGCCATGTCGTCGCCGAATGTCTTGCGCACAAGCGGAATCATTTTCTCGGTCCTTCCGGGAGGGGCCAGGGCATACATGTCGGCAGTCATGAACATGAGCCCGCCCACTTTGATTTTCAGCGCCCGGGTATCGTACTCTGCTACGGCCGCTTTTATCAGTTCGATACTCTCTTCCACCGGTTTCTCGCGCCATTCCGTAGCCACGTACACTCCGACTTCCGGGTTGTGAAGCTCCCCGATCAATACGCCGACGGGCTTCTTGGCGATGCGCCCCAGCATATCGAGAATGGCGAACTCGATAGTGGCTAAAGGCAGCCCAAGCGCAATACCGTTGTAACGGAAATTGAATCCGAAGATATAGACCTTTTCCAGTATCAGGTCCAACTCACGCGCATCTTTGCCGATAAAAAAAGGCTGAAGGTTATCGAGAAAAACAGGATATAGGGTGCGCATGCCGCTGTGACCGACCGAAATGCCCTCTGCGCCGTCCTTGGACCGTACCCTGCAGAGGTAACTATTATTGTAACGGAGCAATTCGACGGTTTCGATAATCACCGGGGCGGCAAACAGTTCCTTCTTCAGGACGGATTTTCTTAATACTTCATCCAGCTTGGAATAACGATCTTTCAGGTCTGACGAGGCGGCGTTTGCCGTTGCCGGCCTTGAGACTACCGTGCGATTTCCGTGAGCGGACAGCGGCAATGAGGCCAGACTTCCGGCGACGGCAGTTGAAATGAACTTGCGACGATTGGTTTTCATAGGTTGTGGCTCCCGTAATGATGCCTATTGAATAAAACATCAGCGCCAGAAAGTCGACCAAATTCCCAAAAGAGCCACGGCGGAAATCGGGTGTCCTTGCCGATAAATTCATCTGTGCAAATTCGGCGGAGGGGGGCTAACATCGGTGACAGGCACCGATTTCCCCAATTCTCACGGGCTACAATGAACAGGCACCAGCATCAGCTTGGGGAAAAGGGGTGCCTGTCAGCGATTTTCTGAAGCGGCGGTACGCTGTTCTCGCCCTCGCCCAGCGCTCGGTTGCCAACTTTCCCGAACGTTTCTCGGGAGCGTGCCAGTCTCCGGAGGCCGACTCAATCGCGCAAGTTCAGCGAATTCAGCTACCCTGGGCCGAACCGAATCGACTATAATCGCGGCAAATTCGCATCGTTCTGATTGCAGTGTACGAAGTGCCAGTTGAGGGATTTTTCATGATCGGCCAGACCATTTCGCACTACCGCATCACAGAAAAACTCGGCGCAGGCGGCATGGGTGAAGTCTACCGCGCCGAGGACACAAACCTCGACCGGCAAGTCGCCATTAAAGTTTTGCCCGATATCTTCAGTAACGATCCCGAACGGCTGGCCCGCTTCGAGCGCGAGGCCAAGTTGCTCGCATCACTGAATCATCCCAACATTGCTGCAATCCATGGTCTGGAGGAAGCGGCATCGTGGAAGAGCCTCATCATAATACCTGCGACATCGAATTCTGGGGGCCCGACGGCATGTGCACGAGTTTCTATATGGCTTGTCGTATAATGTGCCGCGCAAGAGCGTACGGGAGGTCCGGCGTATTCTGCCGCACATGGACGTTGTGAAACGCGGTTCCTTCTTGGTGGACATCCGCAATGATCTACGGTTCCGTATGGGGGAGAGGTATATTCATATGAAAAGCAGTCTATCTCGGTCCATAGTTTGTTTGCTCTTTCTGGGTCTGCTGGTCGGGCTGCAAAACGATGCGGCTACCCAAACCAAAAAGGCTCCACCGCCGGTCCCGGGACCGATGCTGGAACAGGGTTTGATCGAACTCAGCACCCCGGATTTCGACCTGAGCCTCGTCCGCTCTTCCCAGACCGTTGCCGCCCTGAAATCCAAGGGAGGCAATGGATTCGATTTTACGCCCGGGGATATCCTCGTCGAGCGCTCCCAGAACGGCTATTACCATCTGGGGGATCTCAATCTGCGCCTGCGGCCGGGAACAGCGGGAGAGTGGAAGAACTACGCGACGGCCGTTGCCCGCGCTTCTGTGACAGCGCTGCCGAACTCGGCGCAGGTGCTGGCAGCCGCGGATCTCACACCCACGCTTCCCGCGGATTGCCCGTTGCAGATTATCCGCAGCTGGGTGCTCGCCGGCAACAAGCTCGCCTTGCGCTTTGAGCTGAAGAACAAAACCGCAGAGCCGGTCCAGGTCGGCGCGCTCGGCATCCCGATGGTCTTTAACAATGTAATCAACAACCGCTCACTGGACCAGGCGCACATGCTGTGCTCTTTCTATGATCCCTACATCGGAGAAGACGCCGGCTACCTGCAGGTGACGCGCCTCAGTGGCCATGGGCCGGCGCTGGTCGTTGTGCCGGACGGCAAGACTCCGTTTGAGGCCTACAATCCGATCCTGCCCGCGCGCAGAGGCGGGGGAGCCGGCCCGATTTTCACCGATCCCACGCCGCGCGGCACGACGTTCGAGGGATTCTTCGACTGGATGGTCCACAGCCAGGCCTATGCCGAGAATGAATGGAAGCAGGCGAAACCATGGAATCCGCCCACGTCGGCGACGCTGGCGCCGGGCGCATCCATGACCTGCGGGGTCAAGTTTTTCGTTTCTGATGAGATCCGCAACATCGAGAAGACACTTGCAGCGAACGGACGCCCCGTAGCAGTTGGGATCCCGGGCTACGTATTGCCCATGGATACCGATGGCCGTCTTTTTCTCAAGTATGCCAAAAACGTCAAGTCGATCGAGGTGGAGCCCAAAGGAGCGATTGCGGTTACAGCAAACAAGCCCACATCAGGCGGGTGGAAAGCATATAGCTTGCAGGGCAAGACCTGGGGCCGCGCCCGCATGGCTGTGACTTACGAGGATGGACAGGTCCAGGCCATTCACTACTTCGTCGTCAAGTCGCAGGCAGATGCCGTCACCGATATGGGCCGTTTCCTGACCACCAAACAGTGGTTCGTGGATCCGAGCGATCCTTTCAAGCGCAGCCCTTCGGTGATGAGCTATGACCGCGAAGTGGACAAGATCGTCATGCAGGACAGTCGCGTCTGGATCGCCGGCTTGGGCGATGAGGGCGGCTCCGGATCCTGGCTGACCGCGATCATGAAGGAGTTTGGCCAGCCCAACAAAGAGGAACTCGACAAGTACCAGCAGTTCATCGACAATGTGGTCTGGGGCGGGCTGCAGTACAAGGACGGCCCGCGGCAATATGGCGTGCGCAAGAGCCTATTTTACTATCAGCCCGAGGAGCTGCCCCAGGGCTATTATCGCAGCGATCTCAATTGGGGGAGCTGGACCAGTTGGAATAAGAAAGCGGCGGAAATCGTCGACCGGTCCTTCAACTATCCGCATGTCGCGGCGCTGCATTGGGTGATGTACCGGCTGGCGCGCAACAACCAGGGACTCGTCACCAATCGTCCCTGGGACTGGTACCTGAGCAACGCTTATCAGACGGCGGTAGCGATGACCAAATATGCCGCCGGCTATGCGCGCTTTGGCCAGATGGAAGGGGATATTTTTGTTCAGATCCTGCTCGACCTCAAACGCGAAGGCATGACCGAACAGGCCGCGGACCTCGAGGCCAAAATGAAGGCCCGCGCCGATCGCTGGCGCAGCCAGGCCTATCCCTTCGGCAGCGAGATGCCCTGGGATTCGACGGGGCAGGAGGAAGTGTACGCCTGGACGAAATACTTCGGCGACACCGTGAAATCCGGAGTCTCGCTCAACGCAATCCTCGGCTACATGCCGACCCTGCCGCACTGGGGCTACAACGGCAGCGCCCGCCGCTACTGGGATTTCCAGTATGCCGGCAAGATCACGCGCATTGAGCGCCAGCTGCATCACTACGGCTCAGGTATCAACGCGATTCCCGTATTGAGCGAGTATCGCGACCATCCCGAGGATATCTATCTGCTGCGCGTTGGCTACGGCGGGACGATGGGCGCGATCACAAACATCGATCAGGAAGGATTTGCCTCCGCCGCCTTCCACTCCTTCCCGGACACGCTCAAGTTCGATCCGTATTCGGGCGACTACGGCCCGAATTTCTTCGGCCACGCCTTTAACACCGCGACCTATATTGTCAATGATCCCGAGTTCGGCTGGCAGGCGTTTGGTGGCAATGTCAAGGTCGAAGGGAGTACCGTCAAGGTGACTCCGCTCGATTCGTTCCGCATGCGCGTGTATGTGGCATCGGCGGGCCTGTGGCTGACGCTGGATGCAGGACAGTTCTCGAGCGTAGAGGTAAATGCCAAAACCGGCGCCGTAAGAGTGGCGCTTGCCGCGGCTACAAAATTCACGCCGGCTGCGCGCCTGCGCATCGAGCAACCAGCCAAGGTCAAGGGCGTCGGGACCTGCCGTCCGGCCACGACCTTCAAATCCGAGCGCGATGCATTTGTCATTCCGCTCAAAGCAGGCGTCACCTGGGTTGAGCTGATCAGCAAACAGTAGTCCGCTGCATCTTGCGCCTGAGCTCCAAGCCGGTTTCAGTCGCGGGGGCGATTCGATCCTAGGTCCCGTCAGTCTGCCGGGACCTACTTGCCGGGACCGAGGTCATTCTCGGAACAGTCCCTCATGCGCTGGGGCGCACCCAGTGACGCATAAAAATGAATGACTGGCGTGTGCCAATTTGCGGGCTAAAGCCCGCGGCCACTATGCATAAGATCATGCCGCGGTCCTTCGCAACCCCTAATTCTTCATCCAGTGGCGGCGGGCTTCAGCCCGCCCTTCCAGGTTCTATTTTCGAAGCAGAGCCGCGGAGAAAAGGAGCCTCGAAGAGGCGGCAGACAATAACGGCTGTATAGTATGCTTTCATGATTCGTGGATCGTAAGTTCGTTTCCTTCAGCAGGAGTTGATTCCTATGAAATGTTCTGGCATGAACGCTCTGCGTTGGCCTCTCGCCCTATTCTTCGCCGCGCTCTGCGCACTCGCAGCATCTCCGACCGCCAACTGGCCGACATTTCGGGGCCCGCAAGCTAGTGGCATTGCCGATGGACAAAATCTGCCTGACCACTGGGACGGCGCTCGCGGCGAAAACATCAAATGGAAGACGCGCATTCCCGGACTGGCACACTCCAGCCCGATCGTTTGGGGCGATCGGCTTTATGTCACCACAGCCATCAGCAGCCAGGAGGACGCCACATTTAAGCATGGCCTCTTCGGCGAAGGAGATGCCTCGACGGATCGCTCGGTGCAGCGCTGGAAAGTGTACAGCGTGGACAAGTTTTCCGGGAAAATCGTCTGGGAAAGTACGGCTTACGAGGGTGTGCCCAAGGAAAAGCGGCACGTCAAGAACACCTACGCAAGTTCGACCCCGGCCACGGATGGAAAATATGTCATCGCATTTTTCGGTTCCCAGGGATTGTACTGCTTTGACGCAAATGGAAGGTTGATCTGGAAGAAGGACTTGGGATTTCTCGATCTTGGTGCATACGATGCCCCGCAGTACGAATGGGGCACCGCCAGCTCGCCCATCATTTACCAGAACAAGGTCATCGTCCAGTGCGACACTCAGAAAGAGGATTTCCTCCTCGCGGTCGACATCAAGACTGGAGCTACGCTATGGAAGTCTGATCGCGACGAACTCCCTTCGTGGGGAACGCCGAACATTTATCCCGGCGCCAGCCGTGTGGAACTTGTCACCAATGCATCCAACTTCATTCGTGGCTATGACCCTGAATCGGGGAAAGAACTGTGGCGGTTGGGCGGCAGTTCCCAGATTAGCGCGCCGACACCGATCTTCTCCAAAGACCTGATTGTGGTTGCAAGCGGACGCCGCCCGGAAGCTCCCATTTTCGTCATTCGCGCCGGGGCCTCCGGAGACATCACGCTGGGCAAAGGGCAAACTTCCAGCGCTCAGGTTGCATGGAGCAGGCAGCAGCGAGGCCCCTACATGCCCACGCCCCTTATCTATGGCGAGTACATGTATGTGCTCGCAAACCAGGGCATTTTCGATGGCTACGAGTTGAGTACCGGGAAAGAAATCTATCGCCAGCGCCTCGCGCATCAGGGCGGCGGTTTCAGCGCTTCTCCGGTAGCCGCTGACGGACGCATTTATCTCGCCAGCGAAGACGGCGACATATTCGTGGTCAAAGCCGGCAAGGATTATGAATTGCTGGCGACCAATCCCATGGGCCAGCGTTTGATGGCCACCCCGGCGCTGTCCGGCGGCAGAATGTTCATCCGCGCCGAGCACGACCTCTTCGCCATCGGCCGCTGATTCCGTTTGGGTACACCACAGCCTCCGGCGGGCAACATAAACAGTCTTGAGCTGCCGGTGGAAGTCAAAAACTGACTTCAAGGCCTGACACCCTTGTCTCTCTGCCGTCAACGCCTTCTCGTGCGCACCACCATGCTACTTTTTCGGAGTCTCTATTCTCATTGATTGGAATGTGATTTCACCATAGAGAAAACCGCTTTTTAGTGTAACCTCCTGGGGCTTGGCAATTTCGATCATATTGGATTGGACCGGGGCGATGCCAACGAGGTAAGTCCCAGCCGGCACATCCGTCACCAGGAATCGACCTTCTCCATCCTCGACATCTCGAGAATAACTGATGCCGGCCTCCCCCGACGCCCGGATCACAATTCTATAACGTGTTATTGCTTTGCCTTCAGAATCCACAACTCTCCCAAAAAATCCCGCTTCCTGCGATTCGAGGCGGACTTCTATGAATCTGACTGGTTTTTCGACATTGAGGTCTACTCTTGTCTCACGAAACCCTTTCTTTGTCACCCGCACCTGCCTTGCGATTGAGAAGGGCAGATTAAGCTCGAAGTTGCCCCGCATATTGGTAACCGTGCTCATTGTCTGGGGCGGCTTTGTTTTGACGGAAGGTATCTG
>Ga0315284_10013608_pt1 | contig 11593 bp, 5 predicted proteins | sample YL17G09_16_MG_FD_203696 | JGI IMG/M metagenome (GOLD analysis project Ga0315284, IMG submission 203696) | Sediment microbial communities from Yellowstone Lake, YNP, Wyoming, USA - YL17G09_16 | ecosystem: Environmental > Aquatic > Freshwater > Lake > Sediment | place: USA: Wyoming | collected... | reverse complement strand
TCACCTCCTTGGGAGACTTCTCCTTACTGGTCGCTCTGGAAGTCCATCCTGGCACAGACACTGCGGCAAGCACGATGAGCGCTATCAGATAAATAGGGTAGCTGGATTTCAATTGACGGTCTCCCGAGGCAACTAAGATGACAACTAACGCTGCTGCGATGATGAGTGCCTTATACCGTCCATCCACATTAAGCATCCTCCTTCTCTAGGCTATCCAACTCCTCATCAGCTCCTAGGACCTTCGATTTCGATTTGGGAGCCATTGATCCTGCGCGCATCCTGAGAATTAGTGCAAGGAGCACCAGCACCCCGGCCGCGAGCAGGTAGGGGGTATAGTCTATCTGGAATTGTGGTTTCACCTGGGCTTTATTGAGGCTTATGTTGGCTTTCTGAGCGAGGTCTGCTGCGTTGGCTGCGGCTTCGCTGCTTGAGGCCTTTAGGTAGATGTCCCGTGCGAAAATCGCGTATGCGAGGGCTTTGGCGTAGTCTCCTGACTGGTAGAGGTTGGTGGCGAGACGGTACTGTCTGTCTGCTATGCTGATGAGCAGCATGTCGCATTTGATGGTCTCATTACTGTAGTCTATCTCCGCATAGGTGGATTTCGCCTTGTCTATGAAATCTAGAGCCTCGCTCAGGTTGCCGAACGTTGAGAGCGACAGTGCCTTCGCGTAGTAGCCGTCTGCCATTATCTTCCGCGAGGTCCTCTGTTCGTCGCGTATGTTCTCTTTGAGGAGGTCGCATTTTGCCATCCCCTCCTGGTCGTTGACTTTCTCGAATGTCTTCCTCGCCAATTCTATGTTCTTGAGTGCGGATTCCAAGTCGTTTGAGGCATAGTATCCTAGCGCTAGGTTGTAGTATCTGTCGGCTTCCTGCTTCTGTTTGACCCTGAATTCCTCGTCCAAATTGGACCTGAGTCTGTAACATTGTTGTAGGCTGTCTCTCTCGTTTATCTCCATATACAGGCTCAGTGCCTTGTCTAAATAGATGCTCGCTAAAGTGTAGTCTTCTGCGTCGAATTTGGCTGAGGCCTGAGCGAAGTAGCTGTCTGCCCTGTATTTCTTCACATAATACTCGGTTGTCTCGTATCTTGTGACGTTGCGGTCCTTCATGACGATTATGTCTGTGAGGCCGTTACCGTCTATGTCCGCGGTTAACATGCCGTATATGGGGCTTCCGCTCGGGTAAACCCATGATAGCATGCCCTGTGGGTCGAAGACGTATATGCTGCTGTCTCTTGATGAGACTATGATGTCTTTTGAGCCGTCCTGTTCCACATCATCGACTCTCAGGTCGGTGACAGCATCTTGGAGTTTCTGCCTCCATAGGACGGCCCCGTTTTCCGTGTATGCGGTCATAAGGCCGAGGACGTCACCTGCCAGGACTTCAGGGGAGCCGTCTGCGTTGATGTCTCCAGAGTAGACTTTGGTGATTTCTATGCTTTTTTTGAGTTTCTTGTCATTGATGTCCTTCGCCTCCAGCAATTCCTGGACATTGGACCATCTTTGGCGCAATTGAGTCATATTGGTCATGTTTAGGACTATTGTCTCCCCGTTTGATGAGCCGATAACGGTGTAGTCGAGGTTGTTATGGTCCAACCCGAATGCGCTTATGGAGCGTACTGAGTTATCAGCGTCGTCAACCACCATGCCTCGCTCATCATGGAGGATGACCTTGTAGGTGCCTTTGATGTTTCCGGCCCCGTCGAGGAACGTGACCGTCCCATTGCGTGAAGTGTAGTCAACATAATGCCAACCCTCCTCACCGGTGGCGGTGTCCGAGCATGTGACTCGGGTGTAGCTCCTCAAGCAGATATCATTTACCGCATCCCAACGGCAGCTGCAGTCTTTGAAGTCGGAGCAGCATTTGGATGGGTTGTTGCAGTCTGCGGCTGTTGACCATCCTGACTCCTCGTCTGTTATGTCCTTGTACGTGCAGGTTTCCTCCATAATGTCTGTTCCGCTGCGTTCGTTGTATGTCATTATCACTATGTCGCCGATGCCTGCCGCTATCATCCCGCCCTCCCTGAGGCGTTTGAAGTATTTAACTGATTTGACGCTGTCTCCTGTGAGGTGCCTCCAGATTATACTGCCATCCAGTCTTGTGACATAAACCCCGCCATGGTAGCGTATTACCCTGTAGAGCACGCGGCTTGATGGTAATAGGGTTATGCCGCTCACTTCGAATGCGTGTGGCTCGTAGGTTCTCGTCTCCTTTGCGCCCCCTAAGCCGAATATGAGCTCGTCCTGAGCGTCGCCGTTGATGTCCCCCAAGTCCATGTTGTATATAGACCCTATCTGTGAGGCGTTGCCGAGGCTGAACTCATCTATTTTTGAGCCGTTGACTGCGAGTTCGACGACTGTGTCATCGTTTAGGCCCAGGATTATCTCCTTTTTACCGTCACGGTTGATGTCGGTGAGAACCATGGCGTTTACGCTGGTTCCGTTTACCGTGTACGTCCACCTGGGGTTCAGGTTCATCCTCACAGGGTCGGCGCAGACTTGAATCTCCAGGATGAGTATCGCAAGCAGTGTGTAAATTATGATGCGACGCATTTTACCTAGTCAACCGGGGGCTCCGTGTGCTCGAGGACCTTGGCTATTATGTCATCCGGGGTTATGCCGAAGTCCTTCGAGTCCGGGTTTAATATGATCCTGTGACGGATGACCGGGAAAGCGAGGGTCTTGAAGTCCTCTGCGTTCACGAAGTCGCGGCCTCTGAAGAACGCCCTGGCCTTCGCAGCCTTGCAGAAGTCTATGGTCGCGCGGGGGCTCCCTCCTGTCGCCACTTCCCTGCGGGTTCTTGTGCCGGCTATTATCTTGAGCGCATATTCAAGGACAGAGTCCGATATCGTGACGTTGTTCTTTATCTCCTCGCGGATGATGAGTATCTCAGGGGGGTTGAATATGGAGATTATCTTCTGGTCCTTGAAATTGGTTTTGATTATCGACATCTCCTCCTCAAGAGACAGGTACTGCATGACCGATAGGAACATGAACCTGTCGCGTTGAGCCTCTGGGAGGGGGTAGGTGCCCATCTGCTCCACCGGGTTTTCGGTCGCAAGGACGCTGAACGGCTGTGGGAGATTGTAGGAGACTCCGCCCATAGTGACCTCGCCTTCCGCCATCGCCTCAAGTAGCGCAGACTGGGTCTTCGGCTGCGCGCGGTTTATCTCGTCTACCAGAAGTAGGTTCGTGAATATGGGGCCCTTGTCGAATACGTTCTCCTTCTTCGCCTCATCCAGCACGATTTTTCCCATGATGTCCGTGGCTGTGAGGTCTGGGGTGCATTGTATCCTCTTGAATTCCATATCCATGGTATCTGCGACAGCCTTTATGAGGACGGTCTTACCCATCCCTGGGACGCTCTCGAGGAGTACGTGGCCGCCTGAGAATATGGCTATGAGTATGTCCTCTATGACTTCGTCGTTTCCTATGATGCGCTTGTGGATTTCATCCCCTAGCTGACGGAACTGCTGGAAGACGTCCTTATCCTTGTCTGCCATACGGTTATACTATGGGCTTGAGGTTATAAAAAACGGGCTAATATGGGTTTCCTTTAGTATTTCAGCGTGATATCACAGAGGGATACTAGGGTCTTCACCAGGTCTTCGACCTCCTTCTTTTCGACCGTGGTTACTACTCCGCCTATTCCCTCAAGTTTTATCCTGTTGACTATGAAGTGGGTGAATTCTTTCACGCTGCGTTCGCTGTTGTATATGAGGAGGCTGTTGAGCGAGTCGAGTAGGATGAACTTCTGCTTCGCCTTGACTGTGGAGAGCATCTTCTCAAGGTACATGCTGACTTCCTCAAGGGAGCTTGGATTCTCTATGAACACCACATTTTCGCTGCCTCCAGGCTGTCCCTTCCCAGCCATCTTGCTCACGCAGTCGATGAAGTGTATATCGCCTGTGGATATGCCTGCCGACTCAAGAGTCGACGTGACGACCTCGTAGGGTGAGCTCACGTTTATGTACACTCCCCCCATCCTCTTGTGGTTGATGAGGTCATCCAATATCGCGGTGAGGACTGGGCCCTGGTTTTCGCTCTTTGAGATGGCGAGTATCACCGAGTTCGCTTTGAGCGGTCCGACCTGAGATCTGATGTCTGATTTCATGTCGATTGTCGCAGCTTTCGCGAGGGCTGCCTCCTGCCGCCGCACAGCGGATTTTTTCTCCTCAGGCTCACCGGTCTTTATGATGACCTGATTGCTGCTTCTGAAGTACCTCCTCCCCTGTTTATCCTTGTAGAAGAACTCCACTAGTTTTATGGTGTAGACTCCCTTACCTACTGCCTTTATTATTGCGGTGACGTCGGCTTTTTGCCCTGCAGGGAGTGACTCTATGGGTCTGGGTGGCATGAGGACCTGCATGTTGTCTGTGGTGTTCCCTATGAACCTGATGCCTACGATGTCAACTGAACCGTCGTTCGATAACGTTCCAGTTATCTCGGTCTCTACTCCCGGTTGTGCGTCGAATTCCGGGCTGAAGTTGAGGGATATGGATGGGCTCGCGGAGGCATCAGCACCCTCCTTGGGCAAGGACGTGCTGGGAGGGGGGGGAGCCTGGCTTGTTTTCTGAGCCTTCTCTCGGGAGGTCACCCGCACCTTAACATCAGGGGCGGCTCTCATGTACGCGCGGCCTCCCTCGTCGGTGTATCCTACGTCAAGTGGGCTGAAGGAGTATTCTCCTTCCGTAGTGAACTTCATTTTAAATTCCAATTCGGCGTTGGCGCCTGCTTTGAGTTCCCCGACTTCCCTTGGGCTCTCCACGACCTCGATGCCCTCCGTAGACTTCAGAAGCGGTCTCACCCTCTTCACGGGGGTTGGGAGCGGGTTGTTTATCGTGGCCTTGAAGGGCAATGTCTCGCCTACGGTGGCTGATGTTGGGGCTGATACTGTGATGTCTATCTCTGGTTTGCTCTTTATCGTCTCTAGCATCTTGCGGGCTTCATCCTCATGGCGTTTGAGGAAGTTGAGGCCGCTCTCGTCGTAACCGCCTGCCTTTAAGACTATAATGAACTGTCTCAGCGCCTCTGTGATGTTGTCTGCGGCGGCGTTGTAGTCGCCTGATTTTATCTGCTTTACCGCCTCCGTCTTGTCGCGCATCGCCGTTGAGCGCGTAGCTAGGTTCTCATCTTGGGCTTTGTTGTATAATGTTGTAGCGCGCTCGTAGTATCTGAGGGATTCATCGAATCTGCCCATCTCCCTTAGTCCCTCAGCCGTGAACCAGTGGGCGTCAGCGAGCCTCTTGAGGACGGTCTTGTCCTGGCTTCCCTCGAGTTCTTTCGCGCCGTCAAGGTATCGCCTGTAGTCTTCGACGGACTTTGAGTAGAATTCCGTGAGTGTCTCGTCAGTCTTGAACCTGCTGTAGGTTTCGGCCATCTCACGCCACCCGTCTGCTGCTGCGAACCAGTTGCGGTTGCCCTCCTGGCTTGAGGCATACTTCCTGAACAGCTCCACCGCAGACACGTAGTTCTTGTAGTCTGTTGCCGGGCGCTCTGCGGCCTCTAGCGTCGTCTGGTTGCTCGATTTCACGTACCTGTGGCCGCGCAGGTCCTCGTAGTAGACTTCGATTGGGTTGAGCATGTGCGTTCCCGTCTTGCCGGGCTTAAGTTCTATTGATGCCCCGCGCGTCCCGCCGCTTTCTATCTCCGCTATCCGCTCAGGTATCTTCGTTAGTTTAACGTGTTCCGGGAGGTGCTCGAGGAAGGTGACGTTCATTATCCTCGATTTGCTCGTGTTTGAGAGTCTCAGGTTCAGTATCACCGGCAGATTGACGAACGTGTAAGAGTAGCCGTCTATGTCGAGCGTTATCTCAGGCTTCTCGCTCCCCTGGACCTCGGGTCCCTCCTTCTCCTTGGCCGCTGATGAGACTGTGATTTTCACCTCGGCGCTGCCGTGCATGTACGCTTTGCCGCTTGAGTCGTCGTATCCGAGGTCGAGGGAGCTGAACTTGAACTCGCCTTCGTGCGTGGCCTTTATCTTGAATTCGACCGTGCCCGATGTGCCCGACGGTATCTCGTCTATGGGTTTGGCGTTCTCCACCAGTTCCATGCCGTCTGGGAGCCTCACGTTCGGCTTCACCTTCCTGATGCTGAAGTCGAACGGGTTGTTTATGGTGGCGCGGAATGTGAGCGCTTCGCCGACTACTCCGACCGGTGGGTACGCTACGGACACGTTTATGTCAGGCTTGCTCTTGATGGTCTGCCGCATCTTCCCGACCTCATCCTCGTTCTTCTTGAGGAATTGCAGCATATCCTCGCTGTAGCCGCCGGACTTTATCACCTCGTCGAAGTACGTCAGGGACTCGCTAAGCTTCGCGTCTGCGCCGCCGTAGTCCCCTGACTTTATGGCCTTTATTCCCTCAATCTTGAGTTTGAAAGCCAGCGAGCGGTTTGCGAGATTGTTCAAATTCCCGCGCCGGTAGAGGGGCACAGACTCCTCGTACGCAGCCACGGATTCGTCAAGCAGATTGAGGTTCCTGCACCCTTCGCCGACGAACCACATGGCGTCTGCAAGGCGCTTAATCCTCGTTTTGTCATCGCTCTCACGCTTGCGGTTGGCCTCCACGTACCTGCGGTAGTTTTCAACAGCCTTGGTGTAGTATGATGTCAGATGCTCGTCTGTCTTGAAGCGGCCGTATATCTCAGCCATCTCCCTGTATCCGTCGCCTGCCTGGAACCAGTTTTTGTTGCCTTCCTGGGAGTTCGCGTATCTGCGGAAGACCTCTAGGGAGCTGAAGTAGTTCTTGTAGTCGGTGGGCGGCCGCTCGACGACTTCGATGACGACCTCGTTGCTCGCCTTCACGTACTTGTGGCCTTTCTGGTCCTCATAGTAGATCTCTATCGGCTTGAGCATGTATACGCTCGTCTTTATGGGAGTGAGCTCTATTGTGGAGTCGCGGCTCTGGCCTGGGTTTATCTCGGCCATCGGCTCCGGGAGTTTGGTGAGTTTCACCTGCTCCGGCAGGTGCTCAAGGAAGGACACGTCCTTCATCGTGTAGCTCCCGTTGTTTGAGAGGTTGAGGTTCAACACCACCGGTATGTCAACGAAGGTGAAAGTGTACCTGTCAACGTCAAGGACTACCTCGGGCTTGAGTCTTATCTTCTCCACGAGCTCACGCGCCTCCCCGGAGCCTTCTGTCAGCATCTTCGTGTATTCCCGCTTCCATATCCCGGCTGCGGCCGTGGCGTCGAGGATGCTCTTGCATTCGTTCAACATCGTCTCTGCCTGCTGGTAGTACCCATGGTCTATAGCCTTGATACTGTCTATCTTAAGTCGCAGGGCCTTGCCGAGGTTCTTGCGCTCTGAATCGTTAGTCTTCCCGTAGTATTCCTCAGCTTTGGTGAAATGCTGTTGGGCATGCACCAGCTCCCCCACGTACTTGTCGCACTCGCCCATCTTCCGGAATGCGTCGCCAAGGAGGGTATACTCCTGCTCACTGGCAGCCTGGTTTTTAGTCTCGTCTATGAACTTGGTGAAGTAGTATATCGCGCGCTCATAGTGGGCCTTCATGAGAGACTCCTTATCTAGCCTGCGGAAGCAGTTGGCTGCCTCCATGAACGCGTTGGCTGCGCCATAGTTGTCTTTAGCCTTCTCCTTACCTGCCGAGAACGCATCGTACAATTCCACCGCCTTAGCGTAGTCCTCGTAGTTGACGTAAGATTCCGCGGCATCCCATATTCTGCCGCCTTTCACGTACTCAACCGCCGCCTTCTTGAAGCCCTCGACTGCGAGTGCCTTCTCATTCGCAGCCGACATGTGCTCCGCATACTCGTTGTATTGGTCAGCGGCCTTGTCGTAGCTCTTGACTTCGCTCAAGGAAACCGCAGCCTTCATGTGCAAATCAGCCGCCTTCTTCTGGTCTTTGGTCCCTGAGGCGGCCTTGATGAACATCTGCGCCCCGCGGACGAACCCCTCCACCGCAGCAGGCTCGTTGTTCGCGACCCTGCTGGATTTAGCGGCTTCCACGAACCGGTCACCCGCGGTCTCGAACTCGCCCTTGAAGCCGAAGACGCGACCGGCGCTCATGAGCGAGGCTGCCTCCTGGTAGAAGCTGCTGACGCTGAAGTAGGTCTTAGCCGACTTCTCGAACATGGTGATGGCATTGTCGAATTCCCCCGCGTTCTCGTATATGGAGCCGACCTTCCTGTAACTAGCTGCTGCGCTGTTCTTGTCGCCGTTTGAGTCCCTCGCATCAGCCGCCTTAAGGTGGTAGTAGACGGCGTTCTTGCGGTCGTCCACCTCGTTATAACAGTCTGCCATGCGCTCATAGGTGTCGGCCACATCCAGGTACTGGCGGTTGAGCATGTCAATCTCCACCGTGTTCGCATAGGCGTCCACGGCCTTCAACCACTCCCTAATCTTAGTGAAACTGATGGCAGCGCGCTTGAAGCTCGTGCTTGCGCTGCTTGTGTCCTTCACCTTGATGTCGCAGAGCGCTGAAGATTGATATATCTTTGCAGCCTCCTCGTAGCGGCTGTCCTTCTCGAAGTAATGGGCTGCACGCTGGTACGTGTAGCTCGCGTTTATGTAGTCCTTTATCTCGGTGAACATTACCGCCGACTCCTTGTAGAACTCGGCTGCGGTCTTGAAGTCGTCCATCTCCTCGTACGCCTTCGCCCCCTTCTCATATATCTCACCAGCCTGGGCGTAGCTGCCCATCTTACGGTACTTGTCAGCGGCCTTGATGTAGTGCTCCGCGGCCTTCTTGTGGTCTTCGATACGCTCCTTGTGGCCGTGGTGCTCTATCTTGTCGTAGCAGTCCCCGAGGCGCTCGTGATAGTATGCTACCGCCTTATCGTCTGAGCTGTCAAGGACTATGTTCAGGAGCTGCTCGTAGAACTTCAGAGCATCCTTAAAATCCCCCCCTCCGAAGGCCCTCTCAGCCTGCAGGTGCAATATCTCGTGCTTTGCCGCCCCAAAGATGTCCATGACAAAAAACTATTGAGTTACAGCGGTTAAATAGACTCCCAGCGTTCGGACCCCTCTGCATCGTCATTTATAAGGGAGTACTACGTTATAGGATGCAGCGAGTAGAATTTAGGTTAGACATATTACAGTGGATGAGCCTGCTTATGCGGTTTTTTCTGGCTGGTTTAATCAAACCCTGATTCTACGACGACATATGCCATAACGTCAATTCGGCATTATTAGCATATTCGACCGTGACATCCCATACGGGATTTTTCGGCTGCCAACAATTAAATGAGGTATAAGTTAGAATGAACGATATTGGATTCGGTGACATGAACTTGAGTCACCACGTAATGAAGGATTTAGAGTACCATGGGATGCAGACACCCATGCCCATACAAAGCCAGGCGATACCTGTGCTACTGGGTGGCCGTGACCTTATAGGTCAGGCGAAGACCGGCACCGGCAAGACATTGGCTTTTGCGATACCTATCATCGAGAAGGTAGACACCAGCAGGCGCGTCGTGCAGGCGATGGTGATTCTCCCCACGAGGGAGCTTGCCGAGCAGGTGAATGGTGAGATACAGAAGTTAGGTTACCAAAAGAGGGTCTCCGTAGTGTCAGTCTACGGCGGCAAGAGCATAAGCAACCAGGCGAGCCTTATACACAGGGGCGCCCAGGTCGTCGTTGGCACCCCGGGGAGGATAATCGACCTCATAGAGCGCAGGATGCTGCGCCTCGACCAGGTCCACACCCTCGTCTTGGACGAGGCTGATAGGATGCTGGATATGGGGTTCATAGACGACATCAGGACGATAATATCGCACATACCGACTGAACGTCAGACGATGATGTTCTCTGCGACCATGCCAGAGGAGATATGCGAGCTCGCAAACAGCATCATGCGCGACCCGGAGCGGATAATGGTGAGCGCTGATGAGCTCACAGTCGACGAGACAGAGCAGTGCTACTATGAGGTGCCGAAGGCAGACAAGTTCGACACCTTCATCGACGTGATGCGCAAAGAGCAGCCACAGAGCGCGATAATATTCTGCAACACCAAACGGTGGGCTGACACGCTCGAGAAGCTCATGAACCGCAGGGGCTTCAAGGCAGAGGCCCTACACGGGGACCTATCCCAGAACCAGCGCGACAGGGTTATGGAAGGGTTCCGCAGGGGGAAGGTGAAGTACCTGATAGCCACCGATGTGGCATCAAGGGGGCTTGACGTATCAGACATATCGCACATCATCAACTACGACCTACCGAGGGAACGCGAAAGCTACGTCCACAGGATAGGCCGCACAGGCAGGGCAGGCAAGAGTGGGAAGGCGATAACCTTCATCAGCCCGCAGGAGATACATGACCTGTGGGGGATAGAGCACTTCTGCAGGACGAAGATAGCCCATGCGAACCCGAAAACATGAACTATTTTAAGCTAATCTGAGCAAGTAGTGACGTGAAACTCGGGGTGCTATTCTCAGGAGGGAAGGATTCGACCTTCGCCCTACATAAGGCGATGCTGAAGGATGAGGTAGCGTGCCTCATAACTGTCGTCTCAGGCAATCCCGAGAGTTTCATGTACCATACTCCAAACATCGAAATCACACAACTTCAGGCCGATGCAATCGGCCTCCCATTCGTAAAAAAGAGTACGGAGGGGGTTAAGGAGGAGGAACTTGAGGCTCTCGAGGCTGCGATTAAGACTGCATGCGAGGCATACGGCATCGAGGGTGTCGTGAGCGGCGCCATAGAGTCAGTCTACCAGGCGGAGCGCATACAGAGGATATGCGACCGTCTCAACCTATGGTGCTACAATCCGCTTTGGAAGTGCGACCAGGTCAAACTACTGCATGAGCTCGTCGAGCGCGGGTTCAAGGCCATCATATCCGGGGTCTTCGCCTATCCCATGGGTGAGGAGTGGCTTGGGCGGGAGATTAACGACGAGACGATAACTAGGTTGATAGAACTCAAGGACAAGTACCAGATAAGCCCCGTAGGGGAGGGGGGCGAGCTTGAGACGACCGTCCTTGATGCGCCAATATTCAAAAATAGGATTGACGTTCAGGAGTACGAAATAAAGTCGAAGAATAACGCCGGAACGTACGTCATAAAAAAAGCCAGGTTGGTGAGCAAATGAACCTCATAGTCGACATGAACTATCGAGCGGATTCTCTCGGCCTTGAGGAGTTCGTAATGCCCATAGCGCGGGCCATTGGCGAGGGGAACGAATACGAAATTAGGCACTACAGTAGGGTTGATGGCACGGTCACATCCGGGTACGAGAGAGTCATCCTCTCCGGGGCGCCTCTAAAGGATAATGACTTCATCAAGAGGATTCACGCATTCGACTGGCTGAGAGTCTTCGAGCGGCCGGTTCTTGGAATCTGCGCTGGGATGGAGGCCATCGCGGCAATATTCGGGTCTGAACTCGTGAGATGCCAGGAGATAGGGATGACTGAAATCGAGACCGTCTCGGATAATCCGCTCTTCAGCGGGAATTTCACGGCTTATGCTCTGCACAACCTGGCGATGTTACCGTCCGGGGAATTCGACGTCCTTGCGAAGTCAGTAAACTGCATCCAGGCCATCAAACACAAGAGCAAACCCACATACGGCGTCCTATTCCACCCGGAAGTGAGGAACACGGAGATACTAGACCGATTCATGGCATTGCCCT
>Ga0315284_10013607_pt1 | contig 11593 bp, 1 predicted proteins | sample YL17G09_16_MG_FD_203696 | JGI IMG/M metagenome (GOLD analysis project Ga0315284, IMG submission 203696) | Sediment microbial communities from Yellowstone Lake, YNP, Wyoming, USA - YL17G09_16 | ecosystem: Environmental > Aquatic > Freshwater > Lake > Sediment | place: USA: Wyoming | collected... | reverse complement strand
TCTACGCACCGGGCACGTTCGACAACACACCTCAATGCTCGACAGCGGGCCTCACCGTCGTTGCATTCACATCGCGACGTTCCGACACCAAGAGTGCCAACGTCGATGCCGCTGCTGCCGTCGTCGCTCCGCAAATGCTCGGCGCCGGGCAGCCTCTCGCAGGCATTGCCAACGTCGTTGCAGTCTCTTCGACACAACCAGTCTCCATCGGTCTTTCGGTGTCAAAGTACGGCCGTACCAGTGGGCTGACAAACGGCAAGATCGTCGGCGTCGACGTTAGCATCTACGTGTCCTACACAAACGGCGGCCGCTGCGGCGACGGAACTGATGGCGAATACTCGCATCACTTCAAGAATCAATTGGCGATCGACAATGCCGGCGGTGCGTTTGGTGCGCTTGGCGACTCAGGCTCATTGGTGTTCGCAAGCGAGTCTCGTGCGCCTCTCGGCCTTGTGTTCGCGGCCTCGCCGACGCTCGTGTTCGCCAACACCATCGCGGATGTCTTAGCAGAGTTGTTTCCCGAAGGTGGCGCGGCACTCGTCGGATCGTCAGTCGCCAACGCTGCATGGATTTCCGGTCGATCGGCAAAACGCTCGGTGCTGCTGGATTCACCGCTGTCGAGTCTCAACAACCTACAACAAGCACGCAGTGTGCGCGCTCGCGGCACGTTCAACGCCGCCGTTTCCAGTCTGGTCGGTGTGCGCACAGTGATGGTGCGTCAGCATCCCGACGATGCCAGTCTCGCGAGCATCGAGGTTGCGGTCGCGGACCCAACACATCCGTCTCTGGCGAAGTTTCCACGCAGTATCGACGGAGTGGCAGTCGTTATTGTGGCACACGAAGACCCTATTGTTCCGCTCGCCGTCTTGACACTAGCATGGTATAAGCGCAAAATCATCCCCCTACCTGCGTACCCGCCAACGGCACCAGCCGTTCCGTTTCCACCCAAGGATCGCATTTGTGTGAACGATTACAATACAGTTTTTTCGTTGTCGCAAACAACACCATTTTACGCTGATTCGTGGGTCTCGTATGAAACTTCGCCCGAGGACACGGTGTTGAATTTTAAATTTAATCTCGTCGGAGCGAATGAGTTGTACTTTTCGGAGTACCCTTATGGGAACGATCGTCTCGGGCATTCTGTAAGCAAAGGCTGCATTAATTTGAATTCATCCGAAAATTGTCTGGCCAATGTCGATGATATCATATATTCCGGATTATCTAATGAGGGAGAAAATTTGTGTGTTGAACCTTCGACCACCTATCGAATCGCAAGTCTCTTCTACGAGGAAACCAATCCTATCAATCACAATATTCCCGCTCTAAATTTTCGCAACGAATCTATTTACGAGGACTTTGTTCGGCGTGGCGGAAACACATGCAATGCGGCGCGCTCGTTAACTCCCAACGTTGAGTCGCCGTGGTTCACCAACCTGTGCGCGCCGAAATCAAGCGACTTACCCGATCTCTACGTCGATTTATGTGGTGTGACTTCGCAAACACGTGTCTCGTGGTTCTCGATCGTTGTGCCAGCAGGTGCCTCATCGGTGAACTTCACCTTCAACACCTATACGCCAGCGAATTTGGCAAACTTGTTTGTATTCACCGTTTCCGACTGCAATCACCAAAACGCTCAATGCGGACAGTCACCATTCACGAGTTTGTTGCCAAAATTGTGCTATGATGCGCAGACGGTGCTCATTGGCGTGCATATTACCGAGCCAGCCCTTCTGACATCTGGTTACTACGACTTCACGGTGCAGCCAACGTTCACGTTCTTCGACACCATTACCACGTGTCCACCACTGGCCGATGTGGGCGCTGACTGCTCGAACCCAATCGTGCTTGCGTACGTTATCGTTGACAATCCGTTTCATCAGGCGTTCTATCCGTTTGGCGGAAATGCAACTCTGAAAGTGGACACGTTCTTCAACTCCACCGATCCAGTGGCTGCGTATCGCGTCGAAATTACTGTTAGTTCAAGTCAATTAGGCTACATGTTTTATGCTGGTGGGACGTGTACGGCAAGTTTTTCTGACGCCGATTGGCTGTGTAACGGCACGGCGGGCAACAGTACCGTCGGCCCGCTTGTCATTGATTTTGGCGTGGCGCCCGTGCCCGACATCGTCACAGTGCATTCGCTCAGCACGCTTCCGGGCATCGGATGTGCGCGCACGTCGCAGACGTTCCTCGTCGGCGTCGACTTTGCCGCCGAGAACTGCGGCAGCGGCATTGTAACGAACTCGGTCCTCTCCCTGGGTACCAACGGACTGGTTTCTGCTGGCGAACAAGTGCTTGTCGACGTGGAAACATTGGTGGGTGTGTTCACCGCGCCTGGCATAAATTACTTTGTGAAGGTGCAATTTGGTGCCCAGTGCTTCTTTCCGCAGAACATTGGATACAACTCGAACTGCACTATTCTCAACTTCCAAACTTTTTATTGCCAAATACCGGCCGGATTTGCATACACAAATTTCGGCAGTGGAGGGTTTGAGTTCACCGCTGGTTCTGGTCTCTGCGAAATTGAGGTTGTCAGCAGCGTGCCCGGAATCGGCTGTGCAGTCGTATCGGCAGATTTTTTCGACACCACCGCGATCGCCAATGCAGTGACAGATTGTTTCAAGTTTGGGTATTATGCACCTGACCAAAATTATCCCGCCGAATACGACGTTGTCGCGAGTGCCATCGCGACAACCGAAGAAGGAACTGTGCTGCCCAACACGACGGTGGCGTTTGTTGTCAACGTCAACAACTATCTCGGCATGACAATCTATCTGCAAATCACTCTCGCCAACAAAACAACATGGTCTTCATCGGGCCCGGTGCTCTGCGACTCGTACTCGGCCAACGTTCTATCGTGTGCTGATTTTGGAGTTGTCGGAACTTTCTCAATCTTCGTTAATGGCACGGCACCGGAACATGACGGCTTTGTGCAACTCGACGTTATTGCGGCTTCTCATCGCGTGAACGCAAGCCAACCGCAGAATTGCCTATCGGCTTCTGCGGTTGTCTATGTGGGTACGCTGGCCGACGCGGGCGCCGACTGTGCCAATGCGCTTGTGACAAATCTTATTGGTCTGTGCAATGACGGCCTCGTCGCCGTCGGAGATCAGACGTGCTTGGTCGTGTCAACGCTATACAACGCTGCACCACCGACCGACCCGTACCTTGTGAAAATCTCCTTCGGCGCTCGTTGCACGAGCGTGGTCGCGCCCGCCGGATGCGCCGATCTCGGTCAGCAAACGTTTCTCTGTAACGCGACTGGCCAATTTCTCGGGTTCTTCGGCTCAACTGCTCTCAGTGGTCTCTGCGAGATTGAGGCGCTCAGCACACTGCACGATATTGGCTGCGCGCATACGTCGACGGACATTCTCGGCGCGCCGCCGATTCTCACTGCCGCACAAGTGGCCAACGTTGTTTCTGCGTGCCTCTCGAACGAGTACAACGTCGCGAAATACGCACAGCCGGCCGAGTACGATATCACAGCCCTTCCGGTACTCACGTCGGAGACAGGCACCGTGCTGCCGAACACAACGACGTCGTTCGTTGTCACGGTCAACAATATCGCAAACGTGCAAATCTACCTCGAGATCACGCTTGCCAACATCGTCTCGTGGGCACTCGTGCCGTCGGTGTCAACGTCATGCTTCGCGTACACCGCCAACGTGCTGTCGTGCTACACGTATTTCGGCGCGGTGCAGATTTTCGTCAATGCAACAGCGCCGTTGGCAGACGGATTCGTGCAACTCGACGTCGAGGCGGCGTCCGTCTACACGAGTTCCGCGTTGCCTCACACGTGTCTCTCGGCGTCGGCGGTCGTCTACGTGGGCACTTTGGCTGACGCGGGTGCTGATTGCTCGGCGCCGCAGATTGTTTCCTTTTTCACACCGATGGCACCGACATTCAACAGTATTGTCTTGCAACCAGATCAGATAACGTTTGCAGTGAAGACAACTGTCAACAACGCTATTCCGACCGGAAATTACACTCTGAAACTTCTTATCACTCAGGCGCTCTATAATCCTGCTTCGCTTCTTTTCACTGACAGCGGCTGCTCTGTTCTGCTCGGCGGCACCGGTTGGATTTGCCATCTCGCTAGTTTCAGCAATCCAGAGTTCTCGTTTAATGCGACCGGAACGGGATTGGCAACGCTCGTTGGAACGACGTACTTTCATGACGTCGGCTGTGCGACGTCGTCGCTCACCTATCTGATTGGTGTTGACGCCGCGGGCGCGAACTGCAACTCGCGTGACGTGCAGAATGTTATCAACAGCAACCATCCAACGGGAGAAGTTTTCGTCGGTGCCGGAATTTTATTCAATGTCACGAGCACAGCAACGCTGCCCTTCTACGGGTTTCCGTACAACGTGAAGGTTTCTGCGAGCGAAAACTGTGGTCCTATCTCTTCTCCGGCTGAATGTACTTTTGCCGTTCCGTTTGTGTGTTCTGAACCGGCCATTTCTTTCACGCCGACGTCAACGGGGTTTTTCCAGTTCACGGTGCAAGCAGGTATTTGTCAAATCGACGCCATCACGTCGGTGCCTGGCGTCGGTTGCTCGATAACTTCGGCCGTTTTCATTGCACCGATGGCCAACGAGAATTGCGTCTCGCAGAATGCTGAGAATTTCATCAATTCAGATCCAAGCACGGGCGACGTCGCCGTCAACGACACTGTGGTCTTCAATGTTACGACTGCGTTCTACACGGCCAGTTACACCACGTTCACCGTGAAGGTGTCCGCGAGCACGAACTGTGGCAATCTCACCGTTCCGAGTGAATGTGTTCATGACTCGTTCACCACCGGAACGAACACATTTGTGTGCTATGAGAATACATTCTTGACTTACACAACGCAACCGTTTTCGTTCACTGCGAACGCCGGCTTCTGCCAGATCGATGCCGTGTCACGCGTCGACGGTTCTGGTGATTGTTCTCTCACATCGGCTGTATTTTTTGCCGGCAACTTGAAGGGTGATGTCGGTGCGACTGGTCAAACGGGATCGACTGGTGTCACTGGCGCCACTGGCAACGACGGTCAAACGGGCGCCACCGGCGCCACCGGCAACAGCGGTCAAACGGGTGCCACCGGCAACAGCGGTCAAACGGGTGCCACCGGCGCCACCGGTAACAGCGGTCAAACAGGCGAAACCGGTGCCGCTGGACAAACGGGTGCCGCCGGAGCCACCGGTCAAACAGGCGTCGTCGGTCAGACAGGCGCCAACGGTCAAACGGGTGCCACCGGCGCGACGGGCGCCGACGGTCAAACGGGAAACACTGGCGCGACGGGCGCCGACGGAGACGCGTGCACGAATTCAACCATCAACAGCCACATTACATCTTTGCCAGCAAACGGCAGCGTTCCGAGTGGCGGAACGATTTCGTTCAACGTCGAGACGCTCGACTCGGCGTCGCAGCCGGGCGTTGCGTATTTTGTTCGCGTTTCGTTTTCCGGTGCCATAAGTGGTACCATCATCGCGCCAGCCAGTTGCACACAAGCACCCAACACACCGACGTTTATTTGCACACCGGCTGCATTTACGAGTCAACTCGGTCCGTTTGTCGTGACGATGACGAATGGTTTCCTCGAGATGGAGGCGCTGAGCACTGTGCCCGGCGTCGGCTGTGCACTCTCCTCCTATGTGGCATTTGCGGGCAGTTTGGTTGGTGCGACCGGCGTGAACGGCGCAACCGGCAACACTGGCGCAACCGGAAACGTCGGCGCAACTGGTGATGTCGGTGCAACTGGATACACGGGCGAAACCGGCGCAACTGGTCAGACGGGCAGCACCGGTCAGACAGGCGCCGCCGGTCAAACAGGCGCAACTGGTCAAACGGGTATCAACGGTCAGACGGGTGCCACTGGTCAAACTGGCGACGTCGGTGCGACCGGTCAAACTGGCGCTCTCGGTAATACCGGCGCAACTGGTGAGACTGGCGCCGCTGGTGCGACTGGAGGAACGGGCGTGGCCGGAACCACTGGAGATGTCGGTGCAACGGGAAACACCGGTGTTGCCGGACAGACTGGCGCGACTGGTGACGCCGGACAAACTGGTGCCACCGGACAAACGGGTGCCGAGGGCAACACCGGTGCAACGGGAGACGTTGGCGCCACTGGTGCCACTGGCTTGCAAGGCCTCGCGGGCGGTGCGTGTCAGAACACCAATTTCAGCACCTACATCGTGCCCGATCAAACGGTCGCGATCGGTCCGGCTACGATTCAGTTCTTCATTTCGACGTCGACGAACGCTCCGTACAGCATGTTCATTCAGGCTGGCAATCCAAGCATCGTGTCGTCGATTACGATTCCGGCTTTCTGCTCGCAGAACTTGCTCGACTCGGTCACGTGTGTGGTGCCTGCAGCGACGCCAAACTTCACCATCACCGTTGTGACGCAGAACTTCACCGGCTTCCTTGATCTCGCTGCTGTCGGCACACAGGATCAAGTGTGTTCGATCGCAACAGCATCCGTGCTGATTGGCAACATCACCTTCTTCCAAACGCCGGGCGCGCCGGGTTCGCAAGGCAATACCGGCGCGACCGGAGACACCGGTCAAACAGGTGGCACTGGTGCGACCGGTCAGACTGGTGGAATCGGTCAGACGGGAGACGCTGGTGCAACCGGACAGACCGGTGCAACCGGGCAGACAGGAGACGCTGGGGCGACTGGCTCAACCGGAAACACCGGCGCCAATGGTCAAACTGGTGTCGCCGGCGCGACTGGTCAAACCGGAGACACTGGAGCGGTCGGTCAAACCGGAAACGTCGGAGAAACTGGTCAAACTGGTGTTGCCGGCGCGACTGGTCAAACTGGAAATACGGGAAGCACCGGCCAAGCAGGAAACACCGGTGCAACTGGAGACAATGGTTCGACTGGTGCCGTTGGACAGACGGGAAACACTGGTGCCAACGGTGGAACCGGTGCTGCCGGCGTGACGGGTGGAACTGGTGCAACTGGCGGAACTGGTGCGACAGGCGGAACTGGAGCGACAGGCGGAACTGGTGCGACAGGCGTTGCCGGAGAAGCGTGTGCCAATTCGACGACGAACAACTTTGTGTCTGTCAATCCGGCCAACGGCACCGTGCCTTCGGGCGGTGTGTTCATTTTCGCCGTTCTCACATCCGATGGTCTCAACGCGCCGGCGGTCGATTACTTTGTGAAAGTGTCGTTCTCGGGCGCGTTTGCGTTTGCGATTCCCGCTCCGGCTGGCTGTGTGTCACTCGGCGGTTCGCAGACATTCATTTGCATCGGATCAGCAGGCACAGTTACAACGGGAAATTTCATCGTCACCATGTTGACCGGCTTCATCGAGGTTGAGGCGATGAGCACAATTCCGGGTGTCGGCTGCGCTATTGCATCTTCTTCGGCGTTTGCTGGCACACTTGCCAGCGGTGCGGCAGGCGCAACAGGATTGACTGGTGGAACTGGAGCAGTCGGTTCGACTGGCAACACGGGCGTTTCTGGTGCAGACGGTAATACAGGTTCCACTGGTGCGATCGGCAACACCGGCGGAACTGGTGCGATCGGAAACACCGGCGGAACTGGTGCGGACGGCAGCACTGGCGCAGTCGGTTCAACTGGTAACACTGGTTCAACTGGTAACACTGGCTCAACTGGTAACACCGGTGCGGACGGAAATACTGGTGCAACTGGAAAAACGGGCGCACCGGGAAGTACTGGATCAACTGGCGTCACGGGAGCCGTCGGTAACACTGGCGCGTCGTTTGTCGATTGTGAGAATTCAACCGTCACCGTGAAGATTTTGACCGTGCCAATTGTGTCCATCGGTGTGAATTTCACGGCGATAATTGGTCTTTCGCAAGCGCCAAACGGAATGGGTGGCGTTGCACCGACTGCACCGTTTCTCGTGAAGTTAGACGCTGGCACTGCAACGATTGTCGCCGCGCCGAGTTTCTGCGTCTACCAGTCCTACTACACTTACGTGTGCAATGGACAACCGAGTGACGCCAACAACATCATTTTCACACTCTTCGCAGCCGTGGAGGAGGTGGTTGAAATCGATGTGTTCGCTTCGATCGCGGGCTTCGGTTGCGCGCAAGCGTCGGCCGATATTCTCATTGGCAACTTTTCTATCGCAGCGCCGGGTGCTGCCGGAAAAACTGGTGCCACTGGTGGCACCGGTGCCACCGGTGAAACTGGCGGCGTTGGAGCGACGGGAAATACTGGTCAAACGGGCGGCGTCGGTGCAACTGGAAACACTGGTCAGACGGGTGGGGTCGGTGCAACTGGAAACACTGGTCAAACGGGTGGTGTCGGTGCGACGGGCAACACTGGTCAGACGGGTGGTGTCGGTGCGACGGGCAACACCGGCGAGACGGGAGCAGTTGGTCAGACGGGCGCGAATGGTGGCACTGGTCAAACAGGAGCGAATGGAAACACTGGTCAGACGGGCGCAAATGGAAACACTGGTCAGACGGGCGCAAATGGAAACACTGGTCAGACGGGCGCAAATGGAAACACTGGTCAGACGGGCGCGAATGGAAACACTGGTCAAACTGGTGCAGTTGGCGGCACCGGTGAAACTGGATCCGTTGGACAAACTGGCGGAGTTGGTGCAACAGGCGCGACCGGACAGACTGGAGTTTCCGGAAACACTGGCAACACTGGGCAGACTGGAGTCGCCGGAAATACCGGTCAAACGGGTGACGTCGGCAATACCGGTCAGACGGGTGCCGCTGGAAATACCGGACAGACCGGGGCGGTTGGACAAACCGGTGCCGCCGGACAAACGGGAGCCGTTGGCAACACCGGTCAAACGGGCGCGGCCGGACAGACTGGTGCGATTGGAAACACCGGTGAGACTGGTGCGATTGGACAGACTGGCAACGTTGGAAATACCGGTCAAACGGGCGCTGCCGGTCAGACTGGTGCTGCTGGACAGACTGGCGCTGCTGGACAGACTGGCGCTGCTGGACAGACTGGCGCTGCTGGACAGACGGGCGCTGCTGGACAGACTGGCGCTGCTGGACAGACGGGTGCCGCCGGTAACACTGGTCAGACGGGCGATGTTGGCAATACCGGCGATGCTGGTGCAACCGGAGCCACGGGAAACACTGGCGCAACAGGAAACGTTGGTGAAACTGGTGCCATTGGAAATACTGGCGTCGCTGGCGCAACTGGAAACACCGGCTTGGATGGAGCAACTGGTAAAACGGGCGCGACTGGTAACACCGGAGTTTCTGGTGCCACCGGCAATACTGGCGTCGCTGGCGCAACCGGAAACAACGGCGCAACCGGAAACACCGGCGCAACCGGAGACGTCGGTAACACGGGAGCCACTGGAGATGTCGGTGAAACCGGTGCGACTGGAGACGACGGCGCAACTGGTGCTGTGGGCGCGACCGGTGGAACGGGCGCCGATGGTAAAACTGGTGCTGCTGGCGCGACTGGCAAAGTTGGTGCAACAGGTCAGAAAGGCGCAACCGGCGACAAGGGTGCCACGGGAGCACGCGGGCGGCGTGGACGCGACGGAATCGATGCCGCATCGTGTAAAACGCGCGCGTCAGACAACGACTGCCAAGCGCTGTGTGAGAACGGTTCCAAGGACAAGAGTCACATCATGTTTGTGGAGAACTTCAACGAATTCGACGCTGGTACGTCGGGCGCAGAGTTGATCATGGACGGCATGGACGTTGCTGTGGTGGCGCACACGAACGAGTGTTTGCTGGCAATGGTCTACGACTCAGCGTGTGACACCGACGACGGAAAGTGCTCGGGCGACGATTGTCACATCGCAACACCGAACAAGGCGTTTGGCGGCAAGGGATGCGGCAACGGTGGCACATTTGGCGCGTGTCGCAACGACCGACCGCAGGGCAAATGCCTAATCATTTCTCAAGATGGTAATGGTGAATTTCCCAACGACAATCGGCGCGGAGGTTTTATTCGGCTCGCTTTTTGCGCGCCGGTGAAACTGCACTACATTGTCTTCATCGACGTTGTCAAGGGCAGCAACATTGTGTTCTACGACCGCAACATGGTCGACTACGATCCGATTGAGATCGAGTCTTGTGGAAAGAATGGTGTATTTACAAAGTTCTTCGACGATATCGACGAGCCGAAAACCGTCAAGGAGATCGAAATTGAGTTCCTCGGCGGTGGCGCGATTGCTGAAATCGGTTACTCGGTGCCGAATTTGAACAAGATTTGCGAGGGCGACTACGACGAGAGCAGCAGCAGTAGCAGTAGCGATGGCAGCAGAAGCGACAGCGATAAACGTCAGAGGCACGATGATGACGACGACGAAGATGAGGCGTCGAAGCAGCGTCCGGCATCGCGACACAAAGTTGGCAAGCGAGAGGCGTTTGTGAGCCACGCGAACATCAGTGCTGGTTCACTCGGCGAGCAGAAGGCTCTTTCGAAGAATCCCGACATGAGCGTGTCGCGCTCTAACATGCGTGCCCCTGATAGATTGGAAAAAGCACAGTTCTTTGGCGGCGAAGACGACGATAGTGTTAGCGACAGAGAAGAAACACGTCGGCACAGACGCGACCATGACGACGACGAAGACTTCAACATTAGCGGCTTCATTAATTGGCTCATTGCTATCTCGTTCATCTGCTTGTTTGTTATCTGTTGCTACGCGCTCTACTCGCGTCGTTCGTACGCGACGGAACGCTATCGACACTACTTAGCATACAAGGCTGTTGCGTCGGCGATTCCAGATAATCGACATGGTGACAGCGCTCCAGTGATGAATGCGGTGCCGCGCGTCACCGCGATTCATCGGCGAACACCGGCGGCACAGAAAGAATTTTTCGAAACCTACAGTGTTTCAACGTGAGAGAGAGAGAGAGAAAATAAAGGATGCCCACTCCGTGTAAACTGAAATGAATGACGCGTTTAAATCTTCGCGTCCATCGAAACGCGTCATTCTCGAGGGCGTCCCGGGTAGCGGAAAGTCTTCGGCAGTGCAAGCACTCGCTGCGCACTACAAAACGCAAGGCTATCGTGTGAAAATTATGCAAGAGAAGCCCGATGAGAATCTACTTGAGCAATACTTGAACAACAAACCCGCTCTCGCAGCACTCTTTCAATTTCACATGGCCACCGAACGGCGTGTGGCGATGCGCGACGCGCGTGCCGAAGTCGAAGCAAACACCAACACCATTGTGATAATTGATCGCTCGATTGCCGGGGATTGGGCGTTTGAGAAACATCTGCGCGCGCAGGGCTGGATACCCGAGTCTCTGCACCCGGCGTACCGTTCTATATCGGGCGTTAAAAGCGACGAGTCGATCGCCGTCCACTATCCACCGGGTCTCGTCGACGTGGTGTACCTTTCGGTGACGCCGGCGACTGCCATTCGCCGTGTTACTATGCGAGGCTACCAGGCCGAAATTGACTCCTACGACGAGAAGTATATGGAAAGTCTCCAAAGTGCATATGAGAGCGTGTTGGCTGAGTGTGGCCCGGTGGTGCATACGTTGGACTGGAACGCCGACGTTGAGATGGAAGAGGACGAAAAAGGCGGAAAGAAACGGCTGCCGCTTTCCGCGGTGGCGTCGATCGTCGACCTATTAAAATATTAATTTGTTGATTGAGAGAAGGGTGGGATTATTTTTTTTTTCAATC
>Ga0315284_10013606_pt1 | contig 11594 bp, 10 predicted proteins | sample YL17G09_16_MG_FD_203696 | JGI IMG/M metagenome (GOLD analysis project Ga0315284, IMG submission 203696) | Sediment microbial communities from Yellowstone Lake, YNP, Wyoming, USA - YL17G09_16 | ecosystem: Environmental > Aquatic > Freshwater > Lake > Sediment | place: USA: Wyoming | collected... | reverse complement strand
TATCCCCTGCACCCCCTGGCGCAGGATGTCGTCGGCGAGGCGGAACGCCTCGAGGATCGACGTCTTCTTCTCCACCACCTGCAGCAGGCGGTCGTTGGGGATGGTGATGAGGGTGTCCACCTGCGTCCGCAGCTCGGCGACGCCCTTGTCGGCCACCTCGCGCCGGCGGCGGCCCTCAAACGTGAACGGCCTGGTCACGACGCCCACCGTCAGCGCCCCCTGCTCGCGCGCGACGCCGGCCACCACCGGCGCCGCCCCGGTGCCGGTGCCGCCGCCCATGCCGGCGGTGATGAACACCATGTCAGCGCCGCGCAGCGCCTTGACGATGAGCTCGCGGCTCTCCTCGGCGGCCTTCTGCCCGACCTCCGGATTGGCGCCGGCGCCCAGGCCCTTGGTGAGCTGCGCCCCGATCTGGATGCACTCGGGCGCCTTGGACAGGGAGAGCGCCTGCAAGTCGGTGTTGATGGCGACGAAGTCGACGCCCTTGACGCCGGCGTTGATCATCCGGTTGACGGCGTTGGAGCCGCCGCCGCCCACGCCGACCACCTTGATCACAGAGTACTGTTCGACTTCGACGTCCAGGTCCAACGTGCTGACCCCCTTCTGCACCAACTCGTGCCCGGTCACAGGAAATCGCGCAGCCACGCGCGGACGCGCTTGAACACCGTGCCGCCGCCGCCCCGGCCCCCGGCCTTGCCGCCGTACACCTGCTGGCTGCCCACGTAGCGCAGGATGCCGACCACCGCGGCGAAGGTCGGGTTGCCCACGATGTCAGGCAGCCCCGACACCCCCTCGGGCACGCCGACGCGCACCGGCAGGTCAAGCTGCGTCGCCGCGACCTCGGCGATGCCGCGCAAAAGCGCCGTTCCGCCGGTGAGCACGACGCCGCCCGGCAGCATGCCCTCGTACCCCGAGCGCTTTATCTCGCGCGCGATGAGCGCGAATATCTCCTGCGCCCGCGGCTCGATGATCCCCGCCAGGACGCGCTCGGAGACCTGCCGGCGGCGGTCGCCGGCCGCCCCCTCATCCTGCGCCGCGGCCACGGCGCCGGGGAAGAGGTGTCCGCCACCGCCGAAGGGCCCGCCGCCGCCGAACGGCACGCCCGAGCCGCCGGGTCCGCCGGGCCCGCCGGGCCCAAAGCCCGCGCCGGCGGTCAGCGCCCGGATCCCCGGGATCTCGAAGAACGCCTCGTCGCGCGCCTGCTCGCAGGCGGCGACGCCGTGCTCGACCTTCAGCCGCTCGGCATAGGGGATGGGGGTGCGCAGCCCGATGGCGATGTCGCTGGTGATGTAGTCGCCGCCGACGGGCACCGCCGAGGCGAAGCACAGGCTGCCGTTGGTGAACAGGCCGATGTCTGTGGTGCCGCCGCCGATGTCGGCGACGACGGCGCCCATCTCGCGCTCGGCGGGCAAAAGGACCGCCTCGCCGGCGGCGAGCGGCGACAGCACCACCTCGTCCACCTCGAGGCCGGCGCGATATACGCTGCGCAGGAGGTTCTGGATGGAGGTCACCGCCCCGGTGACGATCTGCGCCTCGACCTCCAGGCGCACGCCCAGGAAGCTCACCGGGTCGCGGATGCCGTCGGTGCCGTCGACGATGAACTGGCGCGGGATGACGTGGATGATCTCGCGGTCGGCCGGGATGCTGACGACGCGCGCCGCATCAAGCACGCGCGCCACGTCCTCGGGGGTGATCTCTTTGTCGTCGCGCGCCACGGCGACCACGCCGCGGCTGTTGAATGAAGCGATGTGCCCGCCCGAGATCCCGAGGCACACGGACCGCACGCGGACGCCGGCCATGCGCTGGGCCTTCTCCACCGCCTCGGCGACGCTCTGGACGGTCGCCTCGATGTCGACGACCGCGCCCTTGCGGATGCCGCGCGAGGGGCTGACGCCGACGCCGACGACGTTGGTGTCGTCGCCGTCCTGTGGCTCGCCCACGACCACGGCGACCTTCGACGTCCCAACATCCAGCGCGGCCACCATGTTACGCCTGCCCATCGGCCCAACCCTCCTCCTCGACGCCCGGAACGGCGAAGCGGCAACCGGGCGAACGGCAAGGCGAACGGTAATCGGTCGCCCCTCATCGCCTAATCTGATTCAACGCCTGCCGGCGACTTCCTTTTTTTCGACGGCCCAGCGGATCAGGTGCCGCCGGATGCGGCCGAGGTTCTGGAAGATGCGGTAGCCCAGGGCGAAGAGCGCGGCGTAGTAAAGCTCGACCCCCAGGCGGTCGCCGACGTAGGTGAGGAGGGCGGCCAGGAGGCTGTTGCCGAAGAACCCGGTGAGGAACACCAGGTCGTCGAACGACCCCTCCATGCGCGCGCGCAGCCCGCCGAACACGGCGTCAAGCGCCGCCAGGAGCGCGATCGAGAGGTAGCGCGCGTAAAGGAGCGGCAACGAGATGGGCAGCAGGAGGCCGGCCGCGACGCCCACGGTCAGGCCAAGAAGCGCCCACCACATCGACTCCTCACCTGCCTTTGTCTCACGGCGCGGCCTCGCCCACCGGCTGCGCCCAGCGGAACAGGAGGCTGCCCTCGAACGCCGGAACGACCACCGCGGTTTCCTTGCTGACCCGCACCTCGATGCCCCACAGCGCCAGCGAGTCGATGACGCCCCCGCGCATGCGCAGGGCGGCCTCCAGCGTGTCGGGGTCGCCGATCGCCAGCACCTGGACGGGCGGCGCCGTGCGCGTGTTGTTCACCGAGATGGTCGGGCCGGCGCAGCGCACCTCGCTGGTGGCGATGAGCCGCTGGCCGTTGATCGAGATGGCCTCCGCGCCCGCCGACACCAGCTCGTTCACGACCTTGAGGATGTCGTCGTCGTGGATGATGAACAGGTTGGGGTCCTCGCCGGGCTGGGCGGCGCGGCGGCTGTCGTCCATGACCACCGAGATGCCCGGTCCCACGACGGGGACGAGCCCGGCCGCCATGCGCGCCTTGTCCAGCTCGGCACGCAATGATTCAATGGCGGCCTGGCCCTGGCCGACCTCCGCCAGCTGCGAGCGCAGGCCCGAGACCTCCCGCCGCAGCAGGTCGCGCTCCTCCTCGGCGCGGTACAGGAGGGCGGTGACCTCCTCCAGGCGCTGGTAGGGCAGGGCCCGCGTCAGTTGAAGCTGCGTGCGTGCCTGCACGGCCAGCATGAAGCCCAGGACGATGCACACGCACATCAGGGTGATCTTGCCCCCCACCCCACGCCTGGCCCCTGTCCCTCGCGTGCCTGGTATCCCACGCATGGCCGCCACCCCCGCTGCTCACTGCTCCGGCTACGCCGTCAGCGCGTCAACGACCGGCATCATGACCCCGGCCCGGCTGACCCGCCACCGGGCATCACCGCCGGCGGTCCCCGGAACCGCACGTCCACGTACTCGACGGCCGTCCCCGCGCGGTGCAGCTCCTCCAGTACCGGCACGAGCCCGCCGAGGCGCCCGTCCAGGCTCTCATCGGCGGCGCCCACCAGCACCCGCACGCCGTCGCGGGTCGTCATCTGCAGGCGGTCGCCGTCGCCCACCCGCACCTCGGCGATCACCAGCCCGGCGTGGCGGCGCAGCACCGCCGCCAGCCGCAGCGCCGGCCGCACGGGGCCGGGCAGGAGGTCGCCGACGGCAGGAAGGGACGTCGCGCCCGTGCCGGATGCAATCGTCAGCGGCACCCGCGGCAGCTCCGGAAACGGCCCCGGGCCTGTCCCACGCGCGACCACGACGCCGCGCTCGTCGGCGGCGGCCCACCCGTCGCCGGCGATGACCACGGCGACCGGCACCGCCTCGCGCACCACGACCACCGCCCGCCCGGGCAGCTCCCGCCTGACGACGGCCTCAAGCACCAGCGGGCACGTGAGCAGGCGGGCGGCGGCGCGGCGCCCGGAGACGAAAAGGAGCGGCGTCCCCGCGCGCAGCCCGGCAAGCCGCGCGACATCGGCGGCGGCGAGCTGGTGATTGCCCCGGACCTCAATGACGCCGGCGCGGAACGGCGGCGGGAGAGTGATAAGACACAGCACCGAAAGGGACAAGCCGATGCCCATGAGAACCGCGCGCCGCCGCGCGGTGCCAACCATCCGCCCGCCACGCGCCCAGGCCACGTTCACATCTCCTCACAACCGCGCTACGCGATGCGCTCGATGTCCGCCCCCAGGCCGCGCAGCTTGACCTCGAGCGCCTCGTAACCGCGGTCGACGTGAATGACGTTCTCGACGGTCGTGACGCCCTCCGCCTCCAGGCCGGCGACGACCAGCGCGGCGCCGCTGCGCAGGTCGGTGGCCGTCACCGTCGCCCCGGACAGGCGCTCCATCCCCTGGACCACCGCCGTGTACCCCTCGGTCTTGATCGACGCGCCCATGCGCCGCAGCTCCTCGGCCTGGGTGAAGCGGTTCGTGAACACCGTCTCGGTGATGATGCTGGTCCCGTCCGCGACGCTGGCCAGGGCCATGAACTGCGGCTGCATGTCGGTGGGGAACCCGGGGTACGGCAGGGTCTTGTAGTCGACCGCCCGCACCCGCCCGCGCGCGCTGACGTGCACCACGCCCGCCCCCGCCTCGACCTCGACCCCCGCCTCGCGCAGCTTGGCGGTGACCGCCTCGACGTGCTCGGGGATGACGTTCTCGATGGTGATCGCGCCGCCCGTGCCGGCGGCGGCGACCATGAACGTGCCGGCCTCGATGCGGTCGGGGATGACGGCGTGCTCCGCCGGGCCCAGCCGGGAGGCGCCCTGGACGCGGATGACGTCTGTGCCCGCGCCCCTGACGCGCGCGCCCATGGCGTTGAGGAAGTTCTGGAGGTCGACGATCTCCGGCTCCTTGGCGGCGTTGCGCACGACGGTCGTGCCCTCGGCCAGGACGGCGGCCATGATCAGGTTCTCCGTAGCGCCGACGCTCGGGAAGTCAAGGTGCACCTCGCAGCCCACCAGGCGGTCGGCCTCGGCGTAAATGAAGCCGGCGCGCTCCTCGATCCTCGCCCCCAGCGCCCGCAGCACGCGCAGGTGGTAGTCGATGGGCCGCGGCCCGATGGCGCAGCCCCCCGGGTAGCACACGCGGGCGTGCCCCAGCCGCCCCAGGAGCGGGCCCATGAGGAATATCGACGAGCGCATCTCGCGCATGAGGTGCTCGTCGACCTCGTGGGTCTTGAGGTTTCTGGCGTGGACCGTGATCGTGCCCCGACCCGACCGCGGGTCGAATCCGGCCTCCACCGCGGCGCCGAGCCAGCGCAGGATGTCGAGCATCACCTCAACGTCCTTCAGGTCCGGCGTATCGATGACCGTGCACGGCTCAGCGTTCAGTATCGCCGCCGAGAGCATCGGCAGGACGGCGTTCTTGGAACCGCTGGCGCGCACGCGGCCAGAAAGCGGCCGCCCGCCCCGGATCACGAACTTGCCCACCCGCGTTCACCCCCCGACCACCCGGACCTCCAGGTCCAGGCGCACCCCGAACTGATGGGCCACCCGGTCGCGCACGATATCGATCAGCCGCAGCACGTCGGCGGCGGTGGCGCCGCCGAGGTTGACGATGAAGTTGGCGTGGCGCGGCGAGACCAGCGCCTGCCCGGATCGCAGCCCCCTGCAGCCGGCGCGGTCGATCAGCACGCCCGCCGGCTTGTCGGGCGCCGGGTTCTTGAACACCGACCCCGCGCTCGGCTGGCCGAGCGGCTGGGTGCGCCGCCGCCTGGACATGACCGCACGCACGCGGTCGCGCACCACGCGCGGGCCGGCGAGCCCGAGGCGGAACCGCGCCTCCAGGACGAGCGTCGCGCCGCCCAGGAGCGCGCTCACCCGGTAACCGTAACCGAGGTCGGCCAGCCCGGCGGTGCGCTCGCCAGCGGCGTCGAGGAGGCGCGCCCACTCCAGGCACCCCGCCACGTCGCCGCCCAGCGCGCCCGCGTTCATGACCACCGCCCCGCCCACCGTGCCCGGGATGCCGGCCATGAACTCGGAGCCGGTGAGGCCCAGGCGCATCGCCAGCCGCACCACCTCGAGCAGGCGCGTGCCGGCCCCGGCGGTGATGCCCGAGGCGTCGCCGGCGATGTGCCGCAGGGCCTTGGTGGTCAGGACCACCAGCCCGCGCACCCCTTCGTCGCGCACCAGGAGGTTGGAGCCCGCCCCCAGGTACATGACCGGCCATCCCGCGGCGGCCGCCCACTGGACCCCGCGCACCAGGTCGCCGGCGTCCGCGGGCACGAACAGCAGGTCGGCCGGCCCCCCGACCTGGAACGTGGTGTGGCGGCCGAGCGGCTCGTCCGGGCGAAGCTCGCCCCGCACCATCCTACGCAGGTCCGCGGTCATTGGTGAAAGTCCGGCCATGGCGGCACCTCCGTCACGCCCCGCCGGCCGCGCGCAGGCGCTCGATGAGCTCCACCCCCGCCATCCACACGTTGCCCGCCCCCAGCGTCAGCACGAGGTCGCCGGGCCGCACAATGGACGCCAGGTGCTCGACCAGGTCCGTCCGCGCCCCGAACACCGGCGGGCGCGCGCCGCCCCGCGCCTCGACCTCGCCGGCGATGAGCTCCGACGACACGCCGGGCAGCGGCTTCTCCCCGGCGCTGTAAACCTCGGCCAGGACGAGGATGTCGGCGGCGCCCAGCGCGGCCGCGAAGCGCCGGTAAAGGAGCCTGGTCCGGGTGTAGCGGTGCGGCTGGAAGACGCACACCACGCGGCCGGCCGCGGCCCGGCACGCGGCGTGCAGCGTCGCCCGGATCTCCGTCGGGTGGTGGCCGTAGTCGTCGACGACCCACACCTCGCCCGCGACGCCCAGCGTCTGGAACCGCCGCTTCACGCCCTTGAACACCTGAAGCGCCGGCGCCGCCGCGGAGAACGGCAGCCCCAGCCGGCAGGCGAGCGCCAGGGCCCCGGTGGCGTTGGACACGTTGTGCAGGCCGGGCACCTTGAGCTCGACCGCGCCCAGCGGCTCGCCGCCCCGGCGCAGGATGAAGCGCGACCCCGTCGGCTCGAGCTCGACGTCGGTGGCGCGAAAGTCGGCGTCAGCGTCCACGGCGTAGGTGACGGTCGCCCCGCCGCCGGATCGCGCCGCCATGCGCTGGAGCCGGACGTCGTCGGCGCACAGCACCCGCGCCCCCCGGCCGTCGACCCGGCCCAGGAAGCGCTCGAACGCCGCCACCAGGTTGGCCATGCTCCGGTAGTGGTCGAGGTGGTCGTCCTCGACGTTAGTCAAAAGCGCCGCGAACGGCTCCAGCCGGACGAAGGTGCCGTCGCTCTCGTCGACCTCGGCGACCACGTACTCGCCCGCGCCCAGCCTGGCGTTGCCGCCGATGGCATCCAGGTCGCCGCCGACCAGGATCGTCGGGTCGAGCCCCGACTTCTCCAGCATCAGCGCGACCATCGACGTCGTCGTCGTCTTGCCGTGCGTCCCGGCGATGGCCAGCCCCTTTTTGGGCGGCGCCATGATGCGGGCGAGCATGTCCATGCGCGGCACCACCTTGATGCCGCGGGCGCGGGCGGCGACGACCTCGACGTTGTCGTCGGGCACCGCCGAGGACACCACCACCGTGTGCGCGCCGTCGACGTTCTCGGCCCGGTGGCCGATGAACACGCGAACGCCGTTCTGGGCCAGGCGCCGCGTGCCGGACGACTCCTGGAGGTCGGAGCCCGAGACGGCGCTGCCGCCCTGGGCGAGGATGTGCGCGATGGCGCTCATGCCGACGCCACCGACGCCCACAAAGTGATACCGGCCCGGCCCAGGGTCCAAAACAGCGCGCCCCCTTCCGCCGGGGCATCCCCCGCACGCGCACGCCCGTGCCCGGACCGCCGCGGCCCACCGTACACAGGCCATTGTATGCCGGCCATAGTACGCAGGCCATCGTATGCGGCCGGCGCGGGAGTGGTGCCCGGCGGGCTTTTCGTGGCAACGGCTTGTCCCCGCCACGTGCCCCGGTCGACCTCACCCTCCGCCGCCTTGACGTACCCTTGTCGCTCCGCACCCCGTCGCACTCACCACAGCCTGGTCGCTCTCAGCGCACCCTGGCCGCGCTCAGCGCACCCCCGTCGCCAGCGCGAGCACGCGCTGGACGATGACGTCCAGGGCGTCCGGGCGGCCCAGCCGGCGGCTCGCCCCGGCCATCGCCTGGAGCCGCGCGGGGTCGTCCAGGATCGCCGAGGTCGCCGCCAGGAGCCGCTCCCCGTCGAGCTCCGGCTCCGCGATGACCAGGGCCGCGCCCGCCCGCTCCAGGGCGCGGGCGTTCTGCCGCTGGTGGTCGCGCACCACGTTCGGGGAGGGGACCAGCACGGCGGGCACGCCGCGGGCGGTGACCTCGGCCAGGGTCATCGCCCCCGCCCGCGCCAGGACCAGGTCAGCGAGGGCCAGCGCGTCAGCCATGGCATGGAGGTACGGCTCTACTCTGATCTTCCCAAAGCTGGCAGGTTCTATTCCCGCCGCCGCGACGGCCGCCAGCGCCCCGGCGTGGTACGCGGCGCCGGTGACCCACAGCACCTGCGTCCCGCGGCCCAGGAGGCCGGGCAGGGCGGCGGCGGTGGCGCCGTTGATCGCCCGCGCCCCGCGGCTGCCGCCCAGCACCACGAGCACCGGCCGCGCCGGGTCGAAGCCCAGGCGGCGGGCGGCCTCCTCCCGGCCGGCCAGCAGCACCTCGCGGCGCACGGGGTTGCCCGTCACCAGCACGCGCGCCCGCCGCGCCAGGTGGCGGCGCGTCTCCTCGACGGGCACGTACACCTCCCGCGCGACGCGGGACAGCAGGCGGTTGGCGGCGCCGGGGTAGACGTTCTGCTCCTGGATGGCCACCGGCAGCCGCAGCAGCGCCGCCGCCAGGAGCGCCGGCACGCTGGCGTAGCCGCCCGTGCCCACGACGACGTGCGGCCTGAAGCGCCGCAGCACGACGAGCGCCTGCGCGGCGCCACGCGCCAGGGCCGCGGCCCCGCGGGCCGCCAAAAGCGGCGACTTGCCAGCCACGCCGCCGCCGCTGAGGGCGACGAACGGAATGCCGGCGCGCGGGACCAGGTCGGCCTCCAGCCCCCGCGCCGTCCCCAGGTACAGAAGGCCGATGCCCGGGCGCTCGGCGCGCAGCCCGGCGGCAATCGCCAGCGCCGGGTAAATGTGGCCGCCGGTGCCGCCACCCGCCAGCGCCACGCGCAGCTCGCCCGCCCCGCGACGGTCACAACGCTTCACGGCGCCACCCCCGCTCCCTGCCGGATGCGTGCGGCCCGCGCCCGATGCGCGCCGCCGCGCCCGGCCGGCCCCGGCGAACGCCCAAACGTCCGCCACTAGTGTAACAGAAGCCTACCATAGCGTCAAGTGACGCGCATCCGCGCGCGCGGGCCCCCCTACCTCGCGGCGCGCGACACGCTCAATAATACGCCGATGCCCACCAGGCTGAACACCAGCGACGACCCGCCGTAGCTGATGAGGGGCAGCGGGATGCCGGTGATGGGGAAGAGGGAGACGATGACGCCGATGTTGATGACCGCCTGCAGGCCGATCATCGACGTCATGCCCACCGCCACCAGGCTGCCGAAGGTGTCGGGGGCGCGCACGGCCACGCGGTAGCCGCGCCAGGCGAAGGCGGCGAACAGCGCTACCACCGTGGCCGCGCCCAGAAACCCCAGCTCTTCGGCGATGATCGCGAATATGAAGTCCGTGTGGCGGGCCGGCAGGTAGAAGAACTTCTGCCGGCTGCCGCCCAGGCCCAGCCCGAAGAGCCCCCCCGAGCCCAGCGCGTACAGGGCCTGGATGATCTGGTATCCGGACCCCTGGGGGTCGGCCCACGGGTTCACGAACGCGAGCAGGCGCCGCCGCCGGTACTCCTCGCCAAGCACCGCCCACAGAAACGCCGGCAGCGCCACGAACCCCAGCCCCAGGAGGTGCCCAATCTTCGCGCCGCCGGCGAATATCATGATCACCACGCAGCCGGCAAGCGACACGGCCGTGCCCAGGTCGGGCTCAAGCAGGATGAGGCCGAACACGGCGGCGACCGCGACAAGCGGCGGCAGAAGCCCCGTCCAGAACCGGCGCATCCCCTCACCGCGCCGGGACATGTAGCGCGCCAGGAAGAGCACGAACGAGAACTTCATGATCTCGGCCGGGTTGACCCCTAAAGGCCCCAGGCCGATCCACCGCCGCGCCCCGTGCGACACGCGGCCGATGCCGGGCACGAGCACCAGCACCAGGAGGATCAGGTTGACCACAAACAGCAGGTTGGCCCAGCGCTCGAGGTGCCGGTAGTCGACGCGGCTGGCCACGTACATGCCTGAAAGGCCCACGGCGGCCCAGAGCGCCTGGTACTTCAGGTAGTAGAAGGCGTCCTGCGACTCGGCGATCAGCGCGACGGAGCTGGCGCTGTACACCATGACCACGCCGAGCGACAATAGCGCCATGACCACGCCCACGATGACCACGTCCACCGTGCGTTTCTCGCCCACGAGCCTCACTCCCGCCGCGCCGGGCGGCGCCGGATGACGAAGACGACGGAGACGAGCGAGCGCGAAGGCACGGCGCCGGGCGGCTAGGCGGCCCCGCCGGCCACCGCCAGGAGCCCAAGGAGCGCGGCCACGCCGCCGCACAGGATCCCGAAGCCCCAGAACCGCCGCACGACCAGCACCTCTGACCAGCCCAGAAGCTCAAAGTGGTGGTGCAGCGGGCTCATGCGCAGGATCCGCCGCCCCACGAGGCGGAACGCCGCCACCTGCGCGATCACCGACGCCGTCTCGATGACAAACGCGCCGCCGAGTATGGGCAGGTACAGCCCGGTCCCCGACAGCAGGGTCACCGCCGCCAGCGCCCCGCCCAGCGCCAGCGACCCGGCGTCGCCCATGAAGACGCGCGCCGGGTGGCGGTTGAAGGGCAAAAACCCCAGGCAGCCGCCGGCCACGGCGGCGGAGAACGCGGCCACGACCGGGCGCCCGACGAGCAGGGAGAGCCACGTCGCCGCCAGGAACGCGACCGCCGCCAGCCCGGCCGCCAGGCCGTCGAGGCCGTCGGTGATGTTCACGGCGTTGACCGCCGACAGCACCACGATCACGACGAATAGCACGAAGTACGGGCCGAGGTCGAACGAAAGCAGCGTCCCCGGCAGCGTCAGCGTCGTCGGCAGGCCCAGCGGCCCGATCATCAGGGCGGAAAGCACGAGCGCCAGCGCCACCTGGGCTAAAAGCTTGTAGCGCGCCCGCAGGCCGAGGGGCCGGCGGCGCACGACCTTGGTGAAGTCGTCGGCAAAGCCCAGCGCGAAGAAGCCCAGCGTCACCAGAAGGCAGGTCAGGGACGCCGGGGCAAGCGGGATGAAGATGAGCGCGCTCACCACGATGGCGGCGACGAACATGACCCCGCCCAGGGTCGGCGTGCCGGCCTTCCCCAGGTGCCGCCGCGGGCCGTCGCTGCGCACGCGCTGGCCCAGTTTCAGGCGGGCCAGGAGCGGCACGACGATCGGTCCCAGCACCAGCGTCACCAGGAGCGCCGCGACAAAGGGCATGCCAACCGCGACCGCGTATCGCGAAACGACCTCATCTCCGCCCACTACCCCGCACCCCCCAGCCGCCGCACAAGGTCGGCGACGACATCCTCCATGCGCGCCAGCCGGGAGCCCTTGACGAGCACCGTGTCGCCGGCGCGGACCTCCCGCGCCAGGAGCGCCGCCGCACCGGCGTGGTC
>Ga0315284_10013604_pt1 | contig 11595 bp, 22 predicted proteins | sample YL17G09_16_MG_FD_203696 | JGI IMG/M metagenome (GOLD analysis project Ga0315284, IMG submission 203696) | Sediment microbial communities from Yellowstone Lake, YNP, Wyoming, USA - YL17G09_16 | ecosystem: Environmental > Aquatic > Freshwater > Lake > Sediment | place: USA: Wyoming | collected... | reverse complement strand
CTACTGCTGAGAACCTCTGCTTCTACCTCTCAGAAAAGATTAGTACTCAATGGCCTGCCCACTTCCCCTACCTCCATCTAACCTTAATAAAAGTTTGGGAGACAGAAACTGCCTTTGCTATGATTAAGCCTAACCTGTATTTAAGAAATGGGTAAGAAGACAATTTGGACTCATACTACCTGTGGAGGTACTATAGATACTAAAACTAGGCGTTGCTTAAAGTGTACCTACTACTGGAATAGAAGGGACTTCTTCTTAGATCCTTATGGTATAAGACCAGTTATAATAAATACACCATCAGCATTTACACCTTATTGGGAGTTCATAGAAAAAATTCCAGTACTTGGAATCTATGCAACAGAAGTAGCTAAAAGGCTTCCTAACTGGCCCAGATGGTTAAGGGTAATATCAGTAGTAGTAGTTTACTCATTACTAGCATCAGCAATTTTCTTTTTTATTAGGGGGTGTCTTAATTGATAGTAGAAACACATAAAAGTTGTGGTGGTAAAATAGTAAATAAAGTATGTGAGAAGTGTGGAAAGAAATGGAATAAATTTAGCTACTACCTTTCTGGTAAAGACTTTGATATGGTAACTAAGGCAGACTTTGATCCTCAAGAATATAGAAATAGATTAAGAAGTGGGAGGGATATAACAAGTGAAAGAACAGATAAAAGGTAGGCTGGAAATATTTAAATTTAAGTGGCACAAAAGCTACCTCAAATGGTTTACCTTAGTATGTATAGCTATAGGTCTATACTTAGCCTGGAATGGTGACTATGGGTATGTACCTACTGAATACTGTAATATATACCCCTGGATAACTTATGGTATAGTAATAATACCAATGTTAGCTTGGCTTATAGAATTAGAACTAATAAATAAAAAATACAAATCCACCTTAGATGAGGTTAGGAGGAAGTATGGCTTCAAGACTTAAACTTAATGAAGTCTTTTACTCAATCCAAGGAGAGGGAATCTTTCAGGGGGAGCCTACAATCTTTATTAGATTCCATGGATGTAATTTAGCCTGCTCCTATTGTGATACTACTTATGCTAATAAAGGAAAACCCAAGAGAATAGTAACTCCTTATATTTTAGTAAAGGAACTTCACAAAAAGTATAACCTACTAAATATAAGACATATATGTATAACAGGAGGAGAGCCCTTAGTACAATCAGAAGCGCTCTATGATCTTATAGGCTTACTCCAAACCTTCAATCTAATAATAACAGTTGAGACAAATGGATCCTTAATACCTCCTTTAGATATAAGACCTTTAGCTAGATGGGTAGTAGATTTCAAATTACCTTCCTCAGGTTCTTATCCTTCTTTTAATACTAAATGGTATAATATACTATACATATATGACCAACTAAAATTTGTGGCCTCAGACCAGGAAGATCTTAATATAACTTATAAAATTATAGAAAACTTAAGAAAGTCCTCAATACATAGACCCACTATACTAATAAGCCCCAAATTTAATAAAAGTAAACTAGATAAGAAGTTCTGTAATGTCTGTATAGACTTCTGTAAGACAAATAATTGCAGATTCTCCCTTCAAATACATAAAGTTATTTGGGGAGTTAAAAAGGGTGTATAGCATACTATGTAAGTCTTGTGGTTGGAACTGGGAAGCTAAGTCAAGTAATCCAACAAGATGCCCAAATTGTAAAGCTTCTAAATGGAATGAGACCCCTTTTATATGCACTTGTAGAAGGTGCAATAATACTTGGAAATCTTGGAACCCTAATCCTGGTAAATGCCCTAATTGCCAGTCTACTAATTGGGACAAGGATCTAAGTAGCTTCAAGTGTGAAAGATGTGGTCATTTATGGGAGTCCTATAAGGAGGACTACTCTACCTGCCCAGAATGTAAGTCAAACTTTTGGGATAAACCAAAATGAATATAACAGTAAACAAGATAGTAAAAGGTAAGGATGGCAAAATCTATGTATCCCTAAATTATCCTGGGGCACTTAATGTACCTTCTCTAGTATTTGAGTCCTTACCTAAAGAAATTGGAATAGAATTCTTTGAAAAGACAAGCAAGAAGGAACTGGATAAAATGAGAGGCTTAGAGGAAGATGAAGATATTGATGAACCCTTCTAATACCCAACTAACAAAAAAAGAAAAAGAGTTTCCACTACCTATAGAATCTATTCCTATGACTTCTTGGGGAATATCCTTATCTAATAAATTAGATAAGGATAAATGGGATAGATTTAGAAAAGAGGTCTATAAGAGAGCAAACTACTCTTGTGAGGTCTGTGGAACTATAGATGAGCAACTCCATTGCCATGAATCCTGGTCCTTTAATGAAAAATCCAAAATCCAAGTTTTATCAAGGGTAAGATGCCTATGCAAGACTTGCCATGAGGCTACCCATTACTTTAGGTCTTCTGTAGTCTTTAAATTAACCTACACTAATTATTTAAAGGAACATCTAATAAAGATAAATAAGATAACAGAAGAGGAATTTGAGAGGTACCTAATAAAATTAACTTTAATAGTCCAGAAAAGGTCAAGTAAATCTTACAGAGTAATAATAGGGAAGTATGAAATATTTTAGGAGGATAAAAAAAAGTGGTACTTATGACTGAAGAACAAACTCTTATGTATGCAGACAGGATAATAAAGTTTATCCAACAAGACGAAGACATGAAAGATCTAGAAATAGGGTATTGGTTATCTATAATGGGAACAGCTATATTTTATATGGGTGTCTTAAAATCTGAAGAAAGGAAGGAGAGGTCAAGTGGGTAAGGGAAATATAGTTGATATCTTTAAGTTTAAAGAGAAACAAAAAGAGGCCACTAAATTCTTAGGGGATATGGCAGGTTCTGTAGACAAGGAGTACTTTCTTAACCAACTAAGGGAAGAATGGAAAGGTAATCTAGCTGGTACAAACTTCAATGCAGAAAAGCAAGCAGACAGATCCTTAAAAAACATAAAGATGTCTGGTATGAAATTTGTCTTTGATAAAGTAGGTATTACTAAAGAAGACCTAATTAAAGTATTGGAAGAAATAAAAAGGGAGAATCCCCCAGAGGTAAGAAGTAAATGATAGATAAAGTTATACTAGGTCTAGGCCTACCAATAGAGATACTAGTACTTTCTCTTGCCTTCTTACTTACATCCGGAGGAGTATTAGTTCTAACTATAGCACTAGGATTTATATTAGATATAAGAAGGGATAGAGAAAAAAATGACAAAGACTGATCTAACCTTATCTATCTCTCTAGTGACTCTTCTTCTAGTATATCTTATAATCTATAGTAGTTCTATAATAAATCTAATTCCAGGAACCCTTTACTCTAAAGCAACTACACCAAATACTAGAGATACCAACTTAGTCTACCAAGACCCAAAACCCTTAGATGTACTTGAGAGGATTTCTAACACCTTTAACATACCAGTAAGAACTCTACTATTAGTAATAGTAACAGTCACAAGTATTACTTTGGGTCTCTTTATTTATACATCTACAGCTAATATAGCACTAACTTCAGTAGCTACAATAGGTGTATTCCTTATAGCAAAAATCTTTCTAGGAGTTTAAAATGTTAGAAATAAAAGTAAAGAAACTTAGGCCAGATGCTATAATGCCAACTAAAGGCAGTGAAGAAGCAGCTTGCTTTGATGTCTGTGCAGTAGAAGGTCATAAAATAGAATTTCCTGCTGTAGTACCAATAGGTACAGGATTAGCCTTCCAAGTACCTAAAGGTAACTTTATAGATATAAGACCCAGAAGTGGATTATCCAGAATTCTAAGAGTAGCTAACTCTCCTGGAACATTAGATAGTGACTATAGAGGGGAGTTAATAATAATGCTTCAATGTATAAGCCCTCAAGTCTCTTACCTAATAGGCAAGGGGGATAGAATAGCCCAAATAAGACTTTGCAGACTACCTAACTATACCTTTGAAGAGGTGGAAGAACTAGAGGAAACAAATAGGGGTAAGAAAGGCTTTGGGAGTTCAGGTATATGACTTTAAATAAACTAAACTGTCTTCTACTAGGTACCTTAATAGTAATCTCCTTATTTATAATTTTTCTAGTCCTAGCCCCTTATACAAAATTAACTAAAGATCTTTTAAGTATATCCTCAACTAGTATCTCAGAAAACCAAACCTCCCTAAAAATAGATCTACATCAAACAGGTAAGGAAGACTTTAAATTTGAAGCTTATATAGATGGTAAAGTAACAGGCTGGAGAGTTTACTAAAATGTTTAAAAAAGTATCTAATATATCAAAAGAGGAATGTCTTAAAGAAATAGTACTATGGAGTAATATAATAGGCATAACTTGGTTTATCTGTCTCTTTAGTTTTATAGGTCTGGCCTACCTACTAATAATACTAAACTTATATACCTACCCACAAGCTTTAATTATACAATCTCTTCCTCTAATTCTAATTTTTGGACTAATTTATCCTTTAGATATAGTAAACGATATAATGAGAAAAGAAGGTCTTATAAATGAACCCAGAAGAATTAAAGACTATAAAGGATGAACAGTCTATAACTGAGATCTTTCCTATACCTAAAGTCTTTATAGTTATGTCTACCTATAATAGAGCTGGACTTCTAAATAACTGTATAGAACATATACACTGCCAAACCTTTAGAGACTGGTCACTTTTAGTTATAAATGATTGTTCCCCAGATACAACTTATAATATATTAGAATTCTGGGCTAGACAGGACCCTCGAATACATATACTTACTAATAAAGAGAACAAAGGGGCAATATGTAAGATACCCCATATGATGTCTACTAAAAGTAAATATGTATGTCTTATAGATGATGATGATATCTGGGAACCAACCTATCTAGAAAAGCAAGTAAAAGGCCTAGAAGCAAATCCAGATAAGGTAATGGGCTTTACTGATTGTTGGTATATAAAAGGTTCTAAGAAAAGATATAGCAGTTCCAGAGGTACTAAATACTACCTTGAGATAGTTCCTTCTTGTGTATTATTTAAAACTAAAAACTTTCAAGAATTAGAAGGCTTTGACCCCGAACTAAAAGAGTACCATGCAGAAATGGACCTCTACTTTAGACTAGGAGGCCTTAATAAATTCAACCATATAAAAGAACCACTAGTAACCATAAGTAGAGAAGGTATAATAATGTCTGGAGATAAAAAGGTAAGTGCAGAAAAATTAATAATACTAATAAGTAAGAACTGGAATCTTTTTAAGAATAATAAACCAATGCTTTCAGAGTTCTTTAGGATAATAGGCCTTAACTATATAGAAGCAGGAGATACTAGAAAAGGTCAGAAATACTTAAGAGATAGCTTAGAAGTTAAATTTAATTTGGAAGCCTTAGGAGCTCTATTTCTAGTTAGTATAAATAGGCTTCTCTTCCTCTATGCCTATAAATTTTATAGAGAGGTCCTAGGCTATGTATAAATTTAATACAGATATAATAAAGGCTTCACTTATAGAATCTGATTACCCCAAATCCATAGTAGTTGAAACTACTGCTTATTGTAATCTTAGATGTACTCTCTGCCCCCAAAAAGATCTTAAAAGAACCAAGGGTGTAATGGAGTTTGAGACTTTTAAAAAGATAGCAGATGAAATAGCTAGTAGAGTTAATCAACCTATTCTATGGCTAGCTATTATGGGAGAGCCTCTAACCTCTTTTAATATAACCAAACTTATTAGATACTCTAAAAGGGTAGGAATTAAAGAAGTCTACCTAAATACAAATGCACTACTTCTAACCCAACCTATATCCAAATACCTTATAGAAGAAGGCTTGGATAAAATATTAATAAGTATAGATGCATTTAAACCTTCTACCTATGAAAGGATAAGAGTAGGAGGAGATTATCTAACTTTATTAACAAATATAGGTAATTTACTAATAGAGAACAAAAAGTCAGACAAACCCTTAGAGATAATAGTCCAATTTATAGTAACAGAAGAAAATGAAAGAGAAGTAGAAGCCTTTAAAGAGTTCTGGCTTAAACAGAAAGTTACAGTAAAAATTAGGCCTAAACTAAGTTGGGGCCATGTAATAAAAGCTTCTAACCACAGACTAACCCAGAGTGATAGAACCTACCCTTGCCCCTGGTTAATAAGAGAAGCCTCTATTCTTTGGGATGGTAGATTCTCCCAATGTGATGGTGATTATGAAGGTGATTACTCCCCTGGTAATATAGATACTCAAACTATCCATGAAGTATGGAATAATGAATTAAAACTAAGAAGAGACAAACATTGGTCAGGAGATTTCACTCATCCTCTTTGTAAAGAATGTAGAGACTGGCAAGTAGGTAAGGCAGAATTTTATAAAGGAGTATCTAATGGTTAGTAAAGAAGAGGTACTAAAAGCTAATATAGAAGTCCATACTAAACTAGCAGATCTGTATAACTTAAAGGAACCTACTTATAAACCAGAAAATATAAAAAGAGTAAGAAGTATACTCAAAGGTCTAAAACATACTACTTGGGGCACTGACCTAATAGACCTAGGATGTGGTACTGGGTTTATAATAGATATAGCAAAAAATTACTTTAGAAATATAATTGGAGTAGACATAACTCCTGCTATGCTTAAAAAGGTAAATACTAAGCACCCCAGAGGAGAAATCCTAACCCATATAAGTAATTGTGAGAACTTACCTTTTGAGGATAACTCTTTTGATGTTTGTACTTCTTATGCCTTTCTTCACCACCTATATGATATTACTCCAGTACTTAAAGAAGCCTATAGAGTATTAAAATCTGGGGGAGTTCTATATACAGACCAAGATCCAAATAGAGAATTCTATTATGCTATAGCTCTCTTAAAATCCGGGAGGTATAGTAATATTATAAAGAGAGAAATAAAAGCCTGTAAAGGAGATGTCTTTGAAACAGACTATGTAGACACAAAAACTTTTAAGGAGTCAGAATATCTTAAATTCAAAGAAGGAGGATTCTTGGCTGAAGAACTTAAAGAAAAGATTCTCCAAGTAGGCTTTAAAACTTGCTCTGTAAGCTATATTTGGTTCCTAGGAGAAAGTCAAATAACCCATGGACCCAAAACTAATACCTCCATCAAAGAATTTAAGAAGTATATGCAAGATATCCTACCCCTCTCATCCCACTTATTCAAATATTTAAGTATAGTAGCAGTAAAATGAAGTTAGTAATTCTACAACCAGGCTACTTACCTTGGTTGGGCTTCTTTGACCAGCTAGCCCAATCAGATATCTTTGTCTTCTATGATGATGTCCAGTATGATAAACACGGATGGAGAAATAGAAATAGAATAAAGACCTCCCGAGGGGTTCAATGGTTAACAGTACCTGTATTAACAAAGAATAAAAAACTTCAACTTATAAAAGATGTAAAAATAGATAATAGTACTACCTACTGGAGATATAACCATCTTCAAAGTATAAGACAAAATTATTCTAGAACTCCTTATTTTGAGTTACTCTTCCCTGACTTAGATAAAATATATCTTCAACAATGGGAATATATAATAGATCTAGATATTCAACTAATAGATCTTATACTAAAGATGCTAGGACTTAATAGAAGAATAGAATTCTCCTCTCATCTATTAATAAAAGGCACTAAAACAGAAAAACTTATAAACTTCTGTAGATACTTTAAAGTAGACGAATACCTAACAGGAAATGCAGCCAAGGATTATCTTATAGAAGATAGATTTCCTGAAGAGGGAATAAAACTTACTTACCATAATTACAACCACCCAAAATATGAACAACTTTATGGAGACTTCATTCCCTATTTATCCATAGTAGATTTACTCTTTAATGAAGGTCCTAACAGCTTAGAAATACTAACAGGAGGCAAGTATGCCTAATATACTATTAGGCCCCTTTACAGAGGGGGACTCTGATACTTACTTTAACTGGATAAACAATCCAAGAAATATGATAGGCCTAGATAGAGTACTACCAGTAACCCAAAAAGAACATAAAGTATGGTATAATAATTTAATTGAAGATAAGTCAAGAATAGCTTTCTCAATATGCCTACCTAGCCAATCTAGAATAGGTATGGTATACCTAAATCAGGTAGACTGGAGGCATGGTAGAGCTGAAGTTAGAATACTAATAGGAGTCGAAGGGGCATTAAGTAAAGGGTTTGGTAGGGAGGCTCTTAAGTCTATATCAAGTTTTTCTTTCTATAAGTTAGGACTACATAAACTATATGCCTATATACTAGAAAATAATATTGCCTCCATAAAGGCCTTTGAAGGCTCAGGTTTTATACAAGAAGCAAGATTAAAGAAGGATAGACTATCTAATGGAGAATTTATAGATGTCTTTATCTACTCAAAATGGAAGTAAAACTATTCGGATGGCCTTGGGAAATAGTATGGAGATCTTTAAGTCTTCACTTTTTATTTTCTGCATTTGTGGGGTCTTTGGTATTTTACCTGACCTTGACCATATTATCCAAATTGGAAATATACCCAGAGAAACCTCTTCTAGGTTTATCCATTTCCCAGTTCTCATTATCACTTGCACTTTTGTTCTCTATCTTATGTCATATGTTGGTAGACTTTACTGGAGTAGGGTTTTAAGGAGAAGAAGATAAATTGAATATATGTCTACTATCTAGATACTTTGATACTAACCATACTGAAGGAGTAGGTATAGGAAGAGTCTCAGAAGAGTTATACAAACAATTAGTAAAAGGAAATGATTACATACTTCCACTAGCTTCAAGACCAGGAGGCTTACTTACCTATTTTATCTATTCTTCTTTACTAATACCTCTAGACCTAAGGGGACAAAAGTTTGATATATACCATGCTCTAACTCCCATAGAATCTTTCTGGATACCAAAGAATAAAAGCTTAGTAACTATTAATGATCTTTTTAGTTTAATAAATGTTAAAGGAATGGGAAGTGGGCTTCAAGGTAATACAACCTTAATGAAGCTGGCCCAGTTCTATTACCTAAAAGCCTGTGAGTCAGCAGTAGAATGTAATAAATTAGTTTGTATCTCAGAAAAGACAAAAGAGGATATAATAAGAGTTCTAAGGGTTAAACCAGAAAAAATAAAAGTTATAAGACCTGGTATAAGTAATTCCCTAGAACCTATAGCTCTCCAACATAAGGAGTTTACAATAGGTTACATAGGAGCACTAGATAATAGAAAGAGAGTGCAACTACTAATAAAAGCCTTCATAGACTCTAATATACAGGGGAGACTCTTAATTGGAGGACAAGGCTTAGAGGAACTAAAACTAAAGGAACTTTCAGGTAATTCTCCAAATATAGTATTCCTTGGCTACATACCAGAAGACAAAATTAATAATTTCTATAGTCTACTAGACCTACTAATATTTCCAACCTCAATGGAAGGTTACGGATTACCTCTAGTAGAGGCAATGGCATGTGGAGTACCCCCAGTAGTTCTAGAGGACTCAGATATTCCTCTAGAAATAAAGGATAGATGTATAATAGTAAAGGACTTAACAAGATTCTTAATGACTGTAGAAAAATATCCTAATCTTCTAAAAGAAGTAGATCTAAAAGATAATCTAAAATTTGCTAAGACTCACAGATGGGAAGAAACAGCTAAGGAGTATTATAAACTTTATGAAGAGATACAAAATGGATAAATTAAAATGGTCAATAGCCCAACTAGTAAAAGATATAGATCCCCAAGTAGGAATACTAGACAAGGAAGGAGCTTGCCTATTTGACTATGCTTCAAATATATCCATAAAAGGAACTATAATAGAAATAGGAAGCTGGAGAGGAAGATCAACAATATGGCTGGGCCAAGGAGCTATGTTTAGAGGAGGACAAGTACTTGCAGTAGATCCCCATAAAGGTATGGAAGGCTTTGGGGAATCCTACAATGAATTTCTGTCTAATATAGATAGATGTAAAGTCTCCTATAATGTTATGCCTATACTCCTAACCTCAAAGGACTTCTTTGATACTTACACAGAAAAAGTTGATATGGTGTTTATAGATGGATTACATGATTACTCCACTGTACTAAATGATACACTAGAAAGTCTAGACCACTTAAAAGAGAATGGTATACTAGCTATGCACGATACAGTAGCTTATGAAGGTCCTTATAAAGTACTAAAGATGTTACTCTTCTGGAATGAAGGGATAAGAGCCCTTAAACAAGTAGGGCAAGTCACAGTACTAAGAAAGACAAAACCAACCTTTACTAATATAATATCCAATACCCTCTTCTACTTATACCTAGGAGTATATTCCTTTCTTTTCTTAACAGCCCATCTTATGCTACCCAAATCAGTAAAGGAGAAAATAAAAAGTATATGACAATAATAGATAAATTAAAGTACCAAAAGAAACCTAAACTATTACAAAGATTTCTTAACTCCCTTTTCTATGATCCAGATTCTTTTATAGCTTATAAAAGTTTAGTAAAGTATTTAGAAATAGGAGACTTTAAAGTCCTACCAACAGAACACTTAGATTCCTTTTCCCTACATACTGGATGGTTAGATAAAGCCAGATCTACAGACATAGCTTTAGATATAGGAGCCTGTATAGGGGGTATATCCTTTCCTTTATCTAAGATAGTAAAGAAAGTATATGCAGTAGAACCTCTATATACAGAAGAGCTAGAAACTAATATAAAATTAAGTAACATAAAAAATATAGAAGTTATAGATAAGGCTCTTTATCCAGAATCTGGGGAAATAATAGAACTAAACTTTGGTAGTAAGAGAAGTAAAGTCTTAACTATAAGTTGGGAAGACCTAACTAGAAATATTGAACCTATAGATTTTCTAAAAATAGATATAGAAGGAGGAGAATGGGATATTCTTAACATTAACTATCTATCTAAAATAAGAGAAATAAGAATAGAATTTCATATATTTCATAAAAGAAGAAATAGATGGTTAAAGGGGGCCTATCAATGGGAAGAAGGCTTAATGAAGTTAGGCTACAAAACCTCAACCTTTGAGGTAAAAGCAATATCCACTACAATAGAAAGAACAATATATTTAATAGCATCCAAGGAGGAGTAAAATGTTATTTAATAGACAAAAAAGAGTCTATAGAGATTACCTAGGTCCCATAACAAGCTACATAATAGACCCAAATCTAAGAAAAGAATCCTTAAAGAAAATAAAAGAGGAGGAACAAGTATTATCCAACTTAGAAACAAATAGGGCCTTAATAAGAAAACTAGAATCCATAGTACTAATAGTAAGCTTCCCCTTCTTTTGTATCTGGGTAATAGTATTAATGCCAGTAATAGTAATATTATGGATAGCAGCAAAATTTGATAAGGAGAGGCAGACCCTTTGAAGAATTGGATTACTTGGATACTATTAGCTCTTATACTAATAGCCTCCTTCCTTATTAGAGTTCTACCAAATTATAATCTTATTTTCCAACCAAGTATGGTAGTCTTTAATGAAGTAGACCCTTGGTATCATATGAGACTAGTAGACTATATGATGGTTCATTTTCCCTTTCCCCTACTATGGGACCAATATGCAACTCTAGGAGGAGCTAGAGTTGGTTACCTACCAATAATGGCTTGGACAGTAGCAGGCTTATCTCTCCTAACAGGAATAGACTACAATATAATAGGAGCCTTCC
>Ga0315284_10013603_pt1 | contig 11595 bp, 13 predicted proteins | sample YL17G09_16_MG_FD_203696 | JGI IMG/M metagenome (GOLD analysis project Ga0315284, IMG submission 203696) | Sediment microbial communities from Yellowstone Lake, YNP, Wyoming, USA - YL17G09_16 | ecosystem: Environmental > Aquatic > Freshwater > Lake > Sediment | place: USA: Wyoming | collected... | reverse complement strand
CGGCCAGGACATCGCCTTTGCCCCGCAAGACTATCTCAAGTGGGGTTCCCTGGAATGGAAGGCCCTGGTTGCCGCCGATCTCATGCACGTCATCGAGTACATGAAGATCGCCAATTCGCCCAACACGATCGTCGATCGCTACAAGCAGATTGTGCCCAAACTCATCAGCGCCATCAAGAACCAAATCGGCCTCCAGATCTACAACAACGCCAATGCGTCGGGAAAGACCGAAGATTTCGACGGCCTTGAGACGGCCTGCGGCACAGTGGAGGCCGCCGGCTCCATCACCGACGCCACCTGCGACGTGCTGGACATCGTGGCCGCCCACTCGACAACCGCTACATACCTCGGATTGCCCACCTATCTCTCCCAGTCCGGCACGTGGAGCACAACGATGGCGCACAGCCGCGGCGTACAACCGAACTACGTCATCAATTCCGACTGGCCGGAAGGGTCCGGCGATTCGGAGTATGGGTATCGGGCGCCCAAGTTGCTGAACTGGTCGAGCAGCGCTTGGGGCACGTCCGCCGTGACCTGGGAGAGCAACTGCCAGCGGGCCATCAGCCGCGCCGCGATGTGGATTCGCAACACGGCCGGCGGCGAGGGCAACGGCTCCTCGTTGATGGCCATGCTTTCAACCAATCTCATGTCCGGCTTCAAGAACTCGTTGCGGGCGAGCACCCTGATCCTCAGCCCCCACAAAGAGGCGGAGCAATTGGGGTTCGGCGACGTGCTGAACTTCGAGGGCGTGGGTGTGTATTCGGAGTATGGTTGTCCAATCAACACCGGCTACATCCTCGACATGGACGACTTGGAACTGAAGTTCATCAGCAAGGACATTGTGGAGAGCAGGGGCCCCTTCGAGACCCCGGAAGGCTCTTACAAGTGGTCCGCAATCAGCCTGGGCAATTTCAAGTTCGACCCCCGGCGGCTGGCGAAATTGTTTAACTACGCCGCGGCCTGAGTTGGGTTCTCGCCGGGCATTTCCTTACCAAACAAAACGCTCAAGAGAACAAAGGGAGAAATCAACATGGCAATGATCGAACGAGGCCAAACCCACCGCGGCACTGACGGTGCGATTGACACCAGCGCCTACGGCGATACCAAGATGGAAGGTCTGCCGACATCCTTTCCCGACGTCAACATCGACGATCCCACGATCCTCAATAGTGGTCGATTGTTGCAGGGACGGATCATGCGGAACGTCTCCGGGTTCACCGTTTACGCCGGCCATACGGTAATCCAATCCGCCACTGCTGAGCTGCGCAACAAGCGCTTCATTGGCTACACAGCCACGACGGCGGTGGAGGCAGCGGGGGTAGTTGATCCCTGGCTGGGGAGTGGCGGTTGCCGCAACGGCGATATGTGCAACGTCTTCCAGAGTGGGCCGTGTCCGGTGCTGTTGGCCGACACCTGGGGTTCCGACGTGGTGATCGGCGACTTCATGTACGCCGTTACCGGGGCCGGAACCACGGCGGCCACCACCGACGCCGGCAAAGTCGTGCCGCACACGCTGGCTCTGACTTTCACGGCTACTCAATGCACCGACGGCACGCAAGGCAAGGTCCTGGTCAACAACATCGGCCGGGCAATGGTGGCGGCCACGTCAGGCAATAAAAACACGATGAAACTGGTCGATCTGGCCATTTGCTAACGAGTCGTCGTTCCGACCGCTTCTTAGCTGGAAGGTCGTACCACCGGCGGTACTCGGGGGCCTTGATCGGGGCTGGTCCCCGATCAAGGTTTTTCATTGACCCCGACAGTTTTTCCCCCGATAACCCCCCGAGAAAAGACAATGGACCCGCGCAAGCTCAACGTACTGATCGTTACTTTTCCGTATGCCGGAAACGGCGGCATCTCCTCCCAGGCCGACGAAGTGGGGGATTGGGTCACTGAGACGATGCTCAAGTGCCAACAGGATGCCCGCGTTGGCTGGTGCAAAAAGAGCAAAATTTCCGATACGCCCATCACGATGACACGCAACCGGGCCGTGGTCTTCGCCCGTGAGAATGGCGCTGACGTGTTGGTGATGGTGGACAGCGACATGCACCCGGACAAGCGGGTCCATGACGGCGCTCCGGACGCCAAACCCTTCTGGGATACGTCGTTCGACTTCCTCTACCGGCATTGGGACCGCGGCCCGGTGGTGATTGGGGCCCCCTACTGCGGCCCGCCGCCGAATGAACCCTGTTACGTCTTCCAGTGGGCCAGCAAGGAATCGGACGGGCCGGGGTTGAATTGCGCCCTGCAAGCCTACAGCCGGGAGCACGCCGCCGCCATGAAAGGCATCCAGCAGTGTGCGGCCTTGCCCACGGGACTCATCATGTTCGACGTGCGGATTTTCAGCTTGACGGAGCCGCGCAATCGCCGCGATGAAGTTCTCGATCGCCTGATGGAACCCGTTCGCGCACAAATGGCCGGTGGCATGCCGATCACACTCGACCAGGCACGGGAACTGGTGGGCAGGACCATCGACGCCAAGGAACGCGCCGAGCAATCCTGGTTCTACTACGAATGGACGGACCGCTTTCAGCAGGAAAAGGCATCGACCGAAGACGTGACCGCGACGCGAGACATGGCGGCCCACGGCATCCTGGAGTTGGGGTACAACCCCTTGCGCGTGAACTGGGACGCCTGGGCCGGACACTGGAAGCCCAAGTGCGTGGACAAACCGGGGGTGCTCACGAGTTCGGACGTGAATAACAAGTTGATCCGTGCAGCCCAATCAGTTCGATCCCGGACTATGCGCTTTGTGGAACTGGACAAAGGAGTGCCCGTAGCATGACCAACGCGATGGTGACAACGCGAGACCCGGAGGCTTTTGCCGATCCCGTTGCCAAGGGGCGTTATTGCTCTGTTTGCGGAAAGTTCACGGCTGCCCAGTATTTTCGATCCGTCCTGACCACGACCTGCAATCGCTGCGAACAAAAGAGCAGGATCACCGCAAGACATCAACGAACGCGCACCCTACTGAAGCAAGTTCTTAGTCAGCAGGTGGTTGCGATGGCGCGGGGCGATAAACTCGACACGCCGCGAATCTCGCAGTTTTGCCATGCCGTGTTCCGAATCCGTAATGGCGTAGATGCCGTGGCGCAGCAGTACAGCGAGCAACTTGATGAGGCCATTTCCAAGCATCCAGGCAGTAAGGTCGTGCTGGACCAATTCGGCGCCTTGGCAAAACTCCTGGCATTGTCCACGGCAAGCATGGACCAATATCGCAGCCTGGAGGATTTGACGGACGAAGAACTCCAGTCGCGGATTGACCGAACCGTGATACGGATTATTGATGCGCACACGGCAGAGATCGAGTCGGCAATGGACAATGAGGCGGAAGATGAATCGGATGTAATGGGCGAGGAGATTTCAAGTGCCGGCAACGGTTGAGGAAATTGAACTCCGGAAAGACTTCGCCGAGCAGAAACGCCGGCAAGGGATGGCCCTGCGCCAGTATCGGTCGCGCCCCGAGCAGTTGCCTTTTCATCTCTCCAGGGCGAGTGAACGACTCTTGCGGGGTGGAGTTCAGAGCGGCAAGTCGATGGCATGGGCTGCGGAAATTTCTTCGGCGGCCACCGGTATTCCGCTCTGTGGGCCGGATGGACGGGAACTGCCGTTTTTGTATCCCCGCAATCGGCCACTGCTGATTTGGGTGATTGGATGGGACGAGAAGCACATTGCCCGTATTTATCGGAAATTGTTCATGTCGGGCGAATACAGTTTCAAGATCATCAAGGACCGACAGACCGGTGAATATCGAGCATGGCGACCTTGGGAACCCGATGATGCCGCCAGAGAAAAGGAAACAAAGCCGGCGCCGCCCCTGATTTCGGAATCGTTTCTCGATGGCGAACCCGTCTGGGAAAAGAAGGGGGAGCGGGTTTTTGCGGTAGTGCGGCTGAAAACCCGCTGGGCCAACTATTTGACGGGGACCGAAATTCACGCCTTTGCATCCGGCGGGGCTCCCGGTCAGGGTGAGCCGGTTGACTTGATTGGCATTGATGAAGACGTGAAGTATCCGGAACACGTTCAGGAATGGCAATCTCGACTGCCGTTGGTTCGGGGACGGTTGATTTGGGCCGCCTGGCCCCACTCCTCAAACGACGCCCTGAAGACCATGACCCGCCGGGCGGAGGAACAACACGGTCGCAAAAACCCGGACGTTGAGGAATGGGTGCTGAGTTTTTCCGGCAACCCCTACATTCCCACGGACGAAAAACGCAAGCGGTTGGAAGGATGGGCGGCTGCCGGGGAGGCCGTCTTGCGGGCCCGCGATCAAGGGCAGTACACCGATGATTATATCCTGGTGTACCCCAATTTCAACATCGAGATCGTCGGCATCCCGCGGAAAGCGGGACCGGACGTAATCGAAAAGTCCCTGGCTGGGCCGACGTTTCGACCACCGGCCACCTGGACACACTACCTCGCGCTCGATCCGGGCCACACCAACGCCGCTGTCGTCTTCGCCGCCGTGCCGCCACCGGAGGTTGGGAAGTTCGTGGTGCTCTATGACGAAGTGTTTGCCCAGCGCTGCGACGCCGACGCCTTGGCTTGGATGATCGCCGAAAAAGTCTTCGCCGATCCGGCCCATCCAATCGAGTTTCACGCCTTCATAATCGACGAACACGCCGGGCGCATGACCGCACTGGGGATCGGTAAGCGAATCGTGGAATTTTACCGGGAGGCTTTCGAGAAGTATCGGCTCAAGAGTCGGCTGACGGAGTACGGATTCTTGGCTGGCAGTGACAACATCGGGGCCCGCAACATGACGGGACGGAACTGGATGCACGTTCGCGCCGACGGAACCACGCTGATGCGGATGGTGACGGACACGATGCCGCATACCCGCCGGGAGTTCGGCCTCTACAGGAAGAAGGTGAGTAGGAACGACGTGAGCGAGGACGTCTGCCGCAGGGAGAACCACTGCATGGATGCCTACGGCTATCTCGCCGCCTACCTCGATCCCCTTCTTGACAACGATTCTGCCTACTATGCCGCGCCGGTCGACGCGGACAGCCGATCGTCCGCCGTGCGGATGTACGAACAACTATTCAATCCCAAGACGAGCCCGAAAAACTTTTTTCACATTGGCGCCGGACCCGTCGAAGGCGCCGCTTGACCTCGAGAGGACCCGAAGACAATGACCGCCAGTAATCAGCAAGACCAAGTGAAGTTCCCCGTGCCGCCCGGAAGGCTTTGTAATTGGTACTACAAGGGCGCCCTGGATTTGGAGCCGCGGCTTGCAATGGTGACGCATTCCACAAGTAATGGCGAACTGAATCTGACCATCCATGAGGAAAATCGACAGAACCACATTCTCGTCCGTGGCGTGAGACACAAGGATGACCCCTTCCACGGAACGCATCCGGTACACAAGACGGAGGCCGGGGTCTGGGATTATCTGCCCGGTCTGGACCCGCGGAAGATTGCAACCCGATTGACGGCAGCGGAGGCGGGGATGGAGGAATTAACGAAAGTTCTTCAGCAAGAACAAGCCGCGAGTCGTCCGCCAGGCCCCGATGCCGGGGCCGCCTACCGGCGGACTGTAGCCAAAGAACAAGCCAATGCCCAGTGAAGCCTACGAACTGCTGGAACCGCTCGCCCGATCCTGGCTGAACAGGATCGACGCCGCCATCCGGCACAAGAAGACCTGCTTCGGCGATTTTGCCGAACAGTGCATGGGATTTTTCGCTGGGGCGGTAGGATTCATGTACGATCCGAAGTTCCAAGCCAAGTACATAGGAGGGTCATTCTCGCCACGGTTCAAGGTGACTCTTAATAAGGCTTTTGAGGTTGTCGCCATTTTGGGACCGCTCATCTACAGCCGCAACCCGGTCCGTTACGCGGAACCGCCTGAACGGGTCGACTACGGCCCGGAGGTCTTTGGTGATCCCGCCGACCCGCAAGTTCAGGCGATCCACCAGCAAGCGGTCGCAAAGGACCGGCAGCGGCGGGGTGTGCTCAAGTCGGGTTGCCAGGCCCTGGAGCGTTACCTGAACTACACGCCGGATCAGCAGCCCAACGGCGGCCTGAAACAGGCTTCCCAAGACGCCTGCACGGAAGGTCTCGTGAAGGGCCGTGGCGTTCTTTGGTCCGAAGCCTACCAGTTGCCGGGGAGTAACCGCATCTTGACCGGCAGCTTTTACGACACAGTGGACCGGCTGCTGGTGGACCCGGACGCCGAGAGCGCGAACTTCGGTGAAGCCTATTGGATCGCCCGGCAATGCGTGGAACCGCACTGGAAGGCGGAACGGGACCGCGATCTGCCCTACGGCAGCCTTCGCAACAAGGGGAACCAGGAATCCTCGGAGGCCCAATCGTCGCGGCGGGCAAATCTTCAGGGGGCGCGGATGCACGATCAGGGCAGAACTTTCGACACCACCCGGTACTGGAAAATCTGGTCGATCGGCGGCGTGGGCACACGATTGACCGGGACCTCGAAGACCATGCAACAGGCGTTCGATGAGGTAGTGGGCGACTACGCATACATCGAGGTTGCCAGAGGAGTGAATTGGCCCTTGAACATGGCTAAAGAGAGATTTCTAACGGCCACGGACGAAGAGGTTCAGGAGGCATTCAGTTGGCCCGTGCCCTATTGGAAGGCGCAGAAGTGGCCTTGTGCCATGCTCGACTTCTACCGGCAGCCGAATTGCTCTTGGCCCATCTCGCCGTTGCGGCCCGGACTGGGTGAACTGGTGGCCCTAAACATCATCATTTCCCGACTCACCAGCCACATTTACCACAACACGCGGACCGTAACCTTTGTCCTCAAGTCGGCGATGAAGGATGTGGAATTGGCGCTCAAGAGCAATGACGATGATCCGGTTGTCGGTGTGCCGGAAATCCTCAAGGACATCGACTCGATCGTTAAGTCCATCCAGGGTCCGGCAGTCAACTACGACGTGTGGCGAATCATCGACCATCTTTTCAATCTCTTTGACAAGCGGGTCGGTCTCACTGAACTCATGTTCGGCCTGAATCCAGGCGCAGCCAGCCGCATCAGTGCTGATGCCGAGACGAAACAGCAGCAGATCGCGGTGCGGCCGGACTACATGGCCGGCAGGGTTGAGGAGTGGCAGAAGGAAGTCGTTGAGAACGAAAAGCTGTGCGCCTACTTCTCCGGCGTAAACGGGGAGACCGTTCGGCCGTTGGTGGGCGACGTGGGGGCCTACATCTTCGACCAGACGTTTGCCCAAGCGCCGGAAGACACGGTGATCCACGAGATGACCTGTTCAATCGCCGCCGGCAGCATCCGCAAGCCCAACCGGCAGCGGGACGCCGCCAACCTCAAGGAAGTCTACCAGCCCCTTTCCATCCAACTTGGACAGTACGCCCAACAGACGGGTGATTTCACCAAGCTCGACGAACTCAACCAGCGTTTGGGCGAGGCGATGGAAGTGGACATGGATGGATTGACCATCGGACAACTTCCGCCTCCCCAACCGCCGGAGGCGCAGGGACCGCCGCCTCCCGACCCTGCACAAGAGGCCAAGGCGGAGAACATGCGGCAAGACATGGCGATGCAGGGCGCTCGGCAGACGCAACAGATGCAGATCAGTGCCGCAGAACACCAGCAGCACATTCGGCAGCAGGGCGAAGCCCACGCCGCCGACATGATGCTGAAGATTGCCAAGGCGCGGCTGGCAAGAATGGGCGGCAATGGAAGAGGTGGGAAAGAAATCGTAAAAAGCCGAAAGCGATAGGGGACGTTGCAGTGCCGCTCTACCAGTATTCTTGCGAACTCTGCCACTACGAATTCGAGGCGTTTCAGCGCATGGATGAGGAAGTCTTCTTCACCTGTCCTAAGTGTACTCATCGTAGTCTGAGGCGGATTATCGGTACACCGGCGATTCGCACGGCAAAGACGTTTGCAAAGGGGCGCGGCACGTTGCTGGAGCAATTCGGCGGCGACGAGGCGGAGGTGAAGCGGGTCACGGACGAAGCGAAGAAACAAGGCTACACCCCGCGCGACTGCGACAGCTACGAGCCGGGCCTGGCCCGGTGCAAAGGCGACCCCGAGGCGTTCATTCCCCCGAGCGACCCCATTGGCCACGTCAAGCGCATCTGTGCAAAACATGGCATCAGTTGCGAAGGCAGAGGACTCACAATCAAGGCGCCGCCGCGTGAATCGCCCCCAACCGGCAGGTCGTTTCGGGGGCACAACATCAAAAAGAGAACGTAAGTCATGGCTATTTCACAGGAACTCCAAAATGTTCTTGCTTCCCGCATCGGAACTGCGGCGTCGGCGGTTGAAGTAAGCGCACTCCTCAACGCTATCAGTGCCCTCAGCGGCACGGAGGCGGGTTATCTCGACGCGGTTACGCCTGGAACTGCTGCGGCCAGTAAGGTATTGGTGCTGGACGCCAACAAAGCGATTCGCATTGGGGCTTGGGCGGCCTCTGGCGCGGCGGGAAACGCCGTTGCACTTTCCACGGCCTTGGACATTGACACTCAGGGACAAGTGGACGTGCTCAGTGTATTTGGAGCGAGCACCGCAGACATGGGATCGGGGTACAGTGCCAAGGTCGGTCGCTTTCGGCACCTAGCTACTGTTTCCGTAGCCCATGAAACGTATGGACTTATCGGCCAAATGGTGACGAAAGGTTCTACTCTTTCCCATCTGCACGCCGGCCTGATGGGTACGTTCGAGGGCCAGACGGCGACAGTTCTGAGTTCGTCTTACAGTGTTGGCCATGCCGGTGTTACGGCTCGTGTTGGGGGACATGCTTCAATCACGGCGACTACACCAATTGCAGGTTTTCTGGCGTTCAACAATGCTGGTGCCGCATTGGCTTCCGGTATTTCTGCTGCTTTTGCAGCGAGCGCCTACAGTGCCAGCTATCCGTGGTCGGTCGGCCTCTACATGCCGGTTGGTTCCGTAAATCAGGGCATCCGCATCGGACACTGGAAGACGGCTGGCGGCACCGGAAATGCTATTCCAATCTCGGCAGCGACGGATTCAGCCGATACGACCCAGCGGAACATCGTGGCTTGCTACGGCGAGAGCACCACGGACCTGGGGGTTGGGATTCACGCAAACGTCGGTCGCTTTCGGCATTTGGTTGCCGGAAGTAGCCTCCAAGTGAATCACGAAACCTACGGGTTAGTGGGGCAGTTGGTGGGCAGGAGTACAAGCCTGTTGCACATGCACGCCGGACTTATGGGTACGCTTGAGGCAAGCACGACAGCCGTCGTGGCCAACGGTGCGTATGCCTATAGTGTGGCAGCGGTGATCGCTCGCATTGGCGGCGGTGCCCTTATCACTGCCTCGAAGCCGGTCTGCGGCTTCTCGGCCGTGCTCAACGGGGCCGCGATTTCAGCCAGCGGAGTGAGCATCGCATACGGGGCGATGGGCACCTCGACGGGAACCTGGACGGCGTTGTTGGGGGCCGACAAGTGCGATGCCATCTTGTACGTTGCAACGGGAACGAACTACGAGTGTGGTATCAAGGCGTTGGCAAAGAAGTTGGACGCCGCCAATACGACTTACTGTATCAAAATCTCGATTGCTGGAACGCCGGCCTACATCCCGGCGTTTGGTTCCGAGTGGAATGCATAGGAGTTGCCGTTATGGCTATTATCCTAAAAACGACGGAGTATCCACCCCGGACTCAACTGGTGGGGCAAGATAACTTTGTTCTCAACGAAGATCAGCGATTGCGGATCAGGATACTCCCTGACAACGTGGACCTTTTGGATGAAAAGGTTCCGAACAACAAAGAGTGGCACGTCATTGTGACCGTGGCGGTGGAGGAAATCCACGTCTGATGAACGGGGCAACCCTATGCCGTGTACTCGTTGCGGAGAGTGTTGCCTGGTTGCCTATGTTTGCCGAATCTCCGCCAGAACGAAAGAGAGCGATGCCTACGAGGCATTTTTAGCATCAACTCGTCCAAAGACGTTTGTGCGAGTGTCGGACGGATTGATGGTCAAGGTGCCGTGCGAACATCTTGGAAAGGGAAGAGTGTGTCTGGTCTATGAGAATCGTCCTAGCGTTTGTCGAGAGTTTCTATGTGAAAAAGCGAAGGAACAAATCCCCGGCGGCCACCCCAGCCGGTCGCCGGGAGTTGCTTCTAGTCGAAAGGATATGGTTATGAATCTGGGTATGATCTACCAGGCCCGCGAATCTTTTTTGCGCTTCGCTTCACTAAAGATGCCGCCGCAGATGGCTTACCGTCTACTGAAATATCTGAAGTTGGTGGATGCCGAGCAAGCAGTACTCGAACAGCAACGGGTCAAATTGATTCACGACGTTTCCGGGACCGTGGATGGCGAAAATGTGAATCTCGCGCCGGGAACACCGGAACACGGTCGATTTCTCGCACAGTTCAACGAGTTACTAAGAACTGAATCGGACCTGAAGCCGTTCACTATAAAGATGGACGAGATTTTGGCCGCCTTGGAGGCAGAAAAAGGCAACGTCTTGTGTGCCGCAGACCTTGGCGCATTGGAACCGTTTTTTATCGACTCAACCGCTGAGTGAGGGAGTTATTCAGTGAGCGTGGAGAACGATAGGATTCACCAACGGATCGACGAACTAGCGGGCGAGTTTCGCGAGTGTACGCGGGAAGTCACTAAGACGGTAGCGGAATTGACGACGGAGGTCCGGGCCAGCAATGCGTTGTGCGGCATCTGTCGCCCGATCGTACTTGGAGATGGGCACCCATCGATGGACAAACGCCTAGCAACCGTGGAACAGCAGATGAAAGACGAGGAGCGTCACACGCGGAAGTTCTGGACGATTGTGGGGATAGTGGCCGCAGTCGTTACCGCCTTGGCTGCGCTGCCGGGGCTGATCGCGTTGGGAAGGTGAATTGATGAGTTTGCTTCTCTGGTACAAATTGAACGACAACGCCGACGCGGCCCGCGCCGGCCAACGGAAGCGGGAACTGGACGAGGATGCGATGGGGCTGCTGACGGACCTGGACCGCATGTACTCGGCCATCGGCGGCGGCGGAAGAGGCGGGGACGCTGGACGTCAAATCGCTTCTTGACGTGGTGTACGGCCCCAAAGAATCCGGGGTGTTGTGGTTGGCGACCTGAGCGTAAGCCGGGCGCGGGAAAACAAAGGAACTAAACATGAAAGTTCTAACCGACATTTCAGATGCCGTTCGTGACGGCCAGCAAGTCAACGAACTCAACGAAAATGCGATGGGTTTGCTGAGAGACCTGGACCGTGTTCAGACGACTCTCGGGGCGATGATGGGCAGCATTTCAACACGTTGTTGCCAGAGTGGTTTACAGCGGATATTGGATGCCTTGCCCGCGCTTACCGGGCGCAAAGACATCAACAGGTCGGTGGAAACCTTCTTGTCGGGACTTACCACTTTCTGGGAGCAGTTTTCTGAAGTGCCTACCCCCGTGATGCCAGTCGAGCCTACACCGATTCCGAGACCAGTGCCCGTCCCTATTCCGGTCCCCGAACCTGAACCCGAACCTGAACCTGTTCCCGAACCCGAACCTTTGCCCCTTCCTGAATAGCCATGAGCCTAGTTGCCTGGTACAAACTGAACGACAACGCCGCGAGCACGGCCATCGTCGATTCCAGCGGCAACGGCAAGACGGGCACGGCCCCGCGCAACACCAACCTGGACGCCGATG
>Ga0315284_10013602_pt1 | contig 11595 bp, 25 predicted proteins | sample YL17G09_16_MG_FD_203696 | JGI IMG/M metagenome (GOLD analysis project Ga0315284, IMG submission 203696) | Sediment microbial communities from Yellowstone Lake, YNP, Wyoming, USA - YL17G09_16 | ecosystem: Environmental > Aquatic > Freshwater > Lake > Sediment | place: USA: Wyoming | collected... | reverse complement strand
GGATGCACTTAGAGGTGAAACTATGGAACAGCGGCATACGAGAGATAACAGCAGAAGAACAGTACAGACGCAAGGTATGGAACAAAGGCCACCGTCTTCCTTCCTAGACAGCCAACTGCTAGGTATGAAAACAGGGACGCCCCCAACAATGCTAAACCGGCCACTCCTAGACTCCAAGTAAGCGCATAGACTGGCGGGAAGATTAGGATATCCCCGAACTGGAATATCTCCTGCTTAGCGTAATACTTATGAAAGAAAGCGAACCCGATGAGCAGGATAGCGAACACGCCAACCATCGTAGCGATATTCACATTGAAAGCCCAGACGATAAACCAAAGTAGCCCCACCGCCTCGTTCTGAATGTTCTGAGTCTTCCAGTCCTCGATAGCAGCGAAGGCGATAACGATAGCGGACAGAATAAGATAGGGTTCCATCTATATCTCCTTCCTCCTAGCGCCCTGCTTATTCATCGTCATATGCGTCATCCTCTTCATCCCATTCCGATTCCTGTTCCTCTCCTTCTTCTCCCTCGGGCTTATCTGCATAGGCTGTCCCAATCTGATTCCACTTCTGGCGCTTCTTCTTACACTGCTTCATTACGCCCACCCCGATACCCATTAGAAAACGAAACTTCCTTAAGGTTGTCGTCATAACCACGTTCAGGCAGATGCCCTTTTTCTATAAGCCTTTGCTCTGCTGGCAATATCGCCAGCAAACAGGAGACACTACAAAATTCCCTGTTCCTAAACTTCCGCTGCTTGTATCCATAAATGACGATACCGCCGCTGCCCTTCATCTTTTTCGTATGGGCTCTCCCGCAATATACACACTCAATCTTAGTCTTCATTGTTCGCACTCCAGCAGGTATTCCAGATTGACTACCTTGAACGACAGCCTTCCGTTATTGAAGAGTGAGGACATTCCCAGGTCCACGACTTCCTTCAGGGGGCGTATGACTATCCCCTCACGCCAGACCTTCGGCGCAATCGCACTCCGCCCTACCGACTTCTTCACGAGGCTATCTATATCATCAACTAGCGTGTAGTCCCTCTCCAGTATCGGAACGGTCTCAAGGCCTATCTTGATAAAGAACTTCTCAAAGTCCTCGAAGTCAAGGTAACGGTATGCGTTGATGTCGAAGGCGCTGAAGAACAATACCTTCTTCCCGATGATGCCAAGGTTGTTGCCCTGGATGCCATTGCCGACCAGCTCTCCCTGGATGGCCCAATTGCCCCCGACCTCGCGGAGCTTCTCTTCTATCTTGGCTTCCCGGGCGAACTGCCAGAAGGCATTACCCTCGGACTCCTTCAAGTCCAGATTCCTACTGCATACTCCGAACTCCCCGTCCTTCAGGTAGTAGGTAGCCGAAGCCCCATCAACCTTCTCGGTCACGTAGCACTTCGTTCCCACATATCTCTTGAGCACGTCACCCAAGACCTGAACCCGGGTCTCGTCCGTCTTAGGGACGAATGCCGGAAACGAACCCTTGACTAGCCCAGCAAGGCAAGCAGGTATCTTAGGCTGCCACTGGGTTATCTCCAGGACCTCGGTAACGTCCTGCCCGGGCTCGAACTCCCCCTTGCCCATAAGTAGGCTCATGGGGAAGGCAATGCCCTGGGAGACCTGCCCGCGAAGGCGTACGGTCTTAATCCTGAACTTCCTCTGGCGCAGGAACTCGAACTCCGGCTTCTCTGGCAAGAGAGCGTCAATCTCACAATATACGCATCTGTCTCCGATTGCGAACTCCCCCTTCTTTACCACTAGCTGCCACCCGAGGACCGTAGCCTTTTCGATAGCATCCGCCCCAGGTATCGGTTCCAGATTCTTAATCTCCTGTATGCTTGCCAGCTTCCGCATTCGCATCAACTCCCAAATCTCTCAACGCATTATCTATCCACTCAGGTTCGAGCCTACCATTAAAGAAAGGACTCGTATCCTCGCGCTCCGCAAGCATCGTCCGCAATACCCGCCATGCCTCCCAAGCTTTCAAGATACGTTCTCCCCTCTCCCTCCACGCTTCCAGCAGGACTTTGAAATCCGTATTCGGACAATAGTTAGTGTTCTTCGCATAGCCATAGTAAGCGTGTTGTCCGGCAGGTAATCCGCATTGTGGGCATAGAGGTTCATTAGGATACTTAATCGGTTTGAGGAACAACTCCTGAAGGAATGACATCGGGTCGCCTATGACGCGCTGGACTTCGTATATCGGTGGCGCCCCTTCGGTTATCAGCGTCCTCACTAGGAGCAGGTCATCAGGCTTAAGGTTGCCAAGCTTCTCAGCTTCTTCCTTCGCTCGGCCCTGGAGCACCTTGAACTTCCTGAACTGGATATCGGGCAGCGCATTAATCATGAGCCCACGTCCTTCTCAACCAACTGCCGGATATATCGGCTGCGGGGAACCGCCCCACGTTTCTTATCCAGCTTCGCTACCGTGCTCTCACGAAGGGTTATCGGTATGGGTATCATCCATTCTTTCTTTACCTTCTTTGTCATCGTGTTTCACCTTCCGCCAGGACCCTGCCTTGATTATCTCAATGGCGCCCTTCTTGTCCTTCTCGAATATATCTATGAACTCGAGGATGCGGTCAGACCATCCCGCGATTAGGCAGGCATCCTCCTTCGGAGTCTGGAGCGTTCCATACCCGCTCAGGTCTATCGAATAGAGCTTGACCTTCGGGTTGATAGTCCTCTTGTACTTTAGGAACCGTCCAGCGAAGGAATGGGTGTAACGATATTCCTCACCAGTCATGTCCTCGTCCGTGGAGTTATAGCACTGCATATCACTGAAGAGGATTATCCTATCCACCTTGAGCTTCTTCGCCATCATCAGGTCCAGCGTCTTCCAGGCCTCAGTCGAGCCACCGAGCCGCTCTCCTTCCTCCCGGAGGTGGCGCATATTGGAGATTACCCCGTTCCTCTGGGAGAGATTGATTATCTCGGCATCGGTTCCGAACGCCATCGTTATCGGAGAGTCGCAGAGCTTATGGGCTAGCGAGAGCATCAGCGTCGAGATGTCCTTCATGGTAACCTTGGACTTGGCGCTTATGGCCGCGTCCATGCTGCCCGAGACATCAGCTATCAAGAGCGTGGCTCCATCCAGCCTAGGCAGGTTCTCCGCAGATATGTCCATCGCGGTCTCTAGCGCATCGAGAGTCTTAGTGACGCCAACAGTCTTGACTTCCTCAAGCTCACGATACGCCGAGAGGAACCGGAAGGGGAACTGCCTGCTCTTCCTAACTATCTCTGGGTCCGTCAGCTTTGCCAGGATGGGCCGCATATCCACATCATGCTCGTGGAAGTTGCGGAGGTTGCGCAGGAGCGCCATGAACGGCATCTTCGGAGCAATCTTCTCCCAGCTCTCCTTGGTGCTGCCCTTAGTTGAAATCGCTACTTCCCAGGTATCCGGAACCTTGAGTGTCCTTTCGGATATGCGCTTGAACAATCCAGACTGCGCCTTATCCTTCGGCTTCGGGTGGACGAGCTTGAGCACGTCCTTGAGCTTCACTGCTCCGTCCCGGTCATACTTGGCGAAGTGGTATTCCTCAAAGTTATGGAAGGCATCTGCCAGTCCACGCTTCAGGGCGGAAGGCATCGAGCCCTTGTCCCGCTTATTTCCCAGATGCCCTACCTTCGTCTGGAGATACGCCGTAGCCTCGGCAAGCTCATCTGCCCGCCTGATTATCCTAGGCGCATACTTCCTAACGAAAGGTTTGCAGGCAGGAATAAGGGAAGCCTCCACCAGCAATACGATTGATACGGACCGCAGGTTCAATCCGTTCCTCGCATACTCCGCGAGCTTGAGGATGAACTCAGGGTCGGTCTTGGCTACTTCCTGTATATCCGCCAGGAGCAGCTCGTCCTGGTTCTCAGCAACCAGTCCGCCTTCATCAGTCTCCTTATAGAACTTGTGCTCCTTGATGAGGCAGCTTGCCACCCGGGTATAAAGACGTTCCATCGGGGGCATCTTGAAGGCAACTCCGCCTTCATAGTTCGTAGTCCTATCAGGGTGGTTGTATATGATGGACTTGATTGACGCGCTCTTATCCAGTTTCATTACATCACCAGTGCCGAGAAAGGGCGGAAGGAGTAACAGTCGAGTGCTACCAGGTTACACCACAAGCCCGAAGGCCAGTCGGGATTTGAACCCGCACCTCGTCCTCCAGAGGGAAGTAACTCCTTCCTACACATCGGCCTTAGCAAGCGCAAGCCGAAGCCAGCGCCTATCGCTACCAATTGGGCAAGCGCCCAGTGCTGAGAAAAGGCGGACGGAGAGACGCGCCCTTGCGGGCAGCCTCATAGCAGTGAGAAGTATCTCCATCCTACACATCAGCAGTATTGTTATTTATTAAATAAATTAATAAAGGTATCGGTCATTCCCGCCACGAGAGAGGCAACGCCGAAGGCAGGATTCGGACCTGCGTATCCTTTCGGACACGGGTTAGCGACCCGTTGCCATACCATTAGGCGACTTCGGCATGGGAACGAGGAGAGTCGAACTCCCACCCTCGGTTCTGGAGACCGATAGACTACCGTTATCCTACGTCCCCATCTATTCCTTCGTCGCCTCAAGGACGGTCTTGAGACGGTTGAGCTTCTTGATATAGTAGCCGACAATCTCCGCTGCGAGGTCAAGGTTAATTGGGATATCAACTGAGATGTAACCCGCCAATTCGCCGTCCTGGTATATCTCAAAGGCATGGTTGAGTGTCCCATCTTCAAAACTCGTTTCGCTAGGATGGTCTTCAAGCTGTTCCCAAATAAGGTCATCGATGCTGCCATCAATCGCCTTTGAAGCCTCTTCAGCTTTCTTTCTGCTTTCCCCACTGATAAGACTCTTGCTTAGATTCACATACGCCATACTATCTCTCCGCCGGTCAAGGTCGCTTTCGCAACGGACACCAGCGCATCTAATTACCATAATAAGATTTATAAATGTTGCCCTTGATAATATCGTCCAGCCGGGAAGGGTCCCCACCGGGATTCTTCTTCTTTGTGGGCGCATCTCTCCAAGGGTAACGGCATTTAACTCCAATGAAACCGTGGAGAGCGCTCGAAGCGGCGGAGGCAGGCGGGAGTTCATATGCCCGCCTGATTATAGTCACGATGATTAACAATGGTTGAAAGCGCCCTGCGACAATATATGACAAACCTTGCTGCTGGCAAGGAACGCCCTCACGACCCCTATGGCCACGCGGCGGGATTGATTGAGGACGACTTAGAAGACATCCGTGTATTTTCCCAGCTATGTTCTAAACAAGTGATGCTGGCAAACATCTCGGATGACAAGCTCCTGCGCCTTTACCAGAACGACATGATACTGCTCACAAACCTATTTGACATGGCCCGGAGGGAACCACAGCTCCAACCCTTCTTCTTCGTCACCTATTACGGATGGCTAGGCGAACTGAAGATTACCAGGGCAAAGGATGGCTTCGAGCGCTGGGCTCAGGCAAACGTGGCAGCCACCAGCATACAGCCCAAGGGACAAATCCAGGGATACGGCTCGGACCAGCAACAGCAGGGACAGGGGCAGCAGGAGAGTACCAATGTAATCCAGAAGCTCTTCCAGCGGGCTAAGGGCGCTGGTAGGAATATGGGGAAGTGATTCTATGGGCTGGCTTGAAGTGATTGGGCTTATAGCGATTGTGGCGGCAGCAACCATAGCGCTGCATTTCCTAGGGGTTTGGTGAATATGGATATAAGCGCAGTCATTCTCGTAATGGTCTGGTCTGTCATCTCATTGGGAGCGGGCTGGATTATCGGTAGGGCGATGGACCTCCACTACCGGGCAAAGCTGATGAAGCAGTTCTTCAAGAAGGACTATGGGCTGGTGGGCCTCGTCAGCAAGGATTGGAAGACAATCAAATATCGGATTGCGAACTTCTCCAAGGACTATATCCAGGTGGGCAAGAATGAGGTATGGATTATTGAGTCCAGCCACATCTATCGCCAGGACAAGCCCGAGAAGGGTTTCTATGCTGAAGAGCATAACGTGAAGTGGGAGGAAGGCGTTCCGGTCATCTATGTTGATAGGGATAACCTGAAGCCGATTGACTTCTATCCCCAGACCGGAAATGTGAAACCCGAACAGGTGGGCGCGGTCCTAAACGCTTGGGTGGCGAACGCTATGGCCAAGGGCGCCCTCGCAATGAAGAACCAGCAGATGATGTTGCTTATCTGCATCCTGGTCGGTCTGCTTGCCTTTGGAATGGCTTACATGGCATGGCAGGGAGTCAATCAGACCAATGCGAAACTGGACATCATAACCAATGCGCTTAACGGGACTATGGTGGTCCCGGGCGGAGATGTGATAGTAGGCCCGACTCCAATCCATACTCCGACTCAGGTGAGATGATGAACGAAAAGAAATGGCTTGAAGAAAAGGACAGGTGGGTAAAGGAACACCCCATCACCCTAGTAATTGGAGTGACAATCATCTTGATAGCCATTTGTGCAGTCTGCTATATCCACGATGTCATCTGGCCTCCAACCCCTATGCCCCCTGGAGAAACATTCACCCTCGGGGAAGCAGCCAGTCAGATAGGCGCAGTTCGGCTGCCCCTTTTCTTTTGGGTGCTGATAGGGATATTCCTTTGGCTGACGAAGTGGTGTTGATATGGCACGGGCTTCCAAACCAACATTCCATTCCGGTTCTGATAAGCTATATTCTGGATGGGTATGCCCCAAGTGCGGGAACAAGAGAATGGAGAAGAACGGGATGATAACCAATATCGGATACAGGCGGGCTAACGGCAAGCGCTATTGCGATAAGTGCGGAACGGGGAGATTATGATGGCAGACAAGCTCTGGTATGATGGGAAGAAAACCAAGACCATTATCTTCACCGAAGAGGATTTGAGCGTGGCCCTCAATGCGCTTGCCATTTGCGAGAAGTCAATCGAAGACAGGTATCATGCGGTAGCCACTCGGATAATGTTTCAGATGATGTGATGGTGGAACAACAGGCAGTAACAACGGTAGGGGCGCAGTACGCCAGCAATCTCCTAGCCGACTGGCTGGACTGCCATGACTGCTCAATCCAGTTCAGGGAATACCTGCTCTCCGAGAACGCGGGGTCCGCAGAAGCCAAGATGATAATGCGGGAATACATCAGCAGGCTAACAAGGCTCTGGCTGGAACTCTGGCCCAAGATAAAGGACAGGACGGAGACAACCGATTTCAAGGACTTCGCAAAGGAATACGAAGCCATGAAGCGTTACTACTACGCCCCTGAGCAGCTCGTCAAGTCCGAGAACGCCGAGGACATCTTCAAGCTTGAAGAGTTAATCCGTATTGCCATTGAGAAGCTGAGGCTGACTGTATGGTAATGGAAAACGAATACACTACTATAAGCATACTGAAGACCGACAAGGACCGCTTCGCCCACGCTTGCCTTACCCGGGCAGCGGAACAAGGCAAGAGCATCCCACACAAAGAGTTCATGACATTTCTTCTCGACAGATATGAGGGGATTAAGGAGGGAGATAATGGACAACGCGACAACGACACCGATACCCGTAAGGATAGACGACCTCGAAGATTACATAACCGAGTTACGTAAGAATAAAGCAGACACGGTATTCATCTCGGTTGAATACCCGAGGCAGGCTATCCAGAAGGACGGCAAGCCAGCGACATACCTGGCGGGGATAATCAAGCTCACCGCTTTCCTGAACAACAGGATATACACCCATCCGCAGAAAGTGAGTGAGGGAGTGGTTGAAACCGACGAACAGGCAGCGGCTATCCAAAAGACCACTGAAGAGCAGAAGGCATACATCGTGAAGGAGTTCCAGAAATCGTTCTCCGGCTGCAACATCATCAAGGGCGCGATAGGGATAGGAATATTCTAGGGGGGATTGGAATGGAACCGGTAGTGAAGTATCTCGACACATTGGGCGCAACGTCCATGCTTGGTGGATTGCTAGCCATCATCATCTGGGCTAACACCACGAACCCGATGGTGGGCCCGGCGGTATTGTTCTTTGGGGTGGGCAGCTTGCTTATCGCCAAGGCAATCAGGAAGGATGAGGAGAACACACCGAACAAGCCAATCACAACCGAGGGCTTTGCGGGAGTTGCGGGCATCGAATACGGAAAGGTCAAGGACAACAAGATACATTACCATCACGCCACCGAACACGAGCCCCACGCCGCATCATGAGTGAGGCCTATCCGCGTATGGACTATCCGGAGAACGCCAGGGAGAACCGTGTCTGCGCCAGTTGTGGTAGCCCAAGGACCATCCGTGCCTATGGAACCTTAGCACGGGGGCTCTGGTGGTGCAATCGTTGTGGGGTAAGATGATGGATGCTAAAAAGTTAATTAGTCCCGAAGACCATTTCGAGGACATAGACGAACCGGATTGTAAGTTCAAGACGAACTGTAAGAGCAAGGGCGAGAAATGCCAGCGCTGCAAACACAACGGAAACCGCAAGACGCCAACTCTTGTCCCAACTAATATACCCCCATACTCGCCTTGGTATCCATATCGCCCCGAACCGATAAAACGGATACTGCCGTATGAGCCATTCGGACGGCGCATAAGAACCAACATAACGGAGGGAAAGCCATGAAGTTCAAATACGTCCATTTCTTTTTCGAGAACGAACTCACCGAGGAACAGGAAGGGAAGTTCCTCGCCAATCTCAACTCCCTAAAGGATGAGGAGATGGCCTGGCTGAAGAATATGTATGATAAGCTGGAGAACAATCTCTTCTGGAAAGCGTTCGGAAGACTACCACCGAATAAGATTGCCCTGGACATATTGAAGATAACCCTGATGCGGCTCATGACCAAAGGAAACTATATCCGGGTTGAGAAGATAAGTCCTAAGCAATACCGCTTCTCCTATCCGCATGATGAACTGGCGCTCATCTCATTGAACCTGGGCAAGCAGAGGCTAAGGGCCGCGAAGATAATGAACGACACAATGATAATCCAAGGGTTGAAGATATTTGTATTCCCCGAAATAAAGATAAGCCCGAAGGACGTGATAATCGAGAGGGGTGAATATGAAGAAGCCGACTCGTGAAAGTAAAATATTAGTCCTTTCCGACGAACGTGCGAGATGGCAGCGTTGCAAGTGGGGCTGTTGTGGAAGCTGCAAACTAGACGGCTGCCGTTGTCAGGAGGACGGCTGCCCGCACTTCACCCTCCATTGGGATGCCGAGGTAAAATAATGGCTGGATTTAAACAAACCGTCCAATGGGAATGCGCTGGCTGTGGTAGGCATATCATCATCACAATCCACGGTTCGCTTCACGGCAATATGGAATTCCCAGGGGGGATACTCTGCTCCCCCTGCCTGAACAAGTTCGAGGGTTTGAAGAAGGATAACTCCTGTCTGAAGGAAGAACTGAAGATGGCGAAGGAGGCCTTGTCGTGCCTGAAGAAAAGATAGACGAATGGGTATTGTGGATGTGCTTCTTGATAGTTGAATGGGGGCTGGACATTCTAGGCATCCGGCGGAGATACCCTGAGTGTGTCTCCTGCGGTGAGAACGCTACTGTTTTCAAGGATAACGGAGATGCCTATTGCGAGGACTGTGACGACGAGATGATTAACCTTTATATCCTCCGGGACCCGAAGGGAAAGCCATGAGTGCGCTTGAACTTATGAGATGGCAACGACAGCAAGAGGACGAGGATGACGAAGATGGCTAAGAAGGAACGAAGCCGAAAATCTCCCATTCACGGAACGCACTATATAGGATTACTACTCTCCGAGCCTTCATTCAGGAAGGCGGTCAGGAAGGCGAGAAACGATGACTAAGAGATATCATCCTCCAGTCTGTCCCAGGTGCAATAACCTGATGATGTTCCGGGGCATGGCAGTCAGCCCGAATGGTCCGGGTATGCCAATCTATGTCTGCCCGAACTGCTCCTTCCAGGCGACGCGCTAACTGGAAAGCAGGTGGAGATAGGTTTATATATTACGGTAATTAAACTTCATCTTATAAGCGAAAGCCGAACGGTGGAATGCTTTGGCAGGGAGTTCATCCCTTCACCCTGTTCCGCCGTTTGGACCGCCAAACCGGGTGTGAAAATGGATTCAAAAAAACTAGCAAAGGTTTCCACCGCCAGTTCCACATCCGGGTTCCGTCTTCTTATAAAGAATCTCGGCAGATTCTCAGCAACAATGCAATACACCGCCTCCAAGATAAGCCCATTCGCCAGTGCGATGACATTGACTACGGTTATCGCCATGTACACCGGCTGGCCTTGGCTATGGGCTTTCACGGCATTCGTCATGGTCGCCATAATCACGATGGCTGTTGTCCATTTCTCCGGGCTCATCAGGGCCGAGCAGGAGTATATGTACGGAGAACTCCCAGGACTGAAGGAAGGGTGATTGACGATGGCTGAACGATACCAAGAAGAACTTGCTCGCTGGATTGCCGTAATGGTTTTTACGGGGTTAGCGGTAATCCGTTTGATGGGTGATTGAAAATGACTGAAGAAGAAAATAGTTGGGTTGGTATAATGGGGGGATTGCCCTACGCGGTTCTTTACTTCTTATTTGCCATAGCCGCCAGTTTTATTTTCGGGAACGTTGGCGGTTTCTTATTTGCTGCAGGGTTTGCTGCGGGAACTTTCTGGGGGATGATTCGGGCTGCTGAACATTTCCAGAAGAAGGCGTTGGGTGGGTGAGGATGATGCCGACAAAGGAAGGGTTCAAGGAAAGAATTGCGAGGAATATGGGAATAGACCCTATTGAAACTGCGAATTCAACGGCAGAACAGATAGCCAACCTTTTTGCCCCAGATGCGAAGGCTGCCGCGCTTGGAAGTCAAAACGAGTCATTCAAACAGGCGTTAGCGGAATTGGTCGCAGAAGGACAAGCGCCACCCTGAAGGACATCAGGGAAGCGCTGAAACGGAGGGATTGACGTGAACGAGGACATACTGACGCGGAAGTGCAGTTGCGGCTGCGAGATGAATTACCTGAAAGGGCAGGAACCGCCGAAATGCCCGTTTTGCTGGGGAACGGCATGAACGACAAAATCCTAATCGGCATCTGCGGCGTGGGCTTCATGCTGGCGTTCGGGGCAGCCGTGCTATTGCTCGGCTGGCTGCTTGAACACCTGACGGATTGGGTAGAACAGGCCGACTCTGAAAAAATAGAAGAACTGTCGCGGCTCAAGGGTGATTAACGATGGCTGAACGAAAACCGAAGATAGAACTGACTTGGAAGCAGTGCGAGATGGTGGCTTCATATTACCGCTTTCCTACGGCAGTCCTGCTTTTCAACGAGGATACGATGAAGAAGCGGCTTAAAGGTCATCGCAAGGACAAAGTGCCGATGGCGGAACTACGGAAGCAACTCGCCGAGAAGGAGAAGGAACTCGCCGAGAAGGACAAGCTAATAGAGAACGCGAAAGAATGGGGACGTGGAAATCTTCACGCTCTTAACGGCGCAATAGAAACGATTGCTGAATTGCGCAAGACCATCAAACGATGGGAGGACGAGAACGCAGCCCTCACCGCGAGGATTGCGAAGGCGAAGGAACTCCTAAACTCCAATGACCCACCAAAAGAGTTTAAGTGGAAAATTGGGGCGCATCTTTGCCCCGAATGGACAGATAAAGAAAAGG
>Ga0315284_10013600_pt1 | contig 11596 bp, 9 predicted proteins | sample YL17G09_16_MG_FD_203696 | JGI IMG/M metagenome (GOLD analysis project Ga0315284, IMG submission 203696) | Sediment microbial communities from Yellowstone Lake, YNP, Wyoming, USA - YL17G09_16 | ecosystem: Environmental > Aquatic > Freshwater > Lake > Sediment | place: USA: Wyoming | collected... | reverse complement strand
CATCAGACAATACGTTTCTTCAAGCTGCACGCAGGCTGCTAGGACCGCGAACATCCAAACTATCGGAATCGCTGGACTCGGCAATTTGAATTTAACTCAAAATGTTCAGTCGCAAGTTACACTCACTGGAGTAAACATGAACAGATTTAATACTGCGGCCCGCCGATGTACAAATAATAGCGCGGACATGAAATCAAGTCCCGCATATAGCCGCATTTATGCCTGTTATCAAATCGCTCTATCTCCATCATTTACCGCAAACTCAGACAAAAATTCATTTGCTTCTAACAAAGGCGCTTTTATCGAAGTTTTGGGCACACTCAAAGATTTTCGCACCGACTCCCCGATAAATTGCGCCCAGTTCAATGCGGCCGATAGTGCCCATTCACTGGAGGTCTATTATTCAATTCATTGGATACTAAACAATAATAAAGGCTACATTTTCAAAACAAACTTAGGCACTGCTAATGTTGCGATGTAACCACAATAGGTCTCATCAATGCGGTCAACGTGCTATGACCCTCATTGAATTAACATTGGCGCTCGGACTTTCGTCCTTAGTGACTATCGCTACTATTAAAATGTGGAACTACTTTGAACAATCGACCCGGGCAAACGACGCAGAAAATGAGGCGAAGTCAGATCTGGAATCTTTAGTTCACCTTATTGAAGACATATGGAAGGTCAGACAACATCCCACTGATCCAGTCACGAACCGACCCAAACCATTCACGGCTACTCAAAAAGGATTCACCCTTCGAACCGAATCTGGCGCAACTTGCCTGTCAAATTGTCCGAGAATCACAATCAAAGTCGAAAATCAATCACCGAGCGGTACTGTCGTAGACTTGATAGATGTGAAGACTATTTGCATAGATCCCGGACAAATCGAAGCCAAGAATCGACTTAACTCATTTAATTTTTCCGATCCAACATTAGCTACGAGCTGCGTCACTTGTAGTCCAGGTACAATTCCGATCGTAAATTATACATCTCAAAATTCCCCTAATTACAATCGCCACTATCCAAGTAATACGAGGAATCTCCCCAGCTCATTTCGCATCACTAGAATACTTGGCATGACCGCTTGCTGGGATCAAACCGCTGACGGTCCAGCTTTCCTAAACATTGGCTTTTATATGCTCAAGAATCAAACTTCGACATCAGGAATTAAATTCAAGATCATCAAAAAACTATTACCTTTTGATAATTTCTCAAAAATGATCCTGAAACCAAAAAACAGTCCCTGAACATTTTTTTGTAAAAACCTAATATAAATGGAGATAAATTTTGAGTCTACGAGCCAAGACAATCCTGATCACCGGCATTTTATTACTAGCATTTTTCTTTCTGATCCGTCGGCAGTCAAAAAAGGATTTCAAAAATACTGATGAAGTAAAAAATCCTAAGGAGACATCGGACGTATCTACCCAAAAATTCGCCTCTGAACCCACAAAACCGAAACCCAAGTCCACGTCACCCAATAGCAGTTCACAGAGCTCAAAAAAACCTCCCTCGAATGTGGCTGATGCTGGACTCATCAAACTACGCTACATGGAATCAGATTCAGGGGAAAAGTTCATCAGAGTGAGAGTTGAAAAATACCCGGTATGTCATCCCGGAGATCTCGAAGCTATGATCAAAGCTGTTGGTAAAAACGGAAACATGCTGCTCAGTTTAGAGCCATTGGGAGGCGAAGGAAACCGCATCCAAAAAACTGTAACAATGGCAGACATAGAGCGCGGCATCACTTTTGATCTTCCGGTGAAACCCGCCAAGAGCGCCGTCTACGGCATCTTTTTGTGCGAAGACAGTGCTAGCTCAAAGGCTTGCCTTGGCAAGCCAGCTGCTAACTTTAATAGTATAATCGGAAATCCAAATGCAGGAGATGATGCAAAAAATGTAGTCTACTATTTTCAGTCTACTTTTCTGCAGCCTGACAGCCACCTACTTTACACTGGCGATGCACCTGGTATCGGGTCAGTACGGGACTACATTCAAGCTAATGGGGGAACCCCAGCTGATGACACGCACCTACTGAAGGCCAAACGCTTAATACGAGGAGTGAACTCCTTACCGGCAAAGGTACTGATCAACGATAACGGCATACTCATCACCCTGCCGATTGCTGCAAACCTCGAACATCTCTGCGCTAATCCGGAACGCCAATAACTAACGTCGAAAATTGGCCACTAATGAGGATTAAATCCTCGGCTCAAACCGCAATAATATCAAAGATTTAAAAGAACGTTTAAAGCCGAAGCAAGCCAGTGCCGATGAGAATGGAAATGCGAGGTAAACCATGAAACGCTCAAAATCTTACCTAAGATCCGAAGACGGTGCCGCTGCTCTGGTTACTGCGCTCATTCTGGCAGCCGGGGCTGGTGCGGCGGTGTATTACAATTCAGATCGAAACGAAAAACTTCGTCAGAACTTACGCGGCATCTTCTCTCAAGATGGAGCCCAACAAACCAACTTATCAGCTCTCGCGCAAGCGCAGGCGCTGATGTCGTTTAAACAACCAAACTTCAACACCCCTGATAATCTACCTTATTTTTATCCCGATCCGTATCTGAGCAACACCAGCGTCGGACCAATCAGAACACTGCCTAGCTTACCAACTTGGTCGTTTGCAAACGGCACTCTATCGGCAAAATCATCGGCACCAGAAAAGCTGACAGATGCCAAATTTGAAGCCTATGTAAATAGCAGCGCATCTAGACCCGCGCTAGACGAGACGACTCAGTTACAGTTCGATTCGCCAATTTTTGACAATGTAAACGCGAAAAAAATTGTTGGCTATAATGTCACCGCAATTACCCAGCTCCGAGACGCTAACACTCAAAGAGTGCGAACCATAAAGAATAAAGCTGAAGTAAAAGTACCTGCCATGCCAGACCCAACATGTAGCATTGAGATAGTCGATCCGAAACCTGTATACCAAACCAACGAAGTCATTCAGGCGAAGCTGTTAGTGAGTGGAATAGCCACACGGGCAAAGGTCACTAAAACCGCCACAGAAGTTCGTAATTATCCGAATATTAATATTGAGAGCCTTTCCTCAGACGACATTAGTACGAAAGCCAACAGAGTTCGCCCGACCACGACCGAGGTACTTCGTTGGGATGTGGCGCTTCCCAGAGATTGGCAAGTAGTTGCAGGAACGCAAACGATTCCATCTACAATTGCAGCGCGAATTTATACAGTCGATAACACCTATGTGATGTGCTCAAAAGCCATAACCATTAGCTCACCATCCGGATGCACTTTACGACCTGATCTTGCTTCAGTAACCCCAGGATCTGCAGTTAACTTGAATTTTACAACCTTTGGCACAGCAGTAAATAGCTCAACAACATTCGCGATTATGGACTCATTAGGACGAGACGTAAGCACGCTGATACAGAATAAGAGCGCTCGACCACTCGCCATGTATGTTCCCTTTGCCTCTCAAAACAGTGCAGACACAGGGATTTCACGCGAAGTTTTGACGCAATATGGCAATGTCTTGAGCCCCCTATCATTCAGCCAAATAGCTGTTGTAGCTTCCTTCATGCGTCAACACACCGCGATGCTTAGATCAGTCTACTCAGCACAATTGGACTCACTTAGGAGTCTCACTGTTACCGAATTGCATGCCTTGCAAGATTTAACTGGGCTGCAACAAAGTAAGTGGGGTGACTCGCTCAATTTAACTAGGATAGATGGGTTGACTAATCTTAACGAATCGAAGGTGAGAGCGCTTAAAAGTTGCGAGACTTATGATGACTGCTTAGCTCTACCCGGGCTCAATGAAGTCTATCTTTCTGATGCTACAGGCATGACAAATGTCGACGATTCGGTCATTTCTAAAATCGAAGCTCTGGATCCTAATACGGTTGCCACCGTAGTCGGTATCATCCGACAAGGGCAACAACCAGCGCTCGAGTATTACATCACCGCCAGAGTGACCGACAGCAATGGAGGGCACCAAGAATGCGTCGCACAGGTTACCGGAGGCAGTGCGGCTTGCCCTTACGCAAACTCATTATATAAAGTTGATACTGGTCTCGACTGGAGTCCTTATGGGACATATTGGTCGAGACTCGGATTCAAACCGGCTGATTATCACCAAGTCCGTAGCGTCTCTGGATCTTCCTTAGATACGCGGTCGTGCTCTGGCAGCACGCGTTGCTTTGCAAGTGCTAGTGGTACCGATCACGGAGTGTTCGTGGCCGTCGAGAAAGTTGACGGCAGTGGCTGCTGGGCTAATCCGCTACCACGGAACGATAACGGCTGCTTCGAGTACGATACCAATATACGCATGGCGGATGGCAGCGATAGACCAGTGCACACTCTTCACTCCGGAGACACCGTCTATAATCCGCTCAGAAAATCCGCCGCGACTATCGACAAGGTTATCGCGGGTCCTGAGAAACTTGACCTGGTGGTTTTTGTGATGGGGAAAAATCGGGTGAAAGTCACGACGGAACATCCAATGCTAACGAAATCTGGCCTCAAAAAGGCAATTAATGTAGCTGCTAAGGAAGAGATTCAGGACCAGTTAGGATCCTGGATTTCTATTGATAAAATCGAGAGGGAACAGACTAAGCGAGATGTCTATAATATTGAACTGAGGACCCCATCGCCTGCTGCCGAAGACCACGCGGTGCTATCTAATGGCTTCATCACCGGTGATTATTACCTGCAGCAACAATTACGCAAGGCCACGACACCGGGGACCTAAAAGTCAACTCGCAGCTGCCCATTACCGATGCGCCAGACTGAGATCCACAGCAAGACCGGCTTGCTTCATGAATGCTTCAAAACGCGGCGGCAATGACGCCGTCAGTTGTAAGTCCTCTGCTCCCTCGGCGGGAGGAAAGCTCAAAGCAAAAGCATGAAGAAAGTGATGCAGGCTCGCCAACTCAGCCAATTCCTGCGGCAGAGTTGCGCGGGAGGCTGCGGTGTAGCGCTTGTCTCCAATAATTGGCAGGCCGTTCATCTGCAAATGCACGCGAATCTGGTGGCTACGTCCCGTCTCGGGATAGCAAGCGACCAGACTAATCCCAAGATCTTTATTCTGACTGAGTACGCGGAAGTGAGTGACGGCACTGCGTCCACCTGCGCGCACGACTTTGACATCACCGGTGCGTTTATCTATCTCGCTAAGATACGCTCGCTCAGTAAACGTTTTTTCTTTAGATAGACCATAACAGAGCGCCAGATAGGTCTTCTTGATGGTACGCTCGCGAAACTGATCCGTAAGCCAGGTCGCCCGTGTCTTACTCGTCGCCACTAAAATGACACCGGATGTTTCTTTGTCTAAACGGTGCACTAGCGTAAACGCAGTGCGGGGCCGCCCCATAGTCTTGAACAAAGCTTCAACGCTAGGCACTACATGAAGTACCGACTGATCTTTAGTCGCCTGGGACGGTAGCCCCGGCGGCTTATTGACCGCGACGATTCCCTTACCTTCAAAAATCAGAGATTCGGGGGTTAGTGGCGGCTCCTCAGCGCGGATTTTTTTGAGAGTGACTTCACTGTACTCAACGCGCACTTTATCACCGCGACACACCTGCCGTGAGGCAACGCGCACTCGCTTGCGATTGACATAAACCCCGCCGATATCGATCACCTGGCGGATTTTCCGCCGCGACAGACCGAGTTCGGCGGCCACTAAAAAGACGTCTAGGCGCGCGCCGCTGTGCGGGGCGCCTACCGTCAGGTCATACGTTTTCATATTACTTGTTTGTATTCACGCAGTTTAATTCACGGAATGCCTGCTCTAAACGCAGCGAGAATTCCTGCTCGCCAGCTCGCAGCCACATGCGTGGATCGTAGTATTTCTTGTTGGGTTTTTCGTCGCCTTCGGGATTACCGATTTGGGCCTGAAGATAAGCCTTCTTCTCGGTGGTGTACTTGCGCACGCCATCCCAAAAAGCCCACTGCAGGTCGGTGTCGATGTTCATCTTGATCACACCGTAAGAGAGGGCCTCTTTGATTTCCGCTGCGGTCGAACCAGAGCCACCGTGGAAGACAAAATCCACTGGCTTCGGCCCGGTGCCCAGTTCTTTTGCCACATAATCCTGAGAATTTTTCAGAATCACTGGTGTTAGCTGGACATTACCTGGTTTGTAGACACCGTGGACGTTGCCAAAAGATGCTGCCACAGTGAAGTGACTGCAGACCTTGGATAGTTCACTGTATGCGTAGCATACGTCTTGGGGCTGCGTGTAAAGACGCGAGCTATCGACACCGGAGTTATCGACGCCGTCCTCTTCCCCACCGGTTACGCCAAGTTCGATCTCAATCGAAGTGCCGATCTTGTGCATACGACGTAGGTAAGTGACGCAGGTCGCGATGTTCTCACTGAGACTGTCCTCGGAAAGATCGAGCATGTGTGAGCTGAACAGCGGCTTACCGTGTTGCTTGTAGAACTTTTCACCCGCATCCAAAAGTCCGTCAATCCAGGGCAGCAGTTTACGCGCTGCGTGGTCGGTGTGCAAGACCACGGTAACACCGTAGAGCTCAGCAAGTAGGTGCACATGATGCGCAGCCGCTACGGCTCCCGCGATCGCAGCTTGCTGATTATCGTTCGAGAGTGCCTTACCGGCATAAAACTGTCCGCCACCATGTGAAATCTGAATCACCACTGGCGACTGCAGACGCGCTGCAGTTTCCATGCAGGCGTTCACTGTATCGGTGCTGGTAACATTCGCTGCCGGTAGCGCGAATTGATGATTTTTTGCTTGTTGATAGAGGGCCTTAAGATCGTCGCCGAAGATGACGCCTTTTTTGAATTTAGACACGATGGAAGCACCTCTCCTGAAGTTAGCTGATAGAAATCCAGGTATTTTAACCGGGCACCGGCAGATTATTGCAGCAGGTCCCATTCGCCAATGGTTTTTACAATGTAACGCTATTGACCAAGGACCAGCCGATGGCTAAAATCAACAACACATTGATTTTATTGTGTTTTTAATATACAGCGAGCTGGCATTATGATTGCACATAGTTATCTGTAGAGATTTTTTTCCCCCAGTTCACGACCTGAGCATCTGTAACGGATCAGGAGAAGCGTGCATGTCCTATAGCCAAGCCAAAATCATCCAAGGGCTCACCATCGCCTTTGGCGGTCTATTGAGCTGCCGGCCCACTCAAAGCAGCGTAGTGGCAGGTGTGAGTAGCGGTGCTTCCCTAGCTACGGTGGTTAATGGCTTTTTGGTCGATAAAAATGCGCAGGCAAGACGCGAGGCGGAAAATCTCCGCGCTCAAGGCAGCAGCGATGCTCGTTACATGGAACTGGTGGCTAATAACACTGTCGGAGTCTGGTACGGAGCATGGAGTGGTGATATTCGGAGTGCCGTGCAAGCTCATGCCAGCAGCGCTCTCGCCTCAGATGCTACCGCCGTGATGGTCGTCTATAACATTCCCAACCGCGACTGCGGTAGCTACTCTGGTGGCGGTATTCCAGCGGGCCAGTATCGCACATGGATATCGCAATTTGCTGCCGGTGTCGGCAACGCTAAGGCCATGATTATCCTGGAACCGGACGCTCTTACCCTGACTGATTGCCTTGGTCCTCAGCAACGCACCGAACGTAACGACTTACTTCAATTTGCAATTACTCAGTTCAAACAAAAAGCCATGAACGCAAAGGTATACATCGACGCAGGACATCCGAAGTGGTTGAGTGTGAGCGAAGTCGCATCGCGTTTAAAAGCAGCCGGCATCGCGCAGGCTGATGGCTTCGCCTTGAATACCAGCAATTATTACGACAACAGCACCAACATCAGCTACGGTCAGCAAATTGCGGCGATAGTACAGAAAAACTTTGTCATCGATAGCAGCCGCAACGGCAAAGGATCCCTTGGTGCTGACCAATGGTGCAATCCCCCTGGCCGTGGACTTGGTATCGTACCGACCACGAAAACTAATGCCAGAGGCGTCGACGCCTTTGTTTGGATCAAAACTCCTGGTGAGTCTGATGGCAGTTGCGCCGGAGGTCCAGCCGCCGGTCAATTCTGGCGTCAAAGAGCGATTGAACTAGCCAAAAACGCAAGTATGGACGAGCCCACACCTTCGCAAACGACGACTCAGCAGACTCAGCAGGCTCAAGATCCGGCTCAGCAACAGTCACAGCCACCGGTGGCGTCAGCTCCGACACAAACGCAGCAAGCGCAACCACCTACTTCGAATCCAAATAACGTCCCGAACCCTTGGTTTATCCCGACTCCATCAGCGCCGCGGGTACCAGCGCTACCAGTCGGACCAGCAGTGCCGGCCCAATCGCCAAGCTCAGTGCCTTCATTTCCACCTAATTCACTAGAGAAAACCACCGAAACTAGCGGTAGCGAGCTAAAAGTCGATATCAAAGTTAAATCAAACTGGCAGGGTGGCTACTGTGCCGACCTGATTGTCAGTAACTCTGGTACTAAAGCCGTGACTACCTGGACTTTAGTTTTGAATCTAAACTCGTCCACGATGACGCAGCAATGGAACATGGTGCCGAGTTATGGCTCCGGCACAGTGACACTCAAACCAGCCGCAAGCTGGAATATGAACATTCCCGCAGGTGGTAGTGTTGATATGCAGGGATTTTGCGCTGACAGTAGCGGTTCACAGTTGAGTGTCGCGTCGATTAGCGGTTAAGAAGTACTACCGAGATGATGACGAGTCCTTGTGTGGAGATGCAGCTAAATGTCGGTTGGAGTAGAAAAGCGCCAGCGCAGTGATCAGTTCACATTCAAGCGTTTCCAAATAGATCAAACTGACTGTGCCATGCGCATCTCGTCTGACGCGACAATTTTCGGCGCTTATATTGCTGTAGAAAATGCCAAGACGATACTCGATATCGGAACAGGTACGGGACTTTTGGCTTTAATGGTGGCGCAGCGCGCTCACCCCGAGGCACGGATCGATGCGGTAGAGATTTCGCCGGTGGCTTTCGCCAGAGCCAAGGAAAATGCAGCCGCCAGCCCGTTTGCTGACATGATCAACCCCATAAATCAGTCGATTCAGGAGTTCGCGCTGCAGTCTCACAAGCGCTATGAGCTATTCTTTCCAATCCACCATTTTATCAAAATGATTTACCTTCGTCGGCTAAAGACTCGGCCAACATCGCGCGGCATTCGCATGAAAATGGTCTCGATTTCGCCGCTATGTTGGCGGCTGTCGAACAGCTTTTACACGATGACGGGATCTTTTGGGTGCTACTACCAGCAGCCGAGAGTGCCACATTCTCGGCCCTTGCTTCAGCGGCAGGTCTACATGAAAAAGAAAGACTCTGCTTAAGGCATAGTTCGTCGGACCCGATCAACCGAATGATCAGCGCCTATAGTCGCAGAGTCACCGTACCCGAGATCCATGAACTAGTCCGGCATAACGAAGACAGCTCTCCGACCCCTGAGCTGAGAGAGCTACTTAGTCCCTACATGCTGAATTACTAACCTTTCTTGACCTGTATTTAGCGCGGCATACAAGGCTATCTTGACTCTCGGCCCGTGCAGTGAGACTTAAAATAGACCCTAGGGTTATTTTCGGCCCAGGTTGATTGCGATTGATTCGCGAAAGGCCATATCATGAATAAGATTTTCTTAGCGGCTTCTCTAGCCTTGATGATACCAATATTCAGTGAGATCGGATTTTCACAAATCGCTATCACAACGACAGGTGCGCCCCATGAATTTGACGCAATCTGCGGCACAGACTCAGACACCACATTTCGCATTTACGAAGGTCACGGGCTACTTCAGAGTTTAAATGACGCGGCCGTTAGCTTTAAATGCGTGCGCCCACCAGTGAATGCTAGCGTGCCTGAGCTACTATGGTCCTGTGCCGAAGTTAATCCCGGCGAACGAGGCTACCGCGCAGAGATTCGCCGTGAGCCTGGTCAAGCAGACTCTGTGGCGAAAATCATTCAGCTCGATGCTGCCGGAACTGAACGTGTAGAAACACTAAGCTGCAGCTAAAACACGCAGGCAGAAATAACGTCATCCTTGGGGAACTTCGTTGCCGATTATTGACTACAACGGACAGCTGATTCAATGCGATGACGGGATGCGACTCCGCGACGCCCTGCTCGTGAATGGCGAGTCTCCCCATAACGGTAGCGCCCGCTGGGTTAATTGCAAGGGACTGGGCACTTGCGGCACCTGTGCAGTGGAAATCATTAGCGGTGACGTCGCGCCCGTGAATGCGCGCGAGACATGGCGCCTTGATTTCCCGCCACATCGTGCTGGGCAGAATTTACGACTGGCCTGCCAGGTGCGGGTCACTTCCGATCTAGTAGTCCGCAAACATCCAGGGTTTTGGGGCCAGCATGTCCCTAAGAATTCGACTGAAGCATAGGCATGTGCATCGCTTTGCGGGAACATAGAGCTCATGACTAGTCTTTTGATGAATAAGGAATCCGATATGCAGACGCATCTGAGCTTCGGCAGTGACAACCACTCGGGAGTTCATCCTGCAGTTATGCTTGCTTTAGCGGAGGCCAACCAGGGCCATACCCCTGCCTATGGAGCTGATCCCTGGACGGCTAAAGCCAAACATTTGCTCAAACAATGTTTTGGCGCTGATAGCGAGATTTTTTTTGTCTTTAACGGAACAGCTGCCAATACCTTGGCCATTCGCAGCCTCTGCCAACCCTATGAAGCAGTTTTTGCGGCAAGCAATGCCCATATTCAGGAAGATGAGTGTGGTGCTCCTGAATATATCTGCGGTAGCAAAATTCTTACCGTAGCTCCAGAAGAAGGGAAGTTGAGCCTCAAGGCATTAGAGCAGCTCCAAATTGATCCAGGCAATCCGCATCGAGTCTTGCCGCGTCTTGTGAGTATCACTCAGGCGACGGAAAGCGGGACGGTTTATACCTTAAGCCAACTGCAAGATATCTGCGACTTAGCCCACAAGAAGGGGATGTTGGTTCACATGGACGGAGCTCGCCTTGCCAATGCGGCTGCATTTCTCGGCCTTGAATTGGCTGACTGCACGAGCGCGGTCGGTATCGATGCGCTGAGCTTCGGTGGGACTAAAAATGGTCTGCTCTGTGCGGAAGCTTTGATTTTTTTGAAGCCAGGTCTTGCTCACCGATTTGATTATCTGCAAAAGCAGAGCATGCAGTTGGCTTCGAAGATGCGCTTTCTTTCCAGTCAATTCATCCCCTATCTTGAGCAAAAACTTTGGCTGACAAACGCTCAAAACGCAAACTCCATGGCTCAGTATCTAAGATCACGCTTGTCCAAGCTAAGTTCTGTGCATTTTCCTTATCCAACTCAGGCAAACGAAGTCTTTGTGCGCGTTAATCCTACCCAAGCTCAGCATCTTTATGCAGAGGCCGCGGCTTACCCGTGGGATGAAGGTCTCGTGCGTCTGGTATGTTCCTTTGATACCACCAAAGAAGCTATTGATCGCTTGTTTACAGGGCCACTGACGATCTGAAGCTCTTAGCTGTCGAGGCGGGCTGTCCTCGCGGCTCAAGGCAATTCAAAATCGTGGGGGGGGCTTCGGGATCTTCTGCAAAAAAGTTTAGGCAACAAACTTAACTCGCCTCCTTGAGGAGTCTCTGTATTCGCTGCCGCGCAGCGGAACTTTTGTAAGTAATTATAACTGCGGAATT